>WBZN01000051.1_pt1 | contig 182274 bp, 167 predicted proteins | sample 5204281 | NCBI WGS metagenome assembly WBZN01 (sample SAMN12344347, study PRJNA552823) | activated sludge metagenome | biome: Activated sludge suspended growth; feature: Nitrification reactor; material: Wastewater; isolation source: activated sludge from nitrification reactor of wastewater...
GGGAAGCGGTTCGACATGTACAACGATACCGTGTTGGGCTTCAACAAGTCGGGCAAGGAAGTGGCGCGGATCCAGGTCGAAGAGCCGATTTACATTCGGCCGGCCGAGCGCGTGAACTGGCTGTAAGACTCCCACGGGCGAAGGAGGGCTCCCTCTTTCGCCCGTGAAGGGCTCCAGCACAACAAAGGCCGGAGGTTCAAAAGAACTTCCGGCCTTTGTACTTGTATCGATAGCTTCGGTGAATCAGTTCACGTTTTTCCTTGGATCAATCAATATGACATTCTCTTCGCGCGACTCGCTTTCGAATGTGTCCACAATGCGACGGTATCTCTCCAAATAATGCGCGTGAAGCAATTCCAGCCCACTGTCGCCAGAAGACTTACCGCTTCACCTTCAGACCTCACTGGATAAGATACTGATTCATAGAGCGGCTCACCACCGCACTACTCGGCCTCGCGACACTCACCCCTCGATGTTGACAGAAACCCCTGCCACAGCTATACTCTCCATAGTTGAGAAGGGTTATCAGTATCGATAAATTATTCGAATCGCCCCGACCGAGACAATTGATCATCAGTGGGAGATGCCACTCATGTATGTCTGCTTATGTAAGGGCTTAACGGAATCAGATGTGCGGGAAGCGGGTCGTCAAGGACACCTGACCACGAGACAAATTATCGCTGAGTTCGGTTTACGGGAAAGTGGATGCTGTGGTCGTTGCGCGAAAAATATCCACGAATTAGTCTCACTCGCGAAGAGCCACCTGGAGAGTGCCTGCCGCAACCCTGCTTGACCCTAACCTGTCCCTCAATTCGGACTAGTGCGCACAAGACCTTCTTGCAAGGCAAATCCGCGCTTGACGGCCCCGGCAACGTCGGCCACCCGCCGTCCTAATTCCCGAGCGCTGAAAAGCTCCTGTTCGTCGATTCCAGGACTATGGCCTTCCGTTGTGGCAGAAGCGCCAAACGCACCCCCGCCGCTGACCGTGATCATATAATTCCCCAGCATCGCGGCAAGAATGGAGAGCATCGTGAGTTCTTTCCCACTGGAAATCTGACCACCGGTCGCAAAGGCCGCGCCCACCTTATTCTTCAATTTAAACTCCGGAAACACGCCAAACTTGAACTGCCAGTCATCGATAAACGCTTTAACCTCCCCGGCCATATTGGACCAATAGACGGGAGAGCCTAAAACGATGGCGTCTGCCGCGAATAACTCCTCGGCCGTCAAGCTTCCTACGCGCCGGACGACGACCTGTGTGTGAGGCACCATTCGAACACCCTCAGCAACCGCTTCGGCCATTCGTTCGGTATTCCCGGAGAGTGAATGATAGGCCACCAGCACCTGGGTGATTGCCGAACTTTCGGCCGATACGCCAATAGTGGGCCCAATCAGAATACCGGCTGCGCACAAGAGCAGCAATCGCCACATCGGAACCATAATATACCTCTTGGTGACTTAGAGAGCGAGACTGGCATCGGGGGGCCAGGCCTTGAACGGCCTGGCAGGAATCTAGGTCTTCCGACTAGAAGACGGGAGATAGGAATTCCTGAAATTCAGCATGCGGAACGGCGCATACTAGCGACGAATCACTTCCTCATCCATGTGTTCTTCAACCGATACCTGGGTCAATGTCCCGCGATAGTCGCACTTGTGGCAGCGGATTCTGAATTCCTCGATCCACTTTTCCTGCACATAAGACTGGCGGCACTTCGGACAGACAAACACGCCTCGCATGTACACCACACGTCGCGTTTCTTTCATAAACAGCCTCCATCGAAGTCAGATTGATAGGCCGAGGATGGCATAGGGGCCGGCGGAATTGCAAGGCGGCATCCTCTCTCTCCAGCACTCGGATCACCTCTACCTTGACGACTCACAAACAGCCCGCTAGGATGCGGCCATGACACGATCGATGGATCATCGCGGCAAAACCCATCACTCAACATGGCTGAAACGACTGACCGGTTGCCTGTGGAGCCTCGCGATAACGGCGAATTGCTGTGCAGGCTGGGCCGCGGATGTACCGGCCGAGACCCTTATTGCAGTCAAAACGCCGAATGGGACGGTGATTCAAGCAGAATTGGCGGATACCGCGCTGAAGCGTGCACAGGGGTTGATGTTTCGCGAGCACCTGGCGGACGATCGGGGCATGTTGTTCATCTTCGGCGATGCCCAGCCCTGGACCTTTTGGATGAAAAACACCAAGATTCCACTCGATATCATCTGGATGGATGCGAAAAAAACCATCGTGCACATCGAACGCAACACTCCTATCTGCACCAGGCAGGATGATGGGTGTCCGCAATACCATTCCGAGGAGGGCGCGCTCTATGTGCTTGAACTCGGCGCAGGACGGGCGGCCGCGCTTCAACTTCAACGAGGCGTGAAACTAAGCTTCAAACAACCCTGATCGAGCTCGATCAGTTACGTGGTCCTACGCGTTCCCCAGAAAAAGCTCTGAATACGCTCCACAAGGGAACGCGTGTGCGTGACCACCGAGAGAGCCGCCGCATCTCGTGAGAGCTGCGCCTTCGCCGCCGCCGTGACAGCCTGTCGACGCGCGACGACCTCGCCGATCCGCTCGATCAGCTTCCGATCCTCCTGAACGACCTGCAGCAAGGCCTGCTTTCCGAGGGCAATGACCGAAAGTTCCGTCGAAGCCACCACTGTGGCCGAACGCGGCTCACCGGTCAATAGAGACATTTCACCGAAAAACTTTCCCGGTTCAAGTGTCGTCACAGTCGTAGTGAGTCCTCCCTGTTCCAGGCGGACATCAGCTTTCCCGGAGACAATCACGTACAGCACATCTCCAGGATCTCCCTGCCGAACGATTCGCTCACCGGGCAAGTACAGCTCCCATCTGGCACCTTCCCCCAATACTTCGATTTGCTTCGTATCGAGCGTTGCCAAAAAGTCGACTACCGACAGCTGAGCCACGATGCGCTCAAGGGCGTGATGCTTGGAAACACCATCCTCGCTGGCAGGTTGATGCACGACACGCTGAGGAAACGGAATCTCGATGCCCTTGCGAGCGAACGCATGCCAGATGTAGGTACGCATGGCACTCTCGATTGAATCCCGCTGCGAGAAATCTCCAATCGGAAACTTGATACGGTATTGGATAGCTGACTCATTAAATGCCGCAACAAAGGCGCTGGGTTTAGGATCCGGCAATACTCCCGATACTGAATTGGCAGTCTCGAGCAGCGTAGCGCAGACCTGTTCAGGCGGAGTTCGATACCCAGCATCGACAAGCACGTTGCAAAAGTGCGTCGTCGTCGGCCTGGTGAAATTGGTCACCCCGCTTTGAATCACAAGGTCGTTGGGCAACGACAACACATCATGAGCACGGGTCAACAGGGTGACGTGTTCCATACCGATATGCGTGACCACCCCTTCCCGATCCAGCACGGTGACCCAATCCCCCACCTTGACGATTTTCCCTAGTTCAATTCCGGAAAAAAATCTCGTCAGCGTATCCTTCAACGCCACGCCGACCATCGCCGCCGCCACCGTAGGTAACGCCACGAGAGCCACAAGGTTGATTCCCATAACCAACCAGAGAATCACCACACCGGCTGCTACCACTTCCGCCCCGATGAGTAATTGGCGGACAATGTCAGGAATGTAGCGCTGCCCGCGTTCGATCAGCCATTCGCCGATGATGAGGGTATCAAGGATCGTGAAGAAGAAAAACGCGGCGCCTAGCCACGCTGCGACATCAAGACAGGACCGGACGAAATGAGGAACGGGCGCCACCAGACTGCTGTGGGTGACCAGCGCCCCGACGACAAAGAATACGCCTACGCCACCGGCATAAAACGGCAAAGAGGGCACCGGCTTGCCACGGCGAGTACAAAGGTAGGCCAGGCCGATCAACACCCCGGCCGCACAAGCCAGAATGGCCAGGATGGCGCCGAGGAGGGGTCCCAGATTCATGCGGATATCACCCACCGAAGGAAGGATCGCACAGAGAGACACCTTTCAGGCTATGCGCGCTCCTGCCAGGAACGCATTCGGCGCACGGTGATGACGCCTTCGACCTTCTCAATCGCCTTGAACACCCTCGACAAATGCGCCGTATCCGCCACTTCAACGATGAAGTCCAGCATCGCCTTTCGATCTTCGCGGGTCGTTATTTCCGCTCGGCTGATATTGGCTTGGCATTCCGAGATGGCCGTCGAGACATGCGCCAACACCCCGGTTTTGTCCACCGCAATCACGGAGACCTTCACGGAATGGGTACTGTGTGTCGTCTGATCCCACTCGACTTCGACCAGCCGGTTTTTATCGTAATCCAACGCTTCGAGGTTGGGACAATCAACCGTATGAATCGTGAGCCCGCGCCCCCTGGTGATGTAACCCAAAATGCGATCCCCGGGAACAGGATTGCAGCAGCGGGATAGTTGCATCAGGAGGTCGCGTGCGCCCTTGACCTGGACACCCCTATCATTAGTGCGTCCGGTCGCCGGCTTGTGCGGCGCCGGAGGTTCAGGCGCCACGGTCTGCCCGTCTCCCGGCGAAGGCGGCGCGATCTTGCTCATCACCTGAGACGTCGGCACGTGTCCGAAACCTACGGCAGCAGCGAGTTCTTCCGCGGTTTCATACCCGACCTGCTTGGCGACCGCGAGGAGCTGCTCCGACCGCATCATCTGAGCCGGGGCCAGTCCATGCCGCCGAAACTCCGCTTCCAGCAATCGCTTCCCGATTTCGATGCTGCGGGACTGTTCCTCCGCTTTGATCCAGTGCTTGATTTTCGTCTTCGCGCGAGAGGTGCGAACAAATTTCAGCCAGTCCCGGTGCGGCGTTTGATTCGCCGCGGTCAAAATCTCCACCATGTCTCCGCTCTCCATCATATGCTTGAGCGGGACAATCTTGCCGTTGACCTTCGCGCCGACACAATGATCTCCGATTTCCGTATGGACCGAATAAGCAAAGTCCACGGGCGTGGACCCTTTCGGGAGTTCCTTCACCATGCCCTGCGGTGTAAACACGTACACCACATCGTGAAAGAGGTCGAGCTTGACGGAGTCCATAAACTGGCGATTGTCGGGCAGGTCCTGATTCCACTCCACGAACTGCCGGAGCCAGCTAAAGACCTTTCCGTCTTTTTCGTCGATTCGGCCGTGTTCCTTGTATTTCCAATGCGCGGCGATCCCCTGTTCGGACACTCGGTGCATTTCCTCGGTGCGGATCTGAAACTCCACATGCTCGCCCTTGGGACCCGCCACCGTGGTATGCAACGATTGATACATGTTGGACTTCGGAATGGCGATGTAATCCTTAAAGCGGCCAGGCAGGGGACGCCAGAGCGAATGGATCACGCCGAGCAAGGCGTAGCAGTTCATTTTGATATCGGTGATGATGCGCAACGCCGCGAGATCGTACACCTCTTCAAAGGAGATCGACTGCTTCTCCATTTTCTGGTAGATGCCATACAGATGCTTGGGACGACCGGACACCTCCCCATGCAGGCCAGCCTCCACCATGGCCTTCTTCACCATGTCGATGACTTCGTGAATGTATTGCTGCCGGTCCTCGTCCCGCTTGGCCACGCGCACCCGCAGCAGTTCATAGACATCCGGCTTGAGGTGTTTCAAACAGAGGTCTTCAAGTTCGTTCTTGATCCACCCGATTCCCAAGCGATTGGCCAGGGGAGCATAAATTTCCAGCGTCTCCTGCGCAATCTGCCGTCGTTTCCCTTCACTGAGATATTCGAGGGTCCGCATGTTATGGAGCCGGTCCGCCAATTTGATGAGGACGACGCGGATATCATCCGCCATCGACAACACCATTTTGCGGAAATTTTCCGCCTGCTTTTCCTCGTAGTTTCGGAAAGTGATCTTGCCGATCTTGGTGACGCCATCGACAAGGTGAACGACGTCTTTTCCAAACCGCTGCTCTAGTTCAAGTGGAGTTGCGAGGGTATCTTCGAGCGTGTCGTGCAGAAGGCCTGCCACGATGGCGGTCACGTCCGTCTTCAGGTGGGTCAAGAGACCAGCCACCGCGAGGGGATGGCGAAAGTACGGCTCACCTGATCGGCGCATCTGTCCTTCATGCGCCTTGGCCGAAAAATCATAGGCCCGGCGCACGAGGTCCAGATCTGCCTCGACGTTATAACTCTTGACCCGTTCGATCAATTGATCGAGTTCTGTCACTGTCTCGTGCGGCATACTTAGGACACCTCGCCGCTCATGCGCAACGCCTTGATGCGCAGCTGGACGCGGTCATACCCGTTCCAGTGGTTCCGCTCGGGGCTAAAGGCCAGATCGACAGGCCGCCCCGCCTTCAACCCTAACTCTTCAAACGATCCCATGCGAAAGCCTATGCTATCAAAAATAAAGGAGCGACCTTGCCGAACACGCAACTTCAAATGTTTCTCACCGACGACCCGAGCCTCCACCACATCGAGACCACGAACGGCCAATGTCGGTTCGGGATTACCCGCGCCGAAAGGATGCAACGATTCGAGTTCCTGGATTAAATCGAAATTCACTTCCGTGAGCTTCACTTCCGCATCCACGTGCAGGGTCGGTCTGACTAGGCTGGCGGTGGCCCACTGTGCCGCCACCTCACAAAATCGCCGTCGAAACTCTTCCAATCGCGATTCTTGAATGGTCAAACCCGCCGCACTCGGATGGCCGCCAAAGGCCTCCAACAAATCCCGGCATGCCGACAATCCTTGGTACAGATCAAATCCTTCCACCGTTCTCGCCGAACCTTTTCCTATGCCCTTCTCATCCACAGCGATCACGATGCTCGGGCGATGGAAGCGATCAACTAACCTTGCGGCGACAATGCCGACGACGCCCAGATGCCAGTCGCGCGAGCCCAGCACGATAGCGGCAGCCGGTTCGTCCTGCTGCAGAGTTGCTCCCGCCTCCGCGGTAATGCCCTCCTCGATCTGCTGGCGCTGTCGATTCAGCTGTTCCAGGTGTTCCGCAATCTGTTGTGCTTCCCGATCGGATTCGGTTGTCAGCAGTTGCACACACAGCATCGCATGATCCAACCGGCCCGCAGCATTCAATCGTGGGCCCAGGCGAAATCCTATCGTTTCACTTGTACAGTCTTTCGTAATACCGGCAACCCGTCTTAAGGCACGGAGGCCGCAGCGAGCCCCGCGATTGATCTGGATCAGTCCTTCCCGCACCAGAATCCGATTCTCATCCTGAAGCGGCACGATATCGGCCACCGTCGCCAGCGCCACCAAGTCGAGACAGGATTCCGGATCGACTTCACCCGAGCCATACCGTCGCTGGTAGGCCGAGACCACCTTATATGCCAACCCTGCCGAACAGAGGCCCTTGAAGGGATAGATCGCATCGCGTCGGTGCGGATTAAGCACGGCAAGGGCAGCCGGCATCGTCGCATCGGTTTGATGATGGTCCGTCACCACCACATCCATTCCAAGTTCTTTGGCGACGGCTATTTCATGATGCGAGGTCGTTCCGCAGTCTGAAGTGACGAGTAACGTCACGCCTTCCTGTGCCAGCCTTCTCACGGCCCCCTCATTCAGCCCATATCCCTCACGTACTCGGTGGGGAATGTATCCGCAGCCGTTCCCGCCCAATCCTCGATAGAACGATAGGTACAGACTCGTGGCCGATACGCCGTCCACATCGTAGTCCCCATAGAAACACACGCGTTCCTGACGGGCGAGCGCCACATGGAGTCGCTCGACGGCCACTTCCATGTCGGGAATCAAAAAAGGATCGTGGAGCCCATCCTGTGCGCTGGACAGCCAACGCGTCGCCTGATCGGCAGTCGTGACCCCGCGAGCAAGCAAGATTGACGCAGTCACGGGCGATATCGACAGCGTTCTGGCGAGACTGCTCTGTAGGACCGTATCAAACGGTCTGAACACCCAGAGTTTTTCGAGCATGACCCCTCTGTTTAAAGCTGAAAGCTTCAGAAATTGCTGAGAAATAAAGGGAATGGTATCGACTCACCCCATCTTTGTCAAACGGGGCATGGGGAGGATGACAGCATGGCGGTTCGAGGTATGGGTATCGATCGGATCGGCGGACGGAGAGTCCAGAAAGGCGAGAAGTGCGCCTGAGGGTGACAAAAAAAGGAGGGGACTATTCCCCTCCTTTTTGCACATAGTTCTTCACAAATTCTTCCGCATTTTTTTCCAGGACATCATCAATTTCATCGACCAATTTATCGATGTCCTCTTTCATCTTCTTTCCCGATTCAACCACTTTCGGGTTCGGCTTCACCTCTTCTTTGGCGTGTGATTCTTTTCTGGATTCCGGTCTCCTCTCCTGTTTCTCCATCGGAGCACCTCCAGTTCATCCATACGCATCCAACACCCGCTTCTGTCACCTTACTCTAGGGTCCTGGAACGCGTCAAGCCGGCCCACAAATGGATGCGTCTTCCTACCTGCGTATCCGCAACACTCGCCCTGCGGACAGCGCCCCACTCGCCAACAGCAGAGTGTAAGCCGGTTACCGTCCGCCTATTTGACGATCAACGAGACAATCAACAATGCCACAATGTTGATGACTTTGATCATCGGATTGATGGCCGGCCCTGCAGTGTCCTTATAGGGATCGCCGACCGTATCACCGGTCACCGCAGCCTTGTGCGTATCCGTACCTTTCAAGCCCTGCTCCTCGATATATTTTTTGGCATTGTCCCAGGCGCCCCCGCCACTCGTCATAGAAATCGCAACGAATAGACCTGTCACGATGCTCCCGACGAGCACCCCGCCCAGCGCCTGCGGCCCAAGAATCACGCCCACCAGTATCGGGGCCACCACAGGAATCAGACCGGGAATCATCATCTTGGCAATGGCCGCTTGCGTGACGATATCGACGCAGGTACCGTACTCAGGTTTGCCTGTTCCTTCCATGATGCCTTTGATCGTTCGAAATTGACGCCGCACCTCCTCCACCACCAGACCAGCTGCCTGTCCGACGGCTTTCATGCAAAGCGCGCCGAAAATGAAGGGCAGCATGCCTCCGAGGAACAACCCGACCAGGACCGACGGATTCGACAGATCGAAGGTGCTGGCTTGAGTGCCCTTGGCCACTTCACGGGCGAATTCCGCAAAGAGCACCACCGCCGCGAGACCCGCTGAGCCGATGGCATAACCTTTCGTCACGGCTTTTGTTGTGTTGCCAACGGCATCCAGCGGATCCGTGATGTCACGCACTTCTTTGCCCAGATGCGCCATTTCGGCAATGCCGCCGGCGTTGTCCGTAATGGGCCCGAACGCGTCAATCGCCACGACAATGCCGGCCATGGAGAGCATTGAGACCGCCGCGACCGCAACGCCATAGAGCCCGCCTGATGCCGCCCCACCGCAAATCCAATAACTCGCGAGAATGGCCGCGCCAATCACCACCACCGGCGCCGCCGTCGATTGCATACCTACGGCCAACCCCGCGATAATGTTCGTGGCATGGCCCGTCTCACTAGCCTTCGCAATATCCTTCACCGGCGCATATTCCTTCGAGGTGTAGTAATCAGTGATAAAGACCAGGGCCAGCGTGACCGCCAGTCCCATCAATGCCGCCAGATAATAGCTGATACCGCTGACACCACCAACACCCTCCATGATCTGCGACGTAATCGGGAAAAATGCTACCGCGGCGATGCCTCCGGCGACAAACAAACCCTTATAGAGCGCCGGCATGATTTCGCCGCCGGGACTCACTTTGACAAAGAGAATGCCGATGATCGTGGCAAAGATCGTCACACCGCCCAACGCGAGTGGATACAGAATCGGCGCGTTGACGCCCTTGAACATCGTAAACGCCAGCACCATCGCTGCCACAGTGGTGACCGCGTAGGTTTCGAACAAGTCAGCCGCCATACCCGCGCAATCACCGACATTGTCGCCAACATTGTCGGCAATGACCGCCGGATTACGCGGATCATCCTCCGGAATGCCTGCCTCGACTTTGCCGACGAGATCCGCCCCCACATCGGCGGCCTTCGTGTAGATGCCACCGCCGACCCGCGCAAACACGGAGATCAAACTGCCGCCGAAGCCCAGACTGAGCAACGCATGAATCGCTTTTTCCTGACCGGCGAACTGAGACGCGATGGTGTAAAAGCTGGTGATGGCCAACAACCCCAGCCCAATCAACAATAAGCCCGTCACGGCACCGCCGCGGAAGGCCACGGTCAGGGCGGCATTCATGCCATCATGCGCCGCCTGCGCCGTCCGCACATTGGCCCGAACCGCGATGATCATACCAACATACCCGGCGAGCGCCGAGGCGCCGGCGCCGATCAAAAATCCGATCGCCGTCAGCATGCCGAACTTATCCGACACCGCCCCCGCGCCCCACAACAAGACAAACAACGCGGCGGCCACCACGCCGACCGTTTTATACTGGCGGTTCATGTAGGCGCCGGCGCCTTCTTGAATCGCTTTGGAAATTTCCTGCATCTTCGCATTGCCGGCGTTCAGCTTGAACACCCACATCGCGAGGTACAGGCCATAGACAATACCGGCCACCGCCGCAACCAGAGCAAAGGTCACAATCGCTGAGTCGCTCACAGTGTTCTCCTCCTGTTAACAGAATGGTGAAACTGAGAATCCAGCCGACGTGTTACAGTGCCTACCCGCCGCGAACCTGACCCATCACGTGCAACGATCGATGAATGACACAGAGGCTCCGTGGCTTGATCCATCGCGGACTGAATGTGCGGCGGGAAGAACCGCTGCATGTCCCGCAACTGACACGGTTGCTAACTTGATGAAAAGTGGCGCCATTCTATAGCGGGGATCAAGGCTGATCAAGGCGAAAGATCGTAGAACACAAGCGGGGCTTCAGCATCGGAGCGGTTTGCGCAAGGATATCCAGTTTGTTATAGTGCGCGCGGACTGGGGAGGATGGACATGGGATTCGCGCCGGAATACATCCTGATCGATCAGCAGAAGTTCAGCAAAGCCAAACTGTCGCTGGACAACCACGTCTACAAAAATTGTGAGATCGACGACTGCGATGTGTACTATAGCGGCGGGCAATACGAACTCATCGACACGCACATCACGAATTCGCGACTGATCCTGAACCATCCTGCCAAGGGCATCTACAGCGCGATTCAGATCTTCAAGATGAAGTCTCCGGGCTCCAGCATCATCTCCGACTAGCTCGCCACGGCACCTACGAAGCCGAATAACCCAACGCCCTCAGAGGCTTTTCGAGCCCATGTCTACCTCTTCCCATTTTCACGTTGTACGTTGAGAAGCTATTTCGCAACCGGAATATTTTCGCTGAATTTCGCGATTGGAATGGGCTGGAACACAGGATCTTGTGCGCCTTTTGAAGATTCCGCCTCGATACGCTGTAAGAAGCTGGCCGGTCCTGTCACGGGGGCATAACTGAGCACAGCTTCGACATCGAACGTCTTGGTGTCTTTCGGTGTTGGAAAACTGAACGTCTCAACCCGATGTTCCTCCGGCTTGAGAACCGTTTCCTCAAGGACTTTCACCGCCTCAAAATCGAAGACCGTCTTCTGACCTTTGGCATCCGCATAGGTCCGTCCGTAGACACGCTTGTCGCTAAAGACCGTCTTGAGATTTTTCCCCTTCACCGTCAATTCCAGCACCACACTCGCCCAGCCGGGATGGGTCGTCGGCAGATTGTGAGGGACGAGGCTTTGCACCGCGACCGTCACGGATGTCTTGTCGCCATCAACCTTTGTCGCTACATCCAACTTCGCCGCTTCCTGCCTGAGCTGCCCGATGCGTCCGGGGAACGTGTGATTGGCAACCTTCCGTTTCGCTTCGCCGTTCGCCGACTCGCCAACCTGTTCTGGCATATGGCAGGTCTGGCATTCTTTTCCGGCTTTCATCGCCTTGCTTTGGTCCCAATTCCCCAACAGATCGTTATTCTTTCCGAGGTCCGCCGCCACGGGTACGACTTGATGACAATTCAGGCAGAGATCCGATTTGTGGAACAGAGTCGATTCCATCGATTGATGGGCCAGGTTCGCCGCGAAATCTTTGTACGGCCCGTACATGGTTTTGTTACCAAGATCGTACTTCGGTTCTGGCGGCTGTTTTGTCCGATCGACTTGTTTAATGAGATGACATTGCGCACAGGCCACACCATCCAAGGAGGGCTCCCCGGATTGGGCTTGAGTGACAAATAATTGCACGTGATCGGGGAACTCACGCACATGCGGCGCATGACAGCGGAAACAGAGGGCCTTATCTTTTCCGGCGGGAGAAGTCAGATAGGCATCCAGGGCAGCTCGGAATGTCGGCGTATGGATGGATTTGGAGAGTGGCGATGTCTCCCATTCCTCAAAGACCCGCTCGTGGCAGCGCTTGCATTTTCCAGAACTGGGAAAGGACTTTTCGATCGTCAGCCGACCTTTGGCATCTTGCGCCAAGCCTTGCTGCACACCATAGCCGGCCAATCCGACCACCATCAACAACGCACTGATGATGAGCCCCTGCAATAGACCTCGTCGATTCTTCACCGTTCGTATATCCTCCGCACATGGTGCGCACCTCGCTGCCTGTTGTCGTAGGAACCGGCAGGGGGCCTTACAGTGATTTGGTTCGATAGGTCAGCATGCGAGGCTGAATATATTCCTCGATGACCTTCTTGGCGGACGCCCGCTCCTGGTCGGAGGGCAGCGTGGCCAGATATTTCGCTTTCAGTTCAGGTTCAGGCTCCGGGATCAACGCGTAATTGAGCACAACTTCGATGGTCGACGGCTCTGCTCCGCCAGCCGGCAGGGTCTGCGAGAAAGACACCCGCCTGGTATTGCCGCCCTTAATGAAGGGATCGGGAATCGGACCGCGTAAAATCTTCTCGTACGGCAACCCGAAATGTTTCGTGTCTTCTCCCAGGATGCGCCCCTGCGCATCCTTGATGGTGATGGAAAGGAAGAATTGCTTCAACACCGGGTCTCCATCAGGGAAACTATGCGGCAGACTGCCGACCTTCACCAATACCGTCCCTTCTACCCCGGCTTGTGCCTTCGTCGCTTCAATATCAATACGCGGCATCCATTCGGCTTGCAAATTGCGATTCTTCAGCAGTGTGCCTGGGATGACGACGCCGCGGAACCAATGCCGCCCGATCGCGCGGGTCATGGCGCCGCGTCTTGACGTCGAACTCCCGGTGGAAGGCTCCATATGGCAATCCTGACAAATCGTCCCGTGCAGAATTTCTCCGGGAAGATCTTTCTGCGTGACATCTTTGACCTTATCGAAATGGCAGGAGGTGCAGAAATTCGCGCCACGGAACAGCGGCAACTGTGTCGCCGGATGGACCAGGTTTTCTTCGGGATCCGCGTAGGGGCCGTAGAGCATCTCGCCCGGCTTTACCTTGTAGGTTGGCGGGGGCATGGGTGTGGTCTCGACTGCATCGATCAGATGACAGGACGCACAGCCGATACCTTCGACTTGGGGCTTGCCTGCCAGAACCTGTGCAGTAATTTTTTCGGCATGTTGAGGAAAGACCGTGACGGCAGGCGCATGGCAGGACAGGCACCGCTGCCGTTCTTCCAGGGATGGATTGGTCTGCATCCAGACGCCCAACACCGTGCGGAACACCGGAGATTCAAAGGAGGTGCCGTGTAATAACGCCGCATCCACTCGACCGAACGATTTCAGGTCAGGCGTCTGCTCCCGCATGCCCTTCCATTCTTCGTAGTGCCGATCATGGCACTGCTTGCAGTCTTCAGAACGAATAAAGATCTTTTCAATCTCCGCCACCCAATCGGCCGGCGCTTGGCCGTCCGTCTTCTGGGCGATGGCCCGTTCATGAAAAGTGACCGTGAGCAGGGCAAATATCACCAGCAATCCGCTCATGGCCCATTTCTGAATGGTTCGTCCTGTTCCGATCACGTGTGGCTCACTCTTTTAATCCCGCTTGCATCCGACGAAATGAAAGTTCACTCCCCATCCAACTGGGTCGCCTGGATCAGCCGGCTCGTACGTTCCGACGGTAAAGTTACATTCCTTCATCGCAACTTTAACCGCCTTCCCAAAATCGATCAGGTTGCGGACTTCCTTCTTATCAATCTCCTTGATGACAGACCGAACCTTGATTCCGGCATAATCCGCTCGCGAATTTCCGATTACTTCAAAGACCGCAACACCTTCCGGCCGCTGAAGTTTGAGCTCCTTTTGGACCTCTTCGTCCACCTCGCCCACTGCGATGCCGAACTCTTCTCCGAGTTGAATGGCTTCCTCCACAGTCATGTCGCCATTGGTACCAGGGCCTGCGGCGACCGAAGTAGTCCAAGCTGTCGCGGCAAGGAGCACAGCCACTCCACACACACAAAGAGCCCTTCCGAAGGAAAGGGCTCTGTCGTGGATCACGCGATAAATGTGAACGCTGTCCTCCAAAAGCTCGCCTCTGTCTTTTGCGAGAAAACTCTCGCCGATGCGCTCGGCGGTTATATCATCCTACCAGGAAGAGCTACGTCTTTGTGACCGGATCCAATGCGAGTTGAAACCAGGGGGCAATCGCTTTTTGCCCGTTACGCTCTTTATTCTCGCCATTCCACACGGCAAAGGACACAGCCTGAATGCGCCCGGGAATCAGCTTCGCTTCATTCTCCTGCTCTTCACTGGAGAGCGGACGGCGCATCACGACGCGCCACGTGCCGTCCTTCCAGGTGGCTTTTCCCTGAACACGACCCTGCTTTTCCTTGGTGGTCAAGGTGCTAAACCCTCCCCCGATCAAGTCCTCCACCGAAGAGGCCCGTCTCGGAATCACCTCAAACCGCCGGGGCTCACTGCCGCCCCCTTTATCTTTCTCGGTCGTTCTCGCTGCGCGCCGGTCAATGTCGCTCTGCCAATCGGCTTTCCAATGCCAGATATTGATGTAATGGTCCAACTGTCCCATACAGAAAAACGCCGGAGCATCACCGAGCGGAAGCCCCAAGGCCACGCCATCTCGAAATGTGCCAGGCGTCAACCGATCGTTTTTCGTATTGTCCTGCCATTCCAACAAGAAGGCGATGTCTGTGCCGTTGTGTACCGCGCGTACCGTCAAGGCATGGGCTGTCGGTTCTGGCCAGACCGGGCGGGTAATAATCTGACCGCTGAGTGGCAAGGTCATCGGCGAGATTTTCTGCCAGAGCGGATCTTCAGGCGCCACAGGGATATCTCCCGAGACAGCCTGCGCACGGATAATCATGCCTTCGGAGCTAACGATGGGAATACCGAGACCACCCAAAATGAGGGCGAGAACCAGCAGAACGGAGAGGAGACTCAACAATCTGGTGCGGGATGTGTGGACCGACGTCATTCGCCTCATGTCCCGGCGCGTGGCCTTAGTCGTGAGAACGCCCGCACTCGTTCGCTGTGCGGGAGCCTTGGTTCCGTCCTCCAAGCGTTACCATAACTTGGCGCGACGAATCTTATTTTCACCCCGCTCGCAGATATACAAATATCCTTGGGAGTCGAGCGTCAATCCGACGGGAGAATTCACTACCGCCTCAATAGCGAGCAAACCATCCCCGTGCTTGAGCGCGCCGGCTGCGTCTTTCGCGACAAAGCGGGCAGCGCCGCAGCCCCCCATATTCTTATCGTCATATCCGCTATCGCCGTTCCCGGCCACCGTGCTGATAATGCCCGTCTCCGCCTCGACCTTGCGGACACGATGGTTGCCGGTATCGGAGATGTAGGCGTGGTTGTGCTGATCGAACACAATGGCTTCGGGTGCATGCAACATCGACTTGGCCGCCGGCTTGCCATCTCCGTCGTACCCGTAGCGGCACACACCGGCGAGTGTCGAGATCAGTCCGGTCTTGCGATCGATCTTGCGTACGCGATTGCTGCCCTTATCTACAACATACACATCCCCGGCATGATCGACGGCGATTCCGACGATGTCATAGAGACGCGCCTCAAGCGCGGGCCGACTATCATCCAGGTACATGGAGAGGTTGAGTCCGTCAGAGCAAACCGGCATAAGCCAACCGTTGTCATCGCTGAAATCGATCCCAATCGCATCCCCGGATAACACGACCAGATTGCGGGCAACCAAGGGTTGCTCTCTAGCCTCATCCTCAGCGGTCCAGCTACCGGCAATCGTTTCCACCCGACCCGTGCGTGGATCGAAGCGACGAATTCGATGTGCCTGCGTGTCGGCGATATACATGACATCGTCCGCATCAAAGGCAATGGCGGCAGGCCACGTGAGATTCACCTCCAGCGCCGGTCCGTCCCCATTGAACCCATGCTCGCCGGTCCCAACCACCGTCGTGATAATGCCGGTCTCCCGATCAATCTTTCGTATCCGGTTGCTACCCGAATCGCACACATAGAGATCGTTCTTGGAATCGGAGGCCACATCGAGAGGCAGATATAACCCGGCCTCGCCACAAGGCCCTTCGTCTCCGCTGTAGCAAGTCTCGCCGATGCCTGCGAAGTTATGAACCGTGCCTTCCATCAGGTTGACGCGACGCACACGATCGGATCCCGACTCGGCAAAGTAGAGCCACTTTTCCTCGCGATCCAGAGCGACGTGGTGCGGAAGGGGAATGCCGGCCTTCACCGCGCGCTTGCCGTCCCCCGTACTTCTGGCCTTGCCGTTGCCGGCAAAGGTTTCAATGTATCCGGGAGCTAACTGAACATCTGTTTCCATAACGTTGTGCGTCCGATCTATGCTGGGCCGTGGTTGTCGAGGATGTTATGCTTGCGCGCGCGCAGTCGGAGGTGCCGTCGCCACCTGTTGCTCCACTACAGGCGTGGGCATCGGAGCCGTCGGTTGGGCGGCAATGGCCTGAGCCTGCACGGCTTCAGCCTGTTGCTGCGCTTGCGCCTGGGCCTCTGCTTCGATCGCATCCGCTTCATGGACGGATTTCTTGAAGCCCTTGATGGCCTTGCCGATCCCCTCACCAAGCTGCGGCAACTTCCCTGCCCCGAAAATAATCAACACAATAAACAGGATCAGGATCAACTCTGTAAAACCAAGGCTGCCAAACATGGTGTGTCTCCTTTGCTCACATGTTCAGGATGCGGGACCCTCTTTAGCCTTCTTCGCAAATCGTTCTTTCAAGCGCTGACGGGCCTGCTCGGCCTGTTCGAACATTTTGCACTTATCGTAGACGCTGATCAAATTGTAATAGGCGAGCGGCTCGTCCGGACTGTGCTCCACCGCGCTTTCCATCACCTTAATGGCCAAATCGGTCTTCCGGTGATTGAGCGCAATCTCCATCAGTTTGAAGCTCGCTTCCAAATGCTTCGGATCGAGTTCGAGGACGCGCAGATAACACTGAATCGCCATGTCCATGGTGTTGTAGTCGGACACTTGAGGGTTATCGAGCTCTACGTAGACGCCAGCGAGATTGTACCATGCCATCGGATCGTCCGGCGTAATCTCGACCAGCCGTTCGTAATAGTTCTTCGACTCCATGTACTTTCGCTTGTCAGCCTGCACTCGGCCGAGATTAAACAGCGCCAGGACATCATAGGCATGCACGTCGAGCGCACGCTTAAATTCCGCCTCCGCCTCGTCGATCATGCCCTTTGTGGCATAGATGGTCCCGAGGTTGGAGTAGTACATGGCCAGCGAGCGATTCATTTCCGTCCTGAGTCCCTCGGCCATCTCGATTGATTTTTTCACTTCTGTCAGCGCGTCGTCCAAGCGGCCCTTACTGAAGTAGAGCTCGCCCAATCGGCATCGTGCTTGAAAATCATCGGGTTCGGTGTTGAGGAGCTTTTCGATTTCGGCAATTTCCTCATCGGGATTCAACGGCTGATCGCCGGGATCCACCGCTGCGCTGCCCTGCTCTGCCCCGCCAGTCTGTGTCTGTTCGTCCATAACAACGTATCCTAATCTGGGTGAGTCAAAAGTTAAATCTGTCCGCCAACGAGGGACTCCTGCGTGCCGACCAGCGGCGGTCTGCTCACCGTCGCCTGTTCCGTGACCGTGCCCTTCGGTCGATCAAGGGTCAACAACATCACTCCCAGAATGACCATCAAGGTCAAACTGGAAAAGAGCAACGCGTACCCGGCAATGAACATCAACGCCAGCCCGTATCCTGCCAGACGTCCCATCGTCACCAGCCTGATGACCGTATAGGACCAGCACAGCAGGCCAGCGACATAAAAGGCGAACGGCAGATAAAAGGTATAGCCCATGCCCATCTGAAAGATCCAGCTGATCCCTTCGCCGGCCTTCCGGATGGAATGGGCCAGCGCCGGATTGTACAGGCCGAGGAAATAATCCATGAACAGCAGGCCGAAAAACACCACCGCTGAAACCGCGCCGAACCAGATCGCGCGGCGCCGCTGTTGTTTATTCCTCGTGCGAAAGGACACTCCGCGTCCATAGGCCCAGAAGACGAGGATACTGGCCAGCACCATCAGCGCTTCACCGAGACGATTGGCTTCATAGACAAACGGCGGAGCCGCAATCACGCCCATCCATCCGTAGGTGGTGGAAAAAATTTGATAGTACAGCCATCCGGAAATACCGAAATAATAGACCGTGCCCATGACCCGTTTCGACCACTCCTGCTGCTGCGAGAGATACTCCAGCATCAGTGCGGTGAGCGCGATGATGGTCACGACATTGTAGGCAATGGAACCCAGCATGGCCGGCTGCACGATGAGAAAGGCCCCCGTCAAGATCAAGAGGAGGGCCACACTGGGGATTGTAACGACGTTAAAACCCGTGAGCCCTCGAGCTCGAGCGCGGTTGACCAGCAAGACCACGAGCGCGAGGAACACAAAAATGGCCACGACATTCAACAGCGCAAACCCGATTGAGGTGAGTAGCTGGAAGACCGTTCCAATCCATTCATGCTGCGCGGCAATCTTGCTGATATGCATGCCCAGACGGGAGACCAGTCGATACAGTACCAGCTCGAAAAAACCTACGAACAACACCATCTTGATGGTGTATTCGAACAGCAATCCCTGATCGTCAACCCGTCCTGTTGGCCGTTCGACGGCGGCGGCTACAGCAGACATCTCCAGCCCCCTTGGCAAACATGAAACACTTCGTGACCACACCGCATGAGTCCGCGTTCTGCGCGGCCTGGCTTCCGATCTTAGGAGACAGTGGGTTGTGGTACTTGTAACGCTTGCGACTTAGCCCGGGCGATATACAGCAACCCGTCGGCCATAGAATAATTAAACGGTAACTCGCACACGACTTCACTGATCTTTTCGTACACCTGCTGATAGAGCTGCTCGGCTTGAGCGGGCGTCATCCCTTCCTGCACTTCGTAAAAAAAGCCGAGACTCAAATCTTCGGTGGCCGGTCGCATAATTCGCCGGATGCCATAACTGCCGGGATCACTCATGATCGGCGCTTCTTTTTCCAAATCAAACAGGCAGGGCTGGCAGGAGAATCCGTATGATTCGTGGAGCTTGGTATTCTCCACCACGAAGTTCATCGTTTCCAGCGCTTCCTCTTCCTTCTCCGTGGGGAAGCCGACAATGACATAGCAGTGCACCGCGATGCCCAGATCGACACAGTCATTCACGATGCGCCGCACGGATTCTTGCTTAATCCCCTTTTTCATGAAATCCATGACGCGCTGATTAAACGACTCCAGGCCAAAGACGATTTTTAAGCAGCCGGCGTCTCGCATCTGTGTGAGCAATTCTCGCGAGAGATTTTTCTCGAACCTCAATTCGCAGGTCCATTTCACATTCACCTGACGATCGATCATTTGCTGACAAAGACGCTTCGTAGGCGACAGGGCGAAACATTCATCGGTAAAGAAGAACGATTGCGCGCCATATCGCTCTTTTAACCAGACCAGATCGTCCACCGTCTTACCCGGATCGCGCTGCCGGAAGTTCTGGTGATCCAGCGTTAGAGCGCAAAAGGCGCAATCCTTGTAGTAACAGCCGCGCGAAAATTGCACGGGCAGCACCGGTTCCGGAGACAAATAGAGATCGAGCGGAAATCCATCGTAATCGGGCGCCGTGAGTTGATTGATATTTTCGGAATAGAACGGCTGGTTGACCGTAATCTTGCCGTTCTGACGATAAATCAGATTGGGCACCTTGCTAAAATCGCGTTTGCCGTCCATCTGATTCACGAGCTCAAGCAAGGCCGTCTCGCCCTCGAACACCACAAAATCGTCGACGAGATCGAAGAGCCACGGACAACGGCGCAGATTATCGACCAGGCGTGTAAAAATACTGCCGCCCACAGTTACATGCAGTTCCGGCGCATGTTCTTTGATCAATCGGCAGAGCGTGAGCCCCGGAATAATTTGCGACGTGGCGGTGATCGAGACGCCGACCAAATCTGGACGATCGGTCAAAATGGAGGGCAATACATGCTCACGGAAGAGACCGATATAGGGATTTTGGGCGTCATCACGGATAGCTTTGATCAGATCTTTCGATGAATAGATCGAGTAGTCACCAAATTGATTATCCACGACCGTCATTCTGGTCGGAAAATACAGCGATGACAGGACTTCGAGCCACTTATCGATCAGAAACAGGCTGTTGCGATAGGCCTCGATGTCGTAGAAGCCTTCTCCCCGCAACGTCTCTTTGGCGAGTTCGATTCGCTCAAATAAGTAGGGGAAGCGATCAAGGGACTCGATCACACGCGCGAGTTGCTCTGCACTCCCAGGCCCAGTGTCTCCCGTACGTTCTCGCTCAAGGCCTCGCTGTTTCTCTATCAACTGTTGATAGAGGCCATGCGCAAAGGATTGGGTGAGCACCTTGTCCAACAACTCGATGCCGAGATCGCGTTGCGAGACGTTAGCGACTCCCGCTTGAGTGAGAAAACCTGTGAGAGAAGGGAGGCTGAGGTAAGGCTGCGACGGATGCCACGTCGGTGGAAACAGGAGAGAAACCTTCATAATATTATCTTTATATTAAGCAGGAAAATCAGTGTTTTCAGGAGATTTGCACCGTATCGGTTTATACACTCCGCTTTGGTCCGAAAGCAACCCTCCGACCGCGAAGGAAAAGAAATTCCGCTCTCCTGATACAGCTGAATCACATGTGCGGAGAAAAGCACGAGGGCCCCGAGTCACCTTGCCATCTCTGACAAGAACTCGGAGCCCTCTGCTTCGGATCCCCAACACCTTCCTGCCCGGCACAGGGGCAAGAAGGCATACTTCACACCACTTGGTTTACGGCAACTTCAGCGTGAACCAGGTGGAGAGAGACTTCATACCGTTTCGTTCAATGTTGGAACCGTCCCACACCGCAAACGCGATGGGCACAGAGGCTCCCGCCTTGAACTGGGTATCGTTGGCATCGCCGGTTTCCAGCGAACGCTTCACGACTACGCGCCAGGTCGGACCGGTGTATCCACCGCCCTTGAGGGAACCTGACGGCTCCCACACGCCATTGCCGATCACATCTTGATGGGCCTGGGTGGTCAAGGTGCTGAACCCGTTGGCGTTCAGATCCTCAACGGAGCTGACGCGCAGGGTCGGGTCGGACATGATGTTACCGGACCAGATACCGGAGTTGAATGGCCCAAGGCTCCGGCCGATACGATCCGGATAGGTCACTCCACCAGCCGGCTCTTCGAAATAGTAATCCCAGAAGATACCGGGATACTGGTCGTCCACGTCCCACATTCCGGCGCTATCCTTGCCGAGATCCTTCTGCCACTCTGCATTCCAGCGCCAGATATTGACCGTCCCACCGGACTGGCCCATGCACTGGAACGGCGGCGCGCCCGCGGTGTTGACCGGGAACATGATGGCTACTTGGTCACGAAAATCCTGCGGACCAATCGCCGTATCGTTCTTGGTCTGGTCGCTCCAATCAAGGCGCAACCCCAAATCCTTCCCGTTGCTGACGGCCTTCACAAACACCGACTTCACCGAAATATTCGGGTGCATCGGGGTCGTGATGGTCTGTCCGCTCAATGGGATGATGACACCTGGCACTCCTTCCCAGATGGGGTTTGCACCGTCCATCGGGATTGCCCCCTTGATCGCCTTCACGGGAATGGTCACCGGTTGGCTGACCGCGAGAGGCACCTGCCCGATCGTCAACATAATGCCGACGATCAGCGCAGAGAACAGAATGCCAAACACCAAACGCTTGTTGCGTGTCTGCACCAGTCTCATTGCGTATGCCCTCCTCTGAAAGATTAATAAGAAAAAGAACTGGGAACGTATAACGTCTACCGAAAACCGCATACTGCACTGCCCGAAAACCGAGAACTCCTACGCAGTCCCGACTGGGCCTTCGCTCTTCTCGCCGTCCTTCTCTTTTGTCTTCTGGTCCATGAAGGACTCAGCGCCGACTTCGCTCAGCAACATACTGAGCTCATTCCCCTTGTCCTGCGCCCCGCACTCGTAGGTTTGACCTTCCGGAGCATTGAAGGTAGCTGGTCTATAGTCCGCCTCGGAGTATGGCTGCACGGTGACTCCAAGGAAGGCGACCTCAAAATCCATCCATTCCGACATACAGTCGGCAATCAGCTTGAATAGCCCGGCATCTGATTTTTTTGCCAACATCCGGCAGAACAAGGGCACCCACCGGCCGATGTGGTTTTTCACGAACTTCTTCTGCGCATCAACCACGATTTCTGTTTTGTCGATCCCGTCGTGGCAACGCGAATAAGATTCTTTATAGGTGAGGAAATGCATGAATTCGAGCTCGACACTGAGGTGATCCAGACGTTCATGCACGTCCTTTGAAAGCTCGACGCCGAACGCTTTATAGAATCCCGCAATATCGCCCATGACATGGGATTGCGCGAAGACGTGATCGTTCCCGAAGAGGGTTTCGTAGGGAGGACAATCCAACGTGATCACGTTGGTGAACACCCGACGATGTTCCGTCTGCAGATCCCCGATCTGCCAATTGACGCACTCCGCCGAGACCAACTTCTCAATCTGGTCGAATTGCTTTTTCATCAGGGCGATCTTCTGAACGGCACGATCACCGCCAATTCCATCCAGCGCGAGCCGCAAACCGTCTAGGGCAGCTCGTCCGTCTTCGACGAATTCACCACACTGCAGATAATCCAAAAATTCCTCATCCTCCGGATACAACAGGCTCCAGGAGAACAACAGATATATCTTGCTACGATTGAGCGCGCGTTCGACAGCAGGCGAATCCTTGATCGGAACTGCCTTGGGGGGAGCAATTGCGGTGGAGGACGGGGAGGTGGGCTGCACGACTTGTTTCGATGTCATACGTATCTTGCTCCTCACCTCAACATGTTGCGCATTTTTTGCGCACACTACGCAACATCTGAGTCCTGCGGCACAGGAGGCGTATGATAGGTAAAGGAGGGAGGGATGTCAAGCATGAACTCTCTCTCCTTTGCCACTGCTTCCGTGCCGTTGTTTCATGAATTGGCATGATGAATTGATGTTTCGACACTTCTAGCACACGACGGATTCAGTAGTGAATGCTGCCCGCAGAAAGATTTCTCGCGGGGGTGACTTTGACTGCAATGCGATCATTGACGGTCTTGCAAATCTGCTCGCACATCCCACATCCAACACAGCGCGCCTGCTCCACATCAAGACGGAGCGCATGAAAATCCATAGACAGTGCCTCGACCGGGCACTTCGATACGCAGGCGTGGCATCCCTGCCCTGCCGTACAGACCCGATGAGACACCGTAGCGATGCCCATTCTCACCTCGAGAGCATCAGCCACCGGTAAAAGCGCGTCCGTCGCACAGGCAGCAATGCAGGGAAAATCTTCGCACAGCTCGCAGGCGACTTGATTGGCGAAAATCACCGGTGTTCCGTTCGAAAGATCGCTGACGATCGCTCCCGGCGGGCAGGCCTTGATGCAATCGCTGCAGCGCGTGCAGCGTTCGAGGAAGGTGGATTCGTCGACAGCGCCAGGAGGGCGCAACCAGTCTGTCCGCACGGGGGCCGCCGGCTGCTCTCGAGGCGCATCCTTATGGAGAGCGAATTCCCTCGCCGCCTTGGCCACCGAGACCACGGAATCTTTCAGAAAATCACGACGCCCGTATTTGGGATCACCGGCCACGTTGCACCCCGGCTACATGACACCGTCGGCACGCAACTTATAGACTTCTACGCAACGGTCACAGGCCCCATACTCGACGTCCCAGCCAGGATGGTTTTCACGGATGAAGTCCAAAATGTATGGTTCCAACTTCGTCTCCATATCTTCTACCCAGGTATACGTCGGGAATCGGCACAAGGGGCAGGGAAACCCCGGCATCAGCATGACCTTGTTTTGGGTCTCCGGGATTTCTCCCCCTTCGACATCGACGGCGCGATCCAAAATGCGAAGGGTATCGGTCGCCATCTCTACCAGTTCCGAATGGGTAAAGTAGCTCGTCTGCCACAACCCTTCGAACACGGATTTCAGCTGAGCCGGAGGAATTTTGCGATACCAGGAGCGGAATTCCTTGAACCGATCCTCTTTTTGCAGCATCGGTTCTTTGCCTGCAGCAATCAGACGGCTATCGACACTGATATTCCAAAGAATGCGGTAGCGGTGCAGAATAAGCGTTTCCTCGCCGGGGTTCTGTCCAACCCTGGTGTCAGGATCGTACCCAAACGCCGGATCCAGCATATCATTGATATGCATGAGCTCATGACGGCAATATCGAGTCAGCGCGGGATCGTAGAATCGGCGTGGAATCAGCTTAATACCGACTCCCTTCAGCCCCTTTTCTTCGAATTGCTTGGCCAGATCGTGCTCGACGGACCCCCATTTGCGAAGAACGTCGACGCCCTCCTGATCCTCTTTCAGCACACCCTTGACCAAGACGACCCCCACTCGAGCTTTGAGGTCGGGAAATTCGTTGAAGGCGTCACGAATGATATCGGAAAAACCCCAAATGCCGAATAAGTATTGATACAGTTTCTTGAACTCTGCTTCACGATCATCCAGCGTAAATTTCTCATAGATCGGATCGGCCAGTTCATGGAATTCCTTATAGTAGGTCGGGTCCCCTTCCCGCTCGGTTTTCTCAATAAAAGAGTCGATGACTTCCTGCAGTAAGGCCGGCTGAAATCGAATTTCCATGGACGGCTTGGATACTTCTACTCCGGTAGTCATAAGACCTCACATTTTCCGTTACAGTGAAGGGAGAAACCATGCGTAAGCACTGTGCTTGACTTGCTCACGGTCCTTCTCTTACGATCCTCAAAACGACCGCCGATTATACAAACCCCTCGGCGTTTTTTGCAAACCGCGGAGGGCTGGCCGAGGCTAGACAGCCCTCGGTCACACCAGGGACGAGGCACAGACTTTTATGAGCAACTCAACGACCACGCCCCCGACGATGCCTTCCGCCGCACCAGCACCCACGCAAGGGGCAAGTGCGCAGGCACCGGCTATTGACCATTTAGAGTATTGGAAAACAGGCTTCCGGGAACTCAAAACGTTCCGCGGACATTCGCATGGCGTGTGGACCGTCGCCTATGCACCAGACGGTCAGACAATCGTCAGTGGCGGCGTGGATCGCTACGTTCGGATTTGGGACATTGAAACCGGACGCCTCCTGCGCTCATTGCGTGGCCACACCGCCGACATTCGCGCCCTGATCTTCACGCCGGACGGCCGCACGCTGGCCTCAGGAAGCGAAGACCGGACGATTCGCCTGTGGAATCCAAAAACCGGGGAGCCGACCAAGCTCTTGTTCACTCGCTACGATCATAATGTGTGTAGCTTGTCGTTGTCTCCAGATGGCCTCATGCTGGCCCGCGGCAGCCACAATAAAGACATCAAGATCTGGGAGGTCACGACCGGCACCGATCTCATGACCCTTCTGGGCAAGGACCAATACGACCACCATTGGTCGGTGTGTGTGGCCTTTTCACCGGACGGCGTGCATCTCGCGAGCGGCTCCGACATCGGCAAAATCCGCATTTGGGAAGTGTTGCCCAGCGGGGAAGAAAAAATCCTCCATAACGGGCATTGGGAGGAAACGGCTGAAGATTCGACAGAAACGCGCGGCTTCTTCATCGAGGACGACGGCGGATTTCAAAAACCGATGGAGTTCTGGATCGGGGCAATGACCTTTACACCCGATGCCAAGATTCTGATTACCGGCAGCCGGGACAATACCATCCGGTTTTTTGAAATGCCGACCATGAATGAACTCCGCGTCCTGCGCGGACATAATGGCTGGGTGCGTTCCCTGACCGTGTCGCCGGATGGAAAAGTCCTGATCAGCTCCGGGGACGACAACGCGATCCGGTTCTGGGACATTGCCACAGGCCGGAACTTCCGGACCGACAAAACTCACACCGGCCCCGTGCGCGGCGTGGCCCTTTCGCCTGACGGACTGCGACTCGCCAGCGCTTCCTGGGATCGCACCGTGAAGTTGTGGGAAGGCGGTCAAGAGCCGGCAGAGTAATTTACTCGTCTGTCTCCTCCGCCTCACCCTTGGCGGAGGAGATGCCGTAGCGCCTGCACTTGTCCCACAAGGCCTTCCGGGATAGTCCCAGCACAGCGGCTGCGCTTGTTCGACTGCCGTCCACCTGCTTCAACACCGTTTCAATGTAGTCCTTCTCAAAGGCTTCCCGCGCCGTGGCCAATGTGGCAGCGGCCTGCACCACAGACTCGCCAGCCTTCGCCGACAGGCCCTCAGTGCAAAACCCACAGGTCGCCTGAGGCGCGCCACCCAGATACGGGCAGCTTTGGAATCCACAAAGGTCCCAGGGCTGTAGCGGCTCCCCGTTTCGCCCCAAGGTCACGGCCCGCTCCACCATCTGCTCCAACTCGCCGACGTTACCTGGGAAAGAATAGTGCAGCAACAAGTCGCAACTGGGTTGAGAAAAACCCTTGAGTGATTTATTGAGGCTCTTTGATCGTAGCTCAAGGACATGTTCGGCAATGACCACCACATCCTCCCGACGTTCACGCAAGGGCGGCACAACCACCTGAACGGCTGCAAGGCGATCAGAGAGATCCTGACGAAACCGTCCTTGAGTGACAGCCTCCTTCAACTCCTGCCGCGACGAGCACAGGATTCGAACATCGAGCTCGATCGACTCACGCCCTCCGACACGTTCAAACTTCCGTTCCTGAAGGACCCGCCACAATTTGCTCTGCAGGGTAGGAGACAGCGACTCCACATCGTCGAGCAATAGTGTCCCCTTATGGGCGAGCTCAAACCGTCCTCGTCGTTGTCGTGAAGCCCCGGATAATGCCCCCTTTTCATGGCCGAAGAGCTCCGCCTCCAGCAGGTGATCGGGAAGATCCGCACAACACATTTTGATCAAGGGCTGATCCCGCCTCGGGCTGTTCAAATGGATAGTATGCGCAACCAACTCTTTCCCCGTCCCACGCTCGCCGACAAGTGAAACCGGCGAATCAGTGGCCGCAATCAGCTTGATCTTGTCCAGCAGTGCGCGCATATGATGGTTGCGCCCGTGGATGCCACCGAAACTGAAGCGATCTTCCAGCACTTCCTTGAGTTCAAGATTTTCCCGCCGGAGTCCAATAATTTTGCCGACGCGCTCGACGATCAGCAGCAATTCGTCCATCTGGAACGGCTTGGTAATGTAATCGTATGCACCGAGTTTGATGGCCCCCACCGCCGTGTCCACCGACCCGTGAGCCGTGATCAAAATGACTTCAGTCGTGGCACTGCGTTCTTTACAGGTCTTCAAAATCGTCAATCCATCGGCACCCGGGAGGCGCAAGTCGGTAATCACGATATCAAACTGACGCGTGCCGAGGACGGCCAGCCCTTCTGTGCCGGTCGCCGCCGCCATGACCTCGCACCCGACCCCTTCCAACGCGTCCCGCATAGAAAGCCGCATCAGCGGTTCATCATCGACAATGAAGATCTTGAGCCCCTTCACGAAAACCTCCCAATGGCATAGCGTTCGGTCGAGAGCGGAATCGACACCGTAAAGGTTGTACCTTTTCCGACTTCACTCTCTACCACAATCCGTCCACCGTGCCGCTCGACGATGCCTAAACTCACCGACAATCCGAGCCCGGTTCCTTCACCTTCGTTTTTGGTGGTGAAAAACGGGTCAAAAATGCGCGGCAGCACAGACGAAGAAATGCCGCACCCGGAATCCTGCACGCGCACCAGACAATGAGCCTCTTTGACGGTCGTGCGGATGGTCAGGACCCCGCCGTTTCGCATCGCCTGAATGGCGTTCAACACAAGATTCATCAGCACCTGTTCCATCATATGCCGATCGATCATGATTTCCGGCATGTCGACGGCTAAGTCCGTCTCCAGCCGCACCCGATGAGGAACGAACAGGTGGTCGGTTAACAACAACACGCGATTGACGACATAATTGATATCCGCCAGCGCCAGCTCCGGATTGTGCTGCTGGGAAAAGTCGAGGAGCTGCCGGACGATCCGCTGCACCCGACGCAATCCGTCTTCCATCGACGCGAGATATTCTTCCTGGCGAGATGGGGAAAGCGTGCCCTTACGCATGTTGTAGAGACAGTTCAGAATACCACCCAAGGGGTTGTTGATCTCATGGGCGACCCCCGCCGCCAACTTGCCCACTGATGCCAACTTCTCAGAGTTTCTGATTTGTTGTTCAAGCTTCTTCGTGTCCGTCATGTCGCGAGCGATACCCAGCACTCCCAGAATCTCGCCGTCGACGCCATGCAGCGGCGACACACTCACCATGACGGAACGGGGCTCGCCGGATTTCGTCAGCACCTCGACCTCATAGACCTGCTTTACGCCGATGTCCAACGTCGATTTGAGCCGGCGCCCCCGATGCCGTTTCGACAACAATCCCAAATAGGGCCGCCCCAGCAAATCTTCCTTGGCATAGCCCCAGGCCAACACCTTGCTGTTGACATAGGTAAAACACTGCTCGCTATCGAGGGTATAAATGACGTCGTTGGCGTTTTCCAGCAGGTTCTCAAGATACTGCTTGGTCTCCTCGATCTCGCGCGTGCGCTCGCTGACCTTGGCTTCCAGCTCCTGTTGGTAGGTGTGCATCTGCCGCTCAAGACGCTTTCGATCCGTGATGTCGCGAAGCTGCACCATCACCCACGTGTGATCGCTGCCGCGCGCCAAGATCAGATCCATCTCCACCGGCGTTTCCTTACCGCCGGCATCACGAACCGTGATTTCCTGGGTGGGCACCTGACGTTCGCCGGAGTGGATCTTCGCCAAGAGCGAGCGCATCTCCTCGTGATGCGCCGGCAGAATCACGTCGAGAATGCTGTGTCCCATCACTTGTTGCTCGGAATAACCCAGCGCCTGCTCTTCACGCTTGTTGACGGCCACGATCACCCCGTCTTCACCCACCATAAAGACAGAATCGGCCACGAGGTCGAAGAGCGCCTTATACCGCTCTTGTGAAGCCACCAGCTGCTGGGTCCGCTCATTGACGGCCTGCTCGAGTCGCGTGGTATAGCGATGAATTTGCTCTTCCAGCAGTCGGCGTTCCGTGACATCGCGGACGAAAGCGCGGGAGTGGACGAGTCCTCCGCCGATCTCGAACAACGCCGTTGAATGGATCTCCACGTCGATCGGACGCCCGTCTGCCGCCACAAATACCGTCTCAATGGTACTGCGCCCCTGCGAGACGAGGCGCTCCAGATAGGCCAACACCTCGGCCTCGCGCCCTTTGGGAACCAGGTCCCAGAGGTGCATCTGGAACATCTCTTCCAGCGTATATCCAAGCTTGTCCAACCCGGTCTTATTCACATGCACGAATTGCCCGGCCTTGTTCAGCTGATAGATCATTTCCGGAGAATGCTCGATGAGATCGCGATACCGCGCCTCCAGCCGACGCACATCTTCCATGCGGTGCTCGATCTGCTCGAACGACACGCGTAGGTTCGCCGCCATTTTATTGAATGCATCGGCGAGTTGTTCGATTTCATCACCGGTCTTGAGATCTAACTGCTGGTCCAAGCGGCCGCTCCCGATTTTCTGCACTCCCTCGTGCAACAAGCCGATGGGACGCGCGATTCGCCGAGCGACCGTCAGGCCGGTGAGGACTAATACGGCAAACACTCCGAGCCCGTACACGGTCACCTGCCCCACGAGCCTCGAGAGCGGCGCGTAGGATTCAGCGGGATCCTGCCGCACAAACGTCACCCATCGTTTGCCGCCCAGACTTTCCGGCGTGAGATCAGCGCCCAAGCGAACAGGTGCATACCCGACGATGGAATTTTTCCCGCCATGTGAATCATTCTCCGCGGTCGTCCATCCCGCGGCATTCGAGTTGATCGCCCCGATCAACTCGGGTCTGACCACATGTTCTTCGGGAGACAGGATCGGACAGATCACCGGTGCGCCGTCCGAACTGAACAACATGGCATGCCCGGTCTGGCCCACCGTGGCCTCAGAGACGGAGTGAAATAGCGTATCTCGACGCAAGAGGACCGTCACTGCGCCGATCGTCGTATGTTGTTCATCATCGACGATCGGCGCCGACACATTGACCACATGCGTGCCGAAAGCAGGGTCGAAGAAGATATCACTGACAAACACCTTCCCCATTCCTCGCTTCATGAACGCCTGCCACCAGGCCGTCTTGCCATAGTAGTATTCAACCTGCGGAATGGAACTGACCACGAGCGCGCCGCGATTGTCGGTCACGAAAATGCCCACATAGTCCGCTTTTCGGATATCGTGCCATCGGATCAAATAATTGGTCACAATGCGGTTGATGAACAGCGGAAACTCGCTTTGCTTGTCCCGCTGCCGCCACCGCTGCTGCCAGGCTTTGATCATGGACTGGACGGTCTTTTCGTCCTTGTCCAGATAGGTGCGGTTGGATTCGGTAACCGAGGTGCGAAGAAAGGGTGTGGCGGCGAGTTGCTGCGCTTCGTTCATCCCGCGCGTGACCTGCATCTCGATCCGCCGGGCGGCCTCGACGGCCACTTCTTTGAAGTTGGCCCCGATGGTCTCGCGCAAAGCCCGGCGCTCTTCGAGATAGGTCAGAACAAGGGAAAGACCTAACGGCAGGAGACCGACCATCACAATGGCTGTGATGATTTTCCGCTGGAGGCTGTGTGACCGGCTCCAGAACAGCATGCGTGCGGATACCCCGACTAATGGCCCTGTCGCAACAGGAGGTGGGGCCCTAGGCCTGGCTCCAAGGAGCCAAGGCCTAGCGACGCTTGAGGAGGCTCCCCGGGCTGCCGGGCCACAGCAGCAGCAGCGGGCTGGCCACGAAAATGGACGAATAGGTACCGAACATGACGCCCCCGAGTAAGGCCAGCGAAAAATCGTGCAAGACCTCGGCGCCGGCCAGCACCAGGGGAATGAGCACGATCACCACGGTCAAGCTGGTGACGATGGTGCGACTCAGGACCTGATTGATGGCTTGATTGATGATCGTTTCTTCGTCTTCACGCCGACGCGTGCGAAGATTCTCGCGAATGCGATCGAAGACGACCACGGTATCGGTCAAGGAATACCCGGCCAGCGTCAAGAGGGCCGTGACCACCAACAACGTGATTTCCTTGTCGAACATGTAAAAGACACCCAGCACTGCCAGAACATCGTGGAATGTCGCCAGCGCCGCTGCCACGCCGAATCGCAACTCAAACCGGACGGCAATGTAGAGCACGATCCCGACGAACGAGATCAACACCGCAATCATCGCATCTTCCTGGAGTTTTTTTCCAATCGTCGGGCCGATTTCCATGCTGGAATCCACCACGAACTTGTTCCCGGGAAATTCCTTACTGAACACCGCCATGACCCGTTCCGCCACCTTCTCCTCAATGGTCGTCGAGGCTTTCACGCGAATGAGCAACTTATTGTCCTGCGTGAACTCCTGCAACTCGGCCGATCCCAGACCGTTCGATTCCAACGCCCGCCTGGCTTCGTCGATTCGGATCGACTGGTCGAATTTGAGTTGGACCGCCGTGCCACCCGCAAAATCGATTCCCAGATTGGCCGCCCCGCGCGCGATTTGAAGCACGGCGATAAGACCCAGGAAGGCCAGGATGCCGGACAGCGCAAACGAGATCGTGCGCTTCCCCATAAAATCGATATTCGTCTTTCCCAAAATCTCGAACATACCGGCTCCTTCCTAAATGCTGAGCTGCTCAATTTTCTTGCGCTGATTAAAGAGATCGAAGATGACCTTGGTGCCGACCAACGCGGTGAACAGATTGATCGCGATCCCAAGGCACAACGTCACGGCAAAACCTTTGATCGGCCCGGTGCCGAACAAAAACAGCGCAAACCCAGTGATCAATGTGGTGACGTGCGAGTCGACGATGGTCAAGAGGGCTTTATCGTATCCGGCATCAATGGCTACCCGGACTGCCTTCCCTTGCCGCAACTCTTCACGGATGCGCTCGAAGATCAAGACGTTGGAATCGACGCCCATACCGATCGTCAAAATAATCCCCGCGATCCCGGGCAAGGTCAGCGTCGCATTCAACGCGGCCAGCGACCCGATCAAACAAATGAGGTTCAGCATCAACGCAAAATTCGCGATCACGCCGGACAATCGGTAATAGATGGCCATGAACACGATGACGAGAAGCCCCGCAAACAGAGTCGCCTTGATTCCCTTCTCAATCGAGTCCTGTCCAAGCGAAGGACCGACGGTCAGATCCTGAATGATCTTGAGCGGAGCGGGCAGTGCGCCCGCCCGAAGCACGATGGACAGGTTGTTGGCCTCTTCCATCGAGAACGTTCCAGTAATTTGGGCTCTTCCCCCGCTGATGCGCTCCTGAATGACCGGGGCCGAATAGATCGTGTTGTCGAGCACGATCGCCATGCGTTTCTTGACGTTTTCTCCCGTGATCCGATCGAACTCTCGCGCCCCCTTCGCATCGAAGGTCACCGACACATAGGGCTCATTGAACTGGCCGATAGAAACCCGGGCATCGCTGAGCACATCGCCGGCCAACATGACCCGCTTCTTCACCAGATACGGAGCCAGCCATTCCTGTCCGCTTTCCTTTTCGACGATCCGCTCAAACAGAATCTGATCGCCTTCCGGAACTTTTCCCTCAACCTGCTTCAGCAACGCCTCTTCACGTTCCTTCCCCTTTTGAATCCGACCCGGCAAATCCAACTTGAGTTGATTGTCATCGTCCAGCAGTTTGAATTCGAGCAGCGCGGTTTGCTTGATAAGGTCCTTTGCCAATTTGGCGTCTTTGATGCCCGGCAGCTGCACGACGACTTGCTTCAACCCCTGCCGCTGAATCAACGGCTCCGCCACACCAAACTGATCGATGCGATTACGAATTGTTTCCAGCGCCTGATTGATGGCGGAATCTTTGATGCGCTTAATCTCGGCCTCGCGCAATTCCCACACCACTTTGTTCCCGGAGCCAGAGCCCTCGTTCTCCACATACGTAGGAAAATCATCCAAAAGCTTTTGCACCTGGGCCTTCAATTCGGCATTTTGAAATCCGATGGTGATTTGGGAAGGCCCCGTCCGCTTAACCGATTCAGCCGGAATTTTCTTTTCGACGAGCAGGTCTTGCAGTCCCGCTGCCGTCCGTTCCACCGCGATCTCCACCGCTCGGTCTTCCTCCACCTCCAACACCAGGTGAATGCCGCCTTGTAAGTCCAACCCAAGGGTAATCCCCTTGTCCGGCAACACCTCGCGGACCCACCGCGGCAGTTCCTTGTACAGGGGTTGGTAGGAGGGCAAGAAAAAGATGATCGAAGCGACCACCATCGTCACTAAAGCTAACAACCGTCCGCCGACTTTTTTCATACGTGCGCCAATCCTTCCCGTCTCCGTCGCATGCGTCAGTCTTCCTCTTCGCCGCGCAGCCGAGCAATGTGCTCTTTCTGGATTTTGATTTTGGTCGTGTCAGCAATTTGAAGCGTCACCGTCTCTTTTCCCAAGTTCGTGATGGTGCCCCAAATGCCTGAGGCGGTCACCACCTTGTCGCCCTTCTTCAAGGTTTCCAGCATGGCCTTCGCCTGCTTCTGGCGTTTTTGTTGCGGAAGAATCAGCATAAAATAAAAAATGACGAAGATCAGGACGAATGGGACCAGCGATAACAGGCCTCCCCCCGCGCCTCCACTTCCCGACGTTCCCTGCGCCCATGCCACTGAATCCCACATACAGCCCCCTGCTTGTCGCCTTACGACATGTTCGTATTGTCTATGTCCGACCGCCCGTCGCCGCCCGGCCGGTCCACGACATAGGTCCGGTGAAACTCGCGGCGAAACTCCTGAAAGGTGCCGTTCCGCACGGCGCTCCTGATCTCTTCCATCAACTTCGCAAAAAACCATAAATTGTGAATCGTATTGAGGCGGGCGCCCAACATCTCTTTGACCCCGAACAAGTGATGGAGATAGGCCCGCGTATATCGGGTACACACTGGACACCGACAGGCCGGATCGATGGGCTGTTCATCCCTCGCATACCGAGCCTGCTTGATCACGACACGTCCGAAGGAGGTGAATAGCCATCCGGTTCGGCCATGGCGAGACGGGACCACACAATCGAACATATCGATCCCGCGCGCGACGCCTTCCACCAAATCCTCGGGCATGCCCACACCCATCAAATAACGCGGCTTGGCCGACGGCAACTCCGGGACCGTGACATCCAACATGGCATACATGTCGGCCTTGTCCTCGCCAACCGACAAGCCGCCGATGGCATATCCGTCAAACCCTACCGACACCAGATCGCGGGCCGACTCCACCCGCAAGTCCTGATCCAATCCGCCCTGCACGATCCCGAACAAGGATTGATCAGTACGACGTTTGGCCTCGACACAACGGCGTGCCCACAGGGAGGTCCGCTTAGCGGCGGCGCGCACCTGATCGAGCGAGGACGGCAGCGCGACGACATGGTCGAATGCCATGATGATGTCCGCACCCAACGCTTCCTGAATTTCGATCGATGTTTCGGGGCTGATGAATCGGGACGATCCGTCGATATGAGATTGAAAGACCACGCCCTCATCCGTCACCTTGCAAAACTTTGCCAAGCTGAACACTTGAAAGCCGCCGCTGTCGGTAAGAATGGCACCCGGCCAGGCCGTGAAGCCATGAACGCCCCCTAACTCCTCCACGACTTTGTGACCGGGACGCAAGTACAGATGGTAGGCATTATTCAGGATCAGCCCATAGCCCATCTTCAGGAGTTCTTCACCATCGACACTACGCACATTGCCCAGTGAACCGACCGGCATGAAAGCGGGCGTCGCCACTTCGCTGCGTCCGGTGGTAAGCACGCCGACCCGGGCTTGCCCTCCCGCTTCTTCATGGGTGATACGAAACGATAGCATCCGATTGGCAGTCCTACATCTGCTCTGGGGCCGAGACACCCAGCACCGTTAACCCGTTGCGGACGACCTGTTGCACCGACCACATGAGAGCCAGGCGGGCCCCTGTGAGACCGGGCGACACTGCCTCGGGTAGCCGAACGGTAGAGGACGGCTCGGTTTGAGCCGCCGGAGTAGTTTCGAGGTCGGTTATCGGAGGCAAAATCCGATGTTTGTTGTAGAAGGGATGCACGAGACCTGCCAGCTCACGAAGATAGTAGGCCATCCGATGCGGCTCCAGTTCCACCGTGCTCGCCTCTAATACCACGGGAAATACCGAAAGCTTTCGAATGATCGCAAGTTCATCGGGATCGGCCAGCAGGTTGAGGTCGGCTTGGCTCGGAAGCGGACAATCAATGCCTCGCGATGCTGCCACGCGCAGCAGACTGCTGATCCGCGCATGCGCATACTGCACGTAGTAGACGGGATTCTCCTGAGACTGCTGCTTGGCCAGTTCCAGATCGAAATCCAAATGCGTACTGGAATCGCGCATAAGAAAGAAGAATTTGGCCGCGTCCGCCCCGACTTCATCCATAACTTCTCGGAGGGTGATAAATTCTCCGGCCCGCTTGGACATTTCAACTTTTCGGCCGCCTCGGAGAAGATTGACCATCTGCACCAGCACGACACGCAAACGCTCTTTTGGATAGCCGTAGGCCTGCACGACTGCTTGCATCCGCGGGATATAGCCATGATGGTCGGCCCCCCAGACATCTACCAGCAGATCAAACCCACGCCGCAGCTTGTCCCGATGATAGGCAATGTCCGAAGCCAGATAGGTGTACTCCCCCTCCTGCTTGCGCACAACCCGATCTTTTTCATCACCATAGGCTGATGAACGAAACCATTGCGCGCCATCCTGATCGAAGAGAAGGTCCCGATCTCTCAACTCGTTCAAGACCTGCTCGACCGCACCGGAGGACAACAACGAGGCTTCGCTGAACCAGGACTCGAATGTAATCCCGAAGGTGTCTAAATCCTGCCGAATCAACTCGAGAAGTTCCCGATAGGCGAACTCCTTACTTCGCTGCTCTGCATCACTGGAAGGAAGCGAGAGCAACGCCACCCCGTGCTCCACCTTTACACGCGCAGCGACTGCACGAATATACTCGCCTTGATACCCGTCCTCCGGAAACGGGACGGTCTGCCCGCACGACTCCAGATAGCGCGCGAGGACCGACACCCCGAGCAATTTCATCTGACGGCCCGCATCGTTGATATAATATTCGCTGACGACCTCGTGTCCTGTGGCGCGGAGAAGGCGGACGAGCGCCTGCCCTACGGCGGCTCCACGTCCATGGCCGACGTGCAAGGGGCCAGTCGGATTGGCGCTCACATATTCAACCAGCACCCGCCGTCCCTGTCCCAGCCGGCTGTGACCATACTCTGCCTGCTGTGTTTCAATATGCCGCAGCACTTCCATCCAGAGCTCAGGTTTGAGCGTGAGATTGAGAAACCCCGGCCGCACAATATCGACCCGAGCGAACAGCGCCTCTCGATCCTGAATGTGATCTGCAATAATTTGAGCAATTTCGAAGGGAGGCCGCCGCTCGGAGGCAGACAAGGACATGGCCACCGTGCAGGACACATCTCCCCACTCGGGCCGCTTTGGCGCCTCGAGGTTAATAACCGGCATCTGCTCGATCTTGAGAATCCCGCGTTGTTGCGCCAATCGAAGCGACCCGGCCAACGCTTCGGCCACCATATCTTGCACCACACCCTGAGCCACAAAAACTCCTCTAAGTCTGCGTGGAAACAGCGAAAATTAATCTCGCAATTTAGCACACCACGAATGTGAGAGACAAGATCAGGAGATCGCGGGAAGGACTATGACTGTCTCAGCAATTGATTCCGGCAGGCTTCAATCATGTCTTCCACAGGAATTTGCAGGCAGAATTTGTCACGACAGGTCTCAACGTTGCTCCAACCAGCGCAGACGCATGGCCTGCCGGATATGACCGAGACCATCGGCCCGCGCGGAGCCCAGCGAGAAGCCTGCGTGGGGCCGAAACATGCTACGGCGGGAATGGATAATGCGGCAGCGAGGTGTGTCATGCCCGAGTCATGCCCTACGTAGAGCGCGGCGTGCGCCAGGACTCCGGCTACGATCGATAAGCTTAGCTCGCGAATGACCGGCACTGACACAGTCAGTGCTGAACGCACCTGGGCAACCTGCCGCTCATCAGCTGCCCCCTCGAGGAGCATGGGTGTCGTGCCGGCCTCAATCAACCACTCAATGACCTTGGCAAGGCGCCACGCCTCCACACATTTGTGAAGGCTGCCGCTTCCTGGATGAAGCAGAACCAATGGCGACCTGCCATTCCAATTCCACGCCTCCAAAACCCTCTGGCCCTGCCTCGCACGTTCGGCGGGCAAGATCAGTGAATGGGTGAATTCCTGCCCGATCCATTCCATCCCAATGGCTTCGAAATAACGATCTGCTTGATGGATGGCAGCCAAATCAGAAAAACAAGGAGATTGTAGGTTGATGCTCCCGACTCCTGCGGCGCGCAACGAATCAGTCAGAGTCCCTTCCGGATCTCGCAGCCATCCCACTCCTACCTGGCACTGCGTCAACCAACTCCTGAATGCATCACCAATACTCCCGTAACCGGCAAATAGCTGACTCAGATACATCTTCTCCAGAGGGAATGTTCGATCAACCTCTCCGCTATCGCACAGAAGAGATCCTACGGCATTGGCAGAAAGCAGTGCGATTTCGTGGTTGGGGAATTGGTCGCGCAGCGCGTGCAAAGCAGGGCGGGCTAACAACACATCCCCTAGCGCCCCAGGGTGAATGACCAACGCCCCCTTTTTACCCTCAAGACTCTTTGCGGGGGCTGTCACGGTTGAACGGCGGGTGGTGACTCGGCCAAAGCTAAGTCGTCGGGCGTATTAACATTTTGGAAGGACCGAAACCCCGGCCCGAATGCCCGAAGATCATCCTCTCCCAATACCGTTACTCGCAAGGCTTGCTGCTCAAACAGCTTTTGGATTTTGAGTTCTTTTCGCTCCGCCATAGCTTGGAGAAATGGCAGACATCGCTTCGAATACACAGTGTGCATAGGCTGCAACCTACCAGACAAGCGGGCCACTACCACGTCCGCTGACTCACGATGGGACAACATGGCGAGAATGGCTTCGGGGTCTAAAAAAGGCATGTCGCACGCGACGGCGAATATTTTTGGTCGGGATACTGCCGTCAACCCTGTATACAGTCCGCCTAAGCTGCCCGCGTTGGGGACCACATCATACACAACAGGACACGCCTGCACATCAAGCATCTCGATAGGTTCCGCAAGAACGACGATGTTTTCGACAAAGGTACCGCGCAAGAGAGACAACGTTCGATCAAACACGCTCTCCCCGCCAACCCTCATGAAACGCTTGTCCTGTCCCATTCGTCGGCTCCTACCGCCGGCGATCAGAACACCAGAGACATCTTCTATCATCGCACCGGTGCCTCATATCACGTCATACAACGTCTCGAAAGACAACGAGGGGGTGAGTTACCTCACCCCCTCGCCTTATGACACATACATCCGCAGCTATCGTTTAAAGGACCTTGCCCTTTTTCTTATTGGCGCGGCGGGTCAACATCCAACCCTCCAAGAACACCACACCCACTGCGATAACGGCTGGGTAAATGTACACTTCCTGAGGAATCGGGGGCTGCAGGATCGTGTAGTAGAAAGCAGAGACCGCCATCTTTCTCCCTGCATCACCATTGTGTCCATCCCAGGCAAAGAACACCATCGGGATGTACTTGCCAATATCAAACCGGGTGTATTCGTCATAATCGTCCTTGTTCCCTTTGAGGGGACGGGAAATCATGACAGTCCACCGACCGTCCTTCCACTCTGACTTCAAGAGTTTCACTTTCTCTTCAAAGTCATCACGCTCTTCAAAATCCTGATCCCATCCGGTTCCCTTGAAGGAACGCAACGAGCCGTCTGCTTCCCACTTCAGAATGTCGGCATTGAACTTCGCGTCGCCGAACAAATATCGGGGCTTGAAGGGCGCAGGAATTTCCTGCCACTTGATCGGGAACTGGAACGCGATCGCATCGTTGTAGACGGCATAGTTATTCTGAGCCGAGGCAATGGACCCTTCTTCGCCGGTCTTTGGCGCCTGCTCCTTCACGCCAAAGTTTTCGACGTTAACCTGAGTCGGTGCCCAAGGAAGCTTGCCTTCCGCGATGCTCTTGGTCCGGTCATCCCATTGAATCAAATACACGACACTCTTCTCGTTATAGAGAGACTTCACCCAGATGTCGTCGATACGATTCACGAAGTTGCGCGGCTTATGAGTGATCTGACCACCCATGGCCACGTAGCGACGCCCCTGCTTCTTCCACATTTCGTTCTCAGGGTCGTTCGAAATTTCTCCTTCGACGGGCGCCGAAGGAACAACGAAGTTAATTTTCGGCTTGTCCGTCAAAGGATCAATGCCGAGAGGTTTTCCTTCCTCATCGCGTTCGCACAAAGAGTTAACGAAGTTCGCGATATTCCAGCGATCTTCGACGGATGTGCTATCTGCAAAGGAGGGCATCGGAGTCCCGTTGACGCCGGTGGAGAATGTACGGAAAATATTCCGGACATTATACGGATCCTGACGGCTACCGCGGAAGTTCCAACATTTGTGCCAATTGGCGGGCTGAATAGAAAATCCCCAGTCATCCTTCAGATTGAAGGCATTGCCATCACCGCGTCCTTCGACACCGTGACACTCAATACACTTCTTATCGACAATCAACTGGGCACCCTTCTTAACGCTATCCTCGGTAGCCTCAGCTGGCTTAATGGTACCGAGCTGAAGAATGGTCTGAGTTTCGGACTGCTTATCCGTAAATTTGCGATCCTTCACCAACTGGGTCGTCACAAAAGACAGCACTTGAATTCGCTGTTCTTCGGTTAAAATACCCTCCCATGGTGGCATCGCGGAGCCGGGGAGACCGTGAGTCACGGTATCGAACAAATCGTTTTTGCCAGAACCAGGAGTCTTTTCATTGTAGTTGAAAAGTGGCAATTCTCCGCTCGCCGTATGACGAATTTTGAATGTCCCCTGATTAAAGTTTCTCGGACGTGGCCAGAGTCGATCGGCACCAGGGCCGTCACCGGCTCCATCGACGCCGTGACACCAGACACATTTGGTAAAATACACACGCTTTCCCGCTTCAATCATGTCTGCGGGCGGGGCGGGGGCTAACTCACCCTTCGCGAAACCTTCAGGAAGATCTCCGGCATGGCCGATCCCCACCGCACTGGCGGAGATGAGAAGCGCACTCAGGGCAGCCCCGAGGAGCGGAGATGCTTTTACATTCACACGAAATTTGCTCATTGTTAACCTCACCACCTGTTCTCCCAGGTTGTTTGTAAGATTCAGAATTAGTCCCATGTCCGAGGATAGTATCCCGTGTGCCAATATTCGAACAAGATCACCTTCCAAATTTCGTCAGTGGTCAGGTGCTGCTCCCACGGTGGCATCACGGACGCCCAAGGGAATCCTTCATTTGGCAAACCAATTCCGCCCTTAGCGACGCGCCAGAAAATAAAGGTCTCTTGCAGCTGCGCAATCGTTCCCGGGTCTGTAAAATTCGCAGGGATCGGGTTGAACGCAAACGCATGAAGCCCCCGGCCGTTCAGATTGTCGCCGTGACAGAAGTGACAATTCTGAAAGAAAATTTCTCCACCTTCCCGAACATACTTCAAATAACCCTCAGCTTTTTCATCCCAGGGGTTGGCATTGGGAGCCATCAACCGGCCCATGCCCTGCTCAACAATCAGCTTATTGCTGTAGGCCTGATCGTACTTGCCCTCGAGATTGACGCGGTACGGATTCTGCGAAGTTTGCAGAGTATAGGTCTTACCGTGCACCTTTGTGCTTGCGGGAGGCGCCGGATGGACCGTGCGCAACTCGATCGGTTCATCGACGCTGGGTTTCATGGTCACGAAGGAAAATCCGCCTATGAGCAACGGGACGAGGATGAGATACATAGTGCGGAGGGCCTTATGGAAACCTGTGTTCGCATCAAGAACGTTGAGAATAGGTTGCCGGAATTTCTTCCAATCTTCCTCGTTCGCCGAGACCCACATAAAGACCGCAACAAACGACACGACGCCGTACATCGCTCGCACGCTGAACGGGATGGGGGGATAAATACGGAACTTGAGATACATCTGAACGAACGTCCAAAACAACACCCCCTGCCAGAACCGAGGAAAGGCCATTCCCATAGAATTAGCCAAATAACTCAGGCCGGTAAAGCCGGCTACGAAAACAGCCAGCTCACTTAACACCTGCATGGGCATGTAGCCCTCGACGAGTCTAACGGTGTTCGATGGAACGACTCCGAAGATCATTCCGATCAACATGAGCAGTCCCAGGACGCCAACCAGCGCCCCGACTGACATTAATGCTTTCATGTCCTCATCTCCCTTTCTTCCGCAATAGCAACGAGATCCCCAATCGCTAAACTTAAGAGGCCTTTGGCGGCTCTTTCCCTTCGTGAACCTGCGACAGGTAATCTACAAGCTTTTTGAGTGCGCCAGCGCTAAGCTTTTGGCCGAATACTTTCGGCATGGTGTTGTCGGGGAAGCCCTTCACGACATATGCGCTGGGCTCAACGATTGATTCCATGATGTAGTCAGGGACACTTTTCGCTTTGCCCTTGTAATCCTTATCCTTAATTCGAAGAGGCGCATTGGTGCCTTCGACCAATTTCGGACCGATGGTTCCAGTCGCTCCTGCGATTCCAGGAATGGTATGGCAGGCTACGCACTGACCTTTTGCAAAAATCTGATCTACTGGCTCGGTTCCGTCAGCCATCAAAGCGCTCGCGCCTGGCTTGGCATCCCCCTCTGTCGGGGGCTTCGGACGGTCGGATTCTGGAATAAACTTCTCATAAGACTTCACAATTTCGTCAAAGCCAGGAGCCTCACGGCCCTCTCTCACATACAGCCAGGTATCGACCGCAGCCAACTCTGGAATACTCAAAGAAATTGGCGGCTTATGGATGGATGGCATAGGACTTTCTTTGTCGTTCGTACCCTTCACACCGAAACCGGCTACGACGAAGCAGCTCGGACATGAATGGGATTCAGCAATATACTCGATCGCATTTTCAGCAGTCCCGGAACCAGGGAACGCTTCTTTCTGATTGGAATCTCGAGCAGCGGGATTTCCCTTGTGGTAACGAGGATCACTGAGCTGAGCTTCGGCACGCTCAGGAATACCATCCAAGTTAGGGGCACGCTCGCCCAACATGCCCTTGTGAAACGCATGGCAGAGCGGGCATTGTCCCTTACCTATGGCTCCTTGCACCTTGTTTTGCCCCACACCGCCGAAAATGATCTTCTCGCCCTCATCGGCCAGTTCAGTCTGCGGCATATTGCTAAAATCTTTTTTCTCCTCGATGGGCGGGAATCCACCCTCGACTTGCGGCAACCAGTTCCCGTAGCCAGAAAGTGCTGCAGCAATGAAGAACATGAAGCCCCCGATCTTCAGCAAAGCGCTGATATTCGTAAAATACAGGGCCATCATGAATGTCATGGAAGTAATCAATACGAGGGAAACCGGCAAGAGCCTCGACTCTGCAAAGAAATTCATCTTATAGTTGGCGATTGCCATGAAAAGAAGAAATGCGCCAATAGTTCCGATGAACGTCTTGAACACCGCACGCTTGTTTGCAACAGGATCAGAGATAGAGGCCTTAAAATAAAACATTAGGCCCACCAGGATCCCTAATGCAGGCCAGCCCATTCCTATGGCCGCTTTAATGAGTTCAATCACAGCTCAAACCTCCTGCAGGAGGGGAAGGCACCGGCTGCTGAGACAGCCCAAATACCTTCCCCCATTGATTCATTTCTTGCGCTTTGATTAGTGACCAACCGCCGGGGCTGCCGCCCTGCCTGGCACAGCTGCCTTTGCCTCGACTGGTGCCTTCTTGGCAGCAAGGGCCCCCAACCAAAACACGAACATAATTGAAATCCAGAAGAACAGGACGTTGGCCGAAATCATGTTCGCAGCAAAACCCACCGTGTGGGTGTATGCCCATGGAGAATTGTCACGCATAATTTCGTTGACGTGCCAAAAGAGTCTGACCGATGATCTGATATATCCCATCAGTCCCATCATCCAGGTGAAGGCCGTGGCCAGCATGATGAGCGCGTACTGGGATCGCGCAGAAATCTTGCCCCACTCAATCGGCCCCATCTGCTTCGCACCCTTCATCATGACGCTATTGAGGGCAAACATGAAGAAAAGGCAGGACAATGTGGTAGCCACCTGCGGCACCGACAGACCGACGCGAACGTTCGCAGGGATGTAGTAGCCGTACACCGCCAACATAATAATGTTGAGGTACGCGAAGAAGAAGAAGCATCCCATAAAAATATTGCCGAACTTCGACCAGGAGACCGTCGAAACCTTATTGCCTCGCATGTACCACACGAAGCTCAAGACCGTGGTCGTGATAATCACGTTGATACCGCCGTTCTTGGCGGACATAACCCCATAGTTACCGAGCACCGGGTGCTGCTGACCTCCCATGGCTTTCAATTCGGCCGGGGTCATCACGATGGTATGGGGAGTAATAAAGACCAGGAATCCGCATGTGAGCAGGAACACGAGGTACTTAATGTAGCGCTGATACTTTTCTGCACCGCGCATCCGACCAAGCGCCTGCCAGAGATAGTAGTTCGTACTGAGAAACAAGATACCGATCATGGTCGCCTGAATAATGAACAACCAGGCCAGCAAACCGCCCATCAACGTAATACCCATCTGCTGGCGGTAGGCATACACCTCTCGCATCAGCCAATATCCGGCGAATGGCAATGGAATCAAGAACGACACACCTAGCGCCATGGCGATGTAGCCCATCCAGTCATAGTGAGCGCGCTCTTCGTCGGTCTTCGCCGACAAGAACCTATATGCAGCATAGGCTGCGACGACACCACCACCGAAGGCCATATTGCCGAGGATTCGATGCAGATTGAGAGGGTTCCACAATGCGGTATGAATCACATGCCAGATGTTGCCCAAATACCGACCCTGCTCGTCAACACCAGCCGGCGACATCATGAAACCGATCCACGAATTGGCCAGGAACATCAAGATAGTACCGATTACGTTCAGGACGACTGACATGCTGAGGTGAATCCACTTGAGGAAGCCCTCCTTCATTTTATCCCAACCGTAATAGTAGATATAAAGAGTGCCGCTCTCGGCCACGAACATCAACGCATAGATGTGCATGACAGGTCTAAAAATACCGGAGAGGTACTGGAAGAAGGCTGGATAGAGAGTCAGGAAAGTAAAGATCAGGATTCCACCCAGAATCGCGGTGAGCGAGTAGGCCGTCAAACTGATCTTGATAAAATCGTAGGCCAACTGGTCGTACCGCTTGGCCAGCGCCTTATCCTTACTCACGACGCCCATGAACTCGATGATCATACAGAAGATCGGCACAGCCAAGACGAAGCTGCCATAGTAGAGGTGCTGCTGGTTGGCAAACCAGAGAAGAACGCGACTTTCAAAATTGTAGCGCGGATAGTCCTTCTCGCTGTCCGTGGTCTTTGGCGCCGGCGGCCCGGAGACAATACCTTCCGTCTTGTAGTAAACGTCCTTGCCCTTCTCAACTTTTGCCTCTCCACCCTCTTTTTTAGCGTCGGCGGCAGGAGCGCCACCATCACTAGCAAGGGCAGGGATCGCAACCAGAACAGGCATGAGGAGGAGGCCGATCATCGCGCACAGCGCCATGACCGACATCAACTTCGTGCGGGTTACAGAGCCCATGGGTTACCTCCTTGATACATCGCGTATGTGAACAACAACTTCAAAGCCTTACTCCTCGAAAATTACTTTCGAAGGAGATACCAAAAGTCCAATCCTTGCGCATCCATCAAAAAGTGATCAACCGCTGCAAAAAACGAGACGCAGATCAGCACTGATACGACGACATACACAATTGTTTGGCCCATCTCAAACCCCCCTCAACTTAATGGACATTTTCCTGGCCAGGATTCGGGATCAACAAGGGCACTGAATCCCTCCGAACCAGTAAAAAAACCAAAGACCTACTGCACAGGTGATGTAGAAAATCATTTTCCCGATCTTAACTTTGACGTCATCCTGAGCAGCTTCCATCATGATTCTCCCAACGTTTTAAGTACGTATTTTAAATTGACACACCAACTACGCTGTGTTAATCAAAATCCCTCACGCACATGATTTTTAAAGGGATTTTTATGGCTAAAAACTCAAAAGTGTTCGACATTATAGTTTTGGCTGGAATGGTTGTCAATATCATTTTGGCCGTGTTTCTGATCCTCTACTACTTCGATTTCCTATGATCCTCACTGACTCCCGATCCCAGATATGCGACCGGCCGTTGCGCTCGATTGCGCACAACGAAACCCAATAGTTTCATCCCGAAAATCCGACATCATTTTACTGCGGGCGGTGATACGCAGGTCCGATCCTGAGCTGGTATACGCCGCCCCGCGCAACACCCTATAAGTACCGTATTCCGGGCTTTCCGGATTACGGTCCGAGGCTGCAGCATAGGCGCCTTCCAGATACCAGTCGGCCACCCATTCCATGACATTGCCGGCACCATCCATCACTCCATAGGGGCTGGCATCGCTCCGCACTCGGCCCACCGGAGCCGCAACCTCAAAACCATCGTCGACGCGAGCCCAATTGGCCCCTCCCGGGATCTCAACATTTCCCCAGGGCCATAGGCGCCCATCCGGCCCCCGCATGGCCTTCTCCCATTCCGCCTCTGTCGGCAAACGCCGCCCTCGCCATTCGCAATAGGCCTTTGCATCGTCCCACGAGACATAGACCGCAGGTTGATTGACTCCTCGCATGCGCCCAGTATTCTTCGCATATCGAGAAGGGGGGCCGGATTTACGATGGCCCGTAGCCTTTACAAAAGCGGCATACTGCGCATTCGTCACTTCGTATCGATCGATGGAAAACTCATCGAGGTAGATCTTGCGCTCCGGCTGCTCATCGAACCCTCCCTGACTCGTTCCTCGAATGAACGGCCCCGCAGGGATGACGACGAGTTCTTCCTCCAAAGGCTGCTCGGATGCGGAAGAATCGGGAGCGGTACTAACCGACTCGTCTTCTGAATGTTGAGATTCAGCTTCGAGTGGGGTTGAAATCGTCCCGCGGAGAATGGCGATGATGGGCAAACTGGCGGCAAAGAGCACCGCCAGAAGAAACACCACTTTGAACCGTGTTTCCAGCATGTTTCGATTGGCTACTTCACTGCCGTCTCGGCATCGACGTCTTTCGCGCAACGAAACCCGACGGTGATATCGTGGCGCCACGGTTTCGCCTGGAACCGCTTGGATGCACGAACATTCCGTTTTGTTTCCCGCCACGAACCACCGCGAATGATTCGTTGCTCGCCCTGATCGGGCCCCTTCGGGTCTCGATACGGCGAGGCGCGATAAGAATTCTCCTCATACACATCGGCCACCCATTCACCGACGTTCCCTGTCATATCGTAAATGCCATACGGGCTGCGACCCGACTCGAAAGATCCAGGGGGAGCCAAATAGCGAAATCCATCTTCCGTTCCGTCGATGTTGGCATACCCGGAAACAAACTCGTCACCCCACGCGTAACGGCGCTTCCCTTCGCCTCGAGCAGCCTTCTCCCATTCCGCCTCAGTAGGCAGGCGCTTACCCGCCCATTTACAGTACGCCTCCGCGTCATCCCACGTCACAGCAATGGCTGGATATTCGGGCTTGAGCAATTTGGCCGGATCGTCCTCAAACACCTCGATCTTTCGCTTCACGCGCTTGGTCATCTTGAGAAACCGATCATAGGAATCCTGGGTCACTTCATGCTTATCCAGAAAGTAGGTCTTCAAATAGACTTGATGCTCGGGTTTTTCATCCGGGTCACTGTCATTGTCACGGCTGCCCATCACAAACGGCCCCTCGGAGATTTGCACCATTTCCCGTCCGTCATCCCCGACAAATGTTTTGTACATCGAAAAATCCTGCGCTGCCGGCGCGGCGACAGGCTTAGCTTCCGTCACGACAGAGAGGACTAGTTGGCGCATCTGCTTGGCCTTATACGATTCATAGACCAACCCCCCGATCATCAAAATGAACGACCCGAACACGAAAATAATCGACCCGATGAGTACGCCTCGATTTTCCATCGCTTACTCGCACCTCATAATTTGGTCACTGCCGAGTGAGCCGCGCCAGCGTCCTCACCTTCTTCCACCTGTGCGGCTTTTCTGGCCGCTCGCATGTCCAGCAACATCGAAATCTGCACGCCGAGAAAGCCTCCCATCGCCGCACCAGCGCCGGCTCCAAATGAAACCTTTTCAATGCCGGCGATGAACCAAGCAAGTAAGCCTCCCAGAACGGTACCGACTAAAATGCTGACAAGGAATCTCCGGCCGCCCAAATACCCCACTACTGCCCCAAGAGCCAGCCCAAGCCCGGCGGTCACAGGAATGGATGAAGCACCAAGAAACGACCCAATGAGCGCGCCGACGGTGGTCATGACCACAACGCCAAGCACGACATCAAACCACGCACTGGCGGTGGGTCGGTTCATACGCTTCACATCCTCACTCAGCTATCCCTGCACTACTTCGCGGGGCCCACCGTCACGGCGCCGAAATCAATCTCCACACCCGGACCGGCGAATAAGGAGATGCCCCAGGCCTTCTCCGCCGGCTCATGCTTATGAATGCGTTTGAAGTCTTCGTACACATTGACCCGCTCTTCGACCCACTCCCCCACCGGCAACACCCCACTCTGCACGACCAACTCTGAACCGCTGAACATACCACCTTCGACAAACGTCCCCACCGGCTTGCCAGCGCTCCAGATGTATTTCGTAAAAACAGGAATAAACATGAGATCCGTATCCAGTGAGGCGTACAGCGCCGCAACCGGCTCCGAGTTGCTCGGAGCCTTGTGAAGGCGCCATCGCCAAGTCAGCACCGGATACACCTTCGGATCCCAGTCGATTTTCCGTTTTTTTATACGCTGCCCCGCATCTTTTGCCGCGAGAAACTTCTTCCCCTCCTCAGCCTGAATCTTGTAGGCATCCCGCCCTTTCGCCTGGCTGCGCTGGTTTTCATGCTGCCACTCCACGGGAAATCCATCTTGATCCGCCGACTGAAAGTCTTCCAACACCAACACGCCAGCCTCGGCTGCGTGACTAGGCGCAGCGCCACCGAAAACCGTACACAATCCGATCATAGTTACAATGCCCAAGACCCCGACACCCATCCTCATACTCATCACGAGACTCCCTAATGAACCTTGCCTAACCTTCATGCGAAGGAGACGGCAAAAACCCCGCCTCTTTCTCCGCGCTCACATCCTCATGCATCACCGGCTGCTGCCCTCGCTGACAGACCCAAAACAAAAAGAAAACCGCGCCCCAAAACAGCACCATATTGATCGTGACCATCTTTGCGGCAAAACCTAGCGAGGGAGTAAAGGCCCAGGGCGACGTATCCGGCATCAACTCGTTGACATGCCAGGCCAGCCTGCCGGAAGAACGAATGTAGCCCATGAGCCCCATGACCCACGTAAATGCCGCTGCCAGGCCGAATAGACCGACCATGCCACGAATGGAGATTTGTCCCCACTGTACGGGACCATGAATGGTCGCTCCTCGCAACATACGCCGGTTGAGCAGCAATCCCAGCGTGACCACCAGCAGTGTCGTCACCGCCTGCGGACCCGATAATCCCACCCGGAGACTAGCCGGAAGATAAAACCCGTAAATCGACAAGCCGATGATGTGCGCCGCACCAAGGCCGAACAGCGCTCCCAAAATGACGTTCCCCGTCCTGGCCCAGGAAATCGTCATCGTCCGGTTCGCGCGACGATAATAGATGTAACTCAACGCCGTGATGCAGATCATCACGTTCACGGCGCCGTTTTTCGACGACATTACCCCGTAGTTCCCGATCACCGGATGCTGCGCGCCGCCCATGGCTTTAACTTCCGTACCGGTCATCAACAGCGTGTGCGGAGTCAGCCAGATAAACAAACACCCCGTCAACGCCAGCAGGAGATATTGATAGTAGGGCTGATACCGTTCCCCGCCGCGAATGCGTCCCATGCTCTGCCACAGATAATAATTCACGCCAAGAAACAGCGCGCCGATCAACAGCGCCTGTACGACGAACAGCCAGGTCAGCAATCCGCCCATCATCGTGACGCCCATGCTCTGACTGTATGCGTAGACGGACCGCATCAACCAATAGCCGGCGAAGGGCATCGGCAGTAAGGCGCAGACCGTCACAAATAAAAACACATAGCCGACCCAATCGTAATAGGCCCGCTCCTCCTGGCTCTTCCCTGAAAAGAAGCGGTAACACGCATAGGCCAGCACCACTGCGCCCCCCGACATGATGTCCGCCAAGAACCGATGGAGGTTCAGCGGATTCCAGAGCGCGGAGCGAAGTAAGTGCCACGGGTTGCCCAGATAGCGCCCCTGCCCGTCCACACCGGATGGCGCCATCATGAACGCAGACCAGGAATTGGCCAGCAGGAGTAATGATGTCCCACAGACCACGGCGAGCAGGCCGATGGAAAGATGGATCCATTTTGAGCCAGGCGCCGCCATTCGTTCCCAGCTGTAGTAGTACGCGATGGTCAGGAAGGTGGTGCCGACAAAGACCAATGCATACAGCGGCATCATGCCTTTGAAGGTGCCCCCCATGTACTGCATGAAGCTGGGATAGAGCGTGATAAACATCGTCAGCATCAGGCTGCCGACTGCAGCGGTGACGGAGAGCGCCAACAAGGCCACCTTCAACAGATCCTGGGCCAGACCGTCATAACGCAAGGCCATCGCGGGATTTCTCGCGACTAAACCCAAAAATTCCAAGAGGACGCAAAAGACAGGCAGGGCCAACACGAAACCGCCGAAGTAGGTGTGCTGCTGGATGATAAACCACATCAACAACCGGCTATCCAATGAGCCAACCTGCGGATAGTGGTTATCATTGGCCGTCGGCGCAGAAGGGCCGCTGGGGATGCCGGGCGTATGGAAATACACATCGTTCGATGGGTCCGCGGCCATGCTAGGCGCAGGACTCGGCACGATGAAACTAGCCACTGACAGCAACCCGCCGACAAGGAGAACGATCAAGAACGAAAGCAAACGACGTGTAGTCATGACGACACTCTCTGGCTGCTCTTCTCGAAGACAGCCGCAGATTCACCCAAGGCTGAGCCGGCAATGGCTTCACGAGACTTGCCCAGAATGCCCATCACGAACGGGCAACGCAGCAAGGCGCTCGGCACGCCGCCGGGCTGACGACTTTCAATTTCCCGCCGATATCCCAAGTAGTAACAATACAACGGCATGATGCCGCCGACGAGGCCGGCTACGCCGGCAAATAATGCCATTGAATTCATGGGCTGTTTCAGGACGTAGAGGCATCCCCCGACCAGCACCAGGTAATAGGTCGCGGCGAAGGCCAATCCAGGCCACCACCAAAACTTCATCAATTCACCCCAGCTGGTCGCAGCAAGCCTGGACGTGAAGGTTGTGCGGTCCCCCTGACCGGCAAAATACGCCAAGAGCCCAACCGTGCCCGCCGCCAGGGTAATGATGCCCCCTTGCACCAACACCGCGAGGTCTCCACTGACCGCAATCGCTGTCAGCGCAGAAAGAGTCACGCCACCGAATATGCCTGCCGTAACCCAGGCCAAGAGCGCCTGATCGAACCGTTGCAGCAAGTTCCGCAACGCCGCGCCATCGGGAAATGTGGCGAACGGCCTCCCACTCGCCTCAAGCCACCGGACATAGCCGATTTCAAAGGCATCGCGGGCGACGGCCGTGCTGGGAATAATCATCGCCATCATGGCCGGGCCATCTGGGTGTTTGGCATAGTCGTACCCCACAAGCCACAATAGCGCCAGGACCAGCAGCGACAACTGGATGCCGTAGACAAACCCGATCCAGGCGAGGATCCAGCCGATACGCTGCCATCCATCGGCTGCGACAAGCTGCAGGAATGGCACCCTGCGCCCAACTCGATAGGCGCACAGCGCCGTCGCCATCGAGACCAGTCCGCAGAGCACCAGTAATGTGAGGGGATCAGCCAGAGAGAATCCGTGCTTCGCTGCTCGATAAACCGCAAAGGCCACCAGCCCGGGGACAAACATGACCAGACGCTTACGTGTACGAACCGAATCTTCGGTGACGGCCAGCGTCAAACTCGGAAGCACTCGTAGGGCCAACCGATGCAACATCGTGTCATCCACCCGAAATCAAGAGAGTCAGGCACGGGAGGGACACCCGGTGACCTCCTGCACACCGCCTCAACGCGTTCCACTAGGCCCGCTGCGCCGCCATGCCGAAATATCGCGCCTTGACCTCTTCCATCAACGCGACGCTCACCGAACGCTCACCCCGATCCACAGCGGTCCGCTCGAGTTCAATTCGCGCCATAGCACGCACGGGTGCCGGGACATTGGCTAGACGCTGCTCGGCCTCCACATCCCAGGCCACGACATCCCCCGTCAGAGCCTGGTCGATCAAGTCGTACGTGATGACCCGGTGCCGCCTGGATTTGGCAAACCCTTCCACCAATTCACGCAGCGCCAGCGCGGCATAGGGTGGAACGCGATCCAGGCGATGCTTCGCATCGTCCGACCACATCAACCGATCGACGAGACCATCCACCTGTCCCGCGGGCATATCGATTCCGACCAACCATCGGCAAGGCCGACATTCGGTACGGACAAACCAGGTTGCTTCCCCGTCATGCGACAGCTGCTCTTCAACACCCTCGGTATGCATCCACCCGCCGCATCCGCACACAAGCATGAGACGCGCACCCCTTCAACCGGGCCCTCGCTAACCGATTTTCCCCGGGTACAAAATATACAACATCGCGTACGTAAACGTTCCCGTCAGGAACAAGATACAGTACACAATCATGGTGAACCGGCCCAGCGCCCGATGCCGTTGCCCACCATCAGGCCAAATCCGCTGAATCCCCATTTCCACCGCAAACACAATGGCCACCAGACTGAGAAATCCGAGATAGACCTCCAGCTTCCGCATGGAAAATCCGGCTGACATCACCCTGGTTCCGAAGAGGACGATCACCACCGTGAGGAGTGCCGCAAAGATCAGCCCGACTTTCTTCCAGGAGGTCAGCAGCAGCGACGGGCTCAGCACACGGCTGCCGCCGATAAACTGCTGGGATCGAAACCCCAACACAATCATATACACAGCCATGACCAGCCCGATGATGACCAGAATGATATGGATGGTGAGCACAGGGATAAAGACATAGTCGTACAAGGCTTGTGACCCGCCGAAGCCTTCCTTCCCCTCAAACGCCAATACCCCTAGTTGCCGGAACAGATAATAGGCGGTAAAGAATCCCACCATCGTAATCATGCCGCCCAGCATCAACCAATGATGCGGATGTCCACGATGCTGCTTCGCTTGAACCCACCCGACGATGAAGAGGCCGGTAAACAGCGTCGCCATCAACTGGCTCAGATCGGCGCCCATCGTCGCATGGGTTCCGAAAAACCCCGGCTGTCGAAGAAATTCAAACATCGTCAACTCTGGGCGGCACTCGGCTTGACGCCTTGCACCACAGCCGTTCGTTCGATTTCCTCGACCGACACATAGCCCCCGTCATGCATCCACTGCATGGCCTCTGCGGTGCGATAACAGGCGCCCTGTTCGGTATTGACGAGAATATGGACGGCAAATGCAGCGGTCCAAGCCGGGCTCGTACCCGACGCATCGAGGAATCGATCCTTGATGATCAGGCGGCCGCCGGGAGTGAGATGGCTGTGAATCTTCTTCACCAACGCGGCATTGGTCGCCAGGTCTTGGTAATGGAGAATGTCCGACATCAGCACGACATCATACGGGCCACCGAGGGCATCGCGGTTGAAGTCACCGGCCTTCAAGGTGATTCGCCCCTCCAGTCCTGCGTCTTTGACCGTCCGTTCAGTTAGAGGGAGGGTCGTGGCGAGATCAAATACGGTAGCAGAGAGCCCCGGATACACCTGACAGAACGCGATCGCATTGGTACCGGCGCCACCGCCCAGATCCAGCATGGTCTTGGCATGCCCCAGCGCGAGTCGCTTCGCCAGATCTGGTCCACTTTGTTGGCCGATGCGGTGCAAGACAGACAGCACATTGGCCCCAAGGGCCGGATCCGTTTCAAACACATGCTGAGTGACCGGAGATCGACCGGTTTTGATGGCCGCTTCCAACTTGCCCCAATTCCCCCATTCCGCATCGTGGAGAAGGAGCAAATGGCCGACATATTGCGGTCCATGCTTGACGAGATGGGTCGTGGCCACCGAGGTGTTGGCATAGACGGCTCCGGTTTTCGTCAACAATCGAATGGCCACCAACGCGTTGAGAAGCAACTCCAGCGCACGACCATCAGCACCGAGTTTTTGGGCTACGTCTGCAGCAGAACGACCCTGACCGTCGAGCAGGGAAAACACCTCTAACTTCACGGCAGTCAACAGGATTTTGGTCTCCCAGTAATAGCCCAACTGGAAGACTTCGGCGAGAGACAATTCGCGAGGCACAGATCCCCCACTTCGTGATGGTGGCAATTGAAGTTGGTCATCTTACCGAGTTCAGAAAGGGAAACGCAAGGCGAGGAGCGGGCCGGAACGAGTCTGAAGATCGAAGGATCATGCTCGTTACGCCATAAGAAACTGAGAGAAGAATTATCGTCGAAACTGCGCTGACTATCTCTGCTTTACTGCGAAATCGCACGACTCAAGACAAACAAAAAGGGCAGTGGTCCTATTCGAACCACTGCCCTTTCCTCAGCAGGTTATCCCGCTAAAGCAGAAACAGCTACTTGATCTCAGCCTTCAAGTTCGCCGTGCCGCCCTCGGCCACTTCGATCTCGAATTCGTTCAGCTTGCCCTTGCCGACGAACGGGTGCCAGACAACCACCTTGTGCTTGCCGGCAGGCACGCCCGGGATCTCGAACGAGCCGTCATCCTTCACCACCGCGTGGTACGGATTCCACACCGGCAAGAAGAAGGACTGCATGAACTCGTGCTGGTCGCACTGCAAACGATAGTAGCCAGCCTTTTCGGCGCCGCCACGGAAGGTCACCGGCTTCTCCAACTTGTCGCCCTTCTTCGCCAAACCGATGTTGAAACCAGTGGCCGAGGTGGAGCCCTTCACCGTGAAGCTGTGCGGGTTGTGCAACACACCCAGGACAGACTTGGGATCATCAGGATCGGCATCCTTGTTCTCAGCGCGGAAATTCTTGTTGTTCACCACGACGCCGCTAAACGGCAGGAATTCGCAGAACTCCGCGACGACGTCCGTACCCTTGAAACCATCCTGGAACGCCTGATCTTCGATATCGACCACGGCCACAACCGCACCCTTTAAGCCACCATCCTTCGCCACTTCGATGGTCTTCATGAAGCGCTTATCGCCATCCATGAGGCTCTTGTTCGGGTTCTTTGGGCAAAACTTCGGGTTGGGGAACTTCGAGAAGGCGAATTCCTTCTGCTCGGCCTTCCCAGGATAGGTCACTTTCCCGGCGATCGTACCGCCGGCAAACGCGGTGAGGGGCGCAGCCAAAAATGCCGCGGCCGCAACGCCGAATACTGCTTTCATCGCACCCTTCTTCATGTCACTGCCTCCTTGTAATGAACATTAACCGGCCAACTACTTTGTCACCACTCAACCACAAGGGCTGGTGACCAATACCCCTTGTTGGATCGTTCTCCGCTCATGACGCGGTCCCAGAGGGACGGCGTTTAGGCCTCTGAACATTTCTCTATACTGGAATCCCACTCGCACTGTCAACTTGAAATCCCTCCGGTCTGACCCCTCATGATTTCGCATGATTAGACGATGATTTTGCATGGCCAATGATCCGCGCAATCGATCCGCCGACCGTCGCTCGGACGGCATCATCTTCGTCATGCAACGCAGCCTTCAACATGGGCAACACCTCCGCTCCGCCGATTTGCCCCAGGGCGCGAGCCGCGGCGATACGCGGCCGGGGGATGGAATCTTTGAGCAATCCCCCGAGAAACTCGATCGCAGCTGGCGTATTGGCTCCGTGCGCGCGCCCTGCTGCCTTCCCAGCGGCGGAACGCGTTCCAGGATCATTGTTTTGTGCCAGCTCATACAATGCCCCGGCAACGGAATCGAAAGGCTCCTCGACCCGCAACAGGGCCGAGACCACGGCAGCCTTGACGACCGGGTTCGGATCAGCCAGGGACTTTCTCAGCGCCGCCACTGACTCTTTGATTCCCAATTCCCCCAGACTGATCGCCGCGGAGGTTTTGACTGCCGGAATCTTGTCGTCGAGTGCCTTTTCCAGTGCCGGAATGCCCTGCACCTTGCCCAGGTCCCCCAAGGCCGAGGCCGCCGCGCCTCGCACAGAAGGTTGTGTATTGGTCATGGCCTCCAGGAGAATTGAAAGCCCCCGTGCATCCCTTAAATCCCCCACCATTCTAAGGGCCGTGGCACGCTCTTCAGGGTTCGGTGCCGCCGTTGCCTTTTGTATCGTCTCCCACATTGCAGTCTGACCGGTATGATAGAGAGCCCCCGCGGCCGCGAGGCGTACAGCCGGTTGTTCGTCCTTGAGCGCCTTTTCAAGGAGTGGGATCACGGAACGATCACCGCTTTTCCCCAATACTTTGATAACCGTAGCCTTCACGAGCCCGGCCTGATCCTCCAGTGCATTCCGCAATCGCGGCGACCGCCTTCCTGCGTCGAGCTTTCCCAATGCCTCGGCGGCCAGGGCACGCACCAGGCCGGACCCATCACTCAATCCGTCCTCTAGCGCAGGGATCGTTTCGGCGGAATCGACATCCTTCAATGCCGTATACGCTGCGCCTCGCATCTGCTCGCGCATATCTTTGACGAGTGCATAGATGAACCCGAGCGACACGTCTTTTAAGAGCAGCCGATCCTCCTGCTTCAATTCCTGCTCATGCCGTTCGTATTCAAGCAATGCGTCTTTCGGCTTGCCGAGGAAAATCAGCGACCGCACTTTCAACCGCCGAAACTCCGGCTGAGTACCTTTCTCTTTCGTCACTTGCTCGATGAGGTCCAAGGCTTCCTGGTACTGCTTTTTGTCGAAGGCGGCCTGCGCGTCCTTCAACGAAGCCGCGCTCGCAGAAACCGGCCAGAGACCGACAAGCGGTCCGGACACGATGGCTACAGCCAAACACAGGTTGACAGTCCTGATCCAGCGACTCTTAGTCTGCGATACCATGAAACCCCTTCCTGATCGTTCCACTGACAGTCATCCTCGTTCTTGCGTACTCGATTTGGGGATCCACTGCTGATATCCGGTGGGCTGTTCGAAATAGTAGTCCGGTTGCGGCGACAGCCGAAAGCGCAGATATTCGATCGCCCAATCCCGGTCTTGGCTCACCAATTTCAAGACGACGCCCGTCTCCACATCGACCCATTCATAAAACCGCTCATTCCGACCGTTATACTCCGCCCGAACTTCGTACAGCCTGGACGCTCGCCCGATGGTAGTGGCATCGCCAATCAACGTCCGGCTTTGTTCTCCCGGCAGGGTGGGCTGAATCGGCAGGATTTCTTCAGGTTTGATGGGCACCGAAAGAATTTGCCGGCGTTGGGCCAGCAGAAACCACGACTCCCGTTTATCCAATCGAAGGATTTCTATACTGGAATAGCCCAGGTCGGTCTTGATCGCATATTTGTACTCCAGCCGAATGCGATCACTCTTGGCAAACACCTGGGCTTCAAACCGACGACCCTCCACCCGCTTCACGAGCGACGCTGAGAATTCAACGGCCTGTGTTGCCGGCAGCCCTCCGGAGGAATCTTCGCCCAAAACAGGTACGCTCGACAGCAAGCAGAGGCTGATGGAGAGGCACCCTCTCGAAAGCCATGGCGCGAAGCCGGCCCAGCCGCGATTAGTGCTGATGCTCCACCAACGGTTGAATCTCCACCGGATGCCCGAGTGATTCAAGCCCGAACCGCGGATTGTCCATCACCCGGTATGCTGTACGCGTTCCCTTTGGAGCAGGGAGCGCCACCTTTTCCGTCGTGGTTCCATCCGCAGGGATCGTGATCGTCCGCGTGACCCCGGGCCCTGACTGCGGATGCCAGACCACCAGCTGATACGTGCCTGGCGGGACATTTTCGATCCTGAAGGCCCCCTGGTCGTCCGTCACCGCGTAATAGGGGTTGTTGACGGCCATGGCCCAGCTTTCCATATAGGCGTGAAAACCGCACTGCATGTAAAACGTTCGCCGCCCCTTATTTAAATAGACCGGTCCGACCAGCGACTTGCCTGGAGCGTGATCGTGCACGGCGTGCATATTCCCGCGCTGATGCTGATGATTGAGAATCAACGGCGTATTGAACAGGACCCGCGCTCCCGCCTCCGGCGAGGTTTCATAGCCTTGGATATCGTGCATCACCGGGTCCATATTCACCACTTCCACCGCATGCCCGTTCCGTACGATCGTCACCCAAGGCTGAAACATGCAATCGCGCGCTTCGATCAAGGGCACGGACATGTCGAATGCTTTTCCCGACTCCACGCCTTCGAGCGTGACAATGGCGTTCTTCAGTCCCCCATCCGGCGACACGATGAAATCACGCAGCAAGCGCCATCCACTTCCGTTTGAAATCCGCCCACAATACGTGGGGTCCGGAAACGTGATGAGATTGAAGGCTTTGGGATCTGGAATCCCGCCGGACAGCGTCACTGTCCCATCGACGGTGCCTCCATGTTGCACATCGATCACCTCATAGGCCCCCACCGGTGAGACCACCAGCCCCGCCCACAACAGCACAGTCGTTGCGAAGGAATGACTCTTCTGAGCTCGATTCAGCATCATGACCTTCCTTGTCTGTGATTCACGCGCTGCTAGGGAACCTGCCTTTCTAACGTCGGGCGGATATCCACGACCTTGCCGAGGGATTCCGGGCCGTAATGGGGATTGTGCTCAATCTCATGGACGCTGCGCCGGCCTTTCGGAGCCTCGAACGCGAAATCGACCGTGGACGTCCCCTTTTCCGTGACCGTGACTTTCTTCTGGAGCATGGTCCCTAAGGCCGGATGCCAAGCCATCAGGGTGTAGTCGCCTGGAGGCACCTCACTGAGTGTGAACGTGCCGCCATCGGTCGTCAGCGCATAATAGGGATTGTCGACGGCCATGCCCCAACTTTCCATATAAGCGTGAAACCCGCACTGCATCACGAAAATTCGCCGCCCCTTCGTCATGTGAATGGCTTCTTTCACCGGCTCGCCAGCCAGATGCTCATGACTTTCCGCGGTGACAAAACGCTTGTGATGAGGATTCATCGGGAGAGGCGTGTTGAACAGGACGCGTGGCCCAAGCTGGGAGGTCTCATACGCTTGAATGTCATGCATGACCGGGTCCATGTTCATGACCACCACCTCGGAATCGTTTTTGACAACCGTGACAAACGGTAGAAACCGGCAGTCCCGCGCTTCAATCGTAAGCGGTTCAAATTTGAAAGGTTTGCCCTTCGTGGCATCCGTCAAGAGGACCACCACGTCCTTCAAGCCGCTCCCGGAGGTCATCGAAAACTCATCAAGAATTCTCCATCCCGTTCCCGTAGAGATACGACCACAGTACACAGGATCCGGAAACGTGATCAGGTTATATCCTTTCGGCGTCGGCTTGCCCCCTGTCATCGTGACCGTACCGGTAATACTGCCACCATCCGTGACGGTGACTTCCTCATAAGCCCATGATGAGGCACAGAAAACATTCAATATGGCAAACAATGCAAGTCCGGCCGTTCGCATGTATAAATCCTCCAACGTTGATTGGTTGGTCAGAGAGTCTCGGCAGACGAGATGTCACACTCTGAGCTGATCATACACAATCCTCATCTGATAACAAAAGGGGGGAGCCCTTTCGGGCTCCCCCCTTTCTCACGTTGCGTGAGATGTAACCAGCTTACTTCGACGCGACAGGTATCGCGTGTGCAGCAGGCTGCTCGACTTCGGCACTCTTGGCTCCAGCGCTCGCGCCGGACAAGGGCAACAGTCTGGTATCGCCTGACGGCAATACCCGCACATAGCCCCACTGGCCGGACTGCGAGTACGGCAACCGCTGGTTGCTGTACACATAATCTCCGGGCATCCGATACATTCCACCCGCGGAGGGCAGGAACGCATCGATCGTCTCGGAGCCGGAGAATTCGACGACACTGATCAAGTCAGCGCCGCGCATGAACGGCTCGATCGGCCACTCGTGCTTCTCCACGCTGAACATGCCGTTCTGCTCATTGCTCACACCCAGCACGTGGATGCGCACGGGATCTCCCGCATGAGCCTCGATGAGCGGGGTGGCCGGATCTTCCGGCTTATCCGCCTTACAAGGTTGGAACACCTTGCCGAGCGAGCAACCCTGCTCTTCACGGAACTTGTACGGTTCCGACCGGTAATTGACGCCGGTCAACCCCGCCACATTCTGCACATAGGGCATGAAGCTCGTGCCGATGATGTTGTCTTCGTCCTGGAAGAACAACGCCACGTCACGATAATTCGCCCGCGTTTCATTGCCCGGTACCGAGTGGTCGATGATGACATCGGCCGCCCAGGCATTCTTATTCGACAGATCCGCGCCGGTCTTGGGGTCACGATACTTGGATCCCTTCGGACCGACTACGACGGCACCGAACAACCCGTTCCGCGGATTGGTCATCACATTGCCCCAATCCCACACTAACGAGGTGGTCTCGCCGTTGAACGGATCAGCGTAATACGTGTAATCACGCTCGCCTCCCGGAGCCACGGTCTGGTCTCCCGGATTGTTCCCCACGTTCGCGCCCATGGAATCCTTCGGATCGAAGGCCAGGCCGATTGCGGAGAAGGAGGCTTTGCTGTCCTTCATCTTGTTCTTCAAATGCACCTTGACGCAATCCCCGCTGTTCACACGGAGCGTCAACGGCATCGGATGCATTCCGCCTGCCACTTTCGCCGTGTCTTCCTCCAATGCATAGATCTTCGCGTCGGCATTGGTCATGAAGATGCGTCGTTCGAAGTCCACTTCGATGGATTCCGGCGCCTTGGCATTGAACTTCATGCCGGCATAGTCCATCGCGACCACATTGAACTGCTTCACAGGGGCATCAGCCGGGCAGACCGGCAACGGCTTCGGAATTTCGCCCTTGATGGAGAAGCCCGCGGGCAACTTCTTCAAATCCCCCTGTTCCTTGTCCAGAACCCGGATGATTCCCCAGCCGCCTTCGGAGAACTTCGAAGACCGGCCGTTGAAATGAATGTAGTCACCGGCTTGATGCCGGGATCCACCCGCTTCCGGTACCACGAGATCATACCGCTCCGCGATACCGATATGAATCGAGTTCTTCCGGTTCGCATCCGAGGCATACCGCTCAGTCCAGAACGTGTGGCCGGACAGGGTCCAGACCATCGACTCGTTCATGAGGGTGTGCAATAGACGGAATACCATCGTGTCACCGACATAGGCTCGCAAGGTGGGCGTATACGGATCGCCGTGCACCTGGCTGCTGAAGATCTGTGACGCATCAGGATTGGTCGCCAATCGCTGCGCCACCGGCGCCGCCCGGAAGTTCAGTCCGCTGCCGGTGGTGTGCGTGCCACCGTTCAGGAACGGCATCGGCGTCATGTAAATCTTCTCGGGCATCATGAAGGAGACGGTCTTTCCCGCCTCGAGCGCCACTTCAATCGGCTGCCCGGGAGGATTGCCCGCCGTCACGACGTTGACGGTGTGCGGCACGGTGTCGTGCACTTGCACCATCAATTCACGGAAGCTGTTGTTCACGCCATGACCAACCGGTTCATTCGTGTGAATGTCCGCAATCGGTCCGCTCCGGATCAACTTTCCGGTCTTCGGGTCATGATAGGTGGATCCGACCGGCTCGGCGATGAAGGTGCCGAAGCCGCCGTGCGGCCAGGTGGTCGCACCGAACGCATGGTCGTGCCAGAATACCGTCCCCACGTCCGCATCCACCCAGAACCGCTGACGCACGAACTCGACCGTGACGATGTCATTGGCCGGGTGATCGTGCTTCAACCCTTTGGCCAGGGTGATCGTATTGCCATTGATGACCTTGATACGGGAAATTTCATTACCCTTCACATTGTCGGCACCGACGAGAAGCAAGGTCCCGACATGGAACTGCTTCGCATTCTTCACCGTGATCGTGTTCGCGCCCTTTTTCGCGGCGGCAGTCACGACCGTGTTCATCGGAACGGGCAACCCCTTGGCATTCTTCTTCTCCAGCATCGTGAACGGACGCACCGACTGTTCGTACGAGAAGCCGGTGATCACGCCGTCTGACGCCTGGTTGTCGAATTGCAAGAAGTGCCAGTGGGTATTGATCTTCGACGACTGGAAGTTCGTGTAGTCGTCGTCATCCCACTCGCTGGTCAAGGTCCAATCCACGCAATCGTAGATATTGCCGCGTACGACCAGCGGATACTTCAGATCGTCGTTCTTCCGAATCTCCGCCTCTTCTTCGTGCAAGACATAGATCAAGCCGTTCGGATCGATGACCGGCGGCTCCTTGCCCGTCTTCTTGGCGATAGTGATCGGGAGCTTGATGAAGTGAACGTTGTAGTGCTTCCGTCCGGCATTCTCCGGGCAGAGACTCCAGTTGCCGTTTTCACCGGGCAAGGCCTGATCGACACTCTCTTCACCATTGGCATCCCGGCGGATCATCTCCAACCAGGGCGCGCCCACGTGATTCGGAGAGAACATGACCCGTCGCCCGAAATGCGGCGTGAGGTGAGGCCAGGCCACTTTTCCGGTCAACGGCTCGAACGTGATCGGATGCCGCTTGCCCGGATGGGTCGACTTATACTTCGGATTATCAATGGTGCTTTCCGGTTCGCTCAATGCACGGGTGCCTTCCCAGGCCCAATCCAACACCGTGGCATCGTAAGAAACAGTTTGCCCCTTCTCGTCATTCTTGTGTCCCGGCTTGCCCATCGTCGGGAGCTGCATCTCAACCCAGTCCTTGATCGTGACCACGGCTGGATTGGACTTCCAATCGCTCTTGCCTTTCTCAACGATCTTGAAGGCCTTGCCGAACCAATCCACCGTCTGGCCCACTAACTTGTCCGACGTGATCGGCCCCTTGATACGCCCCTTTCGATCGGGCAACTCGCGCAAGTCAGGCATCACGTCATTACGCATGTCACCCTGCTGCAGCGTGTTGTACACCCGCCAATATCCCCACATACCCGCCACATAATGGTGGGCCACATGGCAATGGAAGAGGAAATCGCCGGCCAACTGCTGGCACAGGCCGGATCCGCACTCCGTTTCGAGATCCAAGGCTTCTGACGGCCCGATGACTTCGACGTCGACACGGTCCGTCTTGGCGCGGATCACGGGATATTTGACCGGTCCGTTTCCGGCAGTCGTCCACAGATTCATGTCATCAATGGCGCGCGGGCTGCGCGGCCACCGGATGGTGCCGCCATGGGGATGGTGGCTATGGAACACTTCCGATCCGCCGTGCACTAGCCGGAACTTGGCCGGATCGCCCATGTAGGAGCGCGGAATCGTGGGAGACGGATCGCCAAAGGTGTACGAGCTGTACCCCATCGACTCGTCTTCGAAGCCGAAGTACTCGTGTTGCACGTGCATGTTATTGATGCCGAATGGCTCGCTGCGATAATTGATCGCGCGGCCACCCGGACGATAGGCGTCTGTCAGCGGATCGCGCTGCGGGAGGAAGTCGCCCTTCTTATTGACGGGGCGGAAGGCTTCGTCGCCGACTTCGTGGTAGTACAACACGAATTCGCGGAAATCCGGACCGGTGCCGTTCCGGATGATGACCTGCCACCCGCTCGCGGTCGGAGTCGCATCGCCCGTACCCAAGGCTTCCAGGTACTCGGATCCACGCGGTTCGACGACGAAGGACCCGAAGAGACCCATCACGGTCAATTCGCGGTCATTCGCGAACGTGTGGAACTGCCGGACGCCTTCCTGCGTGCTCGGATGGATGTACCATTCGAACTCGCCGCTCTTGTCCTTCTGGACGATACTGTCGGAGTTGGTGGTGGCGGCTGCAGCACCGGTTGCACTCACCACCATGCTGGAGCCGTGGATGTGAAGACTGACGTCTTCGCCACCTTCTAACTTGTTGGTCAGCTTAATCTTGACGCAGTCACCCTGGTTGCCGCGAATCGTCAACGGCTGAATCCACTGGGCCTGCACGCCGGGAATCACCGCACCGGGATCAAACCCTTCCTTGTCACGGGCTTCCCGATTCTTCGTCTCCTCCGCCCGGACCTTGTCGAGGTTTTCATCCAGCGTGTACATGTAGCCGGGATAAAAATCGAGCCACTGATTCAGCGTGATCTCGACGTTGATCGCCGACACATTGTATTGTCGGACCGGAGCGGTGGCAGGGCACTTCCCGCCATTCGTCATTGCCACTGGCTCGACTCGCGGGTCAGACATCAGGAGAAGATCCTGACCGCCTGCCCCATATTGGTGCATCATGGTCTGGGTATTGAACATACCCGTATTGACCGCTTGCGCCTGCGGATCATTAGTCAAATGTTCCATGACCCGCTGGTGCTGCTGCTCGACCATCGCAGACCGCTCAGGCTTTCCAGCCATCGCATCTTCGACAATCGTTTGCCCTTTCAACTTCTCCGCCCACGACGGAAGTTGGTGGGACATTGCTGTTTGTTGAGGCACCGCATGATCCGCGTGCAGCTGATTTTCAGCCGACGCGGCTAGCGGCAGGCACACAAGCGCACCACCAGCGATAACGCTGAGGGCGCGCGATGTGACGCGAGTGAACCACTGACAATCCATGGACCGGCCTCCTTGGATAGAGTTTGGATAGAAACTGATGAAAAATTTGAGCGCTTACGAACTAGAACATGACAACCTCGATGAAAAGAGCGACTCGTTCTGGTTGTAATCCTACGGTTTCACGCCCGCAGGGCACTCCCCTGGAACAAGGGCCGGAGATTACTGAACTCACCTGTCTCTGTCAACCCCCTCGCCCCGCCACGAGCCTAATGTCACTGCCGACGTCGATGCTTCAGACTCGTTTTCCGCGACAGTCAGGCACCGTGAGACATCGAAGTGCAACCGTTGAACTTCGGCCGATGACACAGCGGCCATCGTCAGGCTCCATTGTCTCTTTTCCGCCAGTTGAGGCATAATGTCGCATGATCTTGAAACGCTGGCTTGTTGGCCTGCCACTCAAGACGAAGGAAGCCGCTCACGAACGCCTTTCTAAGCGACTCGCCCTAGCCGTCTTTTCCTCCGATGCTTTATCTTCGGTGGCCTACGCCACGGAAGAGATTCTGCTCGTCCTCACCCTGGCCGGGACGGCCATGGTCGGCTATTCCATCCCGCTCAGCCTTTCGATTATTGGCCTGCTTGTCATTCTGACCATGTCGTATCGCCAGATCATCTTCGAGTATCCGGAGGGCGGCGGAGCCTATATCGTCGGCAAGTCCAATCTCGGAGAGTGGCCTGGCCTGGTTGCGGCGGCCGCCCTGATGATCGACTATGTGTTGACGGTCGCGGTCAGCGTGGCGGCCGGCATTGCGGCGCTCACTTCTGCCTTCCCAGACCTGCTTGCGCACCGGGAGGCCCTCTGCGTCGCGGCGATTCTCCTCGTCACGGTCGTCAACTTGCGTGGCGTACGGGAATCCGGACAGTTTTTTGCCGTCCCGACCTATATGTTCATCGGCACACTTGCGGCCATGCTCGGCGTGGGCGCCATTCAAATCCTACTCGGCCACGCGACCAGGGTGGAGCCGCTGCCAAGCCTGGCTCCGACGGAACCCTTGACGCTCTTCCTCCTCCTTCGCGCCTTTTCGTCCGGCTGTACGGCGTTGACCGGCGTCGAAGTCATTTCGAACGGCGTCTCCGCGTTTAAGAAACCTGAGCCCAAAAACGCCGCCTTCACCATGATCGGCATGGCGGTCATCCTCGGCACCCTGTTCATCGGCATCAGCGCCATGGCCTACTACTTCGGCATCGTGCCGAAAGGCGACGAGACCGTCGTCTCTCAAATCGCACGGGCCACCTTTGGAACCGGCCTGCTGTACTTCCTCGTCCAGGCCTCAACCATGACCATTTTGATCCTGGCCGCCAACAGCAGCTTCAACGGGTTCCCCAGGCTGGCCTCAATTCTGGCTCGCGACAGTTACATGCCGCATCAAATGTCCATGATGGGCGACCGCCTGGTGTTTTCAAACGGGGTGATTATCCTTGGCGTGTTTTCCTGTTTCTTAATCGTTCTCTTTAAGGGTGACACCCACGCGCTCATTCCGCTCTACGCCGTCGGTGTGTTCCTGTCTTTCACCATTTCGCAAGCCGGAATGGTGAAACGCTGGCTCGTCAAGAAGGGGCCGCACTGGGAAAAGAAACTGCTGGTCAACGGCATCGGCGCGGTCACGACGGCCATTGCGACATTGATTATCGCCAGCACCAAGTTCGCCCATGGCGCCTGGATCGTCATCGTGCTCATCCCGATGCTGATCACGTTTTTCCGCGCGATTCGCTCCCACTACAAAGCTGTCTCAGAGCAGGTCGCTCTGTCGCGGGGGCACCGCCCGCCGATGCCCCGGCGCAATATCGTGGTGCTGCCGATCGGCGGCGTTAACCGCGCCGTCATCCGCGCGGTGGACTATGCACGAAGCCGGTCCGGAGATATTCGGGCCGTCCTTGTGGATGTGGATCCCGAAGAAACGGCCCGGGTCGAAATCCAATGGGCCCAGTGGGGGTGCGGGGTTCCTCTCACGGTGCTGCCTTCTCCTTATCGGTCCGTCCTGAGCTCTCTGTTGGATTACCTCGAACAGGTGCTGCAGAAGGATCAGGAATGTTGGGTCACCGTGGTGATTCCGGAAATCTTGCCTGCGCGGTGGTGGCAGAATATTCTGCACAATCAACGGGCCTTCATGCTGAAAGGCGCCTTGTTGTTTAAAGATCGTGTGATATTGACCGACGTGCCGTATCACCTGACGAGGTGAGCATGCGAACGACACCATCCAACACATGGAGAGCAGGCACCAACCTGCTGACCGTGGCCCTCTTACTCGGCGTCCTTCCGCATCCGGGGTTGGCATTTACCATCGTCGCGCCCAAAACCGGCGCCACGTTGACCTCCGGCGAGCCCACCACTGCGGAGGTGGAAGCCGGCCGGGAGGCGGGCCTCGTCGAAGTGCGTTACTACTGGTATCCCGACCAGACGGAATCTCTGGTGGAACAAGCCGATGAGCGCGCAGGAAAGGGCTCCCAGGGCAGCATTTCGACAGAAAAGTATTGGCAGAAAGACAGCATCACAGGAGCGCCGGTGGTCGCGTTGCCGGCACTGACGTCAACGGTGGACCGAGTTCCGCCTTATGGTGGCGCATTGCCCGTTCCACCCGACGCCGTCGGACGCATGCGGCTCCTGGCCGTCGCTGATATTTCCCAGGGCCGCCTGGGACGCAAAACCGTCTTCGATGAAGTGTTCGTGACGGTTCAGCCAAAAGCCGAGCTTCTCTCCATCGATTTTGAAACGGAAAAACCGCTCCAGCTTGGCCGGACGGGACAATCCGCCGCCTACGGCCACGTCGATTCACTTGGCAAGATCTTCGAACTCCCGGTGGTGGGTGAATTCGCCGACGGCATCAGCCGCCCCCTTTCCTCACCCAGTTCCGGTACCGTCTATACGTCCGGGAACGAGCAGATCCTGAAAGTCCTGCCCGAAGGACTGCTGCAGATTGTCGGAATCGGCAAAACCTCGCTCACCGTCGCCAATCGCGGCAAACAGGCCACACTCGACGTACGCGTGGAGGTCAATCCCGAACCGAATGAACCACCCACTGCCAATGCCGGACATGCCAAAACCGTGAAGGCCGGCACGAAGGTGCGCTTGAGCGGATTGCAAAGTCGGGATCCGGAAGGGGAAGCGCTGTTCTACGCCTGGAGCCAAGTGCGGGGAAGCAAAGTGGCCATGCTGGACGTGAATATGGCCGAGCCGTCGTTCACCGCACCGTATGTTTCCGAAACCCGCACCTTTCGTTTCAAGCTTCGCGTGACGGACAAAAAGGGCGCGGACAGTGTGCCGGCCTATGTCGACGTGACCGTGGAGCCCTAGCGGCGGCCGAAAAAGGTCCCCAGCTGCGTTCTCGGTCGTGCGGCTCCCTGCGACGTACCCTCTCGGGTACGCCTCAGTCTCCCCACTCCTTGCGGCCTTGCTGGATGACCTTTTTGAGCCGCCTCCAAAAGTGACGTAGCCAGCACCATGCTCTCACGCACGATCCCTAATCCTTCAGTTCACGGCTCCCCGCGTATCTTCAGGGATACGTCCGTATCTTCGGAGATACAGACCATGCAGCCACCCCGATGAATGTATCACTGCCGCCAGTACCATACAGCGCGCCACAGGTCTCTCCCCCCGGAACTGACGTTCGCCCGATGCCCTTGTGCTAGTATCACCCTCATCTAGCTGAACACCGTCTCCGACCGCCAACCATGGAGGGTTCTCATGGCACTCATTCAACAGGATCTCGTTGCAGGTAGCGAGGATCGGCTCGTCACCTTGGATACCGACACGAATTTACAGTGGCTGAATCTTTCGACAACCGCCGGGCGATCGTATCAGGAGATCATCGGCGGGTTCGGCACATTCACGACGACGCACGGTTTTCAGTATGCCGACGGTACGCAGATAGGCGAGTTATGCGCGCATGCGGGTATCACCAAAGGATTGACGGAACCGGCTCTCACGCCCTCCCCGAACGACGCAAAAAATCACCAGGGAATTCAGACACTCCAAAACCTCATGGACGGCAAAGTGTTTCATGCAGAGACCAACGTGATCACCAGCCACGGCATCATGAAGCCCCCGGCTCCGCCCCCGGACGTGCCGACCAGGATTCTCGGGACCATCCGATTGTCTCTCAGCCTGCTGAATATCACAGGCTCTCATGCGGAAAGCGAAGGTCCGACCGCAAGCCCGCAGAGCGGTGATCCGGAAATCGGTTCCTATCTGGTTCGTAGTCAGCCTCAGGCCTGAGGGTCGGCACACAACCGAGGTCCGGCGACAAGGCGGCACCACACGATCATTCTGCTTACAAGCCACGGGCCCCGGCTTCAACCGAAGCCGGGGCCCGTTCTGCCACAACATCTCCCCCAGTCATCCATGAGGGCATTACATCAGGCTTAACTGCTCTCGCGCCTGGGCCAGCTCTGTTCGATGCCGGCGCAGCGTGGGACCGAATGCGGATTGACTGACCTGCTGTTCATACTCCTGCTTCCCGCGCTCCAGGGAGGCGAGCGCATCGCGCAAGTGCCTCACCAGTTCCTTGCCCCCGGCTGTGAGCCACTTCAGATGGCGGCCTGCATATTCGAGATCCTTCAACGAATAACGAACGGATTCGATTTCTTCCAGACAACGGTAGCGAGCGCGGGCGAGATCGCGCTGATTGAGGCCGGCCTTTTTCCAACCGGGCTTCCCCGCCTTGCCTGATCCCCACATCACCAGCCGCTCGAACAACATGGCACCCATGGTGAAGGTGAATGTCGCATGCAGGATTCCGCGCAAGGGTCGCAGTGTGCGCCGCCAAGGCGAATAAAAAATCTCCTGATTGTGATCGTGCTGATACATCACCTCCTTGCGCAGAAGGAGGTTGAGGTGGTGATGACTGTTTTCGTGGATCAGGTCGTCGATCAGGTCCAGTTGATCGCGCTCAAAACAGTTGATGGCGGATAACCCTGGGCGGTGCCGGTAACTGAAACTGACGACACCAGCAGCCTTCAGCGGCACGATGCGCGATGTCAGCAACGCCAGTAACCGGTCGCCTTCCGGCCAGGCGGCGGCAATGGCCGATAACGCCCGGCGCATGCGCATGGCCACCTCCGGCTTCGTCGGTCGCACGCCGATCGGCGTCTTCTCCTTTCCATACACGAGTGTTGGCCCAAGGATCAGCGCTCCGTATCGGCTCTTGCGAAGCGGCAATGGTTCGAGGCGCCGCCAATGCCAGCGCTCATGCCTGTCGCAGTCCATAAGAGGGTAGGCGCGATCGCCAATCACTAGTTCAATCCCTGACGCTGTGATCAGGAATTCTCCTTGACCTTCGGCACGCCGCAGCGCGGTGCGGACTGCGCCAGAAGCCTCAAAGCACAGGCCTGCCGTGCCGATGGCGCAGCTCCAGGGCAATTCCACCCGTTCAACATTCGCCGCCAGATCACAGGGCACCACCCAGGCACTCCGGCGTTGTTCCGCCACCCAGGCGCAGGCCAGCCTCGGTGCAAGACACACGGACTCTTGCGTGATTTCCCGCGCCAGCCTGCGGCAGAGCGCCGTCAAACGGCCGAGAAGCAACCGCGGCTCCGGTTTGCCCCGAGGAAAAATTTCATCGGCATAGCCGTGTTCGTAAAACTTTTCTCGAAACTCCGCGCGCAACTGTTCGGCAATTTCAAGCCGGGACCGCTCCTGCCGCACTTGGGTCAGGATATCGACGAAGTACAGCAGATCATTCAGCGACTCGATCCATCCCACCACTTTCCAATGGCTATACTCGGCTTGCGTGAAGGACTGCCCCAGTGACAGGAACCAGCCGATCGGCAAATCGAACGTGCGAGTGGCGTCTGCATAGTTGCGTGTGAAATCGCGGCACACGTCCTTCAACAACCCACGCATCGATTGCTGGAATTCCTCCATCAGCCGCTCGAGTATCCGCGCATCGAGAACCGTCATTACTCATCGCCTTTCTGAGTCAAAGAGAGCGCCGCGCGCGCACTCTACGCGACTGCTCGCTCGCTGACAAGCATGCAGCAGGACGCTGAACAATCTTGCGTGACGAAATAGTGAGCACCACGGAAGGGGAGCAACCAGCAGTGAGAACGAGACACGCGGGCGTCGTGCGATAGGCGGGAGAACAATCCTGCCTGGAGCATCTCCCTGCGAAACCGACGCTGGTCTCGCGGGGAGCGACTTATGCCGTGCGCTTGATCAAATCAAAGAGAAACGGTTTCTCGGGGACCGACGCTGGGACCGGACGGAGATGGGAGTTCTGCACCATCCGGTGGCGTTGAATGAGCGTGTCGACCACATTGCCGCAACTGAGGCAGCGGTGCCCGCGCAACCGCATGGGATGATAACTTTCCTGGAGATCGACCAAATCGTCCATCACCATTAACCCTTCACATCGCGTGCATGTCATGAGTCGCCTCCCTTCGGACAGCCTCTTAGATCCCCGTCAAGACGGAACGATCTGTTGCCCATTCGTACAACTCAACAACCTGATGCTGGAGAGAAGCAATGTGGATGCCACCCTCCTCCGGCCGCCCCTGATCGTTTGGCCGGAAGAAGCGTGGGCGTCGAACCCATTCATTCGGACTGAATGAGGGTGTTTGTGACCGAATTGGTCTCATGGGACAAAAATGGGTAAAATCGAGCATTCACACGAAACAATTCCCTGACCACTTCGGGCCCATCGATAGAGGCCGGTCGAGGCGAGGGGCGTACGATTGGCACGGCGGACCAAAAAATGGCTCTGACTGCGACAGAAATTGGTTCTATGGTCCAGGAACTAACCCAAGCCCTGGCAGACGGCTGGATACAGAAGATTTTTCAACCGTTGTCCGACACCCTGATCCTGGGAATTCGTGTGCCGGGACATACCCGCCGCCTGCTCTACTCCCTGCGAGACGACACGGCGCGTATCCACCTCGTTCAGCAGCCGCTGCCCAATCCGCCGGCCCCGCCCTCCTTCTGTCAGCTGCTCCGGGCGCGCATTCAGGGCGCGCGGATCGACAGCATTCAGCACATGGCCGGCGATCGCATCGTTCGCCTTGATCTCACCAGCCGGGACGGACCCGTCTCTCTCCTCGCAGAACTGTTCAGCCGCAATGCAGATCTCCTTTTTCTCGACGCAGAAGGCCGGGTGGTCGCCACGCTTCGTCACCATAAAGAGCGCGTCGGCCAAACTTATCAGGCACCGGCAGCGGCATCGTTTCGAGCGTCGCCCCATGAAGCCGTCGCTCCTGAGCCGGACACGCAGCCGCAGTCGGCCCAAGATCCCTTTCCCCTTTCATCCAGACTCGAAGCGTTCTATCGAGATCGGGGAGCCGAATTGTCGCACCAGGCTCAGGCCCGCGAACGGGAATCAGGACTGCGGAAACATCTCAAAAAGCTTTTGCGCCGCATGGCCGCTCTCCGCCAAGACCTCGAACAGGCCGGACGATACGAACCCTACGCACGCTATGGTGAATTGTTAAAAGCGAATCTGGGGCTGCTCAAGAAAGGGCAGAATACGATTGCCGTGGTCGACTATTACGATGAACGACTACCTGAACTGACGATTCCGCTCGATCCCACCAAAGGACCGCAGGCCAATATGGATGCGTACTTTGCGAAGTATCGTAAATTCGTCTCCGCCCGACGCGAAATTTCGCCCCGCCTGGCTTCGATCGAAACAGAGGTTCAGCAGACCCAAGCCGAATTGGACAGGATCAAACAAGGAACCTGGCAGGCGCCAAGTACGGAGGGACGCCCTGCGGGACGAGAATCGCCGGCTTTACGACGGAAACGCGTCAGTAGCGGAGAATCCCGCGGGCCATTCCGCCGTTTCGTCTCATCGGACGGTCACCCTATCTTGGTGGGCCGCAATGCTCGCGAGAATGATGATCTCACCTTCGGACTTGCGAAGAGCGAAGACCTCTGGCTTCATGCCCGCGGCACACCCGGTTCACATGTCGTCGTGCGGCTGGACAAAGGGACCGAGCCGCCTCCGGAAACGATACGCGACGCGGCGACACTGGCTCTCCTCTACAGCGATCTAAAAAAAAGCGGGAAGGGTGATGTGATCTATACCCGCCGCAAGTGGGTCAAAAAAGCGAAAGGGCAAGCAGCAGGCGCGGTGACCGTGACACAGGAAAAGTCTCTCTATGTCACACTCGACAAACCACGGCTGGAGGCCCTGAAATCCAGAAGCACACAGCGATGACGCAGGCCCATGCTTGTCCCTGACTCCTCACTTCAGCCCTGTGCGTGACGTCCCCACGATTTCTCCGTCCCTGTCTTCCCCTCGATCATCACGCCGTGCTAAAGTGCCCACATATGGGCACCATGCTTGATACACGTGACTGGTTTCCCATCCTGAGCGCGCTGCTCCAAACGAACACTCTCCGCCAGTTCGACGAACGACTCCAACAGGAACTCAGCCATCGCCTGGGCTGCGACGTCATCGGCCTCTATCTGTACAGCGAGACGGCCGCCGCGTTTTCACCGGTATCCGAAAGTTTGCGCGACCCGGCTTCGCCCGCCTACCCCATCGCGCAATTACCCGCAGCCGGTACCATCAAGGAAGCAGCCGTCCTTGCCGGGCAGGCGATCCTGACCGACGATCTCAGCACGTCTCCCTGGACGGAAGCCCGAGCCCTCGCACCGCATATTTGCTTTGGCACATCGGTACTGGTCGCTCCGATCAGCATGCCCGTTGACTCTGGCCCAGCCGCCAAGACGCTGGCTGTCATCGCCGCTGTCGCGCCCGGAAAACCCGGAGCCTTCTCGGCGGAGGATCGGATATGGCTCGACCTGTTAAGCCGACACATTGCACCGGTGTTGACCGCCGTGCTGGCGGCTGAAGAACGGGACACGCTGGTGGCCATCAACAAGCAGGTCGTGCTGGGCACTCTGACGCTCGACAATCTGATTCGCTCGATCCAGCCGATCCTCCGCGAAGTCATCCACCACGACGTGACCGGCCTCGTGCGATTTGTCGGCGAACCCCATAATCGTTGGTTCGACATCGTGGCTTGCGAGGGGGTCGAGATCGACGAAGACGCCTTGCGGCAATTTCCGTTCGAGCAAATGGCCGCGGCCGAAATCCTCACCACCGGCAAACCCCTCCTGCTCACCGGACACAACCAGGACCGATTTGCCGAACACCGTTATTTCGAGTCGCTTGGCGTCTGTTCCGCCATGCTCTGCCCCCTCCTCGTCCAAGGAGCGCCCTATGGCTTCCTGGCCATCGGAAGCAAACGGCGAAACGCCTTTTCCGAACGAGACCTGGCGTTGACGGAACAAATCGGTTTTCACCTGTCCCACGCCATCACCAATCTCTCCGCCTATGACCAGATCCGGCGGCTCAAGGATCAACTGGAGCAGGAAAACGTGTACCTGCGTGAAGAAATGGGCGCCTCTCTGGATCTGAAAAGCCTCGTAGGGGATAGCCTCGCACTTCAGAAATCGCTTCGCGCCATTGAAATGGTCGCGCCGACCGATTCCACGGTGTTGATTACGGGAGAAACCGGTACCGGCAAGGAATTGGTGGCCCAAGCCATTCATCGATTGTCCCCGCGCCGGCAGAACACCCTGATCACGGTGAACTGCGCGGCGCTTCCGCCGACGCTCATCGAATCCGAACTCTTCGGCCACGAAAAGGGAGCCTTCACCAGCGCGACGGCCCGCAAGCTGGGCCGCTTCGAACTCGCCCATGGCGGCACGATTTTTCTCGATGAAGTCGGCGAACTCCCTATCGACGTCCAGACGAAACTCCTGCGCGTGCTGGAGGCGCAGGAGTTCCACCGGGTCGGCGGAACCCAGACCATCCGCGTGGATGTTCGCGTGCTGGCGGCGACGAACGTCGATCTGGAGCTAGCCATCAAACGCGGCGCATTCCGTGCCGATCTCTTTTATCGTCTCAACGTGTTCCCGCTTCGTCTGCCGACGCTGCGGGAACGGCGCGACGACATTCCGCTGCTGGCTCGTCACTTTGCCAAGAAATACGGCCTTCGACATCGTAAACCGGTGACGCGCATCAACAGCGCGGCACTCAAAGCCCTCTCCGCCTACGATTGGCCGGGAAATGTTCGAGAACTCGAGCACCTTATGGAACGCGCGGTGATCGTCAGTCGAGGATCCGTACTGACCATCGATGAACTGGATGGCCTCGGGTTGAGCCATGAACGGAACTCCACCCCCGGCACATTGGCGGAGGCGGAACGCGCCCATATCATGGACATGCTGGTTCGAACCAATTGGGTCCTGGCGGGAAAGCAGGGAGCCGCCGAAAAACTCGGCATGAAACGATCCACCCTGCAGCACCGCATGAAAAAATTGGACATCAGCCGACCGGTCAGGCCCTCCTCGTAACTGCCCGCATATGGGCACCACTCCTCCCAGATGCCAATATCTCGGCAGATACCATTAGAGACTACCTCCCTCGCGCATCCACGCCCCTCCAATATTCTCTAGACGGTTCAGTAAGATATGAACGCTGACCATGCTCGGTCGTGATCTGGCATCTTCCCTGCTTTGTTCCTTAGCTCCATGACCTCCGTTGCGTCACAACTGACACCAGAGACCGTTGGCCGCGAGATTCAAACCTATGTCGACGAACGGCAGCGCCAGTTGCTTCCCTCGGGCGAGGCGAGCAGCGATGGCCACCGTTTCTCCTGGTGCGGAGACATTCTCGACTTCCTGACCGACGGACTCTCCGAGCGATTGGCGCCTATGGGAATAAGCTTCTCCAATCCATTTCCGGGCCCCTTGCGCCTCATGGATGAAATTCAGCAGCCCGACGGTCAGCATGTGCGGCGATTCTGGACCGTCGCCCTGCACCGAGGGTGCCCGATTGCCAGAATCTGCACGTTTTTCTTTCATCGACACGATCAGATCAGTCTTCCCCAGATGCCTCTCGTCATGGCCTTTGCCCCGGACCAGCACGCCGGCGAGGAGGGTGAATGAACTACGTCGCGCTCAGAATGCTCTTCGGCGATCGCGCGAAGTACCTCATGCTGCTCTGCGGGCTGACCTTTGCCGTCATGTTGATCGTGCAACAGGGGTCGATTTTCTGGGGCCTCATGATGTGGTCGCAATCGAGCATCAGCAACATCAACGTGCCGATCTGGGTTACCGACCCGGGGATCGGCCAGGTCGACGAAGTCAAACCCATTGCCGCCACCGCCGTCGACCGGGTGCGGAGCGTTTCCGGCGTGGAGTGGGCCGTGCCCCTGTACAAAGGTGTCTTACGGGCTCGCCTCTCGAACGGGGATTACCACCAGATCACGTTGACCGGATTGGATGCCCCCACGCTCATCGGGCGGCCCGCAGAAGTGCTGGAAGGACGGTTTGAAGATATTCTGGAGCCTGATGCCGTCGTGCTGGATCAATGGGCGGTTGAGCGAATGGGTGGCCCCTCGGTCATCACAATCGGAACACTCTTCGAGTTGAATGACAAATTGGCCCGGGTGGTCGCAATCGCCAAAACGCAGAAGAGCTTCACGAACATCCCCGTGGTCTACACCACTTACGCACGCGCCATTCGGTATGTCCCGCGTGAGCGGCGAACGCTGTCGTACGTGCTCGCCAAAGCGAAAGACGGCATACCAGTGGCGGAGGTCACCGCCCGTATTCATGAACAGACCGGGCTGGGAGCATTCAGCGCGGAGGAGTTCGGCTGGAAGACCATCAGCTGGGTCCTCAAAAATACCGGGATCGGCATCAACTTCGGCACCACCATCATTCTGGGCTTTATCGTCGGTATGGCGATCGCCGGACAAACGTTCTATCTATTCACGGTTGAAAACCTCAAACAGTTCGGCGCGCTCAAAGCGATGGGAACCTCCACCTCCACGCTTGCGCGGATGATTCTGCTGCAAGCCTTTACGGTGGGACTCACCGGTTACGGAATCGGCATCGGCCTGGCCACGGGGTTCGGGGTTCTTTCAGCCAAGGGCGGCGGCTTACCCTTCGTTGAAACCTGGCAGTTGCTACTGCTGGTACTCCTGGCGCTCTTAGGCATTTGTACACTCTCAGCCTTGATCAGCATTACCAAATTGGCCCGGCTCGAACCGGCCATCGTCTTTCGGTGATTTCAATGGATGATCCAGTACACAGCCTAGCGCCGGAACAGAGCAGGCCGTCAGTCGCGGTGCAGGTGCGGGGCCTGGTGAAGTCGTTTGGAACCGGTGAAACCACCGTGACGGTACTCAAAGGCATCGACCTCGATGTGCATTTCGGCGAGTTATTGCTCTTGGTCGGAGAATCTGGCGGAGGCAAGACCACATTGCTGTCGGCCATTGCCGGAATTCTGGATATCGACGCCGGCGACCTCGAGGTGTTGGGAGCATCGCTCACGAACATGACCGCCGGCACGCGAACCAGGTTTCGGGGACAGCGAATGGGATTTGTCTTTCAACAATTCAATCTTCTACCCGCGCTGACCGCGGCAGAGAACGTCGCCATCCCGCTCTTGATTCAGGGCTTGCGGAGGCCTGAGGCCACTTCACGCGGGCGCCTGATGTTGGAACGCGTAGGCCTCGGTGATCGTACTGAATTTCTGCCCCGGAATCTCTCTGGGGGACAACAACAACGCGTCGCCGTCGCACGCGCCTTGGTCAACGATCCGCAACTCCTGGTCTGCGACGAACCCACCGCCGCCCTTGACGGACCCAACGGGCAGAAGATCATGGAACTGATTCGCGACGTGGGTCGAGCGCCGAACCGCTGCGTCATCGTGGTCACTCATGACAGCCGGGTGTTCCACTTCGGTGATCGCATGGCGGAACTGACGGACGGCCGCATTGTGGGGGTCCATCCGATTCACCCGGAGGCGACGGCATGATGATTCTCAACCGCGTCAGTGTCTGGCTCGCGCTTCTCTGTACCGCGTTCGCCGGCTGGTCCGTGCTGACCGCCGGCAACACCGCCCCCATGCCGACTCCGATCGTGGAACCACCCCGCTCTCCGTTTGAGACCACCGTCGCGGCAAGCGGTATTATCGAGGCGGCCAATGAGAATGTGCGTATCGGCCCGCCGGCTGCAGGCCTGGTGACCAAGGTCTTTGTGGCGGTCGGAGACAAAGTCCGCGAGGGCGATCCGCTGTTGCAGCTAGACGATCGCGATCTTCGCGCACAACTCGTGGCCCGGCAGGCCGCCATTCCACCGGCAGAAGCGCAGATGGAAGAGCAGAAGTACCGCATCGGCGATCTCGACACGCAACTCAAACGGTTGAAGTCCGTTCGCGACAGCCGGGCGGTCAGCGACGACGATGTGAAACGCACCTGGTATGCCGCGGAAATGGCGAAACGCGCGATGAGCCGGTTCGAGGCGGCGCTGAAACAGGTCATCGCGCAGCGGGATGAAACACAACTGCTGCTGGATCGGCTGACCGTTCGGGCGCCACGCGCCGGCACGATCCTCCAGGTGAATATCCGGGCAGGGGAGTTTGCGCTGACGACCGGTGCGACCGAGCCACTCATGCTGTTGGGCGACATGCAACAATTGCAGGTCCGCGCAGAAGTGGATGAAGTCAACGCCCCGCTCGTCGCCCCGCAGCGGCCGGCCGTGGCCTACCTGAAAGGCAACACGGCTCAAACGATTCCGCTGACCTTCGTGCGGATCGAACCATACATCGTCCCCAAAAAATCCCTGACGGGTGACAACAACGAACGGGTAGACACCCGCGTCCTTCAAATCATCTATCGCTTTGATCGGCCGGGGGTTCCCGTCTATGCCGGACAACAGGTCGATGTGTTCATCGAACGGACCCCGACCGATCGACCGACTCAGCTCCAGCCCGCGGAACGCCCCGCTGAGGTGTCACCGAAATGAATCGGCCCGTCTTTCGGATTCACTCGGCAGTTGCAGTCCTCGTGATGATCGCCACTGCTTTGACCGGCTGCCTGCAAGGGAAATCCTATACACGTCCTGCGGTTGACACGCCCGCCGACTGGACTCATGTCGCCTCCGGCCCTCTCGTCGCAGACGCCTCCGAGAAAGCACCCGACGCCGATTGGTGGAGAGCGTTTCGCAACGAGGAACTCACCACATTCGTTGAGCGCGCACTCGCACACAATCACGATGTACGCCGGGCGGTCTCCCGTGTCATGGAAGGGCGCGCATCGGTCACCACAGCCGGGGCAGGTCTCTACCCTCAAATCAATGTGCAGAGCAGCTATACCAACATCTCCGTCTCGAAAAACACGCTGGCTGGACTTGGACTGGCGACCGGCCAGCAGCCGGGCCCGCAGGTCTTCGCCAGGCCCGGCAGCAGTTTCGACCTCTGGAACGGGGCAGCCGACCTCCGCTGGGAACTCGATGTGTGGGGCCGGATCCGTCGCGGGATGGAGGCCGCTTCTGCCGATGCGCAAGCAATCGAACAGGATGCGCGGGCGATCGCCCTGACCTTGATCGGCGACGTAGGCCAAGCCTACTTTCGCATTCGCGAGCTGGATGAGCAGGTTGAAATCGCGCAACGTGCCCTGGCCCTGCGCCGCGATTCCTTGGAGATCATCACCAAACGGGCGTCCGTCGGATTGGCCTCCGACCTGGATGTGAAACGGACGGAAGTCCTGGTCGCCGAAAGCGCCGGACACATTCCCGATTTGATCCGCTTGCGCGCGGTGGAACTCCATCGGCTGGAAGTCCTGACCGGATCAGCGCCCGGCAGTCTGACACTCGCCCCGATATCGTTGAGGAAAGTGCTCGTGCAGCCAGAGATTCCAGTCGGTCTGCCGTCTCAGTTGCTGGAACGGCGACCCGACATTTTGCAGGCCGAGGCGACCCTGATCGCCGCGAATGCCCGCATCGGCCAGGCGCGCGCCTATTTCTTTCCGACCTTCTCCATCACAGGCCAAGGAGGGCTGCAAAGCGCCGAGTTTGCCAATTGGTTCACCGGCAACAGCGCCAACTTCAGCATCGGCCCCTCAGTGACCTTGCCCATTTTCCTCGGCGGAACCAATATCGCACGGCTCGATGCAGCGGAATCCCGCTACCAGCAAATGTTGGAAGGGTACCAACAGACAATTCTGCTCGCCTTTCGAGAAGTCGCCGACCTGCTGGTGTCGATCCAGGCCCGCGCGGAACAACTGACACGCCAACGCGAGCAGACGGTCGCCGCAACGGCTGCCGTAGGCCTGGCGGAAGTCCGCTATCGAAAGGGTCTGGTGAATTATCTCGATGTGCTGGATGCCCAGCGGACGATGCTGGCGGCGGAGACGCAACTGGCGCAAACGGAGCGCGCGCGTCTCACCGATATGGTGAGTCTCTACAAGGCCCTCGGCGGCGGATGGTCGCAACCTCCCGCTCTCGCTCCTGCCCCGGCATCCGGTTCGATGGCACGCTGAGCCTCTGCTCTCCTCCCGGGCACATGTCCATCAACGCCAACGCTGCGCGGTGGACTTTCAACTTGAATTTTCCAGCCGGATCGGGCTATCTGACGCTGTGCGATTTCGCAACCCCGATCACACGGCGGGCCAGACACCGGCCCTGCCTTTTCACGCTATTGCCCCTGCGACTTCTTGGAAGGAGCCTCCCATGCGAGACGGTGTCCGCGGCCCGCGCTTGGCACGCCCTATGTATCCTGCTTCCATCGTTCTGGCACTCGGGCTGGTCATTCCATTCAATACCGAGGCCGCTTCCGCCTCGCAGGAACACCCTGCCGCCACATCCGGCATCCCTGGCCCGAATGTTCTCGAAGAGGAGCAGATTCTCTCCACCACCGACAAGATCACACAACCGGTCGATACCGATGCGGAAGCCATGCGGCATAACGATCTTGGCGTCGCGTTTGTGTTCAAGGGGGACCCGGGGCAAGCCATCGACGAATTCACACACGCCCTCCGACTCCAACCGAATTATTTCGCCGCGCATCTGAACCTGGCCAATACACTGCTCGATATCGGTCGGCATGATGCAGCCATGGTTGAATTCAAAGAAGCTTTGCGACTGAAGCCGGACGATCCCAAAACGCACAATGATCTCGGAGTCGCGCTCAAGGAGATGGGAGACCCGGCGGGGGCCATCGCGGAATTTAGAACCGTGTTACGCCGCAATCCGACCGATGTGAATGCCCACAACAATCTCGGAGTGGCGCTCAAAGCCATGGGTGATCTTGACGGGGCCATTGCGGAATATCGCACCGCGGCGAGTCTGCAACCGAACGATGTCAACGCACACTTTAATCTGGGGCTCGGGCTGATGGAAAAGCATCAACCGGACGCCGCCATCAGCGAATTCCGTACGGCACTGCACCTGCGACCCAACGATGCCAAGATCCGCTTCAACCTTGGCCATGCGCTGGCCAGTCTGGGGCAACGCATGGAGGCAGCCCAGGAATTACGACAATACCTCCGCCTCGAACTCGATACGCCCGCGAATCGGCGCTGGCTGGAACAGGCCGAGGCCACATTACGCGAATTGGAAATGCCCTAGGGCGAGCCGGGCAGCCCTGAAATCCCCCGGACTACGTATTGACCGACAGCACCCTGTTTAGGGTACAGTCCTCGACGCATTCACCTGAACAAGGCCTCTGATGCGCTCGTACCACACCGTAGCCTTCGTTGTTCGCTTCGCGATTGTGACAGCCTCGCTCATGACGATGCTCTGCGGCAGCGCACTCTGGCCAGACAGGGCCTCTGGAGCGGAGGAAGCAGAGAGCGATCCACAGCACCAACGGCAATGGACATTTGATAGTTCCTCACCGGGAATGCTGCCAGGCTCCTACGTCGTCGGCACGCAGTTCGACGGCCGACCGGCCGGCGAATGGAAAATCCTCATCACCGACCGCGCAAAGAGTGCGTCGCAAGTGCTCGCCCAACTGCAGGCCAAAGGGACGGATCAGACGCATAAAGTCCTTCTGTTCGACGGCACCGAGAGCAGCAATATCGATGTCGAGGTCTCCTATCTCGCCGTGGCGGGGAAGGCCGACTTCGGCGGCGGGCTGCTGTGGCGGGCGAAGGACGACCGGAACTACTATCTCTTGAGAGCGAGTTTGGTGGAGCAGAAGATACGCGTCTATCGCGTCGTGAACGGGGTCCAGCAGATTGTAAAGCAGCTCGATCGCCCGCTCCCCGCCACCGGTTGGCATACACTTCGTATCGTGCAACGGGGCTGCGAAATCAAAGCCGTTTTCGACGAGACCGTCCTGTTCCGTGCCTGCGACACGACGTATACCAGCGGCCGGATCGGACTCTGGACCAAAGCCGATGCGGTGACCTATTTTGACGATCTCACGCTCAGGGTCCTCAACTGACCGCGCGCGCTCCCGCCACGCACACTCATTGCTGCCAACGGGCCGCCCCCGCCTCCTGCCAGACTAGTGGTGCCAGACCGCCACGTTCAACTCTTTCCATGAACACAAAAGCGCGATTCTGTGGCGTGGGTGAACGACAGATTTTTCAGGGTATGCGGGTAAAAAAATGGGGCAGCCACCACCAGGATGACTGCCCCACAAGCTGTTACAAAGTCAGGCGTTACCAGCGATCGCGCTTGCCACCACGATCGTTGAATCCCCCGCCTCCGCCGCTCCGCCCAGGCCCGCCTGAGCGAGGTTCCTGCGGACGCGCTTCATTGACCGTCAATGTCCGGCCACCCATGTCCGTCCCATTGAGAGCGGAAATCGCCTTCTGCGCCTCGTCTGAAGAGGCCATTTCGACGAATCCGAAACCTCTCGATTGGCCGGTAAATTTGTCCGTAATGATACGGGCCGATTCAACCGCCCCGTGCACTGCGAACAAATCGCTCAACTGCTGTTCGGTTGCCGAATACGGCAACCCGCCAACATAAATTTTAGAACCCATGTGGGTCCTCCTCTTGGGTAGTGACATTGTCTTGAACGAAGGAAAGAAAGGGAAAGGACGGGCCGAAGACGCGACGTAACGGGGCGACTTGGGTCTGGCTTTCGATTAGATTCCCGGGCAAGGCAACATCGAGTCAGGCCTGAACTATTTCAACGCATCCCTCACCAGGCCCCAGCGGGAGACCGCGAATAGTACCACGGGCCTTATTGCCATACAAGCCATGAAATAGGTATTTCGGCCCAGTGTTGACAGTTGCCCCATTCGGTCACTGCCGGCCCCTCATTGCGATGCCATCATCCATTCCCGTGATCGGCTGACGACGATCACCCCCGCTTCTCGTTGCACTAGGGCTATACCTAGTCGATTCGGAACTCATGTTGCTCAAGACTAGCCGCGAGCGCCTCCGCGCCCGACCATGCTGATCGACTCGTACCGTATCCCTGCACCATCTCGTACCTATGTCATCGCGAGAACTACATGACCACGCCCTGCGGCAGTACACTAATTTCGCGATCAGTGTCGTTTTAGCTTGTCCAGTAATGCTGGACATATGGTAAGATCAGCTACATTCAGCAGCGGCCTGAAGATCGTGGCTCACGCGGCTCAATTGGTGCGTTGATCGGTTTGATCACCACCATTCGATGGTGATCCTTGAGGACCGTGACACTGAACGAGGCAGCCTACACACCCACAGTCTCATGGAAGAAGATGTGATTGCCGGCAGAGGGGTGAGCATGGGAGCTAGCCCCTCTGACCACAGTGCTGCCTCGGGCCCTTCGGCCACGGCAGTGCGTCGAAGTGAGGCGCTATGAACGTCCTGGCAAGAATTCTCCATCCGACCGATATGCCCATGCTAGGAACATTCCGCAGACTCTCTCGCAGCGTGCAGGATCTGACGAGCCAGATCCATGAGGACTGGACAACCAACCATCGTGACTGGACCATGCCTGGATTCCGCGCCATCGCCGTGCATCGCTTCGGCAGGTGGGTATCCAATAAACGACCCGGAGCGCTCCGAACCCTGCTGCTGTGGCTGTATCAAGCGATGTACCGCTATGTTCGGAATCATTATGGCATCGAGATTCCTCTGACCGTCATCCTGGGGCGAAGATTGTTGCTGGCGCATCAGAACGGTATCGTCTTCCATTGGAAGACTGTCGTCGGTGACGATTGCTTAATTCGTCACAATGCCACCATCGGCGCAGGATATGGCGGGCAGAAAACGCTACATAGGGGCCCCCGGCTCGGGAACCACGTGGAAGTGGGTCCAGGCGCGGTGATTTTCGCGGCCGTAACGCTCGGAGAAGGCGCCGTCCTTGGCCCGAATGTCGTCGTCATGTCGCATGTGCCAGCAGGAGCCAGGGTCTTTGCAGAAGCTCCCCGTGTGATTCGCCTGGCGAATGCCCCCGATGAGTCCCACGACACCAGTCGAATCTCCCAAAACCTGTGAGACAGTACAGGATGACCTCGAGCGGCATAGCGTCGCCTCAACAGCCGGCTTTTTCCGACACGCCTGAAGCACGCGGTGACGCCTATCGTAAGCAGGGCCAGGTGGAACAGGCCATCCACGCCTACTTAGAGGCGGTGACCTTTCCCCTCTCACCCTCGCTCTGCCTGAAACTGGCGCGCTGCTACGATCGCCTCGAGCAGCACTCCGAAGTTTGTAGATGGGCGCTGGCCCTGGTTGAGGCGGGTGATGATTATACGACCTGGCTCGCCGGCTGGACGCTCTTCCAACGGCATGCGGACCGGGGTGGCTGGCAGAAGTTGCGATCAATAAAGGTCGCCATGGTGAGTAGCTACACCACGACCCAATTGTGTCCGTTATTGCGGCTTGCCGCGGCCAAGCTCGGCATCCGTATCGATCTCTACGAGAGCCACTACGGGCAATATCAACAGGACATCATCGATCCGGGTAGCCGGCTCTACGCGTTCGGCCCGAATGTCGTCATCCTTGCGGTTCACGAAGGAGATCTTCGCCTTCCCGAGTACAGCTCAACGCCTGAGCAGGATATTCGGACCGAAGTCGACCGTTGGACGACACTGTGGAAGTTGGTCGCCGAACGTGCGCAGGCCCGTGTCATCCAACATAACTTTGCGCTGCCCTGCGAAGTCCCTGCAGGCCATCTCGCGACCAGGCTTCCCGGCTCCCGATACACGATGACACAGGCCGTGAATATGCGGTTGGGCGAGGCGGCGGGCCATGCAGTGTCCTTGATTGATTGCGAACGCCTGTCGGCGCTCGTCGGAAAACGCCAGTGGTGCGACCCGCGATATTGGAACCTCTCCAAACAAGCCGTGGCGCTGGAGGCGCTGCCCGTACTCGCCAGACACACGGCCGCGGTCATGGCAGCGGATCTCGGCCTGAGCCGTAAATGCCTGGTCCTCGATCTCGATAACACCTTATGGGGCGGCGTGGTCGCGGAGGATGGCCTCGCCGGCATCAAGTTGGCGCAGGGACCGGACGGCGAGGCATTCGTGGCGTTCCAGGACTATATCCTGAAGTTGAAACAGAAAGGCGTCATCCTGACCGTCTGTTCAAAGAATAACTATGCCGATGCCATCCAACCGTTCGAAAAACATCCGGAGATGCGGCTCAGGCTGCAGGATATCGCCCTGTTCATCTCCAATTGGGAATCCAAACCGGACAACATCCGCAGGATCGCCGACACCCTACAAATCGGGCTGGACAGTCTGGTGTTCGTCGACGACAACCCGGTCGAGCGGGAGATTGTCCGCAAGTTTCTCCCCGAGGTCGATGTCCTCCCGTTGCCTGACGATCCGGCCTATTACACCCGAACCCTGTCGCAATACCTCTCGCTCGAAACCGCGTCCTTGACAGCCGAAGACAGCGAGCGCGCCGATCAATATCGAGCCAGAGCACAGATCAAAGAGTTGGAGGCCGCGGCCGGGTCCATCGAGGATTTTTATCACGGCCTCCGCATGCAGGCCATCGTGACGCCCTTCGACGACACACAGCTGCCCAGAATTGCGCAATTGATCGGGAAGACCAATCAATTCAATCTGACCACCAGACGCCACGGCATGCCGCAGCTGGCCACCTTCATCCGGAGCGCGGACTATGTGCATCTGGCCCTGCGACTGCGAGACCGCTACACCGATCATGGCCTGGTCAGTGTCATGATTGCGCGGTGCGAAGGCGAGCTCCTGGATATCGACACCTGGCTCATGAGTTGCCGGGTCATCGGCCGGACCATGGAGGCCACGATGCTCGAACACCTCTGTCGCCAGGCCGCCCAGCTCGGCTGCACGGTCCTGCAGGGAACGTACATACCGACCCAGAAGAACGCAATGGCAGCGGATGTGTATGCGAAGCACGGTTTCGAGCCCTTCAGCCAAAGCAATGGGCATCAGGTGTGGCGGTATGATCTCCAAGCGAAAGGCCCGATTGCCAATCCGTTTGTGAAGAGCGTCGATTCGTGGGCATCCGTTGATGGCACGCCCTGATTGCTCGACTTCAGTTCGACTCTTCCTATCCACATGACTACCGTCCGCTTTACAAAAGAGGATCTTGCACGCTTCAGCGCGGCAAGTCGCGATAAAAATCCTCTGCACATCTCCGAGGAATACGCCCGCACCACGCCATACGCCGAACCGGTCGTCTTCGGCCTACTGGCTCTCCTGGCCGGACTTGGGCAACTGTCCGAACGCCATGACCGGCAGCTGCGGCACATCTCTGCCGAGTTTCGCAATCCTCTCAGCGTCGATGCACCGTATCGTCTCGACATCATCGAATCGGCGACAGACCATGCGCGCGTCAAACTTTATGATACGACTCGTCTGATGATGACGGCGACATTCGCCTTCGCTCCGGGACAAGGCCATACTGAGTCACAGCGCTTTCCGGAAGCATCTTGCGCGACGGAACCGGAAGACCGAAAAAAAGACGCCCTCATCCCGGGCACTCGCGTGACCGGCATCTATGCGCCGGAGACCGAGGCATTTGTGCAGGTGGTCGAACGCTGGGGACTCGATGGAAAAGGCGCGACCCCTCACCAGATCGCCGCGATGATGTGGGCGAGTTATGTCGTCGGGATGCACCTTCCCGGAAAACGCGCGGTGTTCTGGCGACTGACCCTAGATTTTCACAATGCGGAGCCGCCTGCCGAAGAACCGTTCTCATACGATGCGACCATTGACAACTTCGATGGGCGATATGATCTCCTGCGATCGACGGGCACCCTTTCTGCCGACTCGCGACCCTATGCGACGGCTCACCTGTCGGCATTTGTTCGACAGGATTCCCCGCGATCCTCGCTTCGACGCATCAGCGACCTGCTGCCGCCATCCGATCAACTCCAGGGAAAACGCGCGCTGATCATCGGCGGAAGCCGTGGGCTTGGCGCTGCCATCGCGCAGGCGCTCGTGTCACAAGGCTGCTCGGTGTTGCTGAACTACCAGTATAGTGCGGCGGAAGCGGAACAGGTTCGCGCCAGTGTGGGTGATCAGTCGACGCAGCTTGAACTGGTGCAGGGCGACGCAGCAGATATTGAATGGTGCCTGTCTCTACGGGATACGATTCTCGAACGGTATGGCGGTCTCGATCTCCTCGTCTGCAATGCCTCGCCCCCGATTCGTCCGCTGGCGTTCGAACCGGACAAGCTCCCGCAGTTCCAGGACTTTGTTGCGCGAAGTGTGTCGCTCGCCTCCGCACCTATGTCGAGCTTTCTCGGGATGCTCGCCGACCAGAAAGGATGGAACATCGTCCTGTCGTCATCCTTTATCAAAGAGCTTCCGGCAGTCTTCGCGCATTACGTGACGGCAAAATGCGCACTGGAGGGTCTGGTGAGCTGGGCTGCCGTCCACTATCCGACCGTTCGGCATCGTATTGTGAGACCGCCAAAACTTTTGACGGATCAGACCAATACCACCGTTGGACGACAGGGAGCCATGGAGGTCGAACAGGTCGCGGCCGCGATTGTGCGGCAGATCTGCGAATCCCGCCAGTCACAAGCCTTGCAGATCATGGAGACATTTTGACGAGCCATGAGGCCCGCACAGGCACCCGCCGTGTCCGATAGAATAATGACAACCCGACCCCTAACCGCATGATGTGAGGAGTTCATGGAGCTGCACAATCGCTTGGAAGAAGTGTTTCGCCAGGTATTCGACAATGATGCGCTCGCACTGCGCGATGAGATGAAAGCCGCCGATATCGAAGGCTGGGACTCCGTGGCGCACATCAATCTGATGTTCGGCATCGAGCAGGCCTTCGGCATCCGATTCAAAGGCAACGAGCTGGCCGACATGAACAATATCGGCGAACTCAAGCAATTTGTGGCCGGCAAGCTGGGTGGCGAAGTGGTTCCTCCCAGGAAAGTTCGATGAAGCACAGTCGCGTCGCATACCGCACACAACCAGGGTCGCTGCCGTGGAATGGGGACCAGGATGAATGACCTGGCAGTTCGAGTCGAACATTTGCACAAGCGCTATCGGTTGGGCTCCACGCATGCACATGACGGATCCCTGGCCGGGGCCTTGTCACGCGGCATGCGCCGGCTGGTCGGTCTCCGCGCCACACCGCCCTCAGCCGACGACACCCTCTGGGCCTTGCGCGACGTCTCCTTCGAAATCAAAAAAGGCGAAGTCTTCGGGGTGATCGGCACCAACGGCTCCGGGAAGAGTACGCTCCTGAAGATTCTCTCGCGCGTGACGGAGCCGACCAAGGGCCGGGCGATCATCAACGGGCGGTTTTGCGGCTTGCTGGAAGTCGGCACCGGGTTCCACCCTGAACTCACCGGCCGGGACAATGTCTTCATGAGCGGGGCGATCCTGGGGATGAAGCGGGAGGAGATTGCCCGCAAATTCGACGAAATCGTGGCCTTCGCCGAAGTGGAACAATTCATCGACACGCCGGTCAAACATTACTCGAGCGGCATGTATGTCCGCTTAGGCTTTTCCGTGCTGGCCCATATGGATCCGGACATTCTGATTGTCGATGAGGTCCTGGCCGTCGGCGATGTGCGTTTTCAGAAGAAGTGCATGGGCAAGATGGAAGACGTGGGACAGCATGGGCGGACGGTGATTCTCGTCTCCCACGACATGCCGGCGATTACACGCATGTGTTCACGGGCCATTCTGCTGAACAAGGGGACAGTGGTGGAAGCCGGGCCGGCGCACGACGTGGTGAATCACTATCTGCATGCCGGACATATCCAGCCATGTGCCGAATGGCCAGACCCGGCCCAAGCGCCGGGCAATGAGATCGTTCGTCTCCGCGCCGTACGGGCCCAAACGGAATCAGGGTTGATCATGGATCGCTTCGACATCCGGCGGCCGATTGATCTCGAAGTGGAATTCGATGTCCTCAAGCCGGGGCAAGTCTTTGTCCCCGTCTTTAATCTGTATAACGAGGAAGACCTCACCGTGTTCATCGCGCATGATCGGGATCCTGCATGGCAACGGACCCCTCGCCCGGCCGGCCGGTACATCACCACCGCCAGAATTCCGGGAAACCTGCTCGCCGAAGGGATGATGACCGTCAGCTCCCTCATGATGACCGAGGATCCGTTTCGCCTCCATGCGCATGCGCCGCGGGCCCTCGGATTCCGAGTGGATGACAGTGCCGACGGAGATTCTGCCCGAGGTGACTTTCACGGACGGTGGCCCGGCGTGATCAGGCCTCTCCTCGAGTGGCGCACACGATTTGATCCGACGTGAGCTCTGCAGCGAGATGGATGGCCCTACTGAAGCAGCGTCTAGGCGGGGTAGCGTTTAGAACGTTCAAAAGAACCATTCCACTGTCTTGCTAGGCATGTTCGGTCATAAACCATCCGGCGATGGAGAGACGCTTGTGGTCGCCGGCTGTCTGATCGACACGGCAGACCCGATGCAAACGGGGCACGGTAAACATGACCAACGATCCCGGTTTCGGCGCGATACAATGCGTGATGGCCAAATCCGGCTTCCCGTCTTGTGACTCACCCGCCGGCGCATAAATCATCAGTTCACCGCCCCAGTCACAGTCCCATTTCTCATGAAAATAGCTGACGAGTGCGATGCGCCGACGAGGCGCGGAGCGCCCGCCGACCGGATGCCCCTGATCCGTGTCATCATGGGTCAACAAACAATCACCCGTGCCATAGGAATAGTAGCTGAATCCCATATGCCGACGGGTGATGTTCGGAAAGGATTCGATGTACTGCTGAATGCAAGGCAACTCCATTCGACTCAAGAGCAGCCGCCCCTGCGGCTGGGCGATTTCAGCTTTAGCCCAGTTCCCGGAGTTCGGGAAATCTTGCCGGACGTAGGTCAGGTCTTGCAGCTGATTCCAATTCGCGCGCGCCATGGCTTCTCGAAATTGGCCTCGTTCGTCGGCCGACCAGAAATTCTCGATGACGAGGACTGGCGTCTTGTGGAAGGAAAAGTTTTCCAACCCCTCCGGTGACCGCGCTTGTCCGACCTGTCCTGATACAATCTTCATCGTCTACTCCTGGGGGCCGAGGGGTTGAGCGAGATCGGCTACTCTCCTACCCTGACCAATGATCCCCGCTCTTTACAGACATTGAACGTGTGATGAAACCACAGCACCACTGCGCCAAGATACAGCAGATTCAACCCGCTGGCCAGCCCCAGATTCGTCAACGGAGCCGCATGGGTCGCGAGTAAGCCCCGCATCCCTTCGAATACATGCGCCGCCGGATTGATTGCGGCCACGCCTCTCAGCCAAGCCGGCAGGACATCCATAGGATAGAACACGCAGGAAATCGGCTGAAACAAAAAGACCATGCTCCAGGCGAGCACCTCCGCCTCCTGTCCGAACCGCATGATTAGCGACGTCGTGAACACGCCGATGATCCATCCCGTCAACACGAGATTGGCCATGAACGGCATGAGCCACAGGCCGATGATAAAGACATTGTAGCCGTAAAACAGCCAGGCACAGAGGGACATGACCACCGACACGGCCGTGACCTTGAAGAGACTCATGACCATCGTCGCCGCGAGAAACTCGCTGGGCGTCAACGGACTGGCGAAGAGATTCATCAAGTTGCGCGCCCAGATTTCTTCCAGAAAGGAAATGGTGATCCCCTGCTGCGATCGGAACAACACGTCCCACAGGATCAGCGCGCCAAGCAGAAAGGTCACGACCGCCGGCATCTGCCCTTGAAAAGTCGCCAGGTAGACCGTGATGAAGCCCCACACCACCAGATCGAGAAACGGCCAATAGATGATCTCCATCACGCGAGGCAGGCTGCGCCGGTAGAGGTACAAGTGGCGGATGACCAAGGCCGCAATACGGTGGTAGGCCATCGTCCGCTACAGCTTCCCTTCACAAGGCTTCGTCTCGTGACATGCCTGTTCGAAGCAGGGCTTCTGATGACAGGGGTGCTGCTCAACCGGCTGCTCATGGCAATGGCCGCATCCGCCCTCTTCCTGATGCGCGCCCAGCAATTGCTGCAACATCAAGCGGGTTCCTTCGACGAAGGCCGGTCCGATACGCCGCCCGTCTTGTAATCGGAAGGTTGAGGCCACACACAACGCCAGTGGAATCCCGGCCAGACCGGCATGCAACGCCGGGCTACTCAGTCTTGCGGCATCGACGGCCCAGAGCACCACGGCCATGGCGCCTCCCGCAATCGCGGTGCTGCTGACACTGCTGATAAAAATCGGCCAGCCGCTCGTCTGCCGCGCCAAGCCGATCGCGCCCACGACGAACCACAACAATCCCCATCCCATCATCAGGCTGAGCCCGCCGATGAGCAGTCCCACACTAAACGATATTCCTGCATCAACCATGACGGCGCATGCTCCCCTTGCACATCACTGGATCCCGCACGGCCCTGCTACTCGCGCGCGATTTTAAGAAACACATCCTCCAGGTCCGCCTGACCGAATCGAGCCACGATGTCTTTGGCGGTGCCTTCGGCCACAATCTTTCCTCGCTGCAGAAAAATAATGCGATCCGACATCTCTTCCATTTCCCGCATGTTGTGCGAGGTATAGAGAATACTGAGTCCGGTCGCCTGCCGTTCATCCAACAGGATCGCGCGAATCTTGTGCGCGATATCCGGATCCAGGCTCGCTGTCGGCTCATCCAAAAACAGCACCTTGGGTTCCGTCAGGAGAGCTTTGGCCAGCGTCAATCGCGTCATCTGCCCAGACGACAGTTTACGCGTCAGCTTGTGCCGCCAGTCGCCCATCTCCAGTTTTTTTACCATATCATCGACACGAGCCGCGATATTCGACATGCCGTACAATCGAGCGACGACTCGAAGATTTTCCTCCACCGTCAGGGAAAACGGCAACGAAATATAAGTAGAAGAAAAATTGACCTGCTGAAGAATCGTTTCCCGATTCGACTGTAAGTCGAGACCGAACATGCGGATGGAGCCGGAGGTGGGCGTGACCAACCCCAGCATCATTTGAAAGGTCGTGGTTTTGCCGGCGCCGTTGGGGCCCAGCAACCCGAGAATTTCCCCCCGCCCGATCTCGAAGGAAATCCCGTCGACGGCGGTGAATCCCCCGAATCGTTTACTGAGATTGCGTACTTCGACCACCGGCGATGACATGTGCAGAGGGTTCCGTGGGCTAGAACGACAGGAATTCCGAGAGCTTTTCAGGCAGGTGACAAGTTTCGCATTTGCGGCTCAGCACCCGACCTTCATACTCGGTTCTATTATCGTGGCATCGGAAGCAGTCCCCTTGTGCCCGTTTGTGCAACACCGAACCCTCAGGATGTTCCGAGTTCCACGGACGACTATCAGCTGACACATGGCCGCGAGGGATGACGATCGGATACCCTTTGATCGGCCGTTCATGCACCACCGCCGCATGACACGTGGTGCAACCCTCCCCCTGCGCGCGTTGATCAAAGGCAGCCATATGCTTCCGATGACTCATGATAAGGCCCACATCCTTCACGGGCGACGGCAAATCGCGCGGCGCGATTTCCGACACACGCAGGATGTTGCGGTGGCACCCGAGGCAGACGGCCGAATCGACCCGCGCCTGCAGATTGTGAGGATCCGTCGGTTTGCCGAACAGATAGATCGCCACGTCTCTCGTCCCATGCCAGGCCTTATCCTCCAACCAGCCGACCACGCCGGGCCTGACATGGCAGGCCACGCATTCCACTTCTTTGTGGGACGATTGCACCCAGCGCTCATAGGCCGGTTGAATGGTATGGCAGCTGGCGCAGAATTTCGGATGATTCGTGAGCGGAACCGCAACTCCCCCGAAAGCCACTGCGCCGGCCAGAATCGCCCCGAACACAATGGCGGGAGTCTTACGCATCATCCCGTTGGGATTTGGGAAAATGCCGGATGATCAACGCCGCCACCGCCGCCACATCGTCAGGGTCGAGCAGCGGCACGGATGTGTCGACGGGTTTATTGGACACGACCGCCAGCAGGCCGTCCTGCGAGACCGGCACCTCGCCGATCTGATCGCGAACGACGACGATCTTTGGATAGCCCTCGCTCCGCCATCCTTCGGCCAGGATCAGATCGTAGGAGGGATCAAGATACCGCTCGCGCACGTCCTCGACATTCATATGATCGGAGACGTCGGCGAACATGGCCAGGCTGCTTTTCGAAATGATCACGACGCTACTCGCACCGGCTTGCTTGTGCCGCCAGCTGTCTTTCCCCTCGGTATCCAAATCGAATCCATGACCGGCATGTTTGACCGTCGCCACTTTATAGCCGGCTCGCACGAGCTCGGGGATCACACGTTCAATCAACGTGGTCTTGCCGCTATTGGACCGGCCGACAAAAGACAGAATGGGCACGGACATCACAAGTTCCTTTCGCGGCTTCAGCAGCAGGAGGGGCGGTGAGCGGCAGATGCAGCCGGAGCGGCCTGGTCCAGCCACACCGACCCGCTAAGAAGTTGCACGGTCACCGGATCACCGGGATTGAGACGCTCCACCTCGACCGGAATATCAATCAAACAGTTCGCTTTGACCATCGAAGTCAGAATGCCGGAGCCTTGATCGCCCGTCGTTCTGACTTTGAACACTCCATCTTCGCGCCACAACACTCCGCGCAGAAAATGGCGGCGATCGGTCCGCTTGGAGAACTTTTCCTGGAAGATCGCCTCCAGCAACGGACGCCCGTAAGTCCGCGCCCCGGACAATTTCAACATGGCCGGACGAACCAGTTGCTCAAAGGTCACCATCGAAGAGACAGGATTTCCCGGCAGCCCGAACGCCAGTTTGCCCTGAATCTTGCCGAAGGCGAGCGGCTGGCCTGGCCGGATGGCCAACTTCCAAAAATTCATCTCGGCGCCCAGGTCCCGAAACACCGCTTTCGTGAAGTCGTAATCTCCCATCGACACGCCGCCTGACAGCACGAGGATGTCGGCGTTTAATCCGTGGGAAATTTTTTCCTTCAACGCCGCGGGCGTATCCCGAGCAATGCCCAGCAAGATCGGCACGCCGCCGGCTTCCTGTACCGCCGCCGCAATGCCGTAACTGTTCGAATTGATAATTTTTTCTTCGCTGAAGCGCTCATCGAGATCGGCGAGTTCGTCGCCGGTCGACAAAATGGCGACGCGCGGGCGCTGATACACCAGCACGAAGGACTTCGCCAGAATGGCCAACATGCCCGCCTCGCCGGATCGAATCTGAGTGCCCTTCGGAATGATGCAGTCGCCCTTTTGCACATCCTCGCCCTGCGGCCGAATATTGGCGCCGCGTGGCTCCGGCTTGAATACACGCACGGAATCGGGTGTATGTTCGGTATCTTCGACCTTGATGACGGTATCAGCTCCGGCTGGAATTGGAGCTCCCGTCATGATTCGAATCGCCTGGCCCTTGCCCACAGATTTGGTGGGCATCTTCCCTGCCGGCACATCTTCGATCACGGTCAACGTGACCGGCTTGGAGATCGCGTGGTCTTGAGCAATGTCTTCCGCTCGCACCGCAAAGCCATCCATCGCGGAATTGTCCCAGGGCGGATTCGAGCGCGTGGCGATGATATCTTCGCCGAGCACCCGCCCCAAGGCGTCCATAATCGAGACTTTCTCGAGCCCCAAGGGAGCCGCTGCGTCCAGCACAATGCGCTGGGCTTCATGAAGCGGGGTCAATCCGACTGTTGCATCAGCAGCTTTCACAGGTCACCGTCCCGTCAATGTGGTCGCGGCGCCGGTTTTATGAGCGACCCGCTTTTCTTGCAGAAAGCTTCGACCTGGTTGGCGATATCATGATAGGCCTGGGCCGTTGCGGCATCCGAGTTGAACAAGGCGAATGGCTCGCCCGCATCACTTTGCGTGACCACCTCGGGATCCAGCGGAATCCGTCCCAAGAACGGAACTCCCATATCGGCGGCAGAAGCCTCTCCCCCGCCCTTGCGGAACACATTCACTTCCTTATGGCAGTGGGGACATTCCAACCCGCTCATATTCTCGACGATGCCGATAATCGGCACTTCGCTGTCCTTGCAGAACGTGACGGACTTACGGGAGTCGAGCAGGGCCACCTCTTGCGGCGTCGTAATAATGACTGCCCCGCTGACACCGCCGAGAAGATCGATGGTGGTCACCGACTCATTGCCCGTCCCGGGAGGAAGGTCGATCAGCAGAAAATTCAGATCCTGCCACTCCACGCCTCCCAGCAACTGGTTGATGAATTCATACTTATACGCGTCGCGCCAGATGATGGGATCGTCGGAGTTCTGCAACAGAAAGGACATCGAGGCAATCTTCATGTTATAGGCCTGAAACGGGATGATCCCGCCCGATGTACTGATCTTCAGCTTTTGGCCCTCCGCGCCGACCATCTTCGGAATATTCGGGCCGTGAATATCCATGTCGCAAATGCCGACATGCCAGCCCTTCAGCGCAAGACTGACGGCGAGGTTCGTGGTGCAGGTGCTCTTCCCCACGCCGCCTTTGTTGCTCATGACGAGCACTTTATATTCAATCCGTTCCATGCGTTTTGCGACCAGCCAGCGGCTGTGGCCTTCCTTGTCCTTCTGACAAGTTTCATTTTCGTCGCAAATGGCGCAGGCCCACATATAGGTGCAGGCATCTCCGCCGCTGCTGGAACCGGGCTGTGAAATCACATTTAACTCGCGTGGCATTCCTATACTCCTCGTGCAACGTACATCATGTTGCGTAAGACGAAAGCGCGCTTTCGCCGCGTTACTTTATTCCGGTTCTGCTCATCATCGGCGACCGCTCGGCACGCCGACATACTCATCATCTCCACCGCCCGACGGAATCGACGGTCCCGTTTTCGCAAGGCCCGGTCCCGCCGCGACCACTGCCGGCACCAATGTCTCTGCCTCCGCGTCCGCCTTCTTTTTGTTGAAGATGCCGGCACTCACGATCCCGACTTCATAAAAAATATACATGGGCAGTGCCATGAGACACTGGTTGAAGGGATCCGGCGTCGGGGTGAGAATCGCGGCGAAAATAAACGCCGTCAGGAAGGCCCACTTGCGATATCGCTTCAGCAGCGGGGCATCCACCCAGCCCAATTTGGCCAACAGGGTAATCACCAGCGGCACTTCAAAAATGAGACCGAAGACCAGCAAGAACCACAAGGCGAATCCGACATATTGCGCAATCGACAGTTGCGGAATAAATCCGGCATTCACGCCATACGAAATGAGAAAGTTCAAGGCAAAGGGCAGCACGAAAAAGAAGGAGAACAGCAGACCGAGATAAAAGGCCAGGGTGCTGAGGATCACGAAGGGACCGACAAATCGCCGTTCCTGTGCGTGCAGCCCCGGCACCACAAAGTGCCAAAATTCGATGAGGATGTAGGGCGTTCCCAGAACCAGGGCAAACAAACCCGCAACCTTGACGTTTTGCCACAGCGCTTCAGCCGGCGCGAGGAAGACGAACGGGACGGTGGGAAGATCCGTCGGGATCCAGGAAAGAGACCCCGGCACGAACATATTCTGGAGCGGGATTCTGATCCACTTCACCAGCGTGTCGGCGTAGAAAAAGGTGCCGACGAAAATGATCGCCGTGACAATGACTGCACGAGTCAGTCGGACCTGGAGCTCAACCAAGTGCTCCATGACCGGCATTTTTTTATCTTCAAGCGGCTTAAAGACCGTGTCTTGCAGCCACTCTTGAAACTTGAACCCGTCAGCCATGCCTGTTCACAAACTTGAGGCAGGACTCTCCGTCGAGTGAGTACGGGAGAAATTCCCCGTTCACTCGACGGATCGTTCCCTCATCAATGCCTTACTTCGGATTGACGGCTACGAATAGATTGTTCCCCTGCCGACTCAGCAGAAGCACGACCATTTCGTCTTTTTTCACCTTGGCTGACGCCTTTTGGTAATCCTCGAGGCTCTTCACCACTTCGTGGTTAACTTCCTGAATGACGTCGCCACGCTGCAATCCCGCCGACTCAGCGGCACTGCCCGCCTCGACGGAACTGACCACGACACCGGTGGTTTTGGCCGGGATGTTCAGCTGGCTCTGCATCGCCGCATCCAACAATTGGACGCGCAAGGCCGCCAAGACGTTGTCCGGTGGCTTCACGGTTTCTGAAGGAGCTGCGGAGGGAGCCGGCTCACGCTTCGCTAACACCTCATCCGACGGACGCTCAGCCACCTTCACCTTCAACACCTGCTCCTTGCCTTCGCGCAAAATCTTGATATCGGCATCTTTGCCGACACCCATGCGCGCGACGAGGTTGCGCAATTGGCTGACGCTCTGCACTTCCTTCCCATTGAAGGAAATCACCACGTCACCACGGCGCATGCCTGCCGTATGAGATGGACCGTTCTCATTCACGTCACTGATCAACACGCCCTTGCGTTGCTCAGGCAACTTGAACGACTTTGCCAAAGCCGGGGTGATTTCCTGAATGGCCACACCCATCCATCCACGCACCACTTTACCGGTCTTCGTCAAACTGTCGACGATATCGGTCGCAATGCTGCTGGGAATGGCGAAGCCGATCCCTTCCGACCCGCCCGTGCGGGAGAAGATGGCCGTGTTGATGCCGATTAGTTTGCCTTCCATATTGACCAGGGCGCCGCCTGAATTGCCCGGATTGATGGCCGCATCGGTCTGAATAAAGTCTTCATAATCGGCGATGCCCACGTTCCCCCGACCCAAGGCGCTGATAATGCCGAGGGTGACGGTTGAACTGAGCCCGAACGGGCTTCCCACCGCGAGAACCAGATCGCCCACATGCAGTTCGTCGTAATCCGCCCATTTCATCGAGCTGAGATCTTTGGCTTCGATCTTGATGATGGCCAAATCGGTCTTGGGGTCGGTTCCGATAATTTTGGCGGGGAATTCACGGCGATCCGAGAGGGTCACCGTAATTTGGGTGGCCCCTTCGACCACATGGTTATTGGTGACGATATACCCGTTCGGATCGAGGATCACGCCGGACCCTGCGCTTTGCTCGGGACGATGGGGACCACCGCCAGGAGGACCTCCGGGACCACCAGGGGGCTCCATGCCAGGAGGCTCATCACCGGGACCACCGGGACCAGGAGGCGGACCGCCGAAGGGACCGCCAGGGGGAAGCTGACGACGACCTTCCCGACGTCCCTCGCCGCCACCGGTTACCGCAATGTTCACCACGGCAGGGGTGACAGCTTTCACGATTTCAGAAAACCCTTGAGCGAATGCCGGGGGAACACCAGCGGCCTCGGCCTGACCGGCCCGGGGCGGTAGTCCACCGGATAAGAATGTGGCAGCAACCATCGCGGTTACTGCGAGTACGGACCGCACTCTCCTGCGCTCGTGTCGATACGCCATGTGTACTCCTCTGGAAACCTGAGATTGAGGGACCATCCTCCGCGCCAACGTTGAACGTTTCATTCTACACTAATCACAGAATCGCCTTCAAAGAGGAAAACGCAGGCTCGAACTCGATGCCACCATCGTTTCCTTCCCCGCTGCCCCGCTCTCCAATCGCGCTTCAGAACCTTGGCGACGAAGCCAGATCAAGATCCCGCTGTTCGACCCAGGCTCGCTGCAGATTCCCTGCCAACCGCTTCGCCGCCTGCTCCGTCGCGACCACACGAAGCGTCAGTGGCGCCCCTTCATAAGAAGGCGGCCAGATCCGTCGCTCCGGATCTTGCGGACGCAGGTAAATGACGGGATACCATTGCGAAATTCCCGGCGCCGTGGGGCGATCCAACGTGGCCATGGCTCGGCCTTCCGCCTGCAGCAACGTCCTGCCGGTCGATCCGTCGATCAACGCCGCTTCGGCGAGAGACCAATTATCGCGCCGGAATCCAGGCTGTTGATGGGTCGTCCACCCCAAAAAGAGAGAAATCGGATATTCCTGCTCGGTACTCGATAGAACCGTCACCAGCAGATACTCCACCCCTTGCTGCCTGGCGACCTCGGGCCAACTCGGAGCTGCTCCCCCGGGTAACATCCCATCAAGCTTGACCACCCGCTCAACGGCGACTGGGTACCCGCGGTTGATCTCCGCTATAAGAAGCTCTCCTACACGCGCCAAGGCCTCGTCCGGCAGAACGGGGGCTGAATCCGCAGCAGACGTATCAGCCACCACCACCAGCGCGGCATGAAGCGGACGCGACGTGGGAAGCTTCGCCATCGCCGTCTCTTCCGGTACGACGGACCCGACATACTGAGCGAGCCGACTGGGCGGACTGGCGGCCACACAACTCGTCAGGATCACCATGCCGACGAGCGACGCAAACCCATTCGCGTTGCGCCTCATGACAGCCTCCGCACCGGATTGACGTCAACGATATTGCCGTCTCTGAAATACGATCACTCCCGCGCTCTGCCTCTGTCAAGTTGCGCCAACCATGGCTTGCATTTCGATCATGGCTCAGCTACCGTGGTGCACCCTTCGTCGCCAGACGAAGCGGTCGCGTCACACTCCCACTGGGGGCTGTCTCAACGTGACTCCGTGCTCGACCCAGACACCGTCCCTTTCAGTCATTATTCCCGCCTACAACGAGGCGCGCCGGCTCCCACTGTTTTTACAACGGGTGATTGCCCATCTAGACCAGCGGGGCCAATCCTATGAAATCCTGGTGGTGGACGACGGGAGTCAGGACGAAACCGCTCACGCCGTCAGGCTGGCAGCGCACCACTGTCCCCATGTGCGGCTGATTCAATTGACGTGCAACATGGGCAAGGGTGCTGCGGTTCGGCGGGGCATGCAGGCCGCGCGCGGCACCATCCAGCTGTTTGCCGATGCGGATGGAGCCACCCCTATTGAAGAGCTGGGACGATTGGAAGCGGCGCTCGCGGCCGAGGCTGATCTTGCGATCGGATCACGGGCCCTGGCTTCCCACAATCCGGCCTTTACGGTTCATGCCCGTTGGCACCGGAGTCTGTTGGGCAGCCTGTTCAACAACGTGGTGCAACGACTGGGCGTGCAGCATATTGCCGACACGCAATGCGGGTTCAAGTTATTCCGGCAACCGGTGGCTCAGGATTTGTTTGCGGTGTCCTGTGTCGACGGCTATGCGTTCGATTTGGAATTACTGCACATCGCCCGCCAACGGCGCTACCGCATCGCGGAAGTCCCCATCAATTGGACCGATCAGCCAGGGTCGAAAGTCCGCCCTTGGCGCGACGGCGTCCTCATGCTGCGAGAACTTCTCGCCATCCGGAAACGAGACGCCCAAGGTCTTTATCAACCTCGCTGCCGCCCTGTTCCCGGTGGCGTCGAACCGGCCCTGGCCACGGCCGAGCCGACCCATTCCTAACCCCCCCATCCCTGCGGTCACGGCTGCCGGCGCACAATGACCACCTTGGCGTCGGTGTAAATAGGCTTCCAAGCCGGATGTGCCTCCAGTGCCGCGGCCAAGGCGCTGCCGCGCGGGACCATGGCCCAATCCACTCCATATCGATCCAGCAAGGCCAACTGCGGCGAATCCTCACGATTGAGATCGACATAATCGTGAAAGATCCATCTGTCTTTGATCCGCCAGGCGGGCATCCGTCCGTCGATAAAAATCCGCTCGCCGGGAAGTTGCCAGAGCAAAAACCCCCCGTAGCTATAATCGTTATACAGCCTCGTCCCCGTTTCCTCCCGGTGAGTCCGAATCCACCGCACGGCTTCGATCGGATACTCCGTCCGTTCAAAATATACCTCCGGAGTACGGCCTGATTGCCAGACGTGCTCCAGGTGCTCGGTTCCCAAGGCATACAGCGCCGTCGCCGCCACGATGGATAACGTAAAGACAGCGCCGGAAGCGTGGCGTGTCAGAACAGGAAGGCACCGCAGCAAGGACTCTGTCGCCGCCGCACACAACTCTGCCGCCAGCGGGAGACTGACGATCAAAAACAGAGTGACATTCCGCCAGTGCAATAAAGACAATCCCACCATCAGCGCCAACAGCACCCACCGGACCGGCTCCACTCGTCGATACCATCCGGCCATCAATCCGATAAGCCCAAGGAGATAGAATCCGTAGGCCCGTCCGGCCCACCCTTGAAACGACACCGGTTGCCACTCACGCAGGGTGTCGATCATGAAGCGATCCGTCAATGATTCGTAAATCTCCACATAGAGACGCCAGCCATAAGGATTGAGACAGGTCACGGCAATAGAGACGGCGAACGCGAGGGCACAGCGCCGGAGATCGTCCCAGCTGAGCACCGGTTCGTCACGCGGTGCCGGAATGATCTTCCACTCGATGCAGACTTTCACGAGGAAGGAGAGCGACAGCAACACCGTGAGGATAAACAGACCGGCGGTAAAGCCGCCATGCAGATTGGCCCACAGGAAAAACAGCGGCGGCAGCGCCCAGAGCCACTGCCGCTGTCCCCGCTGCATGCGATTCCAGATCGTGAGCACCACCGCCACGCCCAGAAGGCTGATCAACTGCGTGCGGGCACCGAGGAACGGAAGCGCCACCCAGAGGCTGGCGACCAGCGCGACCAGCCGGTATGTTCGATGGACAGAAGCGACTCGTGCCGCGATCCACCAGGCCAGGGACGTGACTCCGCCGAAGAACACAATCAGGCCCAATCCGCCAGATGGTTCAAGCGCCTGATAGATCAAGGCCAACAGTCCGTCGGTCAACCAGGCATGCTCCACCCAATGCCAATCCGGCATCGTATGGGAATAGGGATCGGTCTCCGGCAGACGCCAACCTTGCGCGATCAAATCCAATCCGGCCCGGAGATGCCATCCCAGATCCGGCTCTAATAGGGGTTGGAGCACCAGATTCAAGACAAACGCGCCCAGCAACAGGTCCAGCAGGAGAGTGAGAGGAGCGGGAGAAGAGGAAGCGGCGTAGGGAACCGGCTCAGCCTTCATGATGCTGCGGCGGCATAAGGGATGGCCGTCCCACCAGAAGATTACCGAGCACCAACCACTCCACCTGGGTGCGCTGAAAACACCGCACCGCTTCGTCGGGGGTGCACACAATCGGTTCCTGCACGTTGAACGACGTGTTCAGAAGCACAGGAACACCGGTCAAGCGGCCAAAGGTCGCCAGGAGATCATAAAAGCGGGCATTGGCTTCACGCGTCACGGTTTGCACACGAGCGGTGCCGTCGACATGCGTCACGGCAGGCAGGAGCCCTTTCGCCGACGCTTTCACCCGCACCGTAAACTGCATGTAATCCGAAGGTGCCTGTACATGGAAAAATTCTTCCGCGCGATCGGCCAGGACGGAAGGCGCGAATGGCCGAAAGGCCTCGCGGCATTTCACTTTGCTATTGATCAATTCACGCATGTCTTCCCGTCGAGGATCCGCCAGCAGGCTGCGATTCCCTAATGCGCGCGGGCCCCATTCCATCCGTCCTTGATACCAGAACACCAATCGGCCATGAGCCAATTCCGAGGCCACCCGTTCATACAACCGTTCATCAGCCAGACGTTCGGCAACCAATCCCGCCTTCGACAACGCGGCACGGCAGGCGGATTCGTCGTACTGCGGACCGAGATAGGCACCCGGCATAACGAGCCTCGGCGCCGACGGTCCCCGCCTCGCCGTCCACCACAGGGCCGCGCCGAGCGCGGCGCCGGAATCTCCGGCAGCCGGCGGCACATACACATGGTCAAAGCCGAGCTCGGCTCGCAGGCGACCATTGGCTACACAGTTGTACGCCACCCCGCCCGCGAGGCACAGCGATGTCGCCTGAGTGAGCGAACGCAGACGACGTCCCAGATGCAACAGGGTTTCTTCCAACACGAATTGCGCGCTCGCCGCGAGATCGCGGTGTCGCTGAGTGATCTCATCTTGAGGCCCCCGCTGAACACCGAACAGCCGGATGAATTCCGGCACAAAATGGCCAGCCCTGGCGAGGTGAAAATCGAGCAGGCGGGTATTCAATTCAAATCGTCCCTCGGGTAACACTCGCAAGATTTCACGACTGAGCACGGGGACGAATGTCGGCTCACCGGACGAGGCCAGGCCCATCACGATATACTCGTCCTGATCCGGGCGAAACCCCAAGAACGCCGTCATCGCCGCATAAAACTGTCCGAGCGAGTGCGGCAGTGGAGTGCGCTCCAGTAGGGTGATCTGAGTGCCTTCGCCGGTGGCCAGCAAGGCTGTGTCCGACTCTGATGCTCCGTCAACCACGAGGATTGCCGCCCGTTCAAACGGTGAGACGAGAAATGAACTGGCTGCATGACAGAGATGATGGTCGAGAAACACCGGCCGGCCGACACCCGGTTCAACCCGTCTGGACAATTCCTGCTGAAGCCGGAAGAGCTCCTTCCACTCTTGACTCGCCCGTTCGAGGGAACGTGTCCCCTTCACGCGAAAGAGTTGGGGCGAGCGCAGCATCGCCGTCATCGCCAGCCTGAGACGCCGACCCACCTGCCAATACTTCCACGGCACCACTATGGCCTCGACGTCGCGCAGAGGTATTCCAGCCTCGCGCAGGCAATACTGAATCGCATGCACCGGTAGCGCGGTCACATGTTTTTGGCGGACGAATCGCTCTTCCTCCGCGGCAGCCACGATCCGGCCATCAACAACGAGAGCGGCCGCCGCGTCTCGCATATTGGACAACCCCAACACCACCACGATACGTCAACGTCCTTTCACGACACCGCATACGCGGAGCGCGGCGGTAGGATAAACGAGGCCGTGGAGGGTCGCAAGCCGGCCCCGGGCTTGGTTGCAATGCCCTCTTCATTCCTGTACGGTTCCCCCTTCCCAATCTGCCGTCGAGGAGGCCCTGCTTGAAGACGAACCGCGTAATCCTTGTTGGTATGACCCTACTCTCCTTACTGGCTTCCATCGGCTGCGAGACCATCAAATCACGATTTTCCCGGCAGGCGCTGCCCGATCTCGGCCCACCGGTCCCCCTCACCGTTCAACTGGACATCGATCCGTCACTGGCCAAAGCTAAAACGGAATATATCGATAACTGCAGCCGCATCCATGTGTTCTCGATCGGCCCGACGGTCGAAGACACGTTGATTCAGGCGGCGCATCAAACCTTTCGCTCCGTCGTCGTTGCCGGAAGCCAGGCTGCCGGGGGAAAACCCGACGTGACGATACGTGTGCGCATGCTGGATCCACGTTTCAAGCTGCAAACCGACGCGCTCTACGATCGCGCCCCCGCCGAACTCAGCCTGGATGCCCTGGCCGAATTTTTCGATGCGTCCGGCACACCGCTCGGCGAGCGGCCGCTCCAAGCCACGCGAAAAGAACGCCTACAGCTCGAACTGACGCAGCAGCGCTGCGACTATATTGTCGATCCTCTCTTGCAGGATACCTCTACCATGCTGGCCACGCAGTTCATGCAAGAGGCCCGGGTGCTCTTTGCCCCCGCAATGCCAGCACCGGCGGCTGGAGCAACCGGGATGCCGGCCGAGGCCGCGTCGAAGACGGCGGCCGTTCCGGGGACACCTGCCCCGGCGCCGGTTCAGCCCCTCTCGTTCAAAGCCACATTGTTGGATGAAAACGGCAACCTGCTCATCGAAAGCGGCGAACGAATCCGCGTGCGAGTCGACGTGGTCAATACCGGAACGCAGACCGTGCAGGACAGCACCATCAGACTGACAGGCCCGCAACCACTGCTCGCGCAATTCCCGGCTACCACCCTGGCAACCGGCGCCATCCCGGCGGCTGGATCCAAATCACTGGAATTCATTGCGACCATGCCTCAATCTGCGGCACTTCAGCAGGCGGAGTTGCAGGTCGCCCTGCTCAACGCGTCGGGCCAACCAGCCGCTCCCCCGCAAACTCTGCCCATCTCCTTTCAGCCTACGGCTGCACTGCTCGAAGACGTCGATCATATTCCTGCCGCTACAGCAGGAGCGCAGCGCCCCGGCGACTATCTGCTTGCCATCGGACTCAGTAGTTATCGTGAACAGGAGATCGTGGCGCGGAAGTATGCCTCGCTCGATGCGGAGACCGTCGCGGCCTATTTTCAGACGCTCGGCGGCCTTCCCCACAACAACGTTCGACTGCTGCGAGACTGGAGCGCTCTCCGCCCCGACATCGAAGAAGCCGTGCTCGATTGGCTTCCCGCAAAAACGACCAAGGATTCGCTGGTGGTCGTCTATTTTGCCGGCCAGGCAATGGTAAGCGCCTCCGGAGACACCTTTCTCATTCCCTATGATGGCTCGATGGGATCACCCACTCGGCTCTATCCACTCAAGGAGTTGGAAACGGCGCTGGGAAGATTGAAAGCCAAGCAAGTGCTCTTTGTCTTTGACGGGACGGTGCTCAAGAATGGAGCGGACGGGCGCACGAAAGCGGCGGCGCCGAAATGGATCGGGACATCAGGACCGGTACTGCATATGATCGCGACTACCGGATTCGGCAAGAGCTTGGAATCCGACACGTGGCATCACGGATTGTTTACGTATTATCTGTTGCGAGGTCTTCGTGGCGAAGCTGACGTCAATCGGAATGGCGAGGTCACGATTGCGGAAGTGACGGCCTACATCAATCGCAAAGTGCCGGCCGCAGCTCGGAGCACCTTCAAGCAGGAACAGCAACCGCAGATCCTGCCGACGCAGCGTGGCTCAGAGAAGAGCCTCGACACTGTGCTTACGAAACCGTCGATGGCGTTTCCGCCCGACCAACCGTGAAAAAACGGTGGACGACCCTTCATCCATCACGGCATGAACCCACAATGACCTAGACGGGTCATGCCCCCGTTGCACGTTGCTCCTGCCCCACCTGGGATCGTGCGACATCAGATACCACGGCACAAAAGAAAAGGGGCGGCGAGGATTCCCTCGCCGCCCCTTCGATTCAGCCTCTCGGCCGATACTCGAAACTACTCGTCTCCCCCCTTGCAGAAGCTGCGCTCGTAATTGATGATCGTCCAAGCTTCTTCCTCGGTGATTGCCGCAGGGACCAACGAAACCATGCCGGTGCCCGGGCTGCCGTTCTTGATGACCCAGAACAGCTCGCCGTCTTTCCGCTTCTTGTGGAACTTGCAGTTGGTGAAGTTACGCGGGCTCGGATTCAGGATCGCGCCGGCAGGACCATCTCCCTTGCCTTCCTTGCCATGGCAATTGAAGCAAGTGCCCTTGCCCTCATACAGTGCCTTGCCCTTGGCAATGCTCTCCGGAGTCGAAGCAACCGGGTTCTTCATCGCCTTCGCGTCCGCCATCTGATCCGGCGCAACACGGGGCTTCAACGGATCCTTTTCTTCTGCGCCCACCACCGCCACAGACAACAAGGTGACGGCCGCACACACTCCGACAAACTTAGAAAAATACCCCATCAGAACTCCTCCTTTGTGTTGAACCCACCGCGTGAACAATGACTCTCTGGTCCGAATCAGCATGGCAAACACTGATGACAAAGCCGATAAAGCAGGCGAACTATAGCAACGCGTTTTCTGTCTTGTCAAGCAAATGGCCCGCCACAGCCTTGTCGGTTTCATCCATGCTGATTTCAGGGAGAATCAAGGGCTGTGCCAGCGGCAGAGCAGCAAAAATCGCGGGAATTCACCGCATTGAGAGTGTTCAGACCATCGGCAAGTACGTACAGCGGTCCGGTCGTGACACCTTTGCGCCTCAGACGCTTCCTCCTCGCCTCACTGAGCGCGGAGAGGACGACGCAGCGATGCCTTCACGACGTATGCATGGGAGAGTTAAGCAGGTAGGGGGAACAGAGATCCATGCCGTGCCCGGCCACTCGAGACAAGTCGGGCTACGAAGGCAACTCAATCACCGTTTGATCACGACATCCCGAACGACCTTGCCGCTGGGGCCGAAAGGTTTTTGAGGTTTGCCGTTAAGTTCGGCACGGACTCCTCCCGCATTGCCGAGCGTCACCGTAAACTGGTCCTGCGCTTTCCACTGAGCCTTTTCGCCAGGGCGCAGCAGTGCTTCCTGGTGGCTCCCCGAATCGACCTGGACGACAACCCAGCTCAACTCAGTGGCAGCGAGGTCGAGGACCAGCGGCCCATCCGACCCGACGGGTCCATCCACCGACAATCCGGCGAGAGGGCCGTCCGATCCCATTGAGGCAGAGGGCTGAGGCACGACAGTATCCGAAGGCAACGGCGCTTTGGCGACGGCAACGGCAACGGGCGCCGGAGCTTGCGGAACTGGTGCCAGTTTCTCTTGTGCAGGCTTTGCAGGAACGGCCGCCGACACAGCCGGATTCAGCGGAGGCGCTATGGGAGGCGGCAGTTCGGCCGCCGGGCGAGAAGCCGGTTCCTTCGCATCCTTGGCAAACGGAGCCACCTTCTTACTGACGGTCGGCGCATCCGATCCGGAACGTCGCACCAGCGTAGAGGTCTGCTCACGGCTCAACAGGAACACCAGCGTGGCAATCGCGACAGCAATCGCCACCCCTACCGCCTTGCGGTTGGCGCGCCGACGGCGTTCCTCTTCGACCTGTCGTTGCCGCAGGCGTTCGCGCTCACCCTGCTTTTCGTAAAAGGCCCCGGCGGACTGCACAAATCGGTGGATGGCATCTTCTTCATCCAATCCCAGTGACCGCGCATAGGACCGGACAAATCCCCGCGCAAAGACCTGGTCTGGCAATTTGGCGAAATTTCCCTCTTCGAGCGCTTTGACAAAGTCCGTGCGGATCCTGGTCTTGGAAGCGACCTCATCCACCGTCAGCCCTTTGGTCTCGCGAACCTGCCGAAAAAATTCACCCACTGATTCCATGATATCCGCCTATGGTTTGAGCTTACCGAGGAGTTCCTGCGCCGCAGCCGCCTGCTCGCCCCCCTTATCCAGCGTCGACACTTTCGAGAGCGCCTCACGCGCCCGCACGTCGAATCCAAGCTTGTGGTACACACGTGCCAATTCCAGGTGCAGCATGGCGGGAGGGACATTGGGCGGCGTCACGGTGGCCGCGTCTTCCAAGACCTCCATCGCCCCCTGCAGATCGCCTTCATGCATCAAGGCTTTTCCCAACTGAAACCGCGCCAGGTCAGGCGTGGGATAGAGGGGATTGCTCAGAGCCTGCCGGTACGCGGCGATGGCCTCTTTCCACCGGTCTTGACTGGCCAAGACCTGGCCGAGATACGTATTGGCTTCGGCATAGTCGCCGTCGATGCGAATCGCCTCGCGGAAGGATTCCTCAGCCAGCTTGAGTCGTCCTTGCGAGGCATAGATGTGCCCGAGTCCGTAGTGCGCGTCCTTATTATCAGGATTCAGCTTCACCGCCTTTTGAAACGACACATACGCCTGCTGCTGATCGGAACTCAGCCGGGCCACGCCTTCCTGGTAAAATCCTTTCGACTTGCGCAGGTTCTCTTCGTTGGCGCACCCGACCAAGACAGATAATCCCAGCAGCAACAGGAGGCAGGACGATGCGACCCTATCGCTGGCCCTGCACACCCGAGCTCCCTGTCGATCAACAACGATCATGCGCCGATATCCTCAAAATGCGTCAGGCGCTTGAATTCTTTGAAGCGCGCCTCAATCTCTTTGTAATCTAGGATCCTCAATCGGTCAAGGCTAAAGGCTTCTACTGTAAATGAGGCCATCACGCTGCCAAAGATAATCGCTTGCCGCATAGCTTCGGGCGAACGATTTCCCGTGGCCGCCAGATATCCCAGGAAGCCTCCGGCAAACGTATCGCCGGCGCCGGTGGGGTCGCGCACATCATCCAGCGGAAACGCCGGCGCCCCGAACACCTGCTTGTCGTTGAACATCAACACACCATATTCGCCACGTTTGACGATCAGATGTTTCGGCCCCCGCGCGAGAATCTTTTTGGCGACCTTCACCAGATTGGTATCCTCACCCAAGGCGCGAGCCTCACCATCATTGATAATGAGAATGTCGATGTGCTGCAAGACGTTCCAGAGGGCATCGCGTTTGCCGTTGATCCAGAAATTCATCGTGTCGCAAGCGACCAACGCAGGCCGCTTTACCTGCTGCAACACATCGAGTTGCAGGTTCGGGTCGATATTGCCCAAAAAGAGCACATCGGGTGAGCTGTACTGGGCGGGGATCTTCGGCCGGAAGGTCTCAAAGACGTTCAGCTTGGTGTCGAGCGTCTGCGCTTCATTGAGCTGATGCGAATAGGCGCCCTTCCAGCGAAACGTCGCGCCAGGCCGCCGCTCCAATCCTGCCAGATCAATCTTGCGGCTCTTCAAGAACGCGACATGTTGCTCCGGAAAATCATCGCCGACGACCGCAATCAGATCGACCGACGTGAAATAACTGGCGGCCGTCGCAAAATACGTAGCCGATCCGCCCAGTACTTCGGCGACCTCGCCGAAAGGAGTTTTCACGGTATCCAGTGCCACCGACCCTACTACCAGCAATTTACCCATGCCTCACCGTTTTCCTTTCCGCGTCCGCACATAGGGAGCGATCAAGAAGTTCAACCGTCGTTTTGCCGAAGCCGACATTGCGTCCGGAGCAGTGATCAGTGCCGTGGCGAGCGCTTGCCGACAGGCGCAGGCCCGGTCGGAATCCAACTTTGGCACCGCAGTCTTCAATATTTCCTTGGCCAGGGCCACGTTCCGGTGCAGGGTGGCTAGAATCGCTCCAACAGTCACTGCCTCTTCCGTCTCATGCCAACAATCGTAATCGGTGGCCAGCGCCATCGTGGCGTAGCACAATTCAGCCTCACGGGCGAGTTTGGCCTCCGGCATATTGGTCATCCCGATCACATCCACACCCCATTGTCGATACAGGCGGGATTCCGCTTTGGTCGAAAACTGAGGCCCTTCCATACACACATAGGTGCCACCGCGCTGGAGCGTCGCGCCCGCGAATCGCCCCGCCTCCTCCAGTACATCGGCCAGCGAAGAGCATACCGGTTCGCTAAAGCCGACATGCGCGACGATGCCCTCGTCAAAAAACGTCGAGATTCGCCGCTTCGTGAGATCGATAAACTGGTCGGGCAACACTACATGGCCCGGTTGGATGGATTCCTTCATGCTCCCAACGGCACTGATTGAAATGACTTGCGTCACCCCTAACGATTTCAACGCGTAAATATTCGCGCGATAGTTGATGCTGCTGGGATTGATCCGATGCCCGCGCCCATGCCGCGACAGAAAAGCCACGCCCATGCCACCCAGCACCCCGACCACAACGGCATCCGATGGCGCACCGAACGGTGTACGGATACGTACCTCGCGCACCTGTTCAAGGCCCTCGACCTGGTACAACCCGCTCCCGCCAATGATACCGACCGCAGGCTGAACGGTTTTCTTCGATTTCTTCATGATGTCGATTCCATTCCTATGGTAAGCGGCGCTGGCCGATGCATCGGGGGTCCCTGCTCGAGTTGTCGAACAAATGAGTGAACGGTCTCCAGTAGACGCCCGGCCACGTCCTCGGGCGTATCCTGTTCACTCAGCATCCACCACTGCAGACCCGGCTCCTTGCGAAACCAGGTCAGCTGGCGCTTGGCGAAATGTCTGGTGTCGCGTTTCAGCAGACGAAGCGCCTCTGCGCGATCATAGTCCCCCGACAGATACCCCGCGACCTGCTGGTACCCTAACCCCTTCATGGCACCGGTCTCGCGCCCGTATCCCTTCGCCAGCAGCTCTGCAGTTTCTTCGACCACGCCCCGCGCAAACATCGTTTCTACCCGCTGGTCGATCCGCCGGTACAGCTCTGCGCGCTCGCGGTTCAGGCCGATCATGAGCACGGAGAACGGCTGTTCGGCAAACCGATGCTGCTGCTGGACATCCGAGAGCCGCCGCCCTGACAAATGAAAAACTTCGAGGGCCCGCACGATTTTCACTTCATCATGCGGATGCAGTCTTGCCGCCAGTTCAGGATCTACCTGGGCGAGTTCCGCATGGAGGAAATATCGTCCCTGCCCCTGCGCCTTCTCCAGCAACGAAGCCCGAAACGCCTGATCCGCGCGCGGGGCATCGCAGAGCCCATGGATCAGCGTCCGCACGTAGAGTCCGGTGCCGCCCACGATCAATGGGAGTCGCCGTTCTCCGTAGACCCGTTCGATGTCCTGCAACGCCAGGTGGCGATATTGCCCGGCATTAAACGATTCATCAGGATTAACCAGGTCGATGAGTCGATGCGGCACACCCTGCCGCTGCGCTACCGCGGGCTTATCCGTCGCAATATCCATCCCGCGGTAGACCTGGCGCGAGTCGGCTGTCAGGAGATCGGTCTCCAAGGCGCGGGCCAGCCGAAGCCCGACGTCGCTTTTCCCCACGGCGGTCGGCCCGACCAGCACTAGCAGCGGCCGCGATGCCAGGACGGATTCCGTGAGCCGGATCATACCTCTCCGTGTTCTGGGCTTAGGCGCGATCGAAGAGACGCGCCAGTTCGTCTCCCGACAGACGGAATGCCACACGCCGTCCATGTGGACAGGTCATAATCAGGCCCTCCGCCACCCAATCCTGCACCAACTGTGCGATCTCGGGTAACGCCATCGCCCGGCCCGCTCGAACGGCTGAGTGACAGGCCAACGACGCCAGTATGGGCTTGACCTTCGTCTCAAGCGAGGAAATGGAATCCCATTGTTCAAGATCGTCAATCAGATCCTGCACCAACGCGGACAAATCAGGATGCCCCAACATGATCGGCAAACTCCGGATCAGAAACGATGAGGGTCCGAACGGCTCAATCAGTAATCCCAGTCGTTCCAACTCCGGTAGATGCCGTTGCAGAATCACGGCTTGTTGCACGGGCAACTCGAGAGGTTCCGGCAACAGCAATGGTTGGGACGTAACGGTTTTCCCCTGCCAGGCTCGCCAAAGTCGCTCGAACAACACACGCTCATGCGCCGTATGTTGATCGACGACTTGGAGTTCGTCCCCGACCTGCGCAATCAGATACGTGCGGTTCATTTGCCCAAGTGCCAGAATATCCGCTGAGGCAGGAGATGCGTATGTCGTGGCGCCTTCTCCGACAAAAGAGGTTTGACTCTCTGCGGAATCGGGTGGCGTCACGGACGCCTTCGATCTGGCCGTTGGGTCAGGGAACGCTCCAGCAGATGACATCCTTTCTCTTTCGGGAAAAGAGTGGCTCGGCGGGATCACGCCGGTCATTTCAGCATGGGCTGCCCCTGCCATCGACGCTTCCACCTGTGCCCGGCCGAGCGTCTGACGCACGGCGGAGCGGACGAGTTGGTGGACCTGCTCGGTATCGGCGAACCGAACCTCACGCTTCGTGGGATGGACATTCACATCCACGCGGTGCGGCTCGACATCCAGAAACAAGACGAAGAGCGGGGCATGGCCCTTGGCCAAGAACGAGCTGTAGCCATCCATGACGGCATGTTGCACCGTGCTGTTCTTGATAGGACGACGATTGACGAATAACTCCTGCGGCGTCCGTCCTGCGCGGGCCCGGACGGGATCGATGATGAACCCTTTCAGCAACAGACCATCGCGCTCGACATCGACAGCCAAGGCTCGCTCACCGAACGCAGCCCGATACACCTGGAGCACGCGATCGCGCGGCGAAGACACGGCCGGCAGGGCAAACACTTCGTATCCGTTATGCACCAGCCGCATGTAGACCTGCGGCCAGGCCAACGCGGCCTGCTGAACCACATGGCTGATATGCGAAAACTCGGTGGTGGTCGATTTGAGGAATTTTCGCCGGGCCGGCGTATTGAAAAAGAGCTCCGATACTTCGATCGTGGTCCCGGGAATCGCGGCCGCATCCTCGACACGGGTGACGGTCCCTCCCGTCAGCCACAGCTGTGTGCCTACCTCATCGTGACGGGCCACAGTCGTCAGACAGACTTTCGAGACGGCCGCAATACTCGGAAGGGCCTCTCCTCGGAATCCCATCGTGCGAACAGCGCCGAGCTGATCATCCGATTGGAGCTTACTCGTCGCATGTCGCTCGAAGGCCAGAGCGGCATCGCGACGCGACATGCCTTCGCCGTCGTCGCTGACCCGGATCAACCCGAGGCCCCCGTCTTTGATTTCGACGGTGATCGCGCTACTGCCCGCGTCAAGACTGTTTTCGAGGAGTTCTTTCACGACCGCAGCCGGGCGTTCGACGACTTCGCCAGCTGCGATACGTCCGATGACATCGCCGGGGAGAACCTGAATCTTTCCCACGCTACTGACGATATCCATGGGAAGAGGCGCCCCCTGCGAGTTGATGGGAGGATGACTCAGCGGAGAGAAGACCGGACAAGCACCTGAGGGTCATCGAATCTCGGCCATCTTCGTCTTCGCAAGCTTGGCTTCATCCGATGTGGAGTACTCCTCAATGACGCGCTTGAGATACTTGCGGGATTTTGCGGTATCTCCTGTTTCAGCCGCCGACAGCCCGAGCTTAAAGAGGGCGGCCGGCACCTTTTCATTTCCCGCATACTCATTGACCACGTGCTCGAACGACTGCATGGCACGGATATAATCCTTCTGACCGTAATAGGATTCCCCGAGCCAGTAATGGGCATTGGGTGTCAACGAAGTCGACGGGAAATCCTTGATGAAGTGCTGAAACCCGCTGACGGCCAAATCGAACTTCCCGTTGAGGTAGTCGTTGTACGCCAAATTGAAGGCCGACGTGGGCGTGATCGACGGAACGCCAGGCACAATAGCCTGAGGTTCAATCGGGCCTGACGGTTTTGAGATCCGCGCCTGGCGGCTGGCTTCTGCGAGAGCGGCATCAGAGCGGATGGAGGCCGCTTGAGCGAGTTGCGTCTCCTCCACCTTCGCTAACCGCCCTTCCAGCTTTTGAAGCCGGGTCATGGCGTCGTCTAAACGGAGTTTCCCGCCTTCCGGCTCGCGCACCCGTTCGAGCGATTCCAGCCGGCGCTGCATGGCCTCGAACCGCTTTTGCTCCTGATCCTGCGTCCGGGCAATGATGGAAACTTGGTCACGGATCTCCAGAAAATCAGCATGTTTTGCACAGCCCGCCACCACCAGCCCGCAAGCCAGCGCGGCACTCACCTGCAATGCCCCCGCGAATCGGAGCTTCATCGTTAGTGCAACTCCTTTAGTTGGTTCAATTTGTCTATGGCCTTATTGGCCTCCGGAGACCTTGGATACAGGTCGATCACTTGTTTCAGCGCAGACGCCGCTTTTTTCCGATCCTTCAGCGCCAGATAGGCATACCCCTTTTTCAGGAGCGCGGCCGGCACCTTTTCGCTGGCGGGATGATTCAACTGCACTTGATCGTAGGCATCGATAGCCCGCGAAAAATCCCTCTTGCCGTAATACGACTCGCCTAGCCAAAAGCGCGCGTTGGGCGCCAGATCCGAATGCGGATGCTGCACGAGAAACTCCGCAAATCCCTGGCGGGCTCCATCCAAATCACCATCCTTGAAACGCGTCAGGGTCCGTTCGTACGACTCCCGATCCGCCATCAGTGCCGCGCTACGATTCTCTGCGCGGGGGGTGATGGCCGCAGCCGATGACGATGCGAAGTCCTGTGTCTGCGCCGGTGCCGGGGGTGGAACTGGCGCGGGAATCGCCTGGGGAAGCGGAGCGGCTTCGGCGATGGCGGGAGCCGGTTCACTCCGCTGGGCCGCGCTCGCGCGCAGTGCGGACAAATGCTGCTCGACCTGCTTCAAGAATGCATGTTGATTTTCGAGATTCTTATCCAGCGTCTGGATTTGAGCCTGAACATGCGTCAGTTCTCGCGTTGTGTCATCGAGGCGCCGCTCATGGTCGTCCTCACGAGACACGAATTTACCGCCGGCATTTTCCAGCGCTTTCGCCACGGAGGCGACACTCCGATTGACCTCATTGAAGTGGTCTGCGGTGACCTTGTTATCGGCATCAATTTTCCCGGCCAGCGCATCGGTCCGCTTGCTCAAAGCCGCCGTGTCCTGCTCCAGAGTCGCGGCCAAATGCTTGACCGTCTGATCCTGCTGCACGACGCGCTCGCCCAAGCTTCCCAGCGCTTGCCTGAAATCCACGAGGGCCTGATTGAATTTTCCAACCTGATCGCCCAAGACCTTATTCTGGGCGTCGAGCTGAGCGACGTTCTGGGAACGGGTCTCCAATCCATGCAGCAGCTTCTGTTGTTCATCCAGCCGGGAATCGACTTTTTGCGCGAGCCCGGTGGTGGTTTTCTGCATCGCATCCAGCACGTTTTTCTGAATGGCTTCGATGTGGCTGTTGATTTGATCTAAACGAGCCGTCACCGCGGACAGCTCCGCCCGGTTGCGGTCCCGCTCGCCTTTGAGCATGGCATCTTGATCGACCAGCTGCTTTTCGACCCAGCCCAGGCGCTTACCTTCCTCGAGCGACCGCTTTTCCGCCTCGCCGATGCGCCGCTCAAACTTCGATTCCTGGTTGGCCAGTTTGGCGAGCAGGTCGTCTTGCCGGGCATCCAAACTTTGCGCGCGGTGTAGCGCCTTATCGACGTCGCCCCGCAGTGACGGAATGTCCTGTTCGCGCAGCGATACGATTTCCTGATTTTGGCGGGCCCTGTTCTGAGCCTGCTCCTCCGTCTGTTGCTTGATGCGGCGCTGGAGCTCGCGTTCAGTCTGCTTGAGGTCGGCCTGCTGCGCCACGCAACCCGCCAACAAGGCGCAGCCCGTGACGACCACTACACAGGCACCGATTCGCGCTGCCTGAGCATAGGTACCCGGCGTCACACGCTTCGCTCTCGACGGTTGCTCAGTCATCATTTTTCGATAAGGCCATTCACTGTCCATGACAGGTCTCCCCTTGACCGGCGTCTGTTCCGGAGAATCATGTCACATCATCCATGATTGGAACAGTTATTTCGACCGGACCACCACGTGCCCGCGACGATTTTGTTGATAGCAGCTTTCACTGCGCTCGTTGCAGAACGGCCGCTCTTTGCCATAGGACACCACCGACAACCGATTGGCGCCCACGCCGAGTTCGACCAGATAGTTCCGCACGGCCTTGGCTCGCTTTTCCCCCAACACGAGATTGTAGGCCAACGTGCCGCGTTCGTCACAATGCCCTTCGATCTTGACCAACGCCCCGGCATTCGCCTTGATCCATTGGGCATCCTGGCTCAACGACTGCCGGCCATCTTCCGTAATCGTCCAGCTGTCGTAGCCGAAAAACACATCGCGTAATCCGGCTTCCGCCGAGGCCGCCTGCTCCTTGGCCTGCTCCCGACGAATTTCTTCGATCTGGCGTGCCGTGCTTTCGGATGGTTCGACCTTGGCCAACATCGTGCCGCCGCCTCCCAGCCGCTCCTCAGACGGAGCCTTGCCGCCCGACACGGAATCGAACCCGCGCAAGCCGCCGGTCTCAGGATCTTCCGGTTTGCTTGAAAGGGATAGATCGGGGAACGTGGCGCTAGGAGCATCCAACCCCGTCGGAGGCGGGAGCTGTGCTTGAGACTGTGCCGGAGCGCCCGACTTCGCCATCCCGCGATCAGAGGACTGCGCATCGCCACCGGATTGAATCGACTTTTTGGAACATCCCCCCTGAATGACCAACAGCATCCCGACTACCATCGTCAGGCCCATTGTCGCTACCCGTATCCTCATATCGTCACTCCTCATCACTGGTGAATGGTTAGTATGCCCGTAAATCCTGTCGATCGCGTACTCAATCCTAAAGTGCCGGAGACCAAGACGGTGAACTATTATGTGTACCGCCGAATGTGATGCGTTCCAGATTTTTTCCGTCCGTATCCACCATGTAGATGTGACTTTTTCCGTCAACGGTCGAGCTGAAGGTCAGGTGTCGGCCATCAGGAGACCAGGACGGCGAGTCGTCAATGCCCGGGCCCGTCGTAACCTGTACCCGTTTTTGGCCGTCAGGCGACACGATGCAGAGCTTGTATAACCGCTGGGCCGTTCGACAGACATAGGCGATCCAATTGCCGCGCGGCGACCAGGCCGGTGCGGCATTGTAATCCCCCTCGTAGGTCAGACGGCGCACATTGGAGCCGTCGGCGCTCATCACGAAGACCTGAGGAGCACCACCACGATCAGACGTAAAGGCTATTTCTCGTCCCGTCGGAGACCAGGTCGGTGACAAATCACCCCCCTGATTGACGGTCAGGCGCTGCGGCGTCTTGGTCCGCGTGTCGAGTTTGTAAATCTCCGAATTGCCGTCTTGGCTGCTGGCAAATGCCAAATAGTTTCCGTCCGGTGACAAGGCGGGGGTGATGTTCAATCCCGGCATGGACACCAGGGTCCAGCGTTTCCCCGTCGCGAGTTCCAGAATGTCGATGTCCTGCGTGTTCCGGCTGCGATAGGCCGTGAAGACGATAAAGCGTCGATCCGGCGACCACCGCGGCATGAGATTCAGAAAGCCATCGGCCGTGATTTGCTTCGGTTCATACCCATCGTAATCCATCACAAATAATTCGCGAGCGTTCCCGTGCTCCGCGACATAGACGATCTTGGTTCTGGCGATGCCCGGCTCGCCGGTATACCGGAACACCAACTCGTCGGCAAACCGGTGCGCCATCAAACGGACGACCGATGTCGATCCGACGTACCGTTTGCCGCCCACGACTTCGTCGCTGCCGCTGTCATACACGAAGCCATCCATCAACAGCTCGCTGTCTTTGCTGCCGTTCTTTTGTCCGGACTTCCCCCATACCAGGACGGACACCCCGTTCTCAGCCGCTTGCTTGAAGACCGCCTTATCTGTGGTCGACACTTCACGAGCCTTCACGCCGATTCCAGGCAAATCCACGAGTGAGAACACGAGAGATCGCTGAAGGTCGGCCTTCAATACTTCCTCGAGCCGCCCCCCGAGCCATTCCGGACCGCCACCGTTCTGGAACCCGAACACACCGATGGGGATCTTTTGGAAATCAGGCCGGGTCGCCTCAAGAAACACGTCGGTGGCGCGGGAATCCAAAATTCCGAACAGGCCGGCCCCGACCACGACACAGAGCGCAAACATAAGACCGATGATCACACGATTCATCCTGCAGCCTCGCCTACGGCAAAAGTGAAGTGGGCATCGAAATACGAATCCGTCAGATCGGGGGGAAAGGGCGGCAACGGAATCGCACTTTGCACCGCACGTTGCGCCGCCATGTCGTAATAGTCGTTCCCGGAAGACTGCTCGATGATGACGGACCCGACCCGACCATCCCGCTCTAACCGAAACCGCACCGTCACCGTCAAGGCCTTCCCGGATAGATCGACCGGGGGCGCCGTCCAGAAGCCGCTGATCCGTGCCTGAACCCTGGCCAAATAGGGATTCGATCCGGACATGCCCGGGACGCGCAGCATCGGGGTGGGCTTGCTACGAGTCACACTGGCCGCGACCGGCGGCGCCGTCACCGGAGGTTGCGGTTCGCGGAACATCGGCTTCACCTCTCGCACCGGCTCGGCGGTTTTCACGGGCGGAGGCGGCTGCAGTTTCTTCAGGTCTTGCAGCTCACGATCGAGATCGCTGGTCATTTCTTCCGACAACGATGCGCGCTTCGCGGGCGTGACATTCGGCTTGGGTGGCTCTTGCGGGACCGCCACCTGTGGAGCAGCCATATCAGGCACGTTCAACTTCTTCAGCATCGCATCCAGGTCGGATCGTTCCGGCGCCCCGAGCTTCGGCTGCGCAGTTTTTTTGACCTCTGCCGGCTTCATCGGCGCAATGTCTCCATATTTCGGAGCATTGAGCGGGAGCTCCACATCCTTCATGACATCGCGGAGCACATCGGCCCGATTGGTGACGGGAGCAGACGAAGGTGATTTGGCCGCCTGCGGAATCGGCTGGGGCGCCGTCAACACCGGAGCCTCCAGCTTGGGCACTGGAACCGGAGCAGGCGCAGGTGCTGGCGCCGGAGGTGCCGGTTTCGCAACAGGAGCCGATTGGACAGGTGGCGGAGTCGGCGTCGGGGCCTGCACCGGTTTAGGAGGCACGGGAATCGGAGCCGATTGCACCGGTTTGGGCGCGGGCTTCGGCACGGCCTTCTCAACCTTCTCCACTTGCGGCTCAGGCTTCGCTTCCACAGGCGGCAACGTTACCAGAGAGACTTCAACCGCCGAGAGTGGACGTTCCGTTTTCTTAAAGAACTTCGCCCCCATAATGATGGAGAGCAGACACAGGTGCAGAAGCAACGACACGACGACCGTCTTACGAAGACGGTCACCTCCGGCCTCACCCATATCTCCGATTAGGGACAGCGCGGTATGTCTTGGCAGGGCTTGGAACGTCATGACTTGCGATACGACCGTATGGCGCGAGTCGCGGCGCCGCTACTTCTTGCGTGGCTGCGGGGGAGTCGCGACCGACTCACTAACCCGCTCGGCACCTGTGGGCTCCGTCACCATACCAAGCTTTTCAATGCCGGCTTTCTTGACACTATCCATCACTTGCACGACGATCCCATACGGCACATCCCGATCGGCGCGCAAATACAGCGACACATCCGGGCTCTGATCCTTCAGCGCCCGCAGTTTTCGTTCCAACTGCACGACACTCACCGCGTCCTTATCCAAATACAATCGCTGGTCGCGCTCAATGGACAAAACCGCTCTCGCTTCAGGCTTAATCGTATTGCTCGCAGACTTGGGAAGATTGATGTCCATGCCCCGATACAACATCGGCGCCGTCACCATGAAGATGACGAGCAACACCAACACCACGTCCACCAGCGGGATCACGTTGATCTCGGCCATGAACCGGCGATGGCGGGTTTCTGAGGTCATCACTGAACTCCGACGTGGGGCTGCTTCAAGCGAGTCTGCAACGAACGCATGGCTTCGACGGTAAATGACTCGATCCGAAACACGGTCTTTCGAATGCGCGTCAGATAATAATTATAGAAAATGACTGCAGGAATGGCGGTAAACAAACCGGCGGCCGTCGCCACCAAGGCCTCGGACACGCCCGGGGCTACAGCGGCGATACTGGCCGTGCCCTGCATGCCGATCTCGCGGAACGAGTCAATGATACCCAACACCGTGCCGAGCAAGCCGATGAACGGCGTAATATTGCCCGTGGTCGCCAACACCGGCAGGTAGGCCTCCAAATGGGAGACCTGGTTTTGCACGAGGTACGACACCGTTTTATCCATATACTGGTGATCGAAGGCCGGCGCCGACTCTTTGGATCCGGCCGCTGCGAGGGAAGGACTCACCGCCCCATCTCCCGAGGCCGTGACGACACGGTCCATGATGCCTTGGAACACGCGCGCACTCGGGCTACCCTCCGCGCGCTTGGACTGCCGATACAACTCATCCAAATCACGAATCTTCGTAAAGGCATTGAAGAACCGCTGGTCTTCACGATCAGCCGCCTTGAACGTCCGCCATTTATACAAAATCACGCCCCAGGAAAGAATCGAGGCGACCAAGAGGAGCAGGAGCACGATCTTCGACACCGCTCCCAGCGAGCCCACCAACCCCATCACGCCTGATTGGAACATGAGCCTAGACCTTTCCCTTCACATGGCGTCGCATGAAAACGGTAGCATGGATTGTACCAAAAGCTGGGGGAATGGCGGGGCCGACGGGATTTGAACCCGCGACTTCCAGATTGACAATCTGGCGTCCTAACCAGGCTGAACGACGGCCCCACGCAACCCAAGATGGCGGAAGAAGAATTCAGATCTTCAGAATCAAACTGTCTAAATACAGTAGCGCGTACTCTTGTACATCACTACTAATGGATAAGGCAATGCCCTGCGCAAATTTCCTGTATTTCTTATTGGTAGGCGGAACAGGGATCGAACCTGTGACCTCTGCCTTGTAAGGGCAGCGCTCTCCCAATTGAGCTATCCGCCCGTTTTTTCTCGCTCCCGGCAGATTTTTGGGATGCTATCAACTCCACCAAGCAGTGTCAACCAAGAATCATGCATTATTCTTGCAAGATTTTTGTTCTACGCTGATGATCGCTGCCCGATGCCACTCTCACCCTTCCGCACATGTCAACGGCGGGATTTGTTGCGCGGAAAACACGCGGTGTGGATTTTTTTCAACTGTGCCGTATCGACATGCGTATAAATTTGCGTGGTCGCAATATCGGCGTGCCCCAACATCGCCTGCACCGAGCGCAAATCAGCGCCCCTCTGCAAGAGGTGCGTCGCAAACGAATGCCGCAGCATGTGCGGTGAGGGGATCCTCGCGATGCCCGCTCGCTGCGCCCGCGCCCGTAGCAGCTTCCAGAATGCCTGCCGCGTCAACGGCGTGCCCCGTCGGGTGACGAACACAAAGCGCGACGATCGTTGCTTTAGCAGCATCGGCCGCGCCCCCATCACATAGGCCTGCACCTCAGCCACCGCGGGACGCCCGATCGGCACGACCCGCTGCTTGTCACCTTTTCCAGTAATCCCGACATAGCCCACCTCAAGATTGCACTGATCCATTCGCAACGCGATCAACTCTGACACACGTAACCCGGCGGCATAGAGCACCTCCACCATGGCTCGATCACGATGATCTTCCGGCACCGCACGATGCGGCAGATCGAGCAACCGGGTGACCTCTTCCATACTCAGTGTTTTCGGCAGATGCCGCGCCCGCGAGGTGCTCCGTAGACTGACCGTCGGATTCGCGGTGACAATGCCTTCTTGTTTCAGAAATCGGAACAAACTGCGCACGGCCGCCAACGCGCGCGCGCGTGACGACGCGGCAAGCCCCCCACGATGCAGATGTCCGAGAAACGCCGCGAGCAGCGGAGGAGAGACCTGATCGGGATCATGAATCTGTTGATCGCGAAGAAAGCGTTGAAACGCCCTCACATCACGCTGGTAGGCCGAGAGGGTATGCCGCGAAAGTCCACGCGCAACCCGTAAGTCATCGCAATAGCGCGCAACGAGAGGCTCCAGCGGAAGCGAGTCCGACTCGAGCGAAGCGAGGCCCGTCTCATCACGACGCTTCAACGGCACCCTCATCGGTGATGGGTGGAACCATGCGTGATCGACTATAGCCAAGCCTCTTTCTGAACACAACGCAAACGCCTCAAGTTACCTTGACACCCCAGCACCTGTTTCCTATAGTAGCCACAATCGCGGCGAGAGCGTTCGCCATGCACAGGAGTCAATGGTTCCTCGATCAGTATCCCGCGCCCCGCATCTCCGCGCGTGCAGCGTCGCCCTCGCGGTGGCGCTCCTCGTAGGATTTGCCACGCTCGGCGAAGCAGCTCCGGCACCCAAGACCCCAGCCGCCCCCCGTTCGAACCAGGCCAAACCGCCCGCCAATACCGCACAATCCGCCCTCGACCAGGCCAAACGGTTGATCGACGCAGAACAACCCGAAGCCGCGGCCGTCATGCTGCGACGGTTTATCGAAGGCGGTCCGGCACCGGAGTTCCTCGATGACGCCTATCTTCTGATGGCCGCCGCCATGTACGGCATGAAGGAGCATGCGGAGACCATTCGGTACGTCAATCAGTTGCTCGGAGAGTTTCCGAACTCCGACTTAGTTGACCGGGCCAAACTCCTGCTGGCAAAAACGCACGCCCGAGCCGGCAACCTAGATCTCGCGCTACCGCTGCTGTCCGAAGTGCGCAGCCTGTCCGCCGATCCCGCAATCAAGCGCGACGCCCTGCGGCTGACGGGTGAATTTCAGGTACAGAAGAGAGATTTTCTGCGCGCCATTCAGGCGTGGCTCGATGAGCTCCCACTGGATGTCGGCGACCAGGCCCACGAGACCGAAACGCAGATTCGAGAATTGGTCAACGACAAACTGGATGCGTCGGCGTTGATGCGCATACGTGATGCCTACCCGAAGACCTTTCCCGGAGACTTGGCCTCGATCAAGCTCATCGAACTTCATACCGCGGCCGGAGAAGACCACCTAGTCGAGCGGGACGTGCGCCTCTTCTTGAACCGGTTCCCCAACCACCCCTATGCCGCGAAGGCCGCAGACCTCCAAAGTGTGGTGCGAACCAAATTCAAATCGCATCCCTACTCCATTGCCGCGATTTTCCCGATGTCCGGGAAACTTGCCCCCTTCGGCACAGAAGTGCTGAACGGAATTCAGCTCGCGCTGGAACGCCCCAAAGACGGCGGCGAAACTCCGTCAATCGGGCTCATCGTGAAGGACACAGAATCCGACCGCGCGGCCTTCCTCGACGAACTGTCTTCGGTCTTGTCCGATGATCGCCCGCTTGCCGTCATCGGGCCGTTGCTGTCTAAAAACCTGCCGGTCATGGCCGAAATGGCCGAACGCACGCATATCCCGCTGATCACCCCCAGCGCCACCGTCCCCAATTTGCGCCGCTTCGGCAATTACGTCTTCAGCACGGCGCTCACGTATGGACACCAGGCCAAGCGGGTCGCCGAGTATGCCGTCAAAGAACAGCAGTTCAAACGGTTCGCCATTCTTTATCCCGACACCCCCTACGGCCGCGATCTGGCACGCCTCTTCGCGCAAGAAATCCGGCAGCAGGATGGAGAAGTGATTGTCAGCGAAGCCTACAAAGAAGGCGACACCGACTTCCGCGCCGTAATCCAGAAGCTCAAAGCCGAAGATCTCAAGAAGTACGGTGTCGAAGTGCAGGTCGACAACGATCCGGCTAAAACCGGGATCAGACAAGGCGCAGGCAAAAAGGGCAAACGCCTGCTCTACTCGCCGGGATTCGATGCGGTCTTTATTCCGGGACGTTCGCTGGACGTGGGCCTGCTGGCCGCGCAACTGGCCTTTTACGATATCGCCGTGCCGCTGCTCGGCGCCAATGGATGGAATACACCGGACTTCGCGCGCGTGGCCGATCGCAGCGTCGAAGGCAGCGTGTTTGCCGATGGGTTTTTTGCCGACAGCACCAGCCCCGTCGTGCAGGAATTCGTGGAACGGTATCGCAAACGCTTCCAAGCCACGCCCTCACTGTTCGCCGCCCAAGGATATGACGCCGCACGACTGGCGGTGGAAGCGATCCGGCGAGGCGCGACCAGCGGCGAAGCCGTCCGCGACTATTTGATGATGCAGCATGACCTGCCGACCTTGAGCGGGCCCAGCGGGTTTAATCCCGACGGGACCCTCAATCGACACGTCTTTCTCATTCAAGTGAAACAAGGCAAGTTCGTCCCCCTGGAGTAGCCCTGCCGCTCGGGGGCATCAACACATCGGTTCGGGATATGGGAGTGATGGCATGACGACGCGTAAGCGAGTACTCAGTGGGATGCAGCCGAGCGGGTTGCTCCATCTCGGCAACTGGTTGGGGGCCCTGGAAAACTGGAACGCGCTGCAGGCCCAATATGAGTGTTATTTTTTCGTGGCGGACTGGCATGCGTTGTCGTCCAACTATGCCGATACCAGCCGGCTCCGCGAATACGTGCGGGAGCTACTCATCGACTGGCTGGCAGCCGGCATCGACCCGAAGCGGGCCACCGTCTTCGTGCAGTCACAAGTCCCGGATCACGCCATTCTTCATCTCTTGTTCTCGATGATCATTCCGGTATCCTGGTTGGAACGGAATCCGACCTACAAGGAGAAGCAGGAGGAGATCAAGGAGCGCGATCTCAGCACTTACGGCTTCCTCGGCTATCCGGTTCTCCAGGCAGCCGACATTCTTCTCTACAAGCCGGATTTCGTCCCGGTAGGGAAAGATCAATTGCCCCATCTTGAACTGACGCGCGAACTGGCGCGCCGCTTCAACAGTCTCTACGGTTCCGTCTTCCCCGAGCCCCAAGAACATCTCACGAAATTCCCGAAGGTCCTCGGCACCGATGGACGCAAAATGAGCAAGAGCTACGGCAATGCCATCAACCTGTCCGATACGGAAGCGGTGGTCCGCCAGAAGCTTAAAACGATGATCACCGATCCCGCGCGCGTGCGGCGCACCGACCCCGGAAATCCCGACGTCTGTCCCGTCTACGACTTTCACAAGATTTTTTCGCCGCTGCCGGTGATCGAACAGGTGAATCAGGATTGCCGGAACGCCGCAATCGGCTGCATCGATTGCAAGAAGCTCGTGGCTGATCGCGTGGTGGAACGCCTGGCTCCGATGTGGGAGGCTCGTGCGAACCTCGTGCAACATCCGGGGCGCCTCGATGAAATTGCAGAGGACGGGCGACGCCGCGCGACCGCCGTCTCGTCTCAGACGATGGCTGAAGTGCGGGAGGCCATGAAGATCTAGGCGTGCGGCTCGAGAGGACTAGGCAGGCTTCGCCAACTTGCGCCAGACATCGGTCAATTGGCGCTGAACCGGGCCACGAATCTTGGTGATAGACAACCCGAACTCGTTGGGTCGGCACCACCGCACCGTGGCGGCATCGATGAGGATGGGATTAGCATTGTCACCGGGGAAAATACACAGCTCCACTTCCGACCCGACCAGCACTTCGACAGGACTGATAATCCGGCAGCCGCCCGGAGACAGATCGGTGAGATCTCCGTCACCGGCCAGCATCTTGCCCTTCATCGAGAAATGACTGCGAAACTGAACGTGAACGCGTTCATGTTTGCGTTGATTTTTCATCGTAACGTGGCCTCCGTACCTGTGACGCCCCCAGGCCTCTGCGCACCAGTCGTACGATAGGACAGAACCGGACAAAAGGCCAGCACTGTATACTTCTTCGCGGCAAGCTCAGGAGTCCGCGGCCTTCCGTCGATCGCGCGATCACAGCGTTTCTGGCTTCTGCTCAAGCGAGGACGTGCCGACCGCATCCAACATGTCCCGCCCCACGAGAATCGGTGCATGAAAGTGAATCGCGAGGGCAATGGAGTCCGAGGACCGGCTGTCGAACACCTTTTCCTGTCCCTGAAACGCCACGGTCAAGCTCCCGTAATAGGTGCCCGCCTTCAGCGTAATCACCGTCTGGACCACCCGTCCGCCGAGCGCTTCTAAAATCGTATGCATCAAATCGTGGGAAAGCGGCCGTGGCAGCTTTTCCCCGGTCAAGGCCGCCTGAATGGAAGCGGCCACCGTGTGGTCGACAAAGACGGGAATGGTTTTCCCGTCGGCGGAAAGCAATATCACCGGGCCATGATCGGACAAGCCCACCCGGACATGACTGATCGTGACCTGGGGAGAAGTCCCCGATTCGTCGGCATAGACACGCACATCGGCAGGGAAGAATCCGAGCAGGAGGGAAAACAGCGGACATATCAACCAGCGTCGTGCCGTCGGGATCATGATACCCTCCTGTTTCTTATGGAGGCCCGTTTATGAGCGGCTATGACAAAGGCGGTCAGGAAAACAGTCTCGGGCCCGCAGGACAATCACGCACGTGAAGCAGAAATCTCTCTGCTAGGCCCGCACGAATGAATTCGTCTCTCGCTCGAGGCCGATTTCGGTCTCAGCCCCATGTCCGGTCACCACGGCCGTGTCCGCATCGAGGGTGTAGAGCCGTTCCCGGATCGATTGCTCGATGGCGTCGAAATCTCCGCCCCATAGATCGGTACGGCCGATGCCCCCGCGAAACAGCGTGTCCCCCGCCACCAACAATTTTGCGGCGGGAAAATGAAAACACATGGATCCAGGCGTGTGCCCCGGTGTGTGCAAGGCCACGCCTTCCATCTCGCCGATAGTCACTCGCTCCTCATCCTTCAGCCAATAGTCCGGCTGCGGCACCGGGGCATAAGGCACGCCGAACATGCGGCATTGCATCTCCAGAATGTTCCAGAGCGGCAGGTCATCCGGGTGCAGACACAACGCTGCACCGGTCGCCTGCTTCATCGCGCCGGACGCGAGAAAATGATCGAAGTGGGCATGCGTATGGACAATGTTCACCACCGTCAAACCCATCGCACGCACTTCCTGCAGGATGCGCTCAGGGGCGCCCCCCGGGTCAACCACGATGGCCGTCTTCGTGACGGGGTCCCCGATGATCGAGCAATTACACCCGAGTGGTGGGACAGAAAACGTCTTACGAATCATGCGCACTCCTCAAAAAATCAAACAAGAACCTGGCGTCTCAATCACCCTACTAGCGACGGCCTGATGAGGCCTGATCCGGACGCGAAACCCATAACACTTCCGTGTCGTGCAAGGACCAGCCCTTCTGCTGCCGCACAAACCACAGCAAAAAACCCGCACCGGTCCCATCGGGACGTGGGTTGGCGACATACAACAACGCCTGATCGGCTCGCAGATTCAGGCCCACCCGCGAGAATGCCAGATGGTCGATGATGTCCGGCGCGCCTTCTTGTTGGACAAACCAGGCGACGGGAATCACGGGCACGGAGGTTTCGACATCTCCCCCTCCCTCGCCCGAGACAAACCGGTAGCGCACGCCGAAACCAAATCGTGTCGCAAGCCGCCACGGCCGCTGATTCTTGCCCACAAAATCCCGCACGAGGTCTTGGGGCAACCGGCCGTCGAAATATTCCCGCTGGGCAAACCAGGCGAACGTCGGGACCTGGGGCTCATCCGGATGGAGATGCGTCGCTGTCATGCGTTCGATGACGACTAACTTCGTGTAGGACGTCAGAAACTTGTCCTCGACCGCGAGGTCGTAGAACGAATAGTCCTCAGCAGGCACGGGTTCCGCCGGCTCGGACATCGCGGCGATGGAGACCATCGCCGCAGCCGGTTGGAACAATACCAGACTCATGAGGAAGATCACTCCGCGCCAGTACCGCATGGCACAGAATAGCCGCTCCATTTCCCATGGTCAAACCGGCAGGAATGTGATTGAAGATGGACAAGGGGTGCCAAACTCTGATACTAGTCTGACAGTCTTACCCAAACTATGATCAAGGCCTCCCAGCGATCGCTCGCCCCCCTCTTCAGCCTCGCGGTACTATCGTGGTGTGTCGGGTGTACCCCGGACGAATCTCCATTTCGACAGGAAAACGAAAATCTCCGCAAGCAACTGGCGAAGCAGGAATCTCTCCTGAATTCGCTGCAAGACGGCAACAAAGTCATGCAGCAGCAGATCGATCTCCTCAACCAGGAACTACGGGACGCGAAGAAGCAAACCGAACATGCCCAGGCCGAGGCCAAGTCGCTGCAAACCGAAGCCAAGACACTTGGGGCCAAGCTCGACGCGCAACTGGTCGAATCGAAAAAACTCTCAGGAGAAATTCAACGAACTGCCGCCAAAGCCGCTCAGGTGACGGACAGTATTCGGGTGGAGGAAAAGGGCTCACAGGTCGAGGATCTCCCACGCCCACTCCCTGCCGTCGGTAAAGCAGCCGAAGAAGCCCTGACGCGCAACGGGTACCGGATACGCGTTACCGTCAAAACCGATCAAAAAGCGGTCTTCGTCACCGAACGAAAAATTTCCATCCCGACCTCGGTGGAAACTGCCGGCTTCCGCAATCAATATGTGGTATCTCTTCAGGCCCTTCCGTCAAACGTCACCCGATTGAGCGTGAAGGCCGAGTTTGAACGGGTGGCCCAAGGTGGGCGCGTGCTGGCGGTGGACGCGGAAGAAATCGCCGAGATAGAACGCCGGCTTATTGCCGAAATTGGAAAAGCCGTCGCGTCGCCGAGTAAGTTGTAATGATCCCTCGCGCATGGCTCTCAGGAATCTCCGCTCCCCTGCATGCTCTCAGCCTCGTGATGCTGAGCCTTGCGGCCACGGTGCTGAATCCGGCGCTTTCCATCGCCGCTCGCGCCCCGACCCCTCCGCCCACGGCAGAGCTGGCGAAACACCTGACTTCGATCGCCGAATTGACGGCAAGCTCACCAGCGATTGTAATTCCTGAGGGGCCGTTTTTACTCGGCAGCGTTCGTGTGGACGACGACCCTTATGGCATGGGGACACAGTTCGACGATACGGAACTGCCGCAGCATCGCGTCTGGTTGGACGCCTACGAGATCGACCGTGATGAAGTCAGCCTCGGCGAGTATCTGGCCTATCTGCATGCCCGAAAAATTCATCCGTCCAAAGATCTCCAGCATTTGATCTGGCACGTCATCACCGTGCACTCGGTCAGCGATGAGACGTTGGCGCAGTGGCCTGCGTTGTATGTCACGTGGAAGGAAGCCGACAATCTCTGCCGGGCCTCAGGCAAACGGCTGCCGACAGAAGCGGAATGGGAAAAGGCGGCGCGGGGGCCTGACGGGAATCGTTTTCCCTGGGGCGAGTCGCTTCCCGACAATTCCCTGGCCATGTTCGGGCAGCATCACGTGCATGAGATTCCGATTCTGGCGCCGGTGAGCAGCGGAGAGCCGGGCAAGAGCTATTACGGAATCCATCACATGGCAGGGAACGTCGCTGAATGGGTCAACGACTGGTTCGGTTTCGACTACTATGCCTACATGCCGGAGCGTAACCCCCCGGGGCCAACCAGCGGCCGATACAAGAGCTTGCGCGGTGGTTCCTGGAAAAGTCGCCCGATCATGCTGCGAACGGCCACTCGCAGCGGGGCACCGGCTGATCAGCGTTCTGCAACGGTAGGGTTCCGTTGCGCGAAATCCGTACCTGGCTCACCCGCACGATAATACGCCACGCCTCCTGCAAACTTCCTTGCGAGACACAAGTCGGCCACGGCCAAACACTCCAGGCCGAAGGGCAGATATCCGGCATACCCCAGCAACGGCATATGGAACAGGGTCACGCCCTGCACAAAGGGTACGGCGTATTGCCAATGGGCCAAACTATAGAAATTCCACATCTCCCAGAACCATCCGCAGATCAACGCTGCCAGCGCCACCGCCCACAGCGCTCGCCAATCACCATGCGCCGTCTCGCTGAAGATCGTCGGCTCGTCGCGAATCAGCTGCAGCGCCGTGATGACCAGCAGCGGCGCCACCCACACGAGCGGAAACAGATAGGCCGGCCACAGACCGATGCCGAGGAGGCCGGCCGCAGCGCCGCAGAATAGGATCCATCCCCCTGTGCGCCGACCGGAGAGATTGATCGTGACAAAATGATCCAATCCCGCCGAGAGGCGCGGGCACGCCGTGAGCCATTCAGCCGTGCTGAGGACGGCCGGCAAGACCGTCGCAAACGGAAGCGTCGCGCGAAACAGGTATTCCCATGTCGTTAAGGTTCCGCCACCTACGTAGTACCAATTCTGCACAAATCGATTGAGATATTCGAAGAGCCACCAGAAGCACGCGCTGAGCGGGAAAAGAGACAAGAGATACCGTGAACGATGGACCAACATGCATCGGCCGGTGGTGCCGTACGTCAAGGCATTGATGAGGACAATATAGCCCAGCCAGAGCGGAGTGAATGTATGAGGTTGCCACGGCTGCATCCAATCGAAGCGCGTCCAGGCCAAGAACCACACACAGAGGGTCCATGCGGCAGCCGCCCATCCCCACCAGGGGAAGGCCGGTGGTAACACGCCCTGCCGACGAACGGTGGCATATGACGCGCGCCCCTGCGTTCTTCTCACCGATATACTTTCACCGTTCGTTCGCGCCACGCGCATAATGAATGGCGCAAGCAGACCGACGATCAGCATGGAGAGACCGATGAAGATCGGCCAGGAAAATGGTACGGGCGTGACCATACCAGTGCTGAGCGGCGGAAATTCGAGATAGGGTCGAAGCGATCGTCCCTCGAGCCAGGGGCCCAACAGTGGCAGCGTGATGATTGCGGACAAGGCCAACGCGACGGTTATTCCACGCGAACTCGAACCGGTGTGCGATGCATCATCCTGCGACATTTACTCCGCCATTCCATGCTGTGAGGACGGGACAATATGTCCCTCCGGGACAACTTGCGCGCCAGCCCGGCCACCCTCCCTCAATCGACCGCGACGTTACCCCGCGAAAACATGATGACTCCCTATCGCAGGCACTGCGTGGCAATCCAGGCCCGCGCTTTGAAAGTGGTGAGTCACTGTTCACCTGCCTTTGTCGCGAGGAGGATGACATCATGAAATCATTCATCTTGATCGGTAGTCTCCTGTCTGTGCTGGCCCTCCCCATCGTTGCGCCCCTGGAGAGCCAGGCTTCGTTGACGTACACCCGCGTGAAGGTCGAAGCCGTTGATCAAGCGAGCCGGAGTCTCACATTCAAAACCGCGGAAGGAGAAGTCTGGACGCTGGCCGCCCTTTCTGCGGATATGCTCAACGGCCTGCACAAAGGCGATACGTGCAGCCTGGAAATTGACTTCGACAACCGTGTGACCAAAATTGTGAAGATCGACTCACAGTAAACGCAATCGTCAGTCGATGATCTTGTATTCTACTTCTAACGACAGACGAGGTACCTATGACACGCGTATCGCTCGCCGGCTTGATGATCCTGTGCGTCATGGTGCTGCTGAGCCGTCCTCTTCATGCCCAAACAGGCACACCATCCATCCAAGAAGGCTCACAAGTGACACTGCAAATGACCATCACCCTGCCCAACGATCATGTGATGATCCCTCCTCACACCAGCGAGTACACCCATGGCGCAAAACAACTCCTTCCGGGGTTGGAGCAGGCTCTTGTGGGTCTGCATTCAGGCGATACGAAACGAGTTGAGCTTGACGCGGATCATGCCTTCGGACAATACGATGCTGGGAAGAAGATGACCGTTCCGCGCGCTCAGTTGCCGCAAACCATTGCTCGAGGGGATATGGCCACGACTGCTGAAGGCCGGCCATTTACCGTTGTATCACTCTCGGATGAGTCGGCTGTGGTCGACTTCAATCACCCTCTAGCCGGAAAACATATCGTCCTGGATATTGTCGTGCTCAATGTCAAACCGAGAGCCTAAGTAACCAACGGTAACAGGCGGGGCCAGCGGCGAGGTCGCAAGGTCCCGCCTATTCTTCGTTCTCCTGCACTGCTGACCTCAGCCACCCTGCGTGAGTCTCAATCTTCGCTTATGCATGACGATGTGTTAGGGTAACGCTTCAATGATTGGAGCTACCCTCTTGCATCGACCCAGCCTGCTATTGTCGCTCGTCGTCATCGTGTCGGCCGCAAGCCTGTTGGCGACTGCAGTACCATCGCGCGGTCAGGGCGGCGGCAGCCAGGTAACCATCACGCCAACCGGCGGCAAAGTCATTGCCTGGTCAGCTGCAGGAGGCGGCATTGAAGAATCGTTGAAGCCTAATGAATCAGTCATCAGTTCCGCAGCACGGGGGCACACAGGATTCGTCCAGACGTCGAACAGGTTGTTAGGATTTTCTGCCGGCCTGCGGCAATGGCGGGAAGTCTCGATTGGAGTGGAAGAACGGATCGGGCGGCATCACGTGCTGCCGTTTTTGATTCTGGCACACAGCAATCAGCAGGTGTTTGGATTCCAGGAAACGCGCGGGCACTGGACAACCGTTTCGTTGGGGCCGAATGAGACCGTCTCCCAACTTCGCGGCCATGGGCATGTGGCAGTCGCCATCACCAACGAACGGGCACTGGGATTTTCCACCTATACCGGTGGCTTCTTCACGATCGATTGGACGCCGAATGAGCAAGTGCTCACCGTCGAAGGCAGCCAGAACGGCATGGTCGTCCGCACCACATCCCGCACCGTGATCTTCAAATCACAATCCACGGGATGGACTGAGGTACGCTAGTGATCGCTCCCATACCGGGTCGCAAGGTTACATTCGTTCTTCGTCCAGTTCGATGACATCCGCCCAGGTCGTCACAGGCGGTACCGAGGCCAGCGGAACACCTCGCTTGGTGGCGATGTCCTGCACCCGTCCCTGAAACCGCTGCTTCGCCGCCTCGTCCTTCGGGCCGCCGGCCAGAAGCCCCGTCGACCATTGTGCGATCTCCTCATCGGAATGCTTGCGACCGTGCGCTTTGACCCAACTTAGTAGCTGCTCATCACTCTCGCCCTTCAGCACTTGCTGCTCGAACGCCTTGGGATCGATCTGTAAAAAATCGATCAGATACTTATCGAATCCAACCGTGATGTAGTTGTAATCCTGAATCTTGCCGGCATGGCGCATGCGCACTTTATCCATGAAGCGCCCGAGATGCGCGATGCCGCCGAGGAGTGATTTGGGACTGCGGGGATACTGGGCTTGAGACATGGCTACATCATTCCTTTGTTATTGGGACTGCCCACATTCGAAAATTGAGATGGCTTGCGGTCTATGTCGAGGACATTTACCCATCCTAAAGTTGAAGAATAATTCCACGACCGACCCGGTGCCATTCTAGCGGATCAAGGGAGAATTAGCAGCCGGATTGGGGCCGACGAAGGATCTTTGTGCAGCACAGGTCGCTCCAGCTACGCCGTAGCGAGCGACCGTCCGAGGCCTACTGTTTCGATACGTTGCGGAGTTGGGAGAAACGTGAACGATGCTTGGTGAAAAGCGCCCGTCTCGGCGGGCTGGGGCACGCGGGTGAGAAAAAACCTTTGTCAGCGGCCTGTCTTCGCGGATTTGCCCGCTTCGAGGTACTGATTAATCCCCGTCGCCATCTTGCGCCCTTCGGCGATGGCCCAGACGATGAGAGACGCGCCGCGCTTGGTATCGCCGCCGGCAAACACGCCGTCGAGGTTGGTCATGAACTGTTCGTTGACGGTCACGCAGCCACGCGCATCGTAATTGACGCCGAGACTGTCGAGAAAGCCGTTTCTGACCGGGCCCGTGAAGCCCATGGCGAGGAGCACGAGATCCGCATCCAACTCGAAGTCCGTATTCGGAATCGGCACGAACTTGCCGCCCTCGAACTTGACCCGGTTGGCATGCAGTTTGGTTACATGACCGTTGTGACCGGTGAACTTGGTGGTGGACACGCTCCATTGACGATCACAGCCTTCTTCGTGCGCATGCGACGTACGAAGCTGCATCGGCCAGAGCGGCCATGGCGTCGAACTCGCTCGGGACGGAGGCGGCTCCGGCAACACTTCAAACTGATGCGCTTCGCTGCAGCCCTGTCGATGCGCGGTCCCCAAACAGTCAGACCCGGTGTCGCCGCCGCCGATGATCACCACTCGCTTGCCCTTGGCGGTAATCGGTTCTTCGGAGACGGAGATCCCTGCCGTTCGTTTATTCTGCTGCGTGAGATATTCCATGGCGAAGTGGATGCCCTTGAGTTCACGACCCGGCACGGGCAGATCGCGCGCCATTTCCGCGCCCATCGTCAGCCCCACTGCATCGAATTCCTGGCGTAGCTGTTCGCCGGTGATGTCTTGCCCCACGGTGACGCCGGTTTTGAACTCCACCCCTTCGGCCTTCATCTGTTCCAGCCGCCGATCGATGACCCACTTCTCCATCTTGAAATCAGGGATGCCGTACCGCAGCAAGCCGCCGATACGATCAGCCTTCTCGAACACGGTGACGCTATGCCCCGCGCGCGCGAGCTGTTGCGCAGCGGCCAGACCGGCAGGACCTGATCCGATAATGGCGACCGTCTTGCCGGTCTTTGTCACCGGCAAGGCCGGCTCGACCAATCCTTCGTTGAAGCCGCGATCAATAATGTTCCACTCGAGCACGCGGATCGAGACCGGGTCGCTGTTGATGCCGAGCACGCAGGCGCCTTCGCAGGGCGCGGGACAGAGACGACCGGTGAATTCCGGAAAATTGTTCGTAGTGTGCAACGCCTTCAGCGCGTCTTTCCAGCGACCGCGATAGACGAGATCGTTCCATTCGGGAATCAAATTGACGACGGGACAGCCGGTATTGCCTTGGCAAAATGGCACACCGCAATCCATGCAGCGCGCGCCTTGAACCTTGAGCTTCTCCTCAGGGATGGGCTCGTACATTTCTTTCCAGTCGAGCACACGCAACTCGACCGGTTTCCGCTTTGGTCCCTCACGCGCGTATTTCAGAAAGCCCTTTGGATCACCCATGTCCTACTCGTATCTCGTCGTTCGTCTCTCGTATCTCGCATGGCGCTTCACGAGTAACGCTTCACGTTTCACGGTTACTTGACTGCTTTCGCTGCGGCGGCCTTGCGCTCAGCCAGCACACGTTTGTAATCAATCGGCATCACCTTCACGAACTTAGGGAGGATCGCTTCCCACCCATCCAGAATACGCTTGGCATTCCGGCTGCCGGTATAGAGGAAGTGCGACGTGATCATGTCGTGCAACAGCCGCTTGTCCTCATCGCTGACGACCGGCTCCAACTCCACCATGCCCAAGTTGCATCGGGACTGGAACTTATCCAACTCGTTCAAGACGAAGGCCACTCCACCCGACATGCCTGCGGCGAAATTCCTGCCGGTCCGGCCCAAGACTGCTACGACCCCGCCGGTCATATATTCGCAGCCGTGATCGCCGGTTCCTTCGACGACGGCGCGCACGCCGCTGTTCCGTACCGCGAAGCGCTCGCCGGCCATGCCGTAAAAATAGGCTTCACCCTGCGTGCCGCCATACAACGACGTGTTGCCGACGAGAATGGTTTCTTCCGGTGTGTAAATCGCGTTCTTCGGCGGGAAGACAATGATCTTGCCGCCCGACAGGCCTTTGCCGATATAGTCGTTGGACTCGCCTTCGAGAATCAGCGTAATGCCGCGCGTGAGAAACGCCCCGAACGACTGGCCGGCCGATCCGTTGAACTTGATCGTGATCGTGTCGGCAGGCAGTCCGTCCTGACCGTATTTTTTGGACACCTGACTCGACAACATCGTGCCCACGGTCCGGTTCAAATTCCGGATCGGCAGTTCGAGCGTGACTTTTTGTCCACGATCGATCGCGGAGGCACATTGTTCGATGAGCGTGCGGTCCAAAATCTCGGCGATGCCGTGATCCTGCTTCTGCACACAATACCGCGGCACTTCAGGACCGACTTCGGGCATCTTGAGCAGCGGCGCGAGATCAAGGCCCTTAGCCTTCCAATGTTCCACGGCTTTGTGAATCTTGAGTTTGTCAACGCGCCCCACCATTTCATTGATAGTGCGGAAGCCCAGCTTCGCCATGATCTGCCGCAACTCTTCGGCGATGAAGAAGAAGAAATTGACGACATGTTCCGGCTGACCGGTAAACTTCTTGCGCAAGACGGGATCCTGAGTCGCAATGCCGACGGGACACGTATTGAGGTGGCACTTCCGCATCATGATGCAGCCTTCGATGATGAGCGGCGCCGTGGCAAAGCCGTACTCCTCCGCCCCTAATAACGCCGCAATGGCCACATCGCGCCCGGTCTTCATCTGACCGTCGGTTTCCACACGAATCCGGCCGCGCAAATCATTGAGGACCAGGGTTTGATGCGTTTCCGCCAACCCCAACTCCCAGGGCACACCGGCATACTTGATGGAGGAGAGCGGAGAGGCGCCGGTCCCGCCTGAATCGCCGCTGATGAGGACCTTATCAGCATGGGCCTTCGCGACACCGGCTGCGACTGTGCCGACACCGACTTCGGAAACCAGCTTGACCGAGACGGCTGCATCGGCGTTGGCATTCTTCAGATCGAAGATCAGCTGTGCCAGGTCTTCGATGGAATAAATGTCATGGTGCGGCGGCGGTGAAATGAGCTGCACGCCCGGTGTGGAATAGCGAAGTCTCGCGATGTTCTCATCGACCTTGTGGCCTGGCAACTGACCGCCTTCGCCGGGCTTCGCGCCCTGCGCCATCTTGATCTGGAGTTCTTTCGCATTCACCAGATAATGGCTGGTGACCCCGAATCGTGCCGACGCCACTTGCTTGATGTAGCTGTTGCGGGAGTCGCCATTCGGGAGCGGCTCGAATCGCTCCGGATCCTCGCCTCCTTCACCCGTGTTGCTCTTGGCGCCCAGCCGGTTCATGGCAATCGCCAGCGTCTCGTGCGCTTCTTTGCTGATGGAGCCGAACGACATGGCTCCCGTGGTAAAGCGCTTCACAATATCCTTCGCCGGTTCCACCTCGTCGAGTGAAATCGGTTCCGGCAAAAACTTGAATTCCAGCAGGCCACGCAGATTCGAACGACGTTTGCTTTCATCGTTCACCAATTGGGAAAACTCGGCGAACGTCTTGGGGTCGTTGTTTTTCGTCGCGTGTTGCAACTTGTAGATGGTATCGGGATTCCAGTTGTGGTGTTCGCCCTGGATCCGATAGTGAATCTCGCCACCGAAATCCAGCTGCCGGATCGGCACCGGTTCATAGGCCACCCGGTGGCGACGCAACGTTTCTTCCCCAATTTCCCTGATGCCGATACCCTCGATCCGTGACGGCGTGCCGGTGAAGTACCGGTCGATCAATTCATGATTGAGGCCGATCGCCTCGAAGATCTGCGCACCGCAGTAAGATTGCACCGTGGAGATGCCCATCTTCGAGAAAATCTTGAGAAGGCCCTTGTTAATGGCTTTGATGAACTTGCCTTCGGCGGTCGCGGCGTCCAGACCTTCAGGGAAGTACCCATCGCGTTCCAGATCCACCAGCGACTCGAAGACCAAGTAGGGATTCACGGTCCCGGCACCAAAGCCGATCAAGCAGGCGAAATGGTGCACGTCGCGAGGCTCACCGGTTTCTACCGTCAGACCCACTTCCGTTCTCGTGCATTCGCGGACCAGATGGTGATGCACCGCGGCGACTCCGAGGAGACTCGGGATTGGCGCCCATTCCGCATTCACGCCACGGTCGCTGAGGATGAGGAACTTGTAGCCTTCACGAATCGCTTGCGACGCCTGCCTGCACAAGTCATCGACTGCCGCCCCCAGACCTTCCGGCCCTTCCGCCACGCGGAACAACATCTTCAAGGTCTTGCTCTTGAAATGCGGATCGGCGATCTCACGGATCTTGTGCAGATCGGCATTAGTCAAAATCGGCTGCTTCACCCGGATGCGGCGGGCCGATTCCGGATGCTCGTCCATCAGGTTCGGCTTAGGGCCGATGCTGGTGGTGAGCGACATCACGAGTTCTTCGCGGATCGGATCGATCGGCGGATTCGTGACCTGCGCAAAGAGTTGCTTGAAGTATTTGAAGAGAAGCTGCGGCCGTTCCGACAACACGGCAAGCGGCGTATCCGTGCCCATCGAAGAGATGGCTTCCTGCCCTTCCACCACCATAGGGGTGATGACCATCTTCAGTTCTTCGATGGTATAGCCGAACGCCTGCTGGCGCTGCCGGATCGTAGGATGATCGGGCTGCGGCACATTGATGGGATCGGGCAACTCATCCAACGAAATGCGATGTTCAGTCACCCAGGACCGGTACGGCTTGCGACGGACGATATCGGCTTTGACTTCCTCGTCGTCGATGATTCGGCCTTGCTCGGTATCGACCAGGAACATGCGGCCCGGCATCAACCGTCCCTTTTGGCGGATGCGCTGCGGATCCATCGGCAACACACCGGCTTCCGAAGCCAGCACGACCAATCCATCGGTCGTCACCTGGTACCGGCAGGGGCGAAGCCCGTTCCGGTCCAGTGTGGCACCGATCATTTTGCCGTCGGTGAAACACACCGCGGCTGGACCGTCCCACGGCTCCTGCATCGCAGCGTGGTACTCGTAGAATCCACGGCGATCCAAATCCATCTGCGGATTGGCGACCCACGGCTCGGGGATCAACATCATCATGGCGTGCGGCAATGACCGTCCGCCCAGGACCAGGAATTCCAGAGCATTGTCCAAGCTGGCCGAGTCGCTCTGATTCTCGTAGACAATCGGAAAGAGCTTCTGCATGTCTTCGCCGAACAGCTCGGAGTTTAGCCGCCCCTGCCGCGCGCGCATCCAGTTCACATTGCCTTTCAACGTATTGATCTCACCGTTGTGGCAAATGTAGCGATAGGGATGGGCCAACGGCCAGGTGGGGAACGTATTCGTGCTGAAGCGCGAATGGACGAGCGCCATGGCGCTCGTCAGGCTGCTGTCGGTCAGATCCTGGTAATACTGCGGGATCTGGTGCGGGAGCAGGAGCCCCTTGAACACGATGGTGCTGCTGGACAGACTCGGGATGTAGAAATAGTCACGGCCTTCGATGGCGGATTCGCGAACCGCCCGCTCCACGCACTTGCGGATGACGTACAAGCGCCGTTCGAATTCCTCGTCCGTGAAAATGCCGCGGGCAATGAAGACCTGGCGCATGAACGGCTCAGTGCCACGGGCAACCGGTCCAATGGCGTCGCTCTTGACCGGCACATCGCGCCAGCCGAGTAACTTGGCGCCGGCATCTTTGATCACGCGAGTAAACACCGTCTCGCACTGCGCCCTGGCATCGGCATCGGGCGGCAAAAACACCATGCCGACGCCATACTCTCCCGCGCCAGGCAGCTTGATACCGCTGTCCTTGGCAGCACGCTTGAAAAATTCATGCGGGACTTGAAGCAGGATGCCCGCGCCGTCTCCGGTACAGGGATCGCACCCTTGCGCGCCGCGATGTGTCAGGCTTTCTAAAACCTGCAGCCCCTGCTGCACGATCTGGTGGGAGCGCTGGCCCTTGATATCGACGACAAATCCGACTCCGCACGAGTCTTTCTCGTGCTGCGGATCATAGAGACCTTGTTTGGGAGGAAGCCCTGGTACATTCATGGCACGTATTCTCATCTAGAGGCAGGCAATGAACCGGGGAACAGACGCCCCTTTCGGGGACGTTGAAGCTGTCGCACGACCACGGTAACTGCTACCATTCAGTTGGGGAAATCAGCGAGAAGTCACCTTACTGGATGGGCCGTGAAACTGTCAAGAGAACCGCGGTGCAAACTGAGCCACACACCGTCCGACCAGTGCTTGACTTAGTGGAGTTTCCTGCCCTACTATCCGCCCCATGTCGAACGGACCGACCACCCTCACGCTCCACAGCATGGCCGATGTCTGGGACGTGTATCGCGAAGAGCTCGAGGGGGTCGAGGAACAGATCCGGAAAAATCTCGATTCCAGCGTCGATCTCGTCAATACCGTCGCCGCCCATATCCTGAACAGCGGCGGTAAACGCGTCCGTCCCCTCTTCGTTCTCCTCAGCGCCCGTCTTTGCGGATACGCCGGCCAGGATCACCAAGCCCTCGGGAGCCTCGTCGAATTCATTCATACGGCCACCCTGCTGCACGACGACGTCGTCGACGACGCCGACCTGCGCCGGGGCCGCCGTACCGCGAGCAAGGTCTGGGGCAACCAAATCAGCATTCTGGTGGGGGATTATCTCTACTCCCGGGCCATCTGCCAGATCGTCGATTTTCGCAACCAGGGCATCAACGAAGCACTCTCCGAAGCCTGCCGGAAGATGGCTGAAGGCGAAGTGCTCCAACTGTATTACAACGGCAATCCGCTGATGCCGGAGCCGGAATATCTCCGCATCATCGAGCATAAGACCGCCGGGTTGATTGCGGCCTCGTGCAAGATCGGCGCGATTGTCGGCGGAGCCACGGAAGAATTACAGGAGGCGCTGTTCCGCTTCGGACAGCGGCTGGGCATTGCGTTCCAACTGGCGGATGACACGCTGGACTACACTGCCAACGGCGAACATCTGGGCAAAACACTGGGGCAGGACCTTCGGCAAGGCAAAGCGACGCTGCCGCTGTTGCATCTCTTGCAACACTGCTCGGAACCGGACCGGCAGTTGATCAAAGATCGCATGGAAACCAGGACCTTGACCGACGAGGAGCTGCGCCGCATCGTCGCCTTGATGCAGGAGTATGGGTCCATCGCCTATGCCATGGAACGGGCGCACGCGTTTGTCGCCACGGCGAAACGCGATCTCGACCTGTTCCACAACAACACCGCCAAGCGCGCCCTGTCCATCGCCGCCGATTATATGGTGACTCGCGACCGCTGAGTTGCCGCCGTCCGGCTTCACAACGCCCACGCTCTGCTGACCGTACGAATTCGTTCAGCGACGGCCTCATTTGCCGCCGGATGAACCTGTAAAAAATGTTGAGACCCTACCACCACGACGGCCATATGGCGCTTCACGACGCACACATTCAAACAGTAACCGCCGCAGACTGTGCGGAAAAGCCGTTCGCTCCGCCAACAACGGCCTTTCCCGACAGCCCGCATGCCACCCTGCACCCATAGCGCAAAAAGGATAGACCCGCATGGCACATATCATTCCCTTTCACGGCACCCTGTATCATCCCGCGACAGTCGGCGACGTTCGGAAGGTCGTCGCACCGCCGTATGACATCATCGACAACTCGCTGCAAAAGACTTTGCACGATCGGCACCCGAACAACGTTATTCGCCTGGAACTCGGCTATGAACAAGCGGGCGACACGCCTGCAAACAATAAATACACCCGCGCCGCAGGCGCCCTCCGCGAGTGGTTGAAGAGCGGGGCTCTCCGCAAAGACTCCCAGCCGGCTGTGTACTACCACACCATCGAATACCGGCCGCCCTATTCGGCTCCCGGCACGCCGACTAAGGTCTTCAAAGGATTCCTGTCGACGGTGGCGCTCGAAGAATTCGGATCGGGCAAGATCTACCCGCACGAGAACACCCGCGCGGCGGCGAAAACCGACCGGCTCAATCTGCTCGAAGCCTGCCGTGCCAACTTCAGTGCAATCATTTCACTGTATTCGGACCCTCAGAACGAAGTCCTCACCTTGCTCGAACAGTCGATCGCGGCGGAGAAACCGCGCATCGATTTCCAGGACGACGAGGGCTTCCGGCAGCAATTGTGGAGCGTCACCGATCCGAACGTGCTCGCGAAGGTCGTCCAGATCATGAACACAAAACAACTGTTCATCGCCGACGGACACCATCGCTACGAAACGGCCCTCAACTACCGCCGCGCCAGACGCCAACAGGCCGGAGCGGCCTCGTCGCCACAACCCTACGACAACGTGCTGATGTTGTTCGCTAGCCTGGAAGACAAGGGATTGACCGTCCTGCCGACCCATCGCGTCCTGACGACCGCGGTTCCGGCGCCGAAGGATTTGCTGGGGAAATTCGAGCCTGTGTTTGAGGTGACGGCGCTCCCCTTCCAAGCAGGCAATGAAGCGCAGGTGCGGGGGCAATTCATCAATGCATTACGCAGCCAAGGCCAGACTGTACCGATGTTCGGACTGGCCCTGAAGAACGATTCGCACTACTACTTATTGACCTTGCGACCGTCTCATCGCCCCACCGCCGCCGCGTCCCCGCGTGATCGCCTCGACGTGTCACTGCTGCAGCAGCACGTCATTTCCACGCTCTGCCCGACCCAGCAGGAGCAGGAAGCCATGTTGTATTCGAAAGATGACCACGAAGCCTTGAACTGGGTCCGTCAGGGAACCGGCACGGCCGCCCTGTTGCTCAACCCGACGAAAGTCGCCGAGGTCAAAGCTGTCGCCTCGGCGGGCGAGCGGATGCCCCACAAGTCGACCTACTTCTTCCCCAAGCCGCTCACCGGCCTGGTCATGAATGTGATGGAAGGGTAGGAACGACACGCAGGACGCGATGAAAGCCAAGGTACTCATAGTCGATGACGATCAAGACATCGTGACGATGTTGCAGGATCGTCTTGATGCGGGCGGATACAAGACGCTGACCGCCGGTGATGGCCAACGAGGGCTTGAGCTCATCGAGCAGGAATCGCCCAATCTGGTTCTGCTGGATCTGTACCTGCCGCGCCTCAAAGGCATGGACGTCCTGAAACGCATGGCCCAGAACAAGCAATGCGAAGACATCCCCGTCATCGTCATGACCGCCGCAGGCACCATTCCGGATGCGGTGGAAGCCATGCGCCATGGCGCGTATGACTTTCTGACCAAGCCGTTGGAAAAAGATCACTTGCTGATCGTCATCCAGAAGGCGCTGGAGCGAGATTCGTTGAAGCGGCAGGTCGCCGCCCTCAAGTCCGACGTGCAAAACCGTTATGCCACCATCGTCGGGGAAAGCCAAAAGATCAAGGGCATCATCGAGTCGGCTCAGCGCGCCGCCAAGTCGGACGCCAGCATTCTCCTGCTGGGCGAAAGCGGGACCGGTAAGGAACTGTTCGCGCGCTCCATTCATCAGTGGAGTCCGCGGCAGAGCATGCCCATGGTCGTCATCAACTGCGTGGCCCTCACGGAAACGCTACTCGAGAATGAGCTCTTCGGCCATGAACGCGGCGCCTTCACCGGCGCGGACCGGCTTCAGAAGGGCAAACTCGAAATGGCGGAGGGAGGAACGGTCTTCCTTGACGAGATCGGAGACATGCCTCTGCCCTTGCAGGCGAAACTGCTGCGCGTCCTGCAGGACAAGGAATTTCAACGCGTCGGCGGTACACGCTCGGTGTCCGTCAATATTCGTTTCGTGGCGGCCACCAATAAGGATCTCCGGCAATCAGTGAAAGCCGGACAATTCAGGGAAGATTTGTTCTTCCGCCTCAACGTCGTCAGCTTTACCCTCCCTCCCCTGCGGGAACGGAGCGAAGACATCGTGGGACTCGCGGAATTTTTCCTGAAGCGGCATGCCTACGAGGCCAAACGCCCCGGCGTGACCCTCAGCCCCGCGGCCAGGGCTTCGCTCACTCACTACTCCTGGCCGGGCAACATCCGCGAACTCGACAACGTCCTTTCACGCGCAGTCGTGCTCAGCCCGAACGACGTGATTGAACCGGAATTTCTGGCACTGACTCCCGAGGACGCGGCAGGCAAAGGCGGCGGGGACCACGCGCTTCCCTACCTGAATCTCACCTACCATGAGTCCATGGAAGCGCACAGTGCCTATATCATCGATCGGGCATTGGAAAAAGCGGCGGGGAATCAGACGAAGGCCGCGGAGTTTCTCGATCTGCAGCGAACCTATCTCGCGCGATTGATCAAGCAGCGTAAGCCCGCCGCCGCCGAATAACCAGGCAGGACGGCGAAAACGACCGTCAGCATGACTCGTCGCTCGTGAAGCGTTTCTCGTATCTCGCCCGAAAACAGAGCAGATGGCTGCCGGTTTTGGAGCTTAAGCGCGGCTCTCTTACCGCCATTAGCCATACACTCTTAGCCGCAACGAAATACGCTTCACGCTTCACGCTTCACAGGTGTCCCGCGAGACAAACCATCGGTAGACCTGGCGGCGAGACTCAGCAACCCCGCGGCTGCATCTCGCTCCACTTGCGCATACCGCTCGGGCGTTCCCACATCGCTCCAAAATCCGTCAAAATCGTAGCCCACGATCCGCTCTCCGTCGTGGATGCCCTGCACATAGGCATCGATGATCGAACATTCCTTGCCCACGGGCAGGGTCTGTAAGAGACGCGGATGCAAAATGTGAATGCCGGCAAACATGCGCGCCAGGGTCTGCGCCGAGTCTGCACGACCGCGGCCTGTGATGCGCACCACCTCCCCCCGGTCGGTCACTTCGACCAGCCCCCAACGAGCCGCCTCGGGATCCTTGCGCAACACCAGTGTCGCCACCGCCTGCTGCTCACGGTGGAACGCCATGAGAGCGCCAAGGTCCAACTCAAATAGGGTATCGCCATTGAGAATTAACACCGGTTCACCCTTGAAATGCGGCTCGGCCTGCTTGATTCCCCCGCCGGTGCCGAGAATAACCGGCTCGTGCGAATAGACAATTCGCATCCCCAACGCGCGGCCGTCTCCCAGGGCTTGCGAAATCATGGTGCCGAGATGATGGAGGTTGATGACGACGTCACGAATGCCATGCCGCTTCAAGAGCAGCAGATTCCAGACGATCATCGGGGTGCCGGCGACCGGCAAAAGCGGTTTCGGTGTGGTATCGGTCAGCGGTCTCAGCCTGGTACCGAGGCCTGCTGCGAGGATCATCGCCTTCATAACGAGTGGTGAGTTGTACGTGTTGAGTTATGAGTCAGTCGGGCGCGAGTGCAGTTCGGCCACGTATGGGGCGAGATGCTGCCGCAACGGGGCCAGTTCGGGGTATTTTGCGAGGTTGCGTTTGACATAGCCCAGCACGCGAGGAATATCGGCGAGAAATTTCGGGTTGTGTTTGACTCGATCAATATACACAAATCGGCCAGCGGCTTTGAGGTTCCGTTGAATACTGGTGAGGTCGAATAGGCGGCGAAAGGCCGCACGATCCGCGACCTTCACGCCCAAGCCGGCAAGGCCGTTGAGGAAATGCTCGACCAGTCGATCGACCACCGCGTCATCCAATTCGATATAGGCATCCTTCAGCAGCGACGCCAGATCATAGGTGGCCGGTCCCATGAGCGCGTCTTGAAAATCGATGATGCCCATGCGCGATCCATCGACCATGAGGTTACGCGAATGGTAATCGCGATGGACGAACACCTGCGGCTGCCCCGCCAGCAATTCGGCGATACGCTGGAACGCCGCCCGCACGGCAGCATCGTCTGCCGGTTTCATGGGTTGTCCCAGACGCGCCGTGATGCCGTACTCGACAAAGTGGTCGAATTCCCACATCAGCAGCGGCACATCGAAGCGCCGGTGAAACGCAATACATCCCGGCGCAGGCGGTGTGGTGCCTTTGACCTGCAGGAGAACCAGTTGATTGATCGCTTGGCGATACCACGCCTCGAGCCTCGCAGGATCTGCATCCCGACAGGCCTCCGCCAACGTCAGGTCTCCAAAATCCTCCAGATACAGCAACCCGGCGTCACGATCAAAATAATGCAATGCAGGAACAGTGACGCCTGTCCGTTGCAAATGGGTCAGCACATTGGTGAACGGTAATTCTGTGATTTGTGCGGACGCGCCGCTCACTGCCTCTTCGGATTTCTTGAACCCTTCCGGGTCGGCGAGTTGCATGAGAATCAGCCCGGAGGGCGTCCCCTTCAAGGCGATCCGGAAATACCGGCGATTGGATGCATCACCGGCCAGCGCGCTGAGTGCGGTCATCTCGCCGCGAAAAGGCAATCGAGTGGCAACCGTCTGGGCGATACGTTCAGGATCAGGAGGAGCAAGCGGTGCCGCAGGCGCGGCTGGATTTGTTGTGGTCATACGATCGGCATTATAACCAAACCGTTCCGGACTGCCAGCAGAAACTCACCTGCTGCATCGTGCCTCCGCACCTCACACATCCACGCATGCGGTAAGTTGGTTGTCAGCATCTACCGAAAGCCGGTATTCTGATGGCTCCAGCCAAGGAGGCTCCATGCAATACGTTCACCTCGGCCGCTCCGGGTTACGCGTCAGCCGCCTCTGCCTCGGCACCATGAACTTCGGCCCTCACACCACCGAAGCCGACAGTGGTCAGATCATGGACCACGCGCTCGAATTGGGCATCAATTTTTTCGACAGCGCCAATGTGTATGGCTGGAAGGTGGGAGAGGGTGTCACGGAGCAGATCGTCGGGCGATGGCTTGCTCAGGGAGGCGGTCGGCGCGAGAAGGTCGTGTTGGCCACCAAAGTCTACGGACGGATGGGCGACTGGCCCAACGAGTCACGCCTGTCGGCGCGGCACATCAAACATGCCTGTGAAGGCAGTCTGCGGCGACTGAACACCGACTATATCGACCTCTACCAGATGCACCATATCGATCGTGACTGCCCCTGGGATGAAATCTGGCAAGCGATGGAGCAACTCTGCCGCGAAGGCAAGGTGCTCTACGTCGGCAGCAGCAATTTTGCCGGCTGGCACATCGCCCAGGCCCAAGAGCTGGCGAAATCGCGCCATTTTCTCGGCCTCATTTCCGAGCAGAGCCTGTACAACCTGCTCGAGCGCACCGTCGAACTCGAAGTGATTCCGGCCTGTCAGGCCTACGGCCTCGGCATCATTCCGTGGAGTCCCCTCGCACGAGGATTGCTGGGCGGCGCCCTGAGCCCAAGCACGAACGGTCGCCGAGCGGAAGAGGACGTCCGCAAGGATATTGAGACCCATCGTCAGAAGCTGGAAGCGTATGAACAGTATTGCCGCACGCTCAATGCTGCGCCGGCCGCGGTCGCCCTGGCCTGGCTGCTACATCAACCAGCGGTGACGGCCCCCATTATCGGCCCGCGCACGATGGAGCAATTGACTGCCACGATGCCAAGTCTGGAACTGACTCTGACGCCAGAGCAACTCAAGACGTTAGATGCCATATTTCCCGGGCCCGGAGGGACAGCTCCGGAAGCCTATGCCTGGTAGGTAACGACCTGGTTCTGCACCGGCGGAAAAAATTGCCGCACCCTGTTCCTGCCGGTAATGGGCCTGGCCGATTTGAACATCGCCCAATCGATTCGACGCCTCACTGCGACGACTGTGATTCCGCGTCTGCAGCGCCGCTGCTCGCTCCGATAGTGATCCTCCCAAGAGATCTTCCAACGTGACTCCATCTGTCTGCTCCAGGCATCTTCCTTGCGTACTCACAGGGGCATACCACCCACCACCCTCACGAGCAGGAGGCCCCCATGTCGCCACACCTCAGCCACATCACGCCAGGCACAGGCATCACGGCCTCTTCTTCCACGAAATCCGCCGGTCTCGCCTGTTCATACTGTCAAGGACACCTCGTTGCCGACCTCTACATTGACAGGGTCGACGCAGGAGGCCATGTCTGGATTCGGGCACTGCGCTGTGTCCGGTGTGGGAGTATCGAAGAGACCGGGCGTGCGGGACACGACTCGCAGAGATTGATCAGACACCAGGGTCACACAAGGCAGGGATCTGCGCGCAAGGGACTGGACGATGAAATGATCGTCTTGGGAATCTAACCGCGGGACGTGCGCCGCTCGCCCCAACGCCAGCCCCAGGCCCCCACAGTCCCGCCGACGGTGTCGGCGAGGACATCCCACACATCCGACTGCCGAAACGGCACAAACCACTGATGCGTCTCGTCACTCACGCCATAGAGTGCTGAACCAACTGCCGCTGCCAACACCGCATGTTGTGCTATCCATGGACCGGATCCATGGCGTGAGGCACGATAGATCAAGGCTCCGAACAGAGCATATTCGCTGACATGAACGACCTTGTCGGAAATATCCTTGAGCAATGACGAAATGACTTCGGGCGGGGTCGATATCGATGAGCCAAAGAAAATGAGCCCCGCATAAAGTCCCACCGGGCCCCAATACCGCAGGACCGATATGGGCGTAACAAGCGCCGCTCCTCGCATCACTGTCGAGATCATCTGCTCTGATGCCATCGTCGTGAATTCCTCATCGGACACTGATATTACGACTCGCGCCATCGCACGGTCGCACGAAGCGATCATGCGTGATCAATCCAGCCGTTTCATTGCAACGCTCATACCCCTATGACATACTGCCCGTGAGTCTGCAAGAATCTTCCCGATGAAAACCATACAGCTCTGCTTTCTCTGGCATATGCACCAGCCGTACTACACGGACCCGCTCACCGGGTCTGCGAGTATGCCCTGGGTCCGCCTGCATGCCACGAAGGCCTATTACGACATGGCATTCCTGCTCGAGCATTTTCCTGAGACCCGTTCGACCTTCAATTTCACGCCGTCCCTGCTGTTGCAACTCGAAGAATTTTCGGCGGGACGCGTTCGCGATCTGTTCCTTGAACATGCACAACGTCCGGCCGGCGACCTCACGCCGACAGAAAAAGCCTTCCTGATCCGCCACTTTTTTTCAGCCAACTGGGCCACGATGGTGCGCCCGTTTCCGCGCTACCAGGAATTGCTGATCAAACGCGGCATCGAGGTGCAGGGTCACGATTTGGAACGGTTGGCCCGACAGTTTTCACCCCAGGATTTCCTGGACCTGCAGGTCTGGCACAATCTCGCCTGGTTCGGATACGGCAGCCTGCAGCGGTTCCCCCGCCTGGCTGAACTGCGCGCAAAGAATCGCGGCTTTACCGAAGACGATAAGCAGGAAGTGCTGGCCCTGCAGCAAACGGCCATCCGGCAAATCGTGCCCATGTATAAGGCGCTCCAGGATCGCGGGCAGATCGAACTCACGACCACCCCGTTTTTTCACCCCATCCTGCCCCTGGTGATTGACTCGGAATTCACGCGGCGCGCCAGACCGGACCTGCCGCTTCCGGCCCGGTTTCATGCACCGGCCGATGCCGAGGCGCAAGTCAGGCGAGCAGTCGAATACCACACCCGCACGTTCGGTCGCGCGCCCGCAGGGCTGTGGCCGTCTGAGGGTTCAGTCTGCCCGGAGGTCTTACCGATCGTGGCAAAAGCCGGACTCCGCTGGCTGGCGACGGATGAAGGCATCCTCTACCGCTCCTTGCAGATGACCGGACAGGGCTGGAACCGCCACTATCATCTCTATCAGCCCTATGCGGTGGGCACGGAAACCCATCCGCTCTCGATGGTATTCCGTGACCGGGACATCTCCGACGCATTCGGCTTTGTCTACCATAAAACGACGCCGGAAGCGGCGGCGGACGACGTGCTCCGGCGGGTCCGCAGCCTCGCCTATGACATCCGGTTGGACAGCGGAATAATCGCGGTGATTCTCGACGGCGAGAATCCCTGGGAGCATTACCACGACGGCGGCGAACGGTTTCTCTCCCTACTCTTCCGCGCCTTCGAAGGAGATGGGTTCCAATTGGGCAATGGCATTCGCGTGAACTTGAACACCATGAGTGACGCCATAAACGCCGCGCCGCCGACCCAGCGGCTCGAACAGTTGCACTCAGGATCCTGGATCAACCAGGACTTCAAAATCTGGATCGGCCATCAGGAAGACAATCGCGGCTGGGATCTCCTGCAACACACGCGGGCACGCCTCGTGGAATTGACGCCGTCGTTGGAGCCGGATAAGGCCCGCGCGGCCTGGGATGAGTTGTATGCTGCCGAGGGCAGTGATTGGTTTTGGTGGTATGGCGATGATTTCGACACCGACTACAAACAGGAATTCGACCGGCTGTTTCGCACCCACCTGCGCAATGTTTGGACCTATGCCGGGATGACGCCGCCCGAGATTTTGAATCAGCCCCTGGTCGAAGCGCGCACGCCACAAGGCCTCGATCTGGTGCAACTGCCACTGGCGCTGATCACCCCCACGCTGGACGGTCTGGCCTCGAACTTTTTCGAATGGCGCGGCGCGGGCACCATCAATACGACTCCGCCGCTCGGGGCAATGTGGAAATCTGAAGGGCTGTTCACGGCCATCTTCTTCGGGTTTGATCGCGAACAGCTGTACCTTCGCCTCGATTTCGATGAACGATCGGACACCCGTCAAGAGCAGTGCACGGCCGACCTCTATATCGGGTCAGGCATTCAACAACACCGGCTGTCGTTTGCCTTGACGCCAGGCGGAGTCGATCGTTTTCAACTCGCACGGGCGGATGAATCCGGCACGTATCGCGACCGGGGTTTCTACAGCACCATCTGCCGACACAAAATTCTCGAACTGGGCATCCCGTTCAAAGACCTGGAAATCGAGGTCGGCACAAAATTACGACTGACGCTCACGGTGGCCGAGCACGGAATGGAAATCGCCCGCTATCCTCATCACAGCCCGGCCACCGTGACCCGACCGGGCGACGACTTTGAAGCCACGATGTGGCGAGTCTAAACGATACGGTTCACGGCTCCCTGCTCACGGAATCGGTCGAGAGCGATTCGCTTCTGAACAGTGCGCATGCCCCACACGTGATTGGAACGACAGGAGATGAGATGCCCGAATTGAGAAGAGACCCGATCGTCGGCCGCTGGGTGATTATTTCGACCGAACGGAGCGGGCGCCCGCAAGATGTGCATATGCCGTCCGCGCCGCTGGCTTCAGCAGCCCTCTGTCCGTTTTGCCCGGGACAGGAACGGCTGACCCCGAGAGAAATCCTTGCCTATCGGCCGCATGCGTCCGAGCCGGACGGGCCGAACTGGACCGTGCGGGTCATCCCCAATAAGTTTCCGGCCCTGCACGTGGAAGGAGACATGGGGCGGGAAGGCCTCGGCTTGTATGACCGCATGAACGGAATCGGCGCCCATGAAGTCATCATTGAAACACCGGCGCATAAAGAAAGCCTCGGCGACCTTCCTGCAAAACGGGTGGAGGATGTGCTCTGGGCCTACCGCGACCGGATTCTCGACCTGAAGAAAGATCTCCGGCTTCGCTACATCCTGATTTTCAAGAATCATGGCGCCGCTGCGGGGGCCACGCTGGAACACAGCCATTCTCAGTTGATCGCCTTGCCGGTCGTGCCGACCAGTGTGCTCGAAGAGATCGATGGCTGTAAACAGCACTTCCAACAAAAGGAACGATGCATCTATTGCGATATCATGCGGCAGGAATCCTCGGAGGGCACACGCGTCGTCTTGGAGAACCCGGAATTCCTGTGTCTTACGCCGTATGCCCCGAGATTTCCGTTTGAAATGTGGATTCTTCCGAAGCGCCACGCCGGCTACTTCGAGGAATGTCAACGAACCCAATTCGAATTTCTGGCCCCGATGCTCGGGGAAGCACTCCGCCGGATGGATGCCGTGTTGGCCAGGCCGGCATATAACTTCATCCTGCACAGCTCACCCCTCCACGAAAAAACGGGAGATTTCTATCACTGGCACATCGAGATCATCCCAAAACTGACGCAGGTGGCGGGATTCGAGTGGGGCACCGGGTTCTACATTAATCCAGTCGCACCGGAAGAGGCGGCTAAATGTCTCAGAGATGCCGTTCTATAATTGAGGCCCATCGTATGGATACCGCTAGGCCCGCGTTCCGCGCGGGGCGTTGAAGAGGCTTCGTCGTTCCATCTCCAGCTTGGTGCCTGCCTGGCATGAGACGGGCCGCGTTTCCTTTCATCAGCATCACCCTCGGACTGCTGCTGGCGCTGCTCACTATGGAATTGGTGCTGCGGTTCCTACCGGTCAATGAGGGCGCGCGCCCCCAGGTCGTCGATCAAGAGCATCCGGTCCGTTCTCTGGAGCCGAACCGGACATTCGTCTGGTCTGCCGACTGGAACTTTGCCATCGTGAATGTCGCTCACACCAACAACCTCGGTTTCGTGCACGACCAGGACTATCTGCCCGGCCAGCGGTCTTCGCTTCTGGCTCTCATTGGCGACAGTTATGTGAAAGCGTTGATGGTGCCGTTTCGCGACACTGTCGCCGGACGACTCTCGAGCCGCTCCGCCCCAAGCCCAACGCGTCTATTCTTTCGGAACCTCTAGTTCAGCCCTCAGCAGCTACCTGGCCTATGCGGAGTATGCGTCGAGGCTGTTTCATCCTCAGGCGATGGTCGTCCTCATCATCGGCAACGATTTCGACGAGAGCTTATTGAAATACAAGAATGAACCGGGGCATTCCTATTTTGCGGAAGATGCACAGGGGGCTCTGGCACTGCGACGACTCGATTATCGTCCCTCTCTCTGGCGCCGCATCATTCGCGCGTCTGCCCTGGTGCGTTATGTCACGCTGAACACGGACCTCCTCAACTTTGTACTGAAGTGGCAACACCTGCCACTTGGCCGTCCCTCGAACCACCTCGCATTCGTCGGAAATACCGTGGCCAAAGCCGACCCCGTACGAATTGCTGATGCGCAACGAGCAATCGACACGTTTCTGACACGCGCGGCCGAAGCCGCCGGTCTTCCGGCGCATCGGATCCTCTTCGCCGTGGACGGCATGCGCCCGCATATCTACAACGCCGCAACGTGGCAGCTAGCCACCGGGTCCTATTTCGATATCATGCGACAGTATTTTGTGACGCGCGCCCACCAAGGCGGGTTTGAAGTCCTCGACCTGCAACCCCTGTTTGCCGAGCATTTTGCCCAGCACCATCGCCCTCTAGAATTCGCGACCGACAACCACTGGAACTCGCTGGGACACGAGGTCGCCGAAGAAGCCCTCGCACACTCCGATCTGTATAGCTGGTTTCGGGAACTCGCCCACTGACGTTCGGCCTTTTCGCAGCTCAGTGTCCCTCAACTCGCCTCGACGAATTGGATAAAACTCGAGCGTTACCAGAATTTTTTCCGGTAATTTTCCATGCAATTCCTGGGCGTGCAAGCGCATACCAACCCGGTGCTATCTCTAGGGCCTCTCGGCAGGTCTGAACGGCCATCAACCTCAGTGCTCAGTCATGCATCCATGCATCCCATGAATCGGGATGGGGAGGCAACGAATACCGGGACGGTAGAGGTAGGAGGACATGGTGAACGAACAAAATCTTGATTGGAAAAATTCTTCATTCAGTGCAGTGGACGTCAACAACCAGAAATATGAACGTCTGGCCTTGGCATCCGCGACGTTGTTCCTTGGCGTGGTCGCATTGCTGATCTACCAGATCATCCAGAACGTCAAGTAAGGATCCCTAGCAGGTCAGGACTGGGCCGCGAGCTGGCTTCAGCTGGCCTCACGCAACGCCGCTTCTCCGCGTGCTTTCCACGGATCATGATCCGATTGCAATCCCGCGCGTATCAGCCGTATCATCGCGCATGCTCGTTCAGTTGAGTCACCCTCACAGACAAGTCGAAATTAAGGGTCCCAAACGCACCAAGGAACTGCTGCGCGAACTCAACTTGGTCATGGAAGCGCATCTGGTCATCCGGGGCGATGAACTCGTGACGGAAGATGAAATGCTTGCCGACGCCGACCAGATTGAAATCCGGCCAGTGATTTCCGGCGGCTCAGGGTAGGCGGTGAGTTCCAAGTGGTGAGCGTTGGGTCTTCCCTCGGAGAGGCCTCGCAGGCACACATCCGGTCTTGGCAAGCCATGACAGTCACTTTCTCACTCAACACTAACCACTGACCACTCAACACTTTTGACACCATGAATTGTAGCAAGTGCCCGACCAGTACACGCGCGGTGATCGGATTGCCGCGGCACAATGCCGCCTTCTGCAAGGCCTGCTTTACGACCTTTGTCCACGAACAGGTGGCGCGTGCCATTAAGGCTTTCAAGATGTTTGCGCCTGAAGACCGGATTCTCGTGGCGGTCTCCGGCGGTAAAGACAGTCTGGCTCTCTGGCATATTCTGCTCGCGCTTGGATACCGGGCTGACGCGCTCTACGTGAATCTCGGCATCGGCGCCTATTCGGAAGAATCACACCGGAAAGTGCGGCACTATGCCGATACGGTGGCCGCCTCCCATGGTGCGAAACTGCTCGTGCATGTCGTCGAACAGGAAGCCGGGGCCGGCATTCGTGAACTGGCGACGATTCTTCACCGTCCGACCTGCTCAACCTGCGGGACGATCAAGCGCTACCAATTCAATCGCGCAGCCGTGGAGCAGGAGTATGACGTCATGGCCACCGGCCACAACCTCGACGATGAAGCGGCGCGTCTGTTGGGTAATGTTTTGCACTGGCAGAACGACTACCTCGATAAGCAGAGCCCCACCCTGCCGGCATCGGTGGAAGGATTCGCGAAAAAGGTCAAGCCGCTCTGCCGGTTGTCCGAACGAGAGATCGCGGCCTATGCGGTGGTCAATCGCATCGACTACATCGTCGAAGAATGCCCCATGGCCAAGGGCTCGAAGATGATCCTCTATAAAGAAGTCCTCAACCGGCTGGAAACGGAATCGCCCGGCACCAAGCAGCGTTTCTATTGGGGATTTCTCGACAAACAAACCACCGTTGCCCCGGCGACCGAATCCATGGCCGAAAAGGATCAACGGACGCTCGCGCCCTGCACGACTTGCGGCCAACCTACCACCGCCGGCACCTGCTCCTACTGCAAGATGATGGCAAAGGCCAAAACCGCCGCGCACCCTCGCGCCTGATAGCCCGACCACAGCGCTCGTTTCACGCTCATCTTTGTGACGGCCGCAACCGAATGGTCGCGTCCGAAAACGGCCGGAATTTCTTCGCGGATTGTGGCAGAGTACGTGCGTGGAACCGCTCGATCCCGAGATCAGCTACCGCGCCCTGCAAACCCGCGACCCGAGGTTTGATGGCCGCCTCTTCGTCGGCGTGACCTCGACAGGTATCTATTGCCGGCCGATCTGCCCGGCCCGTACGCCGAAACGGGAAAACTGTCGATTTTTCTCCGGCAGTGCGGCGGCTCAAGCGGCTGGCTTCCGCGCCTGCCTGCGTTGCCGCCCAGAAATTGCTCCCGAGCTACCCGGCTGGCGAGGCACTTCGAACACCGTCTCTCGTGCGCTGGCACTGATTGGTGATGGATTTCTGGATCATGAGGACGGCACGGTCGAGACACTCGCGATGCGCGTCGGCATGGGTGCGCGGCAGTTACGCCGGCTCTTCGATCAACATCTCGGTGTGACGCCAGTCGCGGTGGCTCAGTCCAGACGATTGCTGTTCGCCAAGCAATTGCTCCACGACACAACACTCTCGATGACCGATGTGGCGCTTGCGGGAGGATTCGGGAGTGTCCGCCGGTTCAATCACGCCTTCCGCTCGCTCTATCATCGAGCCCCGGGCGAATTGCGCCGTGCCACCACGACCGCGAGCTCACATCTTCCTGCCACTGCGCCCGTTGTGTTGCAGATCCCTTATCAGCCACCGTACGACTGGGACAGCATGCTGCAATACCTGCGCGCACGCACCATCGAAGGGCTGGAGGTCGTCGAAGACAATGGCTACCGCCGTAGCGTCCTCCACGAAGAGCTGACAGGCACGATCACCATCGAGCACAGACCGGACAGACACAGCCTGATGGCCACCATTGATTTTCCATCGGTCCGCGCGCTCCAGACCATTGTCTCCCGTATCAGACATCAGTTCGACGTCGCAGCAGACGTCGAGGCGATCACTGCCCATCTTTCACAGGATGCGACCCTTGCGCCCCTCATCGCCGCGCGACCGGGATTGCGGGCCCCTGGTTGTTGGGACGGGTTTGAACTGGCTATCCGCGCGGTGCTGGGACAGCAGGTCACGGTCACAGCTGCGCGCCGGCTAGGCGGAACATTGGTCGAACTGTGGGGAGAACCCTTTCCATACACAGAGGACAAGCGCCTCAGGCGGACGTTTCCGACGGCTCGCTGTCTCGCCACCGCCGACTTGGGCCGTCTCGGCATGCCTGCCGCGCGGCGGGCGACAATCACTGCCCTCGCCCAAGCGGCAACCTCTCAACCACAACTCTTCATGCCTGGTGGATCAGTCGAAGAACGTCTCACGCGACTGCAGACAATTCCTGGCATCGGAGCGTGGACGGCGCACTATATCGCCTTGCGCGCCTTCCGTGAACCGGACGCCTTCCCGGCCGGTGATCTCGGCCTGCTACGTAGCGCCAAGCATCTGATAGGAGAACAGACCAAGACCTCTCACCTATTGCAACGCGCGGAGGCCTGGCGACCATGGCGGGCCTATGCGGCACAATATCTCTGGACCGCTGGTCAATAGCCCTGTCACACCTACACGGAGATGCCTCATGTCTCAACAACTTCATCTGTTGACAGAAACCCTGGTCACGCCGATCGGAACTTTAGTGATGGCGTCAGACGAGCAAGAGCAGTTGCGTGCGGTCGATTGGCTGGACTTCGAGGATCGCATGCGGCGACTGTTGGCGCGCCATTACGGCTCACAGGGCGTGGTGGTGACACCGGCACTCAACTCAACGTGCCATGCTGCGGCCCTCTCGGCATACTTCGAGGGCCATCTCCGCGCCATCGACTCTCTGCTCACAGTAGCGGCAGGCACTCCGTTCCAGAAACGTGTCTGGAACGCGCTGCGCGAGATTCCCGCAGGAGAGACGGTGAGCTACGGTGACCTGGCGAAACGCATCGGGCAACCGACGGCGGTGCGCGCCGTGGGACTGGCCAATGGCGCGAACCCCGTGAGCATCGTCGTCCCTTGTCACCGGGTCATCGGCGCGGACGGATCCCTCACGGGCTATGGTGGTGGGCTGGACCGCAAACGGTGGTTACTGAATCACGAGAATCGGGCGGGAAAGTGCGCGGAAGATACTGTAACCTCAGCCCTCGCGCTCCCATGGTAGGATGGGGCCTCGTTTCCTAACCAGGAGGTCACGGACATGAACGTTCCATTCACGCTCGGCCCCGTGTGGCATTTCGGACTGGCGGTGCGCGACCCGCGTGCAAGCGCCAAGTGGTTTATGCGCGTATCCGGACTCAGCAAACAGTTTGAGTATGAAGGCGGCGTGGGAATCGGCAATGCCAATACGCTGATCGTCTTCACCAAAGGCAAGCCATCACCCAAAACTATTGGGCATGTGGCGTTCCATCTGCCCACGATGACCATACTCAAGAAGGCTCTGGCGCATCTCAAAAAACTCAAGGTACAGGTCGAAGATCCGGGGGATGAAATCGGGCCCGTGGCGCCAGGATCCAAGAGCATGGGGATCTGGTTTACCGACCCAGACGGCTACCGGTGGGAACTGGCAGTACAGAGCAAGAAGTAAGACACAGGCGTAGCCCGTGATGCCACATTTCGCCCGACGAATTTCGTCATGTCAATAAATGCTCTTGCTCACTTCGCCGGAGTGGATACTTTCGTTCCTGCTTTGGTCATAGGCGGTCACGGAAAAGTAATACGTGGTGCCAGCTGTTAAGTTGCCGGCGGTATAGGTGGTCACATTCCCGACGTCTACCGGCGTGCCATAGAGACCGGACGTGGTGCCCATGTACACCTTGTACCCCGCCAGATCACTATCCATGTTGGGCGCCCACGAGAGGGTTGCCGTGGTTGCGGTCGTTGCCGCCTTGGTGGAGATGGCCGAGGCGACCGTCAAGGTCACAGGGATCGAAAGACTCCCGCCCTTACTCAACGTCACCTTCAGCGAGCCACTGTACGTGCCGGCAGCCAATCCACTGACATTGACCGCCACCACGACCTGGGCTGAACTGGTGATGGATCCCGAGGAAGGTGCGGCACTCAACCACGCAGCATCGTCAACGGCCTTCCATCCTACCTGACGCGACGTGCTTTTAGAGATGGTCACTACCTGGTTCGTCGGGTTAGGCCCTCCCTGCACAGCACTAAAGCTGAGGCTGACCGGCGTGGCTTGAACAGCCCAGGCATCGGGGACCAGAAGCAGCGCCAGGACTGCCCCCAGTAAGCCACCGAGAATCATCCGATTCAGCCAACTCATTATGGGCGAGCGCGCAGATTGCTGCAGGCTATTCATGATTCCTCCGTCTCCCCAGCGCCCGGGATGGGGTGCTGAGCGAGTGAGTTCTCCACCTAATGTGATTGCTAGGCGACGGTGCTCTCTAATATCTCCTAGCAACGGTCGTGCCAGAAGAAGCCCTTCACAAGCTGTCGTATTTTCAATAGTTTACTTTGACCGTCTGAACCGGACCCCATGCCGGTGTAGGTGTGGTACTCCTCGATAGCTCCAAATTGTGCGATGCGGCGCGATCGGCGGCCTGTCCCGGAGCGCTGCTTTTTTGCATCACCTCCAGTGACTGTGTATAACCTGAGAGAGTGATGCGATGGATTCCCTCACGGCAGCGCATCCAGCGTGCTCCGCAGTTGTCTTCCGGAACGATGCCCCGCTGGATCGGCCTACTTATGCTCACCCTGCTCATAGGCAGTACCGGCATCGCTCGCGCCGAGTCACCGCCCACGTCCGCGATCGCGGCGTCGAAGCCGCACGTCACGCTTCGCTTTGTCTCCTGGAAGCCCGATCATGCACGCGTGTGGGATGAGGTGCTCGCCGACTTCACGCACGCACATCCCGACATCTCAGTCGTACGCGAACTGGCTCCGCATAGTTCGACCGCCTATCACGATCTCTTGACGCAGAAGTTGAAGAACCGTGATACCACCGTTGATGTCTTTTTTATCGACGTCATCTGGGTCCCCGAGTTTGCGGAGGCCGGATGGGCCCGCCCGCTCGACGATAAATTTTCACCCTCCATGCGACAAGACTTTCTGCCTGCCGCCGTCGACGTCGGCCGGTATGAAGCCAGTGTCTATGGCGTCCCGAGCCGGATCGATGCCGGGCTGCTCTACTATCGCCAAGACCTGCTCGCAAAATACGGGTTCAGCGCCCCGAAGACCTGGCCTGAACTCGTGCACCAGGCAGAAACCATTACGGCCGGTGAACGCCGAACCGACCCGCTGTTGCAAGGCTACTCCGCGCAGTTCAAACAATACGAAGGCTTGGTCTGCAACATGCTGGAATTTATCGAAGGACATGGCGGAAGCCTGCTGCGGCCGGACGGGACCGGTTCGACGTTATCGTCGCCTGACGCACTGGCAGCCGTACAATTTGTCCGTGATGAAGTGATCGGCCGGCTTACCTCACGCGCCGCCCTCACCTACCAGGAGCCGGAGGCGCTCTCCCTGTTTCTGCAGGGGCATGCCATTTTTCACCGGAACTGGCCCTATGCCTGGGAACTGGCCAACAATCGAACACGTTCGACCATTGCCGGACAGGTGGGCGTTGCGCCCCTGCCTGGATTTTCACCCGGGCACACCGCTGCGACGCTCGGCGGCTGGCTCTACGGTATCAGCGCCTATTCCCAACACCCGGACGAGGCCTGGACGCTCATCGAATTTCTTTCCAGCCATGCCATGCAAAAGAAGTTCTCCCGCGAAGCCGGCATCGCGCCGTCCCGAGAAGCGCTCTTCTCCGATCCTGAAGTCCTGGCGCGCGCGCCGCAGATCAGAAACCAGCGCACTGTCCTCCACGCTGCCACGCCTCGTCCGCGTTCGCCGGTGTATCCCGCCATCTCCCATCTCCTACAGCGCTACTTCAGCCGTGCCCTAGCCGTGAGGGACATCGACCTCGAGCAAGAGGCTGCCGTCACCGATGCGCACATCGATCGACTCCTGGCATTGACGAAGGCGGCACCGTGATGCGCACGCACACTGCGCCTCGACACCGTGAGGGGTTGGCCGCCTGGTTGATGGTGGCGCCGGCACTCCTGGTCACAATGGTCTTCGCGTTGTACCCCGTCGCGGATTCGCTCTGGCTCAGCCTCCATCACATCTTCGTCGGCATTCCGCATCTTGGCAGCCCGTTCGTAGGCTTGGGAAATTACCAGGCATTGCTCCATGACCCGGTGGCGTATCAAGCGTTCGTCGTGACTCTTGGGTTTGTGGTCCTTTCCACAGTGCTCGAATTGGCCTGCGGGCTAATCATCGCCCTGGTCATTCACGAGCGATTTCGTGGACGAGGCCTGGTACGCGGCGCGATCTTGATTCCCTGGGCGATTCCCACAGTCGTGGCCTCGCAACTCTGGCGGTACATCTTCAACGACCAATACGGATTCGCCAATCTGCTGTTGTTCGGCGACCGCGTCACGGAATACATTCCCTGGCTCGCCTATCCGAGCGTGGCCTTTGCCGTCGTGGTCCTGGCCGACGTGTGGAAAACGTCGGCCTTCGCCGGCCTCCTGATTCTGGCCGGTCTTCAAGTCATTCCTGACGATCTGTACGATGCCGCCCGCGTCGACGGCGCCACAGCGTGGCAGCGGTTTTGGCACATCACCTTGCCGCTCCTGAAACCGGCGCTGTTGCTCGCGCTCCTGTTTCGCACCATGGACGCGTTTCGCGTTTTCGATCTGGTGTTTGTGATGACGCAAGGCGGACCTGGCGATGCCACGCAAGTGCTGCAGTTTTATGGCTACCAAACCCTCTTCACGGAAGGCCGCATCGGATACGGCTCGGCCATATCCGTGGCCGTGTTCCTCATGATCATGGTGCTGTCGTTGACGTACCTCCGCGTGATCGGATCACAGCTCCTGGAGCGCAGACGTCCATGAACCGCCGGCTGCTGCTCGCAGGCGGTATTCTCTCAACGGTGGGACTCAGTCTGCTGCCCTTTCTCTGGTTTCTCCTAACCTCGTTCAAGTCACAAACTGAAATCGAAGCCGCACCACCTACCTGGTGGCCCTCAGGCAGCCTGGGCTTCTATCGCACCGCGCTCTTCGACCACCACCTGTTCGACTACCTACTCAACAGCGTCGTGGTCGCCGGATCCACCACCGTGGTGGCGCTGCTGTTCGCGATCCCGGCGGCCTATGCGCTGGCCCGACTCAGCATTCCCGGCAAACAAGGCATTTTGGCCGTGCTGCTCTGCGTCTCCATGTTTCCGCAAATGGCCATCGCCGGACCGGTCTGGCGCCTGCTCGATGCCTTGGGAGGACTCAACCACCATTGGGGCGTCGTGTTGCCCTATGTCGCGCTGACGTTGCCCTTGGCGATCTGGATCCTGGCGAGCTTTTTCAAAGAACTGCCGCCTGAGTTGGAAGATGCGGCACGAGTGGATGGCTGCGGGCCCTGGAGCACCCTGTTCCGGATCACGCTCCCGCTGGCCACGCCGGGGATTTTCACGGCGGCAATTTTGATTCTGATCTATGCGTGGAACGAATTCTTCTTTGCCCTCTTGATTCTCACTCAACCGGAGCAGCAGACATTGCCCGTGGGCATCGCGCTCTTCCAGGGAGAATTCACCATGCCCTGGGGCGAACTGGCAGCGGCCTCGGTGGTGGCCACCCTGCCGTTGATTGGAGTCGTACTGGTATGCCAACGATGGATTGTGAGCGGGCTATCCGCCGGCGCGGTCAAAGGATGACAGGATGTTGAAAAAGGCCTCCTGCTTTGTTCTCGGCTTGAAAACATCCTCAACGTACCCCAGAGGGTACGCCTGCGGTGTTTTCTTCGCCTGCGGCCTCGCTGGACGCCCTTTTTGAACATCCTAATCTTCAGAGGACGGCCAACGACGCAAGACGTAAATCGAACGGCACCGAACACCATGGCTCAGCTTGAGTTACGCTCCATTTCAAAATCATTCCGTGACCAGCCCGTGCTGCGCGACATTTCACTGTCGGTTCCCAATGGAAGCTTTACCATTCTGCTCGGCCCGTCCGGCTGCGGCAAATCGACGCTCCTGCGCATCATCGCCGGGCTCGACAGTCAGACATCCGGCCAGGTCCTCATCGACGGAAACGAGGTCGATCGCCTGCCGCCGGCGGAGCGCGACATCGCGATGGTCTTCCAGCATTATGCGCTCTATCCGCACCTGTCGGTTCGCGACAATCTCGCCTTTGCGCTCAAGATGCGCCGCGTACCGCGCCACGTGATCGACGATCGTGTCGCGGAAGCCGCACACCTGCTGGAGATCCAACCGCTGCTCGATCGCAAACCCAAGGATTTATCGGGAGGGCAACGCCAACGGGTCGCCATGGGACGCGCGATCGTGCGCAAGCCCAAGCTGTTTCTGTTCGATGAACCGCTGTCCAACCTGGACGCGCAACTGCGCACGTCGATGCGAATCGAACTCAAAAAACTGCAGCAACGCCTGCGGGCAACGATGATCTATGTCACCCACGACCAGGTTGAAGCGATGACGCTGGGCGACCGTATCGTCGTCATCGAAGGAGGCCGCATTCGACAGGCGGATGCTCCCCAGCAGACCTACACCGCCCCGGCCGATCCGTTCGTCGCCTCCTTCATCGGCACGCCACCGATGAACCTCTGGGAAGGTCTCCTGACAATGCAGGGCGAGGAGAGTCTGTTCACAAGCGGTGACCTGACCTTCCCGTTACCGGCACAGCTGCTGCCGTCTCTACCGCCACAGGCCTCGACACTCATGCTCGGCATCCGTCCGGAAGACATTACGTGGCAGCACGCACCACCGTCTATCCAAGTGGACGCGCAGGTGGAGCTGATTGAAGATCTCGGGGCCGATCTCCTCATCCATTGCCGGGTTGGTGATCGTAAGCTGGTGGCCCGTGCCGATCGGAACACCGACATCACCGCAGGCATGGGGGTCCCCATTTTTTTCCCCCTCCACAAACTACATCTCTTCATTGAGCAGCGCCGTGTCGATCTCCCCACGACGTTGCCCACTTGACTGTGGTACCGGATTTCTTATCTCTAGAGTAAGCGCGACCGAAGGCGGAGAAAAACTACCCGTTCGCTTGCAATGCGTCCGGAGACCTCGTAAGCTCCGAAAAGGATTGCACTCTTTGCCTGTGCGCCTCCCAAGACTTTTTACGGACAGACCCTGATGGCTACAGCACAACGCGGCTACTACGACATTCTTGGCGTTCAGCGAGACGCCTCTGCCGACGACATCAAGAAAGCGTTTCGCCGTCGTGCACGCGAAATCCATCCCGACCTTCATACGGGCGCGAAAAAAACGGAGATGGAGAAGAAGTTCAAGGAATTGAACGAAGCGCATGAGGTCTTGTCGGATCCCGACAAACGCAAAAAGTACGATCAGTACGGGCAGAACTGGGAGCAGGCCGAAGCCTACGAAAAGGCTCGCCAGCAAGCCGGCGGCCACGCCGGACGAGGCGGCGCAGCCGGAGGAGCCGGGGGATTCAGCGGCGATTTCGGAGACATTTTCGAGACCTTCTTCGGGGGACGGGGTCGCGGCGGAAACGCCACGGGATTTGCCGTCGATGGGGAAGACCTGGAAACCGACGTGGAACTCAGTATCCGCGACGTGGCCGCCGGCGTCAGCCGACGCATCGACCTCACGGAACGGGTCACCTGCAAAGCCTGCGGCGGAAGCGCCATTGTGCGCGGGCGCCCCTGCGTCGTGTGTGGCGGCACAGGGACCCAAACTGAGAAACGGACGATCGAAGTACGGATTCCGGCAGGCGTGCAGCACGACACTCGCGTTCGCATCGCAGGCAAAGGCCAACCGGGCGTCAATGGAGGCAGACCGGGCGATCTTTACCTGCGCGTCCATATACAAGCCAATGGTGTCTTCCGCCAGAAGGGGTCGGACATTCACGTCACACTGCCCGTCTGGCCCTGGGAAGCGGCGCTGGGAGCCGACGTCATGGCCCCCACGCTGGCGGAGCCGGTAAAGGTGAAAATTCCCGCCGGCAGTAAGGCCGATAGCAAGCTGCGCCTGAAAGGCAAAGGTCTGCCGACCGCCGCCGGGGCACATGGAGATCTGTTCCTGAAGCTGAAAATCGTCATGCCCAGCGGCCTATCCGACGAAGAGCGGGCGCTCTACGAACAATTGAGCCAAGGCCGCCACGGCGATCCGCGAGCCGAGATCCTCGCGGCGTCAAGACGCCATTCGTCCTGATCCATCATCCCCTGACAGCGGCCCCTTCTATGACGATGGTCGAATACGCCCTCCTCGCGTTCAGCTCGTTGTTCGTGATCGTCGATCCCATTGCCGTGGTTCCGGCCTTTCTCGCCATGACCCCACGGGATTCCCTGGCGCAACGCCTCCGTACCGCGCGCGTCGCCTGCCTAGTCACGGTCGGATCACTGAGCGGATTCGCACTGTTCGGGCAGACGCTGCTGAGCCTGCTGGGCATTACGTTGCCGGCGATGCAAATCGCGGGCGGCCTGATTCTGTTGTTGGTCTCGCTCGACATGTTGCGCGCCCAACGGTCCACGGTTCAGGAAACTGCCGCAGAAAAAGCCGCGGGCACCAGCAAAGACGATATCGCCATTACGCCGCTTGCCATCCCCATGCTGGCGGGACCGGCGGCGATTTCCACCGTGATCCTGTTAGAAACGCAGGCCACCACCTGGATGCTGCGGGCGGTATTGCTGGGATGCCTTGTACTGATCGGATTGGCGAGTTACAGTATATTAGCGATCGGCGCGCGCAGCGCGAAGTGGCTCAATCCTATCGCCGAGAAAATTATCGCGCGACTGATGGGCCTTGTGCTGGCCGCGCTGGCCATTCAATTTATGGTGAACGCCCTCACCGGTGACCGGGGTTTGTTACGTGGGCTGACGGGACATTAATCGCACTCAACCAAGGAGGAACCGAATGACGACGAAACTGTTCACTCTGGCCACCGCGTCGGCCATCGCCTGCGCACTCACGCTCTCGCCTGCCTGGGCCAATCCCGAGGGCGGGTATGGCGGTCACGGCGGCGGCTATGAAAAAGATCGCCACGGCATGGGCAAGGCGATGATGGAAATGATGATGCATGGGGGAGCGGGCCACCTCATCCGTCATCTGTTGAAGCATGAGAAAGACATTGGATTGAGTGCCGAGCAAGTGACCAAGCTCAAGGAATTGCAGCTCAACCTCGACAAGAACCGGATCAAGATGGAAGCCGACATTCAGGTCGCCGAACGGGAAGTGAAGGCGCTGACCGATGACGAAAAGTCCGACATCGGAGCCATCGAAGCCAAGCTGAAACAGAGCGCGGATGTGCAAATCGGCCTCCGGGTGTTGTCGGTCAAGACCAGACGGGATGCCCTCGCGCTGCTCACTCCCGAACAGCGTGCCAAGGAACAGGCCGAACATGAGAAGATGATGCAGCAGCACAAGGGCACGGGCGCGCCACACGGCAAGAATCCTCATGGTGGCAACCCGCATGGCGCGAATCCCCACGGCGCCAACCCACATGGCGAGGCGAAGCCCCAGTAACCTGTTCACCCGCACAGAATCGGAGGTCACAGATGATCAAGCAGCTGGCAATTCCGGCCCTGATGGTTGGCGCACTGTGTCTCACGACGACTCCCGCATGGAGCGACAAGGGACACAAGGGCAAAGACGAGAAATGCGACGTTGCCGACTTGGTGAAAGATGCCAAGGTGACCATCGACCAGGCGATCAAAACCGCGTTGGACGCGGCACCAGGCACGGCGGTCGAGGCGGAACTCGAAAAAAAGCACGACAAGACCGTCTGGGAAGTGGAAGTGCACGGCGCCGATGGCGCAATGACGGAAGTGCATATCGACGCCGCGACAGGCGCGGTCATCGACAAGGAAGCCAAGCACGAGAAACACGAGAAGAAAGGCAAGAAAGAGAAGCACTAAGTCTCTGCGGCCGAGCAGGATCTGCCGATCCTACTCGGCCGTCCGTTTCTAAGCAGATGGCGGGTTCCCGTCGCCCAGTCTCGCCCCACCTGGTCAAACGCTTACTCATACAAGCGTTCAAGATGTCCGGTAGCCCGCGCGAGATTCACTCGCGAAGCATTCACTCGAAACAAGGCGTCGACCGCATTCTCCCGTGCACGTGCGATGGAAAATAAGGCGTTTGTCAGTTTAAAATTACTGGCTGAGGTCAAGACCGTAAAACGTTCCCGCGCGATTTCCTGCTCCTGAATCGCCGACTCCAAGCCGTCACGGGCGATCATCAATTGCTCCTGTGCGGACTGTAACGTCGCGACCGCCTCACGAACCTCTACGGTCACCTTATTTTGTATGACCGCCAATTTTAGCAACTCTTGTTGTGCCAGGCTACGTGACTCACTGATTCGCCCTTCCCGTTGGCCGCCGTCGAAGAGAGGAACAGACAGGAACACACCGACGTTGTAGGTGTCCGCAGTATTGTGCACACGATTCCCGATCAAACCATAATCCCCCTGGGCTGACAGGGATGGCAGTCGTTCCATAACCGTCGAACGTAGCGAGAGTTCGGCTGTGCGGATACGCTGCTGCTGAGCCTTCACTTCCATGCGCTCTTGCAGCGCGGACATTAACGCCTCCTGTGCCGAAGGAATGGCCACGGTATCGGACTTCAATTCGTCCAACAGCGTCAATGTCACCTCATCGGTGATTCCAAGCACATACAGCAAGTTCAAGCGATGCCGTTGAACCTCGTTGCGCAAGATCACCACCTGCTGCCGCTCATTTTCTAATTGAGCCTGCGCACGGGCCGCATCAAGCCCGCCGCCCATTCCACCTCCTCGCCGGCTACGGGCCAAGGCCGTCAACTCAGTGAATAATTTCACATTGGCTTCTCGTGCTTTCAATGAGGCTTCCGCCCGAAGCACCTCCATATAACCCAGGGCGACTTCTGCCATCGTGTCGAAGCGAGTCGCGTCCGATTCGAGTTCCGCCACCTTCAGCGCGGAGCGGGAGGCCCGCCATCGATCGATCAAACTCATGCTGAACAAGTTCTGCGTGAGGTTGGCACGGGCATCAAAAATGGAAAATGGACTCGTCACCACCGGCGACAATCCTAAGGTTCCCAAGAACATCGTCTGTCTCGTCTGTCGAACGTTACTGGACAAATTGGGCAACATCGCACCGAGCTGCGTCGAGACAACGGCGCGGGCTGTCGCAATGCGTTCCTTGAACAGTTTGACGTTCGGACTGTTGTCCAGCGCTGCGTCCATCGCATCCTTCAGCGTGAGCCGCAACTCCGGCCGATCACCGACCGCCGACTTCAGTTCCTCCCCGCACGCATTTCCCAGATGTGCCAGGCACGTACCGCACCACAGCACCAAGAGCCCCACTAACCACCTTCTCCTGCTCCTCATGCGAACCTCCTTCCTGGACTCCCGCCGCCCCGCATCAGGGACGGGGACGACCGAACACACTCGAACGCCACATCCATGCATACGAAAAATGCTACTGGAGGGGAAACCGGGCCGTACAGGCAATCCCAGCCGGAAGGCGATAGGCAGAATTGGGCAAAGTGAGCCGAACACCGAACGTGGCAGTCGCGTTGTCGACGATTAACCCCACAGTTTCGACTCGGGCATCGGCCACCGAAGCACCCGCCACCGTCGGCTGCACTTGGGCAAGCATACCGGGAGCAATGCTCCCCATCCATCCCATTGGCACGAATGCCTCGACGCGCAAAGGATGGAGCTGGGCCAGCTTGACCAACAGCGTCTGTCTGGTCAATTCGCCGGCAGAGAGAAAGCGTTCGACGACAACTCCAGTGATTGGACTGCGGATGGTGCGGAGCGCTAATTCCGCAACGGCGAACTGGTATTCGAGCTGGCGCACGCGTTGGGTTTCCAGGGCCTCGAGAAAGGCCACGTCCGCCAACCGCTGCTCGGTTTCCGCTTCATCCAACTCCTGCTGGCCAATGGCCGCGGACTTTCGCAGGTCCTGTGCACGCAGCAGCTTGCGCGTGCCGAACTCAGCCTTTTCCTGACTGGCTTTGAGCGGCGCTTGAAGCTCCGCTTTGCCTTTGGCGACCGCCACGGCCGCCTGCTCCCGGCTGGACTCCAATGTCGCGATGATCTGCCCCTCCGTCACAACATCCCCTTGCTCGACCAGCAACGTGGCAATCACCCCGTCGACAGGCGACCCGATCGCTACCTCGGCGGAGGGCTTGATCAGGCACGGAATATCGGCAGCCCAAGCCGAGGACCCCAGGGTGCAGAGCAGGGCCAGGCTGCCGGCCAGGATGATCGAGTGAGAGGAACGATCCATCACTGATTGTTGCGATTGAAGCGAACCGTGCATTTCAGGCCGGCCGGCAATTTCAGGTCTGGATTGGGCAGCTCAAGGCGCACACCGAAGGTGCCGCTGGCCGCATCGACGACTTTGTCCACCACAGTCACTTTGGCCGGGAACTCACCTTTCACCGGCTCCTCGGGTTTCACCACCGCCTGCATGCCAACGCTGATCTTGCCGAGCAGTGACACGGGCGCATAGGCCTCGACCCGCAACGGATCAATTTGCGCGAGTTTGAGGATGCGTTCCTGTTTGGGGAATTCCCCCGGATGCATGTAGCGTTCGACGACGACACCGTTGATCGGGCTCCTCAACGTGCGGAGGGCGATTTCCGCGGTAGTGCGGTTCAGCTCCAGGTCGGCCAAACGCCGATTACTCAGCTCGGTATGGGCATGCGCCACCGCGCCCGTCGCCCGCTCCACGCTGGTATCCAGCGTCGCGAGCAACTGCCCTTCCTTCACGACGTCGCCTCGATCCACGGTGATGCTCTCTATGACTCCCGCCACGGGCGAGGTCATGGTGATCGTCTGATACGGATGGATGAGACAGGTCAGATCGGCAGCTTGAGCGACTGACCCGCTGGCCACCAGCAACGACCCCAGGAACAAGCCGACACACACAACGATCCTCATGACAGACTCCCTCTCGGACTCAATCGCCGCTATTCCGCCCGTCCGGCAAAGGCCAGCGCGGATTCCAATTGATCATCGACTTTCAACACAGCCCTACGCATACGGGCATGCATTCGCTCAGCAGCCCGTTGCGCCCGCCGCATCAGCCGAAGCGACGGGCCTTCCCATCCCCATCGGAGCGTCTGCGCGGCGAACCATTGTCCGAACCAAGTCCCATGCGTCGCCACCAGGTCGTCCTCCAGCGAGAGCAGCGCCTGACACGATCCCGGATCCCCCTGACGGCCGCAGCGCCCGAACAACTGACGGTCAATCCGACCCGCGTCGTGACGTTCCGTCGCGAGGACATGCAACCCTCCCCCTTCCGTCACACCGGCACCCAAGTGAATATCCGTGCCGCGTCCAGCCATGTTCGTGGCAACCGTAATCCGCCCCGGCTCGCCTGCCCTGGCCACAATCTCGGCTTCCTCCCGATCCTGCCTCGCATTGAGGACTCGATGGGGCAACCCGGCCTCGAACAACAACCGACTGAGCCGCTCCGACCCCGCCACCGACCGGGTACCGATCAAGACTGGCTGCCGCCGCCTATGCAACTGTGCTACCGACTGGACCACCGCCGCCCATCGCGATTCGGATGTGTCGAACACCCGATCCCGCAAAGCGACTCGCAGTATGGACCGATGCGTCGGAATGGTGGCCACCCCCAACCGATACACCGACCAGAGTTCGCCGGCCACCTCGCGCGCGGTCCCGGTCATGCCGGACAGCCGGAGATAGCGGCGAAAGAAGCGCTGATAGCTGATGCGCGCCAGCGTTTCCTGTCGATCACTGAGCGGACAGGACTCCTTCACCTCGATCATCTGATGCAGGCCGCGCTCCCAGGACCGATCCGCCATGACCCGCCCCGTATATTCATCGACGATCTGCACTTTCGCATCATGGACGACGTAATGCTTGTCCAGTTCGAACAAGTGCAGGGCCGACAGCGCCTGCTCGATGAGGTGCGCACGTCTGCCTCGCCCGCGCCACACGCCGCCCAACTGCCGCGTCAGCTCCGCTACACGAGCCGACCCTGCCTCGGTCAACGTGACATGCCGCGCGCGGACATCAATGCGCGCTTCTGGACCGAGACGCAGTTGCCTGGCTACCGCCAGCGCCTGCCCGTACACCAGTTGTTCCTCCGCGTCATTCCCACGCCCGGCGATGATGAGGGGTGTCCGCGCCTCGTCCACCAGCACGCTGTCCGCCTCATCGACGATGGCATAGTACAACCCGCGGAGCAGCAAGCCGCCGCCCGGATCAGACGACGCCACCTTCCGAAGCCGCCGCTGAATGCTGGTGGACTGCCGACCGACGGCCAGGCGATCTTTGAGATAGTCGAACACCAACTCCTTGTTCGTGCAGTAGGTGACGTCGCAGGCATAGGCTTGGCAACGGGCTTCGGGCGTCAACCCATGCACGATCACCCCCACCGACAGGCCCAGTGCGCGATAGATCGGTCCCATCAGCTCTGCGTCCCGCGTCGCCAGATAGTCGTTGACCGTCACGATGCGCACCAGCAAACCCGCCAACGCGGCGGTACAGGCCGGAAGCGTGGCCGTAAGCGTTTTTCCCTCGCCGGTGTGCATCTCGGCCACCAATCCCTGCAGTAGCGCATACCCCCCGGCAACCTGAACATCGAAATGCCGCTGGTCGAGGAGTCTGGCGGCCACCTCTCGCACCAACGCGAACGATTCGGCGACCAGGGCATCCGTCAATCCCTGCCGGGCCAACGCAGTGCGCAAACGGTCCGCGGTCGGTTGAACATCAGGCTCTTTCAGCCGTTGATATGTGATCGCAAGTCCGGATACGCGCGCCAAAAATTCCTGACTCAACCAGAGGCGGCTCCGCCAGCGCCGCGCGATCGGCCCAACCGTACGTTGTGCAAAGGCATCGAGCCATGGCAATGTCGGCATCGCCCGCTCGGGGTACACCGAACCCTGTACCATCTCTGGTAGGACGCTGTTAGGCATTGAACCGTGACAGGAATAGTTGACGAATGTGCCGATGCCATTGGTCCGCGAGCGGCACCCAGCCATGCGCAAATCGGACATGCACCCGCTCGCCCGCGTGGACGAGCCCGTCCTCCTCGGGAACCGCTAAGTCCACCTGAAAGACGCGCTGAACCGTCCGAACTCCCTGCGCATCCGTCGGATCGGTTACTATCGCGCCTCCCCCTTCCGTGCCAAGCGCCGCATGCGGCAATTCAGTCACAGCGGAAGGAACCAGTCGCGTAACGGCCGCCCGGTAGCGCGCATGCACCCGGTCCGCCAGCCGAACTTCCACGGCGGACTCCTGAGTGCGCACGAGATCGATATCCGCCTGCTGAACGACGGTGCGCACCGTCAGATGTCGACGTTCCACCACGTGGGCCAACACGTCGCCTTGTTTCACAAATCGACCGGGCAGGTCCTGCGGAGCCGTCACCACGAACTGCCCGGCTGCGCGACTCCGAACGACAAGGTCATCCAGCCGCCGTTGCATTCGAGCCAACTGATCCCGCGCATAGGCCAGTTCTTCTTCGATGATGGCCGCCTTGACGAGGTCGACCGGACGTTGCTCGGCAAAACGAGCGTGTAATTCTTTTACTCGCGCAACCAGCACACGCGCCTCAGCCTGAATCCGTGGATGCTCGGTGATGAACAGCACCTCACCCGGCTGCACCAGGCTATCCGGCTGGGCGACAATCTCCCGAACGAACCCATCGGTACCGGCTCGTACCACCGATTCATCGGGAACCCAGACGACGCCCTCCGCGAGCGTATGGAACGGCGCCGGAGCCAAACACAGACCACCGACCAGCAAGGCCAGGCCACCGACGGTGATGGCCACGGCACGGCCACGCACCAGACGGATCGAGGGACTCGTGAACAGATACGATAGACCCTTGCCCAGCGGCACCAGGAGCATCCCCACCGCCGTCATCACAGCGAATAAGATTCCCAGCAAAGGAGAGAGTTCACCCAGAAACAGGAGAATTGCCGCCGTCACCATTAACCGGTACAGGGTCGACGCCACCCCGTATCCGATGGACCAGGCCCGCTCTCCAGCCGTGGCATCAGGCCGGCTGACCTCTCGCGCCCCGAACAGGTACCGCTCACAGAGGTAACGGAGATAGGCCGTCGCCCTCGCCCGAAGATTCGGCATCTCCAGCCAATCCATCAACATGTAGTACCCGTCAAAGCGGAGCAACGGGTTGAGGTTGAACAGCAGTGTGCTCACCCCCGCGAGAACGATCGTGTTGTAGGCCAGCACGCGGACCAATCCCGGTTCCGCATTGATCCAGATCACCAGGGCCAGGGAGGCCAAGGCCACCTCGACCATCATTCCGGCAGCGCCGACCAGGACCCGCTGCCACTTGTCGCGGAACGCCCAGGCGGCAGAGGCCTCGCAATAGGGCACAGGCGTCAGGACCAGCAGCATCACCCCTAATTCATGCACCTCGCCGCCGAAGGCTTTCGTCATCAGTCCGTGTCCCACCTCGTGAAGCAGTTTGATCACGGGAAAGAGCAGCCAGAGCGCCACCAAGGAATAGGGCGTGGACAGTTGTGCGAACACATCATGGGTCAACTCCGACCAGTACAATCCGCCCAATGCAACGCCCAAACCGGCCAGGCATAACCACAGCAACAAACCGGACCAACCGAAGAACGGGCGAACCACCAACATGAGCGCGGAAAGGAATCGGTCAGGGTCGAAGAGGGGCCGGCGCCATGCAAACACATTGGACCACCGGCTCGCCCATTGCCGCCGCGCAATCCGGTCGGCGCGCTCGGTCAATTCTCCGGTATCGGGCAGGACGTCGCAGACGATGAGATCCGAGCCGTAGAGCTGGGTCAGCAGCCGAATCACGTCGTCCTGACTCGGAGCCTCATCCCCGAGTTCCGCCGTGGCCGATTCCCAGATGGCCCGCACCGTGTGCCGGCCATCCATCAGGCCGATCAATCGATACGCCGCAGGGGTGAATCGGTGGAACCGCTCAGACGCGCGATCCTGCAGGACGTACGAGGTCCGACCACGATATTGGTGCCACGTCAACTCCACATGACTGCGCAACCGCGGTCTCAGCCGTTCGACGCGATACCAGGACGCGCTAAAGAATTCTCCGGCCATGTCTCACCAAAACACTACTGGTGACCAGCGACTCAGTACGAGGACACCACCATAAAATTGCGCAGCTGCAGGCCTGTGCTAGGCTCCAGCCATGCAACACCAACGTCACGCCCAAAACCACCGAAAACCTGAGGATCCGATCCTCGCAGAGATCTTGCACCGCTTAACCGGTGCCTTCCAGCCTGAGCGAGTCTAGCTATTCGGCTCTCGGGCTCGCGGAGAAGCCGGCCCTGACAGCGATTACGACCTGTTGATGGTGCTAAAAGAGTCGGCGTTGTCGCGGTATCGACGCGAGCAAGCGGCGTTCCGTACCTTGATCGGTGTCGGAGCCGCAAAGGATATTCTGGTGTTGACGCGTGAGGAATTCGACCGGAAGCGCACCGTGGGCTCCTCCCTCCCGGCTGCCGTCGAGCGGGAAGGCATTCTGCTCTATACAGCCTGAAACCGCCGCGGAAACACGGGCGTGGTTTCAGAACACCACGAACGATCTGCGTGGCGCCGACATCGACTTGGCCGCCGCACCACCCCTGATCGAAGATGCCTTGTTTCATCGCCAGCAAGCCGCCGAGAAGGCGATGAAGGGCGACCTGACGGCGCATGAGCGCGTTTTTAGAAAAACGCATGACTTGGACGAACTCGCCCGAGCCTGTGAAGCGATCGACCAGACATTGAAGCCGATACTGCATGAGGCCAGAGATCTCACCGTGTTCGCCTGGGAATTCCGATATCCCGGCGATTCCCAGGTTCCTTCCCAGGAAGAGGCTGTGCAGATGTTGACCCTGGCACGACAGGTTGTCACGGCCCTCCTCGATCAGCTTCCCACACCTATCCGACCATAGATGTCCGGTCTTGGTGTTGACGCTCATGGCTCTTCGCTGTTCCTCGTTCCCATGCAGGAATACGCTGTCATGGCAGCCAGGCCCACAGCTTCAGGCTCGCCCAATCGACAAGGTCGTGAGTCCAGATCCAGACCAACGACCGTTCATCCACCGCGATCTTGCCCACCCCCCCATGGCCGGACGGAGCCGGTCTGAGGGTGGAGTCGTCAATTTGGCTTCGACACGAAAATAGTTGCGGCCATCCTTGGCGGTGGAGACCGGTGTGAGCTGGGTCACCGAAAACGGCAGCTCATCGTGGGGCAACGAGGAGAGCACAAGTGCCCCCCCCCTGGCCGACGCGCAACCCAGCCATGTCGCGATCATCCACCTGCAGCACGACCCGATACTCATGTAATGGCACGACCTCAAAGAGCACCTACCCCTCTTCGACCGGCGATCCAAGCCGCTGGCTCCAATCACCACTCACGACGACGCCGGCAAAGGGTGCCGTGATCCTGGTGCGCGCGAGTTTGTCGGTCGCAAGCGCCACCTGCGCCTCAGCCTGCACAACCTCCGCCGCCTTGATCTCGAGCTTGGCGGCATCCCGTTCGGCCAGGACCTGCCGATACTCCTTGGCCAACTGATCCCGTTGGCTCAACCAGCGCAGCCGTTCCAGCTTCAAATCATGCTCCTGGAGCGTGGCGAGGACTTGCTTCGCCTGAACGAGGTCACAGGCCCGCACCGGCGCGGTTTCGAGAAAACCCTGGAATGGAGCGACCGCCGCCTGCTGAACCGACCCCTCCAGCACCGTCTTCGCCGTCACGCGGTAGTCGCCGGTGGCGAAACAGAAAAAGGCAGCAAGCGCGGCCACAGCCAGCGTCGCCAGCTTGAACCCCACGTGGCGCAGCCCCATGAGCTTGGCCAGTTGTAACCGGGCCGACGCCCAAACCTTCCCGCCGAGCCAGCGCGCGTCCCGTCGTTGCATCTCGAAGAGCGGGCCGGTCACCGCACTCAATGCTTCGAGCAGGTCGAGCGTCGTGCGATCGAACGACGGCTCCGCCCCTCGCTCCACCGTTAGCACGCCGGTCACACGACCGTCGCACAGCAGGGGCACGGAGCAGGCTGCCGCAGTATGAAATTGGCGCACCAACTCGTCGTGCGCGCGCCGGATCTGGGCCGAGGTGGTCGGCAGCGGCGGCAGCAGGATGGTCTGTCGCTGGTCGAGCGCTTCCTCCATCGCAGCGGTGATGGCTTGGACCAGCGTAGTCTTGGCGCTGAACGTGCTGTTGTGGGAAAGGGCCGTGAGCGTGACACGACCATTCGACACCGTGCCGAGGCTGACGCGATCGCTCTGCAATCGGGTCGCGACCTCCGTCACAAACGCTCTGGCCGCAGCCTCATACCCCGCCTGCCCGAGCGCCGGTGAGAGTAGATCGAACAAGAGCTGAAGCCGATCCGCGCTCTGGGCCTTCGCCGTCAACTGTGCCAACACGTCGCTCGACAACGTCTGTTCGAGCCGAGACGTAGACTCAGGCGCCATCATGCTTCGGCTCCGGCATCTCTAGCCAAGACAAACTCGCAACCTTCATCGGCGGAACACTGTTAGTCCTCGGACTCGTCATCGGGTTCATCTCCACTTGACTCACAATCTCATTGTGAGATAGGTTGACCCGGTGCACATTATTACGCGGAAGCGGCTGGCGGCATTCTGGCGCATCCACCCCGAGGCGCGCGTACCCTTAGCATACTGGTTTACCATCGTGCGCAAGTCCGACTATGACTCTTTTGTCGCCCTGCGACGGACATTCCCTTCGGCCGACCAGGTCGGCGGGTTCACCGTGTTCAACATCGCAGGCAACAAGTTCCGATTGATTGCCGCGATCCATTACAACCGCAAGAAAGTGTACGTCCGGTATGTACTCACCCATGCCGAGTACGACCGGGACAACTGGAGGACGTAACCTATGCGTACGAACTATCTGCATGAAGCCAACGTTGAATATCGTCGCATGCGCCGCCGGATTCCACTCGGCCCGTTGCGGAGCCGGCCCGAATATGACCGGGCCGTGGCGGTGCTCGACGACCTCATCGACGAAATCGGGGAACGAGAGGCGCATCCTCTGGCTGACTTGGCCGAAACGCTCGCGCTCGTGATCGAGGCCTATGAGGACCTCCACGTCCCGATTCCTGAGAGCACCGGCCCGGCGGTCCTGCGCGCCTTGATGGAAGAACATGGCCTGTCTCAATCGGATCTCCCCGAGATCGGCAGCCAAGGCGTGGTGTCGGAAGTCCTGTCTGGCAAACGCGACCTCAACGTCCGGCAAATCGCCAAGGTGTCGGCTCGCTTCGGCATCTCCCCGGCGCTATTCATCCCCTCGTCCGGCATAAGGACATCGACCACAGCGCGGCGCAAACGCGCAGTTTAGGGCCCCGCGCTCTCCCGGCCTCGCTCCCGAACTTCTCCATCACCGATGCAGTCGGCAACATCATGACGCGGAGTCCCCATCGTGAGCCGTCGTATGCGCACTTCCTGCCCCGGACGAAGAGGGCGAAGCCGCTGCCGGTGCTGTGTGATCCAGCGCGCCGTACTGCCGTTCGTACTGCTGCACCACCGCCCCCAGCAACAGCGCCAGACGCTTGGCGGCGAAGGGGCTGAGGATAATGCGATTCGTCACCTGCACCCGCAAGTCCGCCTGCCCCTGATCCCAAGCCTGGTTCAAGCCGAAGTTGAGCACAATCTCTTCCTTCGTGCTTGCCACATGGCAGCTGTTGGCATGATTCGTCGCCGCGCCGGCGGCATCGACCACAATACGTCGTTGGTCGGCTTTTCCCTGCGCCTGCTCGCGGCGGCCACCCGCTTGTGAATGTGTCATCGGCCCCTCCACTTGTTTCTCACGCAACGCCCTCTTTCATGGCAGTCTCCGAAAGGCAGCGAACCGGTTGACACTCCGCAAGGCCTCTGCTAGCGTGAACTCCATTGAGAAAACACCCGTCTGTGTGTCCGCGCCGAAAAAAGGATGTGCCCATGGCTACGATCCAGATTAAGACGCCCTCTCCCGATCAAGCCATCCCGTTGGTCAAGGATGCCCTGGCGATGGAGACCAAACTCACACGCGACAGCCTACGCACGACCGACGAACGGATCGCCATACTGACAGGCCGACTGAAGGTCACGCCTGAGCAGGTCTTGACGGGTGCCGTTCCCCGGACGGAAGAGAACGAGGCGCTCCTCCTCGATCTCGAGGGTGAACTGGAAGTGCGCCGCGTGCTGCGGGACACACTCAGCCATCTCGACCAACTTGAAGTATGTCCGTAGCCAAGTACGTGGCGGAGATTCGTCGTCAACTCAAGTACGCGTACCACTATTCCTCCTCGGCGCGCTCAACGGATCATATTATTTGACCCCCTCCAGGCGTCCAGGGTACTCTAGGCCTGGTGAGTCCTGGAGAGATTACTATGCCGAAAGTGCTACACCCCCATGTCACGACCAACCCCGCGATCTGTGGCGGCCGTCCACACGTCACTGGCACCCGCTTCTCCGTACATCGCGTAGTCGAGTACGTCCTTCGTCAGGGTGTCGCACCGGAAGAACTGCTGGAGGCATTCCCTCAGCTCACGTTGGGAGCCATCTACGACGCGCTCGCCTACTACTATGACAACCGGGACGAGGTCGATGCCGAAGCGACCGCCGACTCCGCGCTGGATGCCGAGCGTGGGTGAGAAGCCGCAGCCCTCTTGCCTCACATCATCCCTGACCACCGCATGAAGCTCTACTTCGACGAACATGTGCACCCGCTCGTGGCCGTCATGTTACGCGAACGGGGAATCGACTGTCGCACCACACGAGAAGCCGGCAACCTTGGGCGAAGCGACGAAGACCAATTACGCTACGCCACGGCATAAGGACGTGTGCTCGTCACCTTTGACCGGCGCGACTTCCTGATCCTCGCACACCAGTGGGCCACCCTACACCGGAGACATGCTGGCCTCATTTTGTCCAAACAATGCCCGGTCCCGGAATTGGTTCGCTATCTACTTCGCTGCCACACCCGTCATCAGCAGGACGACCTCACCGGCCACATCCTCTGGCTACAGAACTACAAAGAACCGCTCAGCCTGTAACGACCGACAGCCCGTCGCCAGACAGTGCTCGGATCTGATGCGCCCCGACTGCTTCCTCCGCCTTTCTCGCTTCACGCTTCACGAGATACGACATACGCTCTGCCTCATGCCGTCACCGTGATCGTCACGGTCGCCACGTTGGAGGTGGTGGTGCCATCGGAGACGCTGTAAGTGAATGTATCGGTCCCTGTGAAGCCCACGTTCGGCCGATAGGTAAAGGTGCCGTCGGGATTCAACACCAAGGAGCCGTTCGCAGGGCCGGTGCCGAGCGTGGCCGTCAACGTCGGGCTGTCGGGATCGTTGTCATTGGCAAGCAGGCTGTTCTGGAGGCCGGTGGCCCAGAGTTCCTGGCCATTTATGCCATTGGTACCCCTAAAGAACAGCGTTCCATTCACGCTTATCATGGGGATGAATGCTAGGGAACTGCCTGACCCAGGCAAAATGTCTTTCACCAATACAGTACCATCCTCGGTCCCATCACTTTTCCAAAGTTCTCGTCCGTTTGCAGAATTCAATGCCCCCAAAAATAACGTCCCATTCACGTTCGTGAGTCCGTTAGAAACACCAATAAAAAATGAACCTCCTGTACCAGGCATGATGTCCTTTACTAAAGCTGTCCCAGCCGGCGTACCATCACTCTTCCAAAGTTCGAGACCATTCACTTCATCGTCAGCGACAAAGAACAGCGTACCGTTTACATCAATTAGCTCAATGAGTGTCGAGGCAGCGCTGCTGGCATTAGTATCCTTGACCAGTACCGTTCCTCCCACCGTCCCGTCGCTCTTCCAGAGCTCCGGACCGTTCACGGGATCCAGGACTCTAAAGAAGAGTGTCCCATTCACATTGGTCAGAAGCTCTGGAGTCGAAGAGCTGATGCCGGGAACTATATCCTTGACCAACACCGTCCCCGCCGCCGTCCCATCGCTTTTCCAGAGTTCCACACCGTTGACACCATCACCCGCGGTAAAGAAGAGGGTACCGTTCACATTCGACCCAGCCTTTGCCGACAACGATGTGCATATGGCATCTGTGGGGCTCGGTCTCTTGTGCCACGGCGGGGGAAAATTTTTGGGTCTCATGGACTGCACCAGTTCCGGAAATGCACCATTTTCGAGACGCGGGGTCGGTATCGACCTAGCGTATCAAGCCTTTCTGTTTGACACCCGCTTGGTAACTGGCAACCCCAACCCGACCGTCAATGGAACGTACCGCACGACCAATCACGCTGGCGCAGTGACCTTTCGTGCCCTGTTTTAGGTCGATTGACCCTCCACGCCCATCTATGCGAAAGTTTGCGATCGATCTGCACACGCACCGTGCTGACGCGTAGTTCCCGTCCCGTAACTGAAGGAGTTTCCATGACGATCGACCCTCGACACAAAAGTCACAACCTGCTCGACGGACCGGGCCGCGCACCAGCCCGAGCCATGCTGAAAGCCGTGGGATTTACCGATGCCGACCTCGAACGTCCGTTGATCGGCGTTGCCAACACCTGGATTGAGGTCATGCCCTGCAACTTTCACCTGCGTCGCTTATCGGAGCGGGTCAAGGCTGGCATCCGCGCGGCAGGCGGCACCCCGATTGAGTACAACACCATCGCGGTCTCCGACGGCATTTCCATGGGCACCGAGGGCATGAAGGCGTCGCTCATCAGTCGCGAGGTCATCGCCGATTCCATCGAGCTCGTCGCGCGCGGACATCTGTTCGACGGCGTCGTCGCCCTATCGGGCTGCGATAAAACCATTCCCGGCACCGTCATGGCGCTCTGCCGATTGAATGTGCCGTCTCTTATGCTGTACGGCGGATCCATCATGCCGGGGCAGTTTCAGGGCCATGACGTGACCATTCAGGACGTCTTTGAAGCGGTCGGCAAACATGCCTGCGGCAAGATGACGAATGCCGAATTGAAAGACCTGGAAGACCATGCCTGCCCCGGACCCGGCGCCTGCGGCGGCCAGTTCACCGCCAACACCATGGCCATTGCCTTCGAATTCCTGGGAATTTCGCCCATGGGTCGAAACGGGGTCCCCGCCATGGATGCGCACAAAGACGATGTGGCGTTCGAGTGCGGCAAACTGGTCATGGACCTGCTCAAGAAAGACATTCGCCCCAAACAGATCATCACCCGCCGCTCCATCGAAAATGCCATCGCCGCCGTCGCGACAACCGGCGGCTCGACAAATGCGGTCCTGCATCTGCTGGCCGTGGCGCGCGAAATGGGCGTGCGGCTCACCATCGACGATTTCGATAAGATCAATCGGAAGGTGCCGTTGCTGGCCGATCTGAAACCGGGTGGCCACTTCACTGCGGCAGATCTGTATGCGGCCGGTGGCACGACCTTAGTGGCAAAACGCTTGATCGATGCAAAGATCCTCCACCCGGACCAGATCACCGTCAGCGGACGGACGATCGGTGAAGAAGCCAAAGCCGCTGTCGAAACAGCAGATCAACAGGTGCTACGCCCGCTGTCCAAGCCGATCAAGCCGACAGGCGGGTTAGTTATTCTCAAGGGCAACCTGGCTCCAGAGGGCTGCGTCGTCAAAGTTGCCGGCCATTCCATTCTGCATTTCAGCGGGCCAGCGAAAGTGTACGAGCGCGAGGAAGATGCCTTCAAAGCCGTACAGGCCGGAAAGATCAAGGCCGGCGATGTCGTCGTCATTCGATACGAAGGACCATCCGGCGGCCCCGGCATGCGAGAAATGCTTGGGGTGACCGCTGCTATCGTCGGTGCAGGCCTGGGCGATTCCGTCGCACTGCTCACGGACGGACGATTCTCCGGCGCGACACACGGCCTGATGGCCGGACATGTCGCCCCTGAAGCCATCAAGGGCGGGCCGATCGCAGCCGTGAAAACCGGCGATGTCATCACCTTCGACATTGTGAAACGGCGGCTGGATGTCAATGTGACGCAGAAAGAAATGGCCGCGCGCCTGAAGAAAGTCAAACACCCTGCCCCTCGGTATCTCTCCGGCGTGATGGGAAAATACGCCCGCCACGTCTCCTCCGCGTCCGAAGGGGCGGTCACCACCTAGCCATGGCGATTCGGCCTCGATGGGGTCTTGCGGCGGCGCTCTGCGCCGCCGCCTGCCTCCTCGGGCCGACCGGTAGCCATGCAGCCGAGCCACACCAGGCTCTGTGCGCGGAATGGCAGAGCCGCCATCCCCAGTGGATCTGGTGCGACGACTTCGAGGTCGATCGACTCAGCAGCTATTTCGAATATGACATTCGGCATGGCCGCTTTGTGCGCGAAGCCGGATCGGGAGTCGGCGCCTCGACCGGCATGCGAGCGGAGTATCTGCCCGGCGATCCTCATGGAGGGTCGCTCCATCTGGCCTTCGGCAAAACTCCGAGCGAGTATATGAGGCCCGTCGACGAGGGCACCGCCAAGTATCGGGACATCTACTGGCGGTTCGATCTGCGGCTGCAACCGGGCTGGACCGGGGGTGGGGCCGACAAACTCACGCGAGCGACGATCCTTTCGAGCGACCGGTTTGCCCAGGCGGCCATCGGCCATTTGTGGAGTGGCGGCTTACCTGGCTCCGATCCTGAACGGCTCTACCTCGATCCCGCCTCCGGCACTGATGAATTGGGCGCCTTGCGCACGACAACCTATAACGATTTTCCCCGCCTGCGCTGGCTCGGCGCTGCCGGCGGCCAGACTGCGTTGTTCAATCCCGCCAACATCGGCACATGGTTCTGCATCGAAGTGCACATGAAATTAAACAGTCGCGATGCCGAGGACGGTGTGTTCGAGTATTGGATGGATGGTCGGCTGGAAGCGCAACGGACCAACGTGAACTGGATCGGCAGCTATAATGAGTATGGCATCAACGCAGTGTACCTGGAGCAGTATTGGACCTCGGTCCCGTTCAGCAAGGTGCAACAACGCTATTTCGACAACTTCGTGGTTTCCACGGCGCGTATCGGATGTGCCCGCTGAATGGAACCACCGGCCACGCTCCGGCCATTGACTGGAAAACGTTAACCGTTTCTTGATCTGCCGGGTCAACCGGCTGGTGTAGACTGCCCACCCATTACGTATGGCATTACGGTCCACAGCTTCGAACGTCGAGCCCCAGACAGCCACACCTGCACCCCAGGCGTCTTCCGTACGCCCAGTCACGAGCGATCTTTCCCGTCCCGAATGGTTCATTAATCGGGAACTGAGTCTCCTTGAATTCAATCGCCGCGTGCTCGATCTGGCCAAGGATCAAAAAGTCCCCCTGCTGGAACGCCTCAAATACCTCTGCATCGTCAGTTCCAACCTCGATGAATTTTTCGAGGTGCGAGTCGCCGGTCTCAAGGAACAGGTCACGCACGGCGTCGAGCAGCGTGGGGCCGACGGGCTGACGCCATCGGAGCTCCTGGCGCGCATTGCCGTCCTCACCCACCAGCTGGTGCATGAACAGTACGTCGTCCTGAATCAGTCGCTGATCCCCAAGCTGGCCGACGAACGGATTCGCTTTCTGAAGCGGGCCGACTGGATGCCATCGCACATTCGCTGGATGCGCCGCTTCTTCTCACGCGAGTTACTTCCATTGCTGAGTCCGGTCGGCCTGGATCCCGCGCATCCGTTTCCGAAACTGCTCAATAAAAGTCTGAACTTTCTCGTGACACTGGAAGGGACGGACGCATTCGGCCGCCCCAATGGCACGGCAATTGTACAGGTTCCGAGGTCGCTTCCCCGTGTCATTCATCTTCCTGTTCGTAATGCAGCCTGGCCGCATGATTTTGCGTTCCTGTCGTCGGTGATTCATGCCTTTGTCCATCAACTGTTCCCCGGCATGCATGTCACGGGGTGCTACCAATTCCGCGTCACGCGAAACAGCAATTTGTTCGTCGACGAAGAAGACGTGGACGACCTTCGCCGCGCCCTTGAGGGACAACTACCGGACCGACGCTTCGGCGATGAGGTGCGACTGGAAGTGGCGGACAATTGCCCGCCGGATCTGGTCTATTTTCTCCGTGAGCAGTTTCATCTCGATGCGCGGGACGTGTATCAATGCCACGGACCGGTCAATCTCCATCGGCTCATGGCCGTACCCGATCTCGTCGATCGCCCCGACTTGAAATTTCAGCCGTTCACACCCGGCGTGCCGGCGACTCCGGTGCCGAGCGAAGACTGGTTCGATGCCATCCGGCAGAGCGATATCCTGCTGCATCACCCCTATCAATCGTTCGCGCCGGTCACCGAGTTCCTTCGCCAGGCGGCCACGGATCCGCACGTGCTCACGATCAAGCAAACGCTGTATCGAACCGGGGCTGACTCGGCCATCGTGCAATCCCTCGTGGATGCCGCACGTGGCGGAAAAGAAGTCACCGTGGTGATCGAATTGCGTGCGCGCTTCGACGAAGAAGCCAATATTGAGCTGGCGCACGATTTGGAGGAAGCCGGAGCCCATGTGGTGTATGGCGTCGTGGGCCTCAAGACGCATGCGAAGATGAGCCTCGTGCTCCGGCGGGAAGGCCGGCTCCTGCGTAGCTATACTCATCTCGGTACCGGCAACTATCACGCCCGCAATGCGCGGCTCTATACGGATTTCGGATTACTGACTTGTGACGCGGCGATCGGCCGGGATGTGCGGACCGTTTTTCAACAACTCACCTCATTGGGACAACCGGGGCGACTCAAGCATCTGCTCCAATCGCCATTCACGTTGCATACGACATTGCTCAAATGGATTGCCCGTGAAACCGACCGTGCCAAGCAAGGCAAGCCGGCCCACATCATTGCCAAGATGAACGCGCTGCTGGAGCCGCAAATTATTCGCGCGTTGTACAAGGCTTCTCAAGCCGGCGTCAAAATTGATTTGATCGTCCGTGGACCGTGTGCCTTACGACCAGGCATCGCCGGCCTTTCGGAACATATTCGTGTACGCTCCATCATTGGACGATTTCTCGAGCACAGCCGGATCTTCTATTTCCTCAATGATGGCGATGACAGAGTGTTTCTCTCCAGCGCCGACTGGATGGATCGCAATTTTTTCCGGCGCATCGAAGTGGCCTTTCCCGTGCTGGACCCGGCACTTCGCCGCAGGATTATCGAAGAAGGTCTCCGTCCGTACCTGGAAGACAATACCCACGCCTGGATTCTTCATCGAGACGGTACGTACAAGCGGCAAACGCCAGGGCGAAGAGCGGCACGTTCAGCCCAACAATGGTTGATGAACCGACTCGTCACCTAACGCCCGCCTCACACCCTGATTCCCGTTTCTTCCACACTGTTAACGCCCTCTTAACCTGTCGCTGATTCGGCTGTTGCATATTCCGCTGAATCCGGCCACCGATTCCGAGCGAATCCGGCCACCCGTCGGAGCCCCGCGACGCAGGGTCTCAGTGGTCTGTCCGAGGTGGCCGACTTCCGTCCGATTTCGCCAGTCGTTTGC
>WBZN01000052.1_pt1 | contig 182218 bp, 170 predicted proteins | sample 5204281 | NCBI WGS metagenome assembly WBZN01 (sample SAMN12344347, study PRJNA552823) | activated sludge metagenome | biome: Activated sludge suspended growth; feature: Nitrification reactor; material: Wastewater; isolation source: activated sludge from nitrification reactor of wastewater...
CCTTGAGCAGATATCCCTGCGCCCCTGCGACAATCGCCTCCTGGACGACGGCCGGGTCATCCTGAATACCGAGGAGGAGCACCCGCCGCGCAGGCTCGCGGGCGACCATCAGGCGGCAGGCCTCCACGCCGGACCGGTCGGGCAACCGGCTGTCCAACAACACCAGGTCGGGTTGCACCTGGTCCACCAACTCAATCCCTTCGGCGGCCGACACCGCTTCTCCCACAACGCAAAATTCTGCCGCCCTGATGAATTGCTCCCGAATCCCCAGGCGCACCATCCAACTATCATCGACTAACACAATGCGATAGCAAGGCAGCTGCATGCATCCCCCATCGTGACAAAACCGGCGCTTCATCAGCGCTACCAGTTTCGCCAGATTAGGGTTGTAGGAATATAGGCAGGAGGTGGATTTACACGTCAGTATTCGGCTGACGCGAAGTCAGGGAAGACTTCAAGGCTCCGAACGGGGAGAGAACAGGACTAATCAATCAAGCGCGCTTCGATGGCATATCGGATCAGCTCTCCGGTGCTTTCGCAGGAAAGCTTTTCCAGGATCCTCGCACGGTAGGTACTAATGGTTTTCACGCTGAGGCAAAGTTCTTCCGCGATCACCGATACCGATTTGCCCTGTCCCAGCAACCGAAGGACTTGCAGTTCACGATCCGAGAGCCGCGCGTGAAGATCCCCTTCCGTACCGGTCTCAAAGGCGTGCGCCAGTTGCTCGGCCAGGGCCGCGGTAATATATCGGCCGCCTTGCAAGATGCGGTTCACCGCCGCCAGCAACTCTGACGGCGCGCTCTGCTTGGTGAGATAGCCGGCGGCTCCGGCCCTGATCGCCCGCATGGCGAATTCTTTCTCCGGATAGAGGCTCAACATCAGCACGGACAACCGGGGCTGCAACAACTTGGCCTCCTTCAACACATCCAGACCGTGCTTGTCGGGTAGGGCAATGTCGAGAATCATCAGGTCCCAGGGCTCGCGACGCAAGGCTTCCAGTGCCTTCTCCCCGGTCTCGGCCTCCAGAATTTCCGAACAGACCTGCTCATCCTCCAGCAGGTCACGCACCCCCCTGCGCACGACTGGATGATCATCGGCAATCAGGCAGCGACATTTACTCATGAACCGCTTTCCTCCGTGGTCGGCGCGACACCGTCGCTCCTTGGCCTGTTCCACGCGCAGGCTCCGGTGGCGAACTGACCGGAATCACCACCTGCACGCAGGTTCCTGTCCCGGGGCTGGAGAAGATTTCAACCTGTCCGCCGAGTATCTCGACCCGCTCCCGTATGCCCCGCAAACCGAACCCTCCGGTCGGAGCCAGACCCGCCACATCGAAACCGATGCCGTCATCCTTCACCGTCATCCGCCACGCCTGCTGGTCACTCGTCATGGCGATGGCGACGTTCGTGGCGCGCGCATGACGGATCACATTGGTCAGCAATTCCTGAACGATGCGATAGAACGCGGTTTCCAGCGTGGGGAATCGCGACGGTCGGCGATCCCCTTGCTCGAACACCAGCGAGCAGCACAGCCCGGTTCGCGCCTGCACATCCGCGATCAAGGACTCCAACCCGGCTTTCAACCCTAACTCTTCCAGGACAGGAGGCCGGAGGGCTCGCACGATCTGCCGAAGGCTGACAAACAGCAGATCTGTCGTTTCCAGGGCGCGGGCCAACCGCTCCTGACTTCGAGGCCCCAATGCTTTCGGACGCGCGGCCACGCTGCGCTTGACGGATGCCAAATCGAATTTGAGCGACGTCAGCAATTGACCCAATTCGTCATGCAACTCACGCGACAGCCGGCGGCGCTCGTTGGATTCAACCATTTGCAATTCCTGCGACATGGCCTGAAACCGCCGGTAGGCTTCTTCGAGCGAGGCGTAGGCGCGCTTAGGACCCGTGACATCGATCATCGCCCCGATCATTCGTATGGCCGTTCCGGCCTCGTCCCTCACGATGTGGGCCCGGTCCAGGAAATGACCGTATGTGCCGTCGCGCAGCAGAAAGCGGTACTCTGCGGCGAGGGTCCGCACATCCGACCGGATGGCCTGCTGCACCATTTCCAGAATGGAGGCCTTGTCTTCGGGATGTAACCGCCTCGTCCAGGCGTCAATACTTGGTTCATGCTGAGGTTCGTACCCGAACTTTTCGCAGGCATTGGGACTCCACCAATGGTGGTTCGTCGTGAGATCCCAGTCCCATAACACATCATTGGTCGCCTGGGCCACGAGACGAAACCGCTCCTCGCTGAATCGGAGGAGCAGCTCCGTGCGCTTTCGCTCCGACATATCCCGAACCGTGGCGAAGTTATACTCCCGCCCTTCGAAGACCACGAAATTGGCCACGACCTCTACGGGATAGATCTCTCCCGATTTGGACCGGTGCTGCGTTTCCAGGCGCTGACGACCGGTCACCCGAAGCTCCTGCCAGTGGCGGGCCCATGCCTCTATCTGATAATTGGGATCGAAATCCGGCACGGCCATTCGAAGCAATTCGTCCTTGGTATAGCCCATCCGTTCGCACGCGGCCGCATTCACGAACAACACGCGCGCCGCCTCGTCCACCCAGAACACCATGTCACCCGCCCGTTCAATGGCGAATTGCGTCAAATGCAACTGCGTCTCTGCCCGCTTCCGATCGGTGATATCCCGCATGAACGCGCAATAATATTCCCGGCCTTCGTGAACCAGAAAATTGATGGTCGTGTCGATCTGAATCACGGCTCCATCTTTTTTCTGATGCCGGGATTCAAACGAGAAGGACTTTCTCAGTCTCACATTCTCCCAATGCGTCCGCCAGGTCTCACGGGGAAAACTCGAATCGATGTCATGCACCGTCCTGGACAAGAGCTCCTCGCGGGTATAGCCCAGCATGGCGCATGCCGCCTCGTTGACATCCAGAATACGCGCCTCGGCATTGACCAGAAAGACCGCGTCCACCGCCTGCTGAATGGAAAACCGGGTGAGGCGCAGCGCATGCTCCGTCCGCTTCCGTTCGATGGCGAGGCAAGCCAGATACGATGCGCGCGCAACCATAGGCGCTTCTTCGGTCCACTGGGCGGGGGTCTGGTTGTAGATGGCGAAGGTGCCCAGGAGTTTGCCGGCCGCCGAGATGATCGGGGTCGACCAACAGGCCCGAAGACCGTGCGCCAGTGCGAGGTCGCGAAAGTCCGCCCAGAACGGATGACTGGCAATATCCTTCACCACCACCTGTTGACCGGTGAATGCGGCCGTGCCGCACGACCCGCATGCAGGACCGATGGCCATCCCATCCAACGCCTGGACATAGGACTCGGGGAGACTGGGACCGGCGCCATAGCGCAAATGGGCGTCATCGTCCTCCAGCAACAGGACGGAGCAGAGCACGCCGCTGAACAGGCCCTCCATCATAAGGCAAATTTCTGCCAGCACCGCCGACAACGGCGCATCCGATCCCATCATCTCCAACACGCGTGTTTCCGAGGCCAGCATCTGCTCGACCTTCTTGCGCTCGGTGATGTCTCGCCCCACACCCGTGACCCCGATGACCCGCCCCTGCACATCCCGATACGGAGCGCCGCTCCAATGGTAAAGCATGGTCCGGCCATCCTTCGCCTGCAGATGGCCTTCCAGTTGCGCGTAGCCCTTCACGTAGGCTTCCTGAATGGCGGCGGCGGTTTTCTCCGCTTCATCGGAGGGAACCATTTCAAGAGCCGGCTTCCCCTGCAATTCCTCCCGCGTATAGCCCGTCACCGTTTCCAATCGCCGGTTCCATTTGGACACCCGCGCCTCGAGGTCCAACGCAAAAATCACGTCAGGGACGGTCTCCATGATCGTCTGGAGATTACTGAGCGCCTCGTCGCGCTCGCGCTCAGACTGCTTGCGCGCGCTGATATCGGTGATCGTCCCGACCATGCGCAGCGGACGCCCATCCGGCTCTCTGGCGACGACTTTCCCGCGATTGAGATACCATCGAAACTCGCCGGATTTCCGCCGCAATCGAACTTCGATTTCCTGCACCGGAGTACGGCCATCCACATGTGCCTGTAAGATGTCCGTGGCGCGCGCCACGTCCTCGGGATGCACCAGCGCGGCAAAGAAGCGAGGAGAGGGTGTGACCTCTTCGAGCTGATACCCGAGTAATCGAATCCATTGCGGGCTGTAGCACACCTCATCGGTGCGCATATCCCAGTCCCAGATGCCGTCATTGGTCGCCTCAATGGCAAAGTGGAACCGCTCCTCACTGGACCGGAGCGCGCGCTCGGCCGATTTCCGTTCGGTGATATCCCGCACGAATGCGAAATGGCATTCGACCCCGTTGTAGCGGATAAAGTTCACGTTCACGTCGACCGGAATCAGACGGCCGTCTTTGGCGCGATGATAACTCTCAAATGCAACTCTGCTCCGCCCCCTGGTCTGCTCCCAAAAGGCCGGCCAGGCATCCGCCTGAAAGGACGGATTGATGTCATGGACCCTCATCCGGAGGAATTCCTCTTTCGAGTAGCCCAACATGGAACAGGCTGAATCGTTCACATCCAGCAATTCCGCGCCGGCACCCACCCAATAAATAGCTTCCGTCGCATGGTCAACCGTGTACTTGGCCAGCTGGAGCGCCGCTTCCGTCCGCTTCCGTTCGGTGATGTCCTGTACCATCGCCAGGGTATACAGGGGCGTGCCGGCCTCGTCGCAAATGACAGACACACCCACCTGCGCCCAGACGACACGCCCATCTTTCCTGAGGTATCGCTTCTCACATACATCAGAGCCGCGTGTTCCGGCCAGTAACGTCTGGCTACGATCGAGATTCGGTCCCAGATCGTCCGGATGCGTGAGCGATTGAAACGTGCGGGCCAGGAGTTCCGGCTCTGAGTAGCCGAGAATCTTGCAGAGGGCCTGGTTGACCTCCTGAATGCGGCCGCTCACGTCGGCGATGGACATCCCCACCGCCGCATTGCGGTAGGCGGCACGGAGTCGTTCTTCGCTGGTTCGTCGGGCCTGTTCCGCTTGCTTGCTTTCCGTGATGTCCTTCACATAGACCACGCGTGACACCGGCACCCCATGGGCATCCCGGATGAGCATGACCTCGACCAGCACGGGAAAGAGGCTTCCATCCTTGCGCCGGTGAATGGATTCGAACGTCAGGCCGCCTGTTTCATCAATGCGCCGGATTCGCTCCAGCAGGGCGGCATGTTCCTGAGGAGGATAGATGCAGCAGATGGGTTGGCCGGCCAATTCCTCCGCGCGATACCCGCATTGGCGCGCGAACGCAGGATTCACGGCCAGAAAGGTATTGGTCGCCAAATCCGCATGGGCAAGACCGAGCTGCGCCTGGTCAAAGACCTGTTGCCAGCGTCGCGCCCCGTCCTCCGCCTGCTTACGCTCAGTAATATCCGTGGTTGCTCCGACCATGCGGTAGGCACGGCCCTGCTCATCCCATAAGGCCTGAGCGCGTGTCTGAACCCATCGATAGGTTCCATCCTTGTGCAACACCCGGCATTGCCCGTCGAAGGGTAGACGGCATTCAAAATGTGTCTGTATTTCGGCCTTCACCCGCTCCACATCGTCAGGATGCACCCGAGTGAAGAACGAGGACTCGTGATCCGGCAATTCGTCCTCGGCAAACCCCAGCAATGCCTTCCAGCGAGCGGACAGCACGGCCTGGCCGGTGATCACATTCCAATCCCAGATGCCGTCGGAGGACCCTCGAAGCGCCAGGGCATACCGTTCTTCGCTTTCTTTGAGCTGTTGTTCCGCAAGGTGACGTCCCAGTTCACTGCCGGCACGGCCGGCGGCCACACGCAGCAACGCTTCCGCCCGTTGGGCATCCTTCAGCGGTGTCCGGCCGAGCAGGGCGATCCAGCCGATTGGCGCCCCGCTCGGCGAGGGCAGTGTCAGAGCCATGTACGACTCAATCGATAGGTGGCGAAGCGCATCGTCCTGGGGAAACAGGGCCTGCACGCCGGATGGAAAGTGGCAGAATTCTTCACGGAGCACATGTTCGCAGGGCGTCCCTCCGAGGTCATACTCCAGCGGCTCAAGACGCCCCTCCGGACCCCATCCGGCCACGGACTGCGAGCGCTGCCCCCCGGGCAACGGTCGGAGACAGTATCCGTAGTCAGCCCCGACCGTGCGAGCCAATGTCTCTATAAGCTCCTGAAGGAAGGCTTTCCCCGTGAGACGGGTGGTGCGCGCCATCAGCCGCAGCACCTCCTCATTCCGTTTCTGTACTGTGAGATCCCGCACCGACACGATTCCGCCGATCCGGTCTCCACGGAAGAAGCGCGGGACATGGTTCCAGCGCACCTGCAGGAAGGAGCCATGGCTGTTCATAAACACATCGTCCCGCCTGAGCAGCGTCGCGCCGCTCAGGCAGGCATTCATCAGTTCACACGATCCCGCCTGAGCCTCGCACCCGCCCGAGCCATGACGATGCACGCAATCATGCAACGACCGACCCGTGAGATCAGACGCCGGAGCGCCCAACAGTTCTTCCGCCTCTCGATTCGCGTGGAGAATCCGCCCGCTGCGGTCGATCACGAACGCCGCTTCCGCCACGTTCGCCACCTGTTCTTCCACCGGCGGCGCTTCGAGGGAAGATTGGCCGGACCTCAGCATCCGGAGTTCCAGGAGGGCTGCGGTTTGACGCGCTAATCGTCGAATGGTCAGGCCGTCCACATCGGTCACCGGCCGCGAGACAGCATCCATCACGGCGATCGTTCCCACCGCATACCCGTCGCTGGTCACAATCGGCGCTCCGCAATAAAACCTGACAAACGGATGGGCGCGCACCAAGGCATGGGATGAGAAGCGAGCATCGGCTTGCGCATCCTCGATCACCACCGGCTCGACCCCCTGAATGGTAAACGAGCACAGCCCGCACGCGCGGTCGGTCTGGCTGACATCCAGGCCGATCGCGGCTTTCACCCACTGCCGGTTGTGGTCGATGAAGGTAATGGCGGCAACCGGCGCCTTATAGAGTGACGCGGCCAGGTGCACGAGATCGTCAAAGTCGGTTTCCGGGGGAGAATCGAGAATGCGGTAGCGATGCAGCGCGCCTACGCGCGCGGTTTCATCGGCAGGCAGAGTATGCGTCCCCATGCGTGAGCTCCCACGCGCGAGAAATTGAACCGGTCGTGTTCACAAACCGGGCCGAGTCATATCATAAATCCCCAAGATGGACCAGGGCCCTATGAAATGGCTTGCCCCACCCCTGTTCGGCCCCACGAGATGAGTCGCACCCGGGATCTCCGGTTACAGCCAGGCCGGCACAGACGTCCCATCAGCCGCGCGCCATTGAGGCGCCCACGCCAGAGCCACCAGTTTGACGGCGATATTCGATTTGCTGGGCTTGAGGGAAATCCGCTCAAGCTTCTCGGTCAGTGGATCGGTCGCCGCCATCAGCGCGTCGCTCTCCGACTTGAATTGGGATTCAAGGTCCGCCAACTGCTGCTGGAGCGTGGCGACATTTTCCTCCGCATGGCCGACCTCCTGGGATTCCTTCATCACACGGCCCGCGCTGCGAATCGCCGTCGTCGCACGGCCGATGTTGGTTGCGCTGAGCGTCTTGCGGCCAAGAAATGCTCCCAGGATCGACGCGCCGACAGACATGACCGCTTGCACCTGACTGGATCGGGATTCGTTCTGCTGCTTCTCGCGAGTTTGCTCGGCGCGCCGGACCCGGTCCCGAAGCGCCGTAATCTTAGGCGCATATTTTTTCCGCAGAGCGTCGCTTTGCCGATCACGTTCCTCGCGACCGGCTTGCTGCAACCGGACACGAAAGTCGCGTTCGGACTCGCCGGGCAGCGAGAGCGCCCGTGTCGTGGGGCTTCGCCAGAGCTCGAGCGTTTGCGTGCGAAACACCCAGCCTGAGAGGTCGCTCTTCCAGGTGTCATAGTGCTTGCCTTTGCTTGCCGCGCCGGGCAGAGCCCCGAACTCGGCGTCACCGGCAGGTTCGCGTTCAAGATCCGCCACCTGCACCTCCGCAGCCGTGGACTGCTCCCACTCCACCGGGACGACGCCGCTGCTGAGCGCCGCTAAGCGGGTGAGGTCATTCGTTGCGTCCACCCCCGCTTTGTTCTCGACGAACCGCGCCTGCGCAACGCCCAAAACCATGGGTTGATAGATGAGCGCCGCACCGCGTGGCGGCGTTCCCCGGAGCGGAATAAAATATTGTGGTACGTCCGGAGGCAGCATGGGCCGGGAAGTCGTCGTGCGTGACGTCTCATTCGTCGATCTCGAAGCCCCGGGCACGTCCTTCTCGTCCTGCCGGTAAGTTCCCGATGACAGCTGTCGCTTCACCGGGTCCATCAGCTGTTTGATCTGCATGCGTGTCAGCGGTCCCCGGAGATAGGACAGCGTCCAGCGGGTTTGAAAAACTTCCGGCGCATCCTCATGCACGTTATTCAACAGAAAGACCCGGTTCCCGAGCCCGGCGAGAATCTGCTCCATCTGCTGACGATCAAATTTTTTACCGCTGCTCGCCGCCGCTCCTTCCAAGCCCTCGATCACCCGCGCCTTATCGCGCTCCGTTTGCAAGCGTCCAATGAACCAGGTGCCGGTATTGGCCAATCCCTTGTAATCGAGATCGACCGGGTTCTGGGTGGCCAGCACGACCCCCAAGCCAAACGCGCGCGCCTGCTTTAACAGTGTCAAGAGAGGCGCCTTGGAAGGAGGGTTCGCGACCGGAGGAAAGTAGCCGAAAATCTCATCCATATACAGGATGGCGCGTAAGCTGGTGGTGCCGGACTGGGCGCGAACCCAGCCCAATATTTGATTGAGGAGGAGTGAGACAAAAAACATCCGCTCGGCGTCGTTCAAATGCGCGATGGAAAAAATCGCGATGCGTGGCTTCCCCGACGCGCCATACAACATCTGCCCGACATCCAGAGCCTCGCCTTCCATCCACGCGGAAAAACCGGGCGCGGCCAACAGGTTGTTCAATTGCATCGCCAGGGCAAACCGCTCCCTGGAAGGGAAAAATGATTCCACATCCAGCACCCCGACTTTGGTCATCGGTGGCGTCTGAATCTGATGGATGAGGGCGGCCAGGTCCAGGTCGCGTCCCGCCCGCCAGGCACTGTCGAGAATAGACGACAACAAAATGTGCTCACGGCTCTGAATCGGATCAGCCTGCACACCGATCAGTCCCAGCACGCTGGTCACCGTCGTGGAGATCCGTTCGCGCAACAGCTCAGCATCATCCAGCATCTCGGGTGAGGGAGCGGCAAAGGATTTCAGAATCGACACCGGCAGACCGGCGCTGCTCCCCGGCGTGTAAATGGCAACATCCGCCGCATCGCGCAATTTTTGAATCCGCTCGCCGCTCTGCCCCCACTCCCCCAAGCCTGTTTGCCACAGGGCCGCCTGCTGGGCCGCGTAGTCAGCGGGCGAGAGCCCTTTCTTGCGAGCGTCGTCCTCATTGATCCAGGGCGCAAAATCCTCGCCCCGCAAGTGCGGGAACGTCAACAGCAGGTTGGCAAGATCGCCCTTGGGATCGATCACGATGGCGGGAATGCCGTCGATCGCCGCTTCTTCCAGGAGTCCGACGCACAGCCCGGTCTTGCCGCTTCCCGTCATGCCCACGCACACGGCATGGGTGACCAGATCCTTCGAATCATACAGGAGCCACCCCGGCTTGGCTTGCTTCGCGGCGAGCGCATAGGGCCGACCGAGATAGAAGACCCCAAGTTTTTCAAACTCCTCCGTCGCGTGCCCTTGGTCCGGTGCGGCAGACGGACGAGCCGACGATCCCTTCTTGGCTGGCATAGTTCCTCCCTCACAGATGGCAAAGCAGGTGCGGACCCTATTGGCCGGGGCCATTGTATTGTTTGGGCGGAAGGTCCGCAAGCGAGAGAGTCGGCCTTCACCTCGCGAACTCGGGGGTTTCAGAGACTAAACTAGGGGGGCGCCCAGTGTAGGGAAACGTTTCAGTTTTATACAGTCAGCCCTGACAAGCGGGTCCTTACACTTTACCGTCAACGAGGGAGATGCGACATGACCAAAGGGTGGGCACTTGGAATCGCGGTCTTACTGGCAGGATGCGGGCCTCACTACACCATTCCCAACTACGAGACCGATGAAATCGAAAAGGTGGTTTCAAGCGGCCGTTCTCCTCAGGGTTGTATCGAAAACCTCAAGGAGGACGCCAAAAACCTGAACGTGAACGTTCGCCTGACGGACGTGCAGCAGCAGGCGTCCTCCGGGCCGATCTCCTGGATCTACACGAACACCTACTTGTGTACGGGAAAAGTGGTGGCCAAACGTTAATTCGGGAAGGCTGACATCGTGAACACCGTACCACTGTTGCGATCAGCGACGGGCGCAGGATGCGTCGAGTTGTGGCCGCCTTCCGATAGTCCCCTGACTTTGCGCTTTTTGGTGACCTTCGATGACGGCCCCCATCCCAATACCGGCCAAGTCCTGCGGCATCTGGCGCGGAATCCGGTGCAACAGAATATCAAAGGGATATTCTTTGTACAGACGCGCCATCCAAAGCGAGGCGGCTCGTCCGACGGCCGCGCCATGCTCGCGATTGAACAGGCCGAGGGGCACCTTCTGGGGTTGCACACCGGAACGACGAAGGGGCACCTCAGGCACACCGGCATGTCGCCGGCTGAATTGGATCAATCGCTGCGTAACGGCAAGGAGGACCTGAGTCGGATCACCGGCTCGCCACCGGTGCTGGTCCGCCCTCCGTACTGGCTGTTTAATGCGGCGACGGTCGACTGCTATCGGCGACATCAGCTGCACATGCTGTTATCTGATGTCAAAGCATTCGACGGGGTGAATTGGGGTATCCATCTGCTACGGAGACTGAATTTTCGGTCCCAGCTGGCCGGGCTACAATCGCGGTTCCTTCGGGGGACGTTGCCGGTCGTGAACCGTACCATTCCCGTCGTCGTGGCCTTTCACGATACGAATTCTTACACGGCCCGGCATCTGGGCGACTATCTCAGCCTCCTGGTAGAAGAGGCCATGCGCCTGGGCCTCCCCTTGCATGACACACCGTTCCTTGATGATCCTGACGAGGTGTTAACCACGGCGCTTCGATGTGCCAGGTCGCACACTCGTACTGAACACACTCCGGCCACCGTTCAGGAGGCGCAATGATATGGCAATCCCATCGCAGCCACAGATACGCGTCGACGACGCCCTAGAGCAGGAACTGGCGACCCTCATCGTGGAGGCCCTCCGCCTGGAGGTGCTGCCCGAACACATTGATCCCTTGTCGGCGCTCTTTGGCGAAGGGTTGGGCTTGGACTCCATCGACATGTTGGAGATAGCCCTGTTGGTGTCGAAACGATATGGCGTGGAATTGCGCTCGGAGAACAAAGCGGCGCTGGCTTCCCTCCGGGCATTGGCGAATCACGTTGGCCAACACCGGATTCGATGATGATGCATTCGCTGGACAGCCACATGGTTCCAGCTCCCCTCGCCCGGCGCACCCAGGCTTCACCAGCCGCGGCCGGGTTTCCCCTCATCAATCATCATGCCCTTGCCGGCCCGATAGCCTGGCGTCGCGATCGCGCCCACTCAGTTCACGAATTCCTGCGTTTCGCCCGACATGTGGCCGCGCAGCTTCCCCGCGCACGCTTCGTGATCAATCTCTGCAGGGATCGGTACCATTTTGCAGTGGGATTCGCGGCCGCCCTGCTAGCCCGACAGATCAGTCTCCTGCCCACGTACCGGGCGGCAGAACCACTTCAGCAATTGGTGCGGCAGTATCCGGGCGCTTATGTGTTCACCGACCAGGATGAAGAGCATATCGACATCCCTCGATTCTCCCTTACTCAAGACGCCTGGCAGGGTTCGGGTCAGGCGGAGATTCCGGTGATTCCGGCCGACCAGATCGCCGCCATCGCGTTTACGTCCGGCAGTAGCGGCTTCCCCCAGGCGCACGCGAAAAGCTGGGGTTCGTTGGTGATGGGCGCCCAGGCGCTGGGCCGACAATTCGACCTCCCGCAGGCGCCGCCGCGGATTGCCGTGGGAACGGTCCCTGCGCAACATATGTATGGGTTGGAAACCACCATCATGCTCCCGCTTCAATGGGGGTGGAGTTTGCATGCCGGTCATTCCATCCTCCCCGCGGATATTCGGGCGGACCTGGAACAACTGGAGTCGCCGGCCTGGCTGATGACGACACCTTTCCATCTCAAAGCATTTCTGAGCGAACACACGACCCTGTCCAGCCTCGAAGGGATCATCTCAGCCACGATGCCGCTGGACCGGTCGATCGCGCTCGATGCCGAGCGACGTTGGCATGTGCCGGTGCATGAAATTTACGGGTGCACGGAAGGCGGGATGCTGGCTTCCCGCCGCACCACGGCCGGCGAAGCCTGGACGCTGTGTCACGATTTGCGGATGCGGCATTCCCAGGAGGCCACCTGGGTCATGGGTGGACATGTGGGCGCCTGGCTTCACCTGACCGATCGCATTACCCGGCGAGGCCAGCGGGAATTTCTGCTGCTGGGACCCCACCGTGACCTGGTGAAGGTCGCGGGCAAACGCGCCTCCTTGACGGCCCTCAACGCGGCCCTGAACCGCATACCGGGAGTGGTGGATGGCACGTTCTACCGGCCCGATCCCGGACAATCAGGCAACGGCCGCTTGCGCGCCCTTGTCGTGGCTCCCGGGATGAGCCGCACGACGATTCTTGCCGAATTGCGAAAACGGATCGATCCGGTCTTTCTTCCCCGCCCGTTATCCATGGTGGATTCGCTGCCGCGGAACACCACCGGTAAATTGCCGCACGAACACTTGCAAACTTTTGCCCGGCACATGACGCATCTCCAACAGCACATTCACGAGTAACGCATGGGTTCAGAGATACAGAGACAGATTCACGGGGATCACCCGGCTCTGGCCGGGCATTTTCCCGGCAATCCTCTCGTCCCCGGAGTGGTCTTGCTAACCGAACTCCTGCGCATTCTCGAACAGGACGCCGGCAGAGGACCTGGCCCCCTCACGCTGACCTCAGTGAAATTCATGCGGCCGCTCCGGCCGGGAGAACCGTTCACCGTGCGCTGGCAATGCTTGCGCGAGCAGGATATCGCCTTTGCCGTTGCGCGTGAGGAGGAAACGATCGCGGCAGGAACCGTTCACTGGTCGGATACCCTCACCAGGCAGGCCGGATCGTGAGTACGGCCTGGCGCCATCAGCCGGAACGCGGAAGTCCACGACTGATACGGCTGCTCGTCTTCATCACCCTCTGGGTGGGACGACCGGTGGCACGGGGTCTGCTGTATCCGATCTGTTCCTATTTCCTCCTTTTTTCCGGCGGCGCCCAACGGACCTCGCGCGACTATTTACGGTGCATTCTGAACCGGCCCCCGTCCTGGAAAGACGTGTTTCGTCATTTCCACGCCTTTGCCTCGACGATTCATGACCGGGTGTATCTGCTCTCGGGTCGCCATCGTTACTTCGATATTCGCACCGAAGGCGCTTCCGCGCTGCAGGCCGTTCTCGACCAAAACCGCGGATGCATCCTGCTGGGTTCTCACCTCGGCAGTTTCGAAGTGCTTCGCGCCCAGGGAACCTTCGATCATAAACTCCCGATCAGCGTGATCATGCATGAGGCGGCGGCCTCCAATTTGAACGCGGTGCTGCACAACCTGCACCCCGAGATCCGCGACCGGATTATCCCCCCCGGAACCGCAGACACCATGCTGGCCGTCAGGGAACGTTTGAGCCGGGGTGAAATCGTCGGAATTCTTGGCGACCGCCTGTTCAATGACGAAAAAGGCATGGCGTGCGAGTTTCTCGGAAAGACAAGGATGTTTCCGGAAGGGCCATTCCTCCTCGCCGCACTGCTCCAAGTCCCGATCGTGTTGTTTTTCGGCCTGTATCAGGGAGGCCGTCGATACAACCTGTATTTTGAGCCGCTGACGGACAGCATTCAGTTGAATGGCGCGCGCCGATCGGACACGCTTCGCCCCTGGGTCGAGCGATACGTCAGTCGCGTCGAACATTATTGCCGCTTGTCGCCTTATAACTGGTTCAATTTTTATGAACTTGCCGACCACACTCGCCCGTCTCGTCCTGCTGTGTAGCCTGTTCTCCTCGCTGCCGGCCGCCGCAGATCCCGAAATCGAGGGGGCGCCATTTGACGTGACCGGATTGATGGAACTCCTGGGAAATGTCTCCTCCCGCAAGGACCATTTCACCGAAACCAAATCCCTGGCCATGTTGACCCAACCAGTGGTGCTCAAAGGCACGCTGGCGTATGTTCGCCCCGATCGCGTCGAGAAACATGTCACGTCGCCCTATACCGAGGATCTCATGGTGCAAGGCGACCGGCTGACCCTGTCAACCCCCAAGGGCACGAAGCAGATTGCCGTCGATAGTCATCCGCTGATTCGATCGTTCATCGAAGCGATCCGGGCGAGTCTGGCAGGAGACCTCGCCGTGTTGCGGAGGCTGTACCACATCAAATTTCAGGGAACCCGGCAACAGTGGGAACTCACGCTGCGTCCGTTAGAGGCGCAGGCAGCGGAATACCTGAGTTCGATCACCCTGCGGGGCGAGGGAGATCGTGTGACGACGGTCGACATACGGGAAACCGGGGGGGACCGGTCCTTGATGGCGATCGATGGACCAGTCTCGTGACCTTGCATAACAGGCCGGCCTTGCTCCTCTGGATACTCCTGCTGTTTATCAGCGGAGGCATCGTTGCCAACATGACGATGACGACCGACTTGACCGCCTTGCTGCCCCGCTCCGCCGATCATCGGCAGGAACTTCTGGTGTCGCAACTCCGGGATGGCGTGGCCGCGCGGCTGATCCTGATCGGTCTCTCCGGCGCCGATGCGGAAGCGCTGGCGCAGGCCAGTCGAACCATCACCCGCAAACTGAGAGACACGGCGCTGTTCGCCTCGGTGAACAACGGAGACCCGGCCGACTTGACGGTCATCCGGGAAGTGCTGATGCGCCATCGTTATCTTCTGAGTCCGGCGGTGTCCCCGGAGCATTTCACCGCGACCGCTTTGCGAGAAGCCTTGAAGCGACAACTTGAGCTGCTCGCCTCCCCGGCTGGCGCCTTGATGAAGACGGCTATCCCATCCGACCCGACAGGGGAAGTGGCCCATATTCTATCCGTGTTCACACCAGATGAGGGCCCGTCGATGCACCATGGGGTGTGGTTTTCGCGGGACGGCACCAGAGCCCAGCTCGTGGCAGAAACCAACGCACCCGGTTTTGCACTCGATCAGCAGGAGGCGGCGGTGAAGGCGGTCCGGACCGCCTTCTCCTTATCCGGCCTGCCCGAGACTGCGCATCTGATCATGACGGGCCCGGGTGTATTTGCGGTTGAATCACGGGCCACGATCCAGCGGGACTCCTGGCGTCTCTCCCTCATTGCAATTTCCGTCGTCACCGTCCTGCTGTTCGCCGTCTACCGGTCGGCGACGCCTCTTATACTCAGTCTCCTTCCCGTGTTGACCGGGTTGCTCGCCGGAGTGGCCGCCGTTCAAATGGTGTTCGGCTTCGTCCATGGCATCACGCTGGGCTTCGGCGCTACCCTGATCGGAGAGGCGGTGGATTACCCCGCCTACGTATTCACGCAGGGGATCGCGGGAGAACGGCTGCAGCACAGCTTGTCGAAGGTCTGGCCGACGCTGAGGCTGGCCGTGTTAACGACGGTATTCGGCGCCGTCAGCATGTTGTTTTCCAGCATCACCGGCCTGTCGCAACTCGGCGTCCTGGCATTCGTCGGCATCCTGGTTGCCGGATTTGTGACGCGATGGATTCTTCCAGCCCTTCCACCGGGCGTCATTCGATCCACTCCGCATCAGCTGCTTCCTGTGCAGTGGCTGCCCGCCCCGGAATTGCTGAATCGCGGCCGCTGGATCGTCTGGGTCGCGGCCTTTCTCGCCCTCGCCACCATCACCCTGCGCCAGGAGGACATCTGGGATAACGACCTCGCCAATTTGAGCCCGATTTCATCCCCCTCCAAGACCCTCGATGAACAGCTGCGAAAAGACCTGGGCGCGCCGGATGTTCGGTATGTGCTGATCATCGATGGGACGAGTAAGGAACAGGTGCTGCAACGCAGCGAGTCCGCCGAGCAGCTTCTGCGGCGACTGGTGGATGATGGACTGTTGGCGGGCTTCGACCTGCCAAGCCTGTATCTCCCCTCGGATGACACCCAGCACAGGCGGCAGGCCTCTCTGCCTCCCCCCGAAGTACTAGCTGCGTCATTGGCCGAAGCCGTGAAAGGGCTCCCCTTCCAGGCAGGCCTCTTCGAGCCATTTCTGCACGATGTCGAAGCCGCCCGCACAAGTCCGCTGATGGACAGCGTCAACCTGCAACAAACCGCCTTCTTCCTCAAAGTCCGGTCGTTGCTGGTGCGCAATGGTGATGGATGGGCCGGGTTCGTTCCACTGCGCAACGTGACCTCTGCCTCAGCCCTGGCCGATCGTCTCACCCGGGACGCGGGGCCCGGGCTGACCTTCCTCGATCTGAAATCGGAAGCGGGGCGTTTGGTGAACGGGTATCGGCATGAATCCTTACGTCTGACGGCCCTCGGGGTGGTGGCGATGACATTCCTGCTGTGGTGGGGGCTCCGGGACGCAGCCATGGTAGGCCGCGTCCTCGTACCGCCACTGCTGGCCATCCTCTTTGTCGTCACCCTGCTCACCGTGATCGGCGAACACCTCTCCCTGTTTCATCTGGTGTCCCTCCTGCTCGTGTTGGGGGTTGGGCTTAATTACGCGCTCTTCTTCAACCGGCCGTTCTCGGATGAGGAGGAGAAACACCGGACCTGGCTCTCCCTCACCGTCTGCATGCTGGCCACCCTCTCGGCATTCGGCGCGTTGGCTTTTTCACGCACACCCGTCCTTCATGCCATCGGGCTCACCGTTGGGCTTGGCGCCGCAGCCTCCCTGGCCATCGCCGCGATCTTTGGCCAACAACGGGTGTCCCGATGATGACTCCTTTGACCGTCACGGCCATGGCCACGGCAAACCCGCTCGGACTCGGCCTTCCCGCTACGTGGAACGCGTTGCGCACTGAGGGGCAGGGCTTGCGCCCCAACGATTTTGAAGATGCGGAGATCAAGACCTGGATCGGGCGCGTCGGAGGACTCGAAGCGGATCCGATTACCGGCGACCTCAGCGACTTTGACTGCCGGAACAATCGATTGGCGCTGCTCGGGTTACGACAGGACGGGTTTGAACAGGCGATCGCCTCGGCGCGCGCCCGGTATGGTCCGGATCGCATCGGTGTGCTGATCGGCACGACGACCTCCGGCATCCTCGAAACCGAATTGGCTTACCGTCGGCGCAGGACCGCGGGCAAGGACTTGCCGCTGACGGTGCGTTATCGCCACACGCAGAACTTGTTTTCCGTCAGTGATGTGGTGCGGCGTCAACTGCGACTTACAGGACCGGTCGCGTCGATTTCCACGGCCTGCTCCTCCAGCGCAAAGGTCTTCGCTAGCGCCTCGCGCTGGATGGCCGCCGGGCTCTGCGATGCCGTCGTGGTGGGAGGCGTGGACAGTTTGTGCTTCATGACGCTCTATGGCTTTGCCTCCTTGGGCTTACTGTCCGATCGGCCCTGCCGCCCCTGCGACGCGACCAGGGATGGCCTCTCCATCGGCGAAGCGGCAAGCTTCATTCTGCTGGAGCGCGAACGCCACCACGATGATCGCCCGCGTTTCCTCGGTTACGGCGAGAGCAGCGACGCCCACCATATGTCCACGCCCCACCCGGAAGGCCTGGGCGCCGCCTTAGCCATGGCACGGGCGCTTGAGCGGGCGGAGTTGAAACCGATCGACATCGACTACATCAATCTTCATGGCACGGGAACGCCGGCCAATGACCTCGCGGAAGATCGCGCCATTTGGGGAACGTTTGGCAGCAGGACGCCCTGCAGCTCAACCAAGGAGAGGACCGGGCATACACTCGGGGCCGCCGGCGCCACTGAGGCCATTCTCACCCTCCTTTGCCTGCGGCATGATTTTATTCCCGGCATGGTCCGCGTCGAACAAGCGGACCCGCAACTCCGGAGCGGCCTCGTGCTCCGAAGCGAATTCCGCCCGTTGCGCGTCGCCATCAGTAACTCGTTCGGTTTCGGCGGCAGCAACTGCAGTCTCATCTTTGGGAAAAGGCCATGATGGAAATCTGGGTAACCGGAGTCGGGATTGCAGGACCGGGGCTGGATGGATGGGCCGCTGCCCGACCGGTCTTGGCCGGTGATGTCGGCTACCGGCTGACACCTCTCACTCCGGCCGTTCCGAATCTGTTATCCGCCGCGGAGCGTCGACGTTGCAGCCAATCCGCGCGTCTCGCCATCACGGCAGCGCAGGATGCCTTGCTCGCGGGACATCTGCGAGGCGACGCGATGGCCACCGTATTCGCGTCTTCGGACGGTGACGGCGCCATCACGCACGAAATCTGCGAAGCACTGGCTGGTGTTGCGCGGGAAGTGTCGCCCACCTCGTTTCACAACTCCGTCTACAACGCCCCGGCCGGCTACTGGAGCATCGCGACCCGTTCACAACTGTCATCGACGAGTGTCTGCGCATACGATGCGTCATTTGCCGCCGGACTTCTCGAGGCCGCCGCTTATGCCACTGTCGAGCGATGCCCGGTGATGCTGGTCGCGTCGGATCTTCCCTTTCCCGTCCCCCTGCATGACATCCGCCCCGTGGGAGAGAGTTTTGCCGTCGCGCTGCTGTTGACTGCGATCCACTCTCCCGATGCGCTCATGCGCTGCGCAATCGGGCTCGCGCCCCATCGAACCGTGACGGTGTTTCCTGCCGGCATACCAACCAGTCTGCACAGCAACCCGGCGGCCCGTAGTCTGCCTCTGCTGGCGGTGCTGGCCCGACAGGCCTCCGGCACCGTGCGCCTTGCATACACCGACGAGACCGACCTCGTGATTGACTGCACACCGGAGCGGTGATTGATGGAACACTACGGTGGCGACATCTCCCAGCTGGTCCCTCATCGCGGGACCATGTGCCTGCTCGATGGAGTCGACACATGGGATGCGGACCATATCGTCTGCCGCGCCACCAGCCACCTTCGGCCGGACAATCCCTTGCGCGACGACAGCGGCCTGCGCGCCCTCTGCGCTATCGAATACGGCGCGCAGGCGATTGCCGCCCATGCCGCCCTGGTCAGTGGAGGTCCTGGACAGCGCGTCAGGGAAGGGGTGCTGGCTTCTCTCCGCAATATCAGGACGACGCTGTCTCACCTAGACGGGTTGAAGGGCGCGCTGACGATCCTTGCCAGGCTTCAATTGAGCCACCAGCAGGGCTGCATCTACGACGTCACGGTGACCGGAGACGGACAAACGGTGCTAAGCGGCCGGCTTTCCGTGATGCGGCTGCCGGATACTCCCGACGAGGTTCGTCCCCACTCACGTGAAGGAGCCGCATGAGCAAGCGCGCGCTGGTGACGGGAGGCAGCGGTGGCATCGGGCAGGCCGTCTGTCAAGCATTGGGCGAGCTCGGATTCGAGGTCGTTGTCCATGGCTGCACCCGCATGGACCGGGCGGAAGCGGTCGCGCAGACCATCCGTGACAAGGGCGGCAAAGCCGACGCCCTGTGCTTCGATGTGACGGATGCCGTCAAAACCCGGCACGCGTTAGAGCGCCTGCAATCGGCCGGCCCCATTCAGGTCCTCGTGAACAACGCCGGCATCTATGACGACGCCCCGATGGCGGGCATGACCCCCGACCAGTGGCAGCGGGTGATCGACGTGTCGCTAAATGGATTCTTCAATGTGACGCAGCCGCTCCTGATGCCTATGATCCGGACCCGGTGGGGCCGCATCGTCACCATCACGTCGATCAGCGGGGTCATCGGCAATCGTGGCCAGGTGAATTATGCCGCTGCGAAAGCCGGTCTCCATGGCGCCACGAAAGCGCTCGCGTTGGAACTCGCTTCCCGTCACATCACAGTCAATGCCGTAGCCCCGGGCATTATTTCTACGCCAGCGACGCAAGACACGTTCGGGGCGGACGCCATCGAACGGCTGGTCCCGATGAAACGCGCCGGCGCCGTGGAGGAGGTGGCCGCTCTCGTCTCGTTTCTCGTCTCCGACGCGGCCGCCTATGTTTCCGGCCAGATCATCTCGATCAATGGAGCCCAGGCATGAGGGAACGGGACAAAGAAGCGATCGCCATCATTCCCGCCTACAATGAAGCCGGGACGATTCACCGCGTCGCCTCCCGGACACTACGCTACGTCGAGCGGGTCGTGGTGGTGGACGATGGCTCGACCGACCAGACCGTGTCGTCGCTGCACGAATTGCCGGTGACGATCCTGCGACATGCGCAGAATCTCGGCAAGGCCGCCGCGCTCCGGCGAGGGATGCAGTATGCCGTCGCGCAGGGAGCGGGCGCGATCATCACGCTCGACGGGGACGGGCAGCACGACCCGGCGGACATTCCGGATTTGCTCGCCATGCACCGCCGTGACCCGCTCGCCATCGTGGTCGCAGCGAGGCGACATCATCGGCACACCATCCCCCGGCTCCGCGCTGCCGCACAGCGAATTGCCGATTTCTGGATCTCCCTGGCCGCAGGCTGTATGGTCGAGGACAGCCAGTCGGGTTTCCGGCTCTATCCGATCTCCGCCTGGACGGCGGCCGGTTGGCCTTGCGATGCGGCTTCGGGTTTCGTGTTCGAAAGCGAGATCCTGATCGAGGCCGGCCGGGCTGGCATTCCCATCCGATCGGTTCCCATATCCGCCATCTACGGACGGCATCTCCGGCAAAGCCATTTTCAAAGCGGCCGCGACATTGCCGCCATTACCCGGATGGTCGCAGGAAAACTCCTGGCGGATTGGCTGGGAGCATCCGGCATGCTGCTTCGTCGACGACAGGCCATCGCCCCGGCTCCACCCTCTCCATGTGGAACTGACCTGGAGCGGACACGGCCGCCGGCGAAGAAGCCTCGCATACTGTTTATGGCCGAAGCCGTGACGCTGGCGCATGTCGCCCGCGCGGTGGCCTTGGCCCGCGGTCTGGATCCGGAGCGCTACGAGGTCCACCTCGCCTGCGACCGGCGGTATCACCATCTCTTCGAATCCGTGCCGGCCACCCTCCATCCGATTCGAACGATCGGCAGTCAACAATTTCAGGACCGCTTGCGTTCGGGTGACCCGCTGTACCGCAGGGAAGAATTGCATCACTACGTCGAGGACGATCTGCGCCTGCTCGCCCAGCTGAACCCCGACGCCGTCGTCGGGGACTTTCGTCTGTCGCTTTCCGTGAGCGCGAGACTGGCCCGGATTCCCTATCTCACCGTCACCAACGCCCATTGGAGTCCGTTCGCACGCCAGCATTTCGTCGTTCCTGAGTTGCCCATCACGGATCGGTTCGGTCCGCAGATCGGGCAAGCCCTGTTCACGTTCATGCGTCCCTTCGTGTTCGCGCAACAAGCGTATCCGGTGAACCGGGTTCGCCGGGACTATGGATTGCCCGCCCTGGGGTATAGCCTTTCGCATCAGTTCACCGACGCCGATGTGACCCTCTACGCCGATGTGCCTGATCTTGTCCCGACCTTTGGCCGGCCGCGGCACCATCATTATGTCGGTCCGATTCTCTGGTCGCCGGACTCGGCTCCACCCTGGTGGGACTCGTGGCCGGCGGCGCGACGGATGGCTTATGTCAGCCTCGGCACGTCCGGAAGGGCCGACCTCATGCCGTTCATTCTGGAAGCGCTAGAGCAGCTTGGTATCGGCGCCTTGGTCTCCACTGCCGGACGCGCCATTCCCGGGCGCCTTCCCCCGCACACGCGGGTCGCGCGGTATGTGCCAGGCCAAGCGGCGGCGGCCCGGGCGGATCTGGTCATTTGCAACGGGGGCAGTGCAACCGTCTACCAAGCGCTGGCGGCAGGGACACCGGTGTTGGGCATTCCAAGCAACCTCGATCAGTATTTGATGATGGAGTATGTCCGCCGGAGCGGCGCGGGTGACTATCTCAGGGCGGGGACCACCTCGCGCACCAGCGTGACAGAACTCTGTGAGCGTCTGTTAGACACTCCCGCCTTCCGCGATCACGCCGGTCGCTTACAAGCTGCAATCGACCCGGACCGCACCGCGAGAGCATTCGAACATCACCTCAAAACCGCGCTGGGATCTGACATGACTGCGCCGGCCTCCGGCTCCAGAATGCGGAGGCCTCCGATGCCCGCGTTGGGGACCGTTCATGGAGATCGCTCCTCATCCAGTGAGGCGAGTCGACGATGAATCAGACATCATGTCCGTCCGTCACCCAGTCCCGCCTCGGGATTCCGCTCGAATCGAACAACAAAGAGAAGAACACCGCAGGTTCCACTCGAACCCCCTCAGCAAGCGTTTCCTGTTGGCCCTGTTCTATGCGTTGCCTCTCGGACGTGTCTTTTGTTGCCCATGGCGATTGCGGGCCGGCCGGCGGCGCTGTGCCGACCGCTCCTCTACCCGTTGCGTTCAAGTTCAGAGGCGGCACCTCGCCCCCCTGCACTCCATCGGCAAATTTCCTGGAAAGTCGCCGCGGCGCTCCTCCATAGTCAGCCGTCAATTACTCACTTGCCCACCCCTCCGCAAAAAACATAGTTGCCAATGTCATGACGATACTGGCAGGATGCGCGCGCGTATGAGTATGAATCGTCAATGGATCGTTGCGCTCGCCCTCGCGCTCTGCATAGTTCCCAGCCTTGTCCGCGCTGAATCCCCGCCCCAAAGCGTGCATTGGGGCGCGATCGCATTTCCCGACCATGACCCCACCCTGACCCTGAGCACCGCGGTCTTGGACCGGTTTACCCAGTTCGACGGAGAAGGCAAGCGCTACAACGACATCAACCAGACCATGGGATTTAATTTCTTTGCCTTGAGTTGGACCAAACCGCTCGCTCAACTGCCGGGATGGAATCTCAATCTCACGGCAGGCGGCGGACCCACCAGAGACGGCCCAAGCCGCTTCCTGCAGAACGATGTGGTGCATAAGTTCCGCGGCTTGACGCCGGTGCCGGTCGGAGAGAAGCGGGAGGCGGATGATTTCATGCTGAGTGGGACCATGACACGGTGGTTCGGCCTGTTGGGATCGAGCGACGTCTTTTTCGCCGGACTGGGAGGCGCCGGTGGGTCTCTGTATTACGAGCCCTATGTGCAGGCAGGTTTTCGTCGGCTTGCGCTGTTGAATCCGATTCCAGTCTTGGGTGATTACCTCCGCGTCTCAGCCCTCGCGCGCTACGGCCGTCCGTTCAGCGGCGCCGCCTTTCACCAGGTCGCGCCGCAATCGTACATTGCCCAGGCTTCGGTCGGCTTGGGAAACTATCACCGCTGGAAAGATTCGACGCCCTGGGAAATTGAACTGGCGGTGACCGTGGACTCCGGTCTGTTCGTGGACCATCGGGGGGATGCGCTGGAAGAACGCTTCGTGTCGCTGGCGCTGCGCTATTCTGCATTTACCTTCGAAACCTGGAACGATCTCATCAACCAGAAAGATTACGGCCCGACCTTCGGCGCCCGCCTGACGCTCGACTTATTCTATATGTACGACCGCTGGTTTCACTGAAGGCCGGACCGGTTCTCCTTCCACCCGCTCACTTCCCGCAGGTGATCGTGAGCGACTCGATGTCGTTCGTCGTGTCCAGCTTGCCCAAGTTCGGCTCCTGCTGTCCCGGCGTAACGCGATTTTCGCCCTCTTGAAGTCTGTGCCCTCATACGCGCGCGCCGTGGCATTGTGCGCCGCGTTCCGGCCTCAGCGCGTACAGAGTCACTTCAAAATTCCCAAAAACCAGAGCAGCACAAGAATGCTGGCCGGCACGCCCAATAACCAGAGAATGAACCCTTTGCCCATCGGTCCCATGGATGCCTCCTTGCCAACCCGGCTCACGGCAATAAGGCCGCCGCCGTAAGCTCCCGATTCAACGCCGCGACCATCTTCAGGTGCGCGGTCCGGTCCTCTTCAAGATCAGCCGCAAACAAGGCCGCGTGCTTGCGCTGAAGGACCTGCCCGAACTCCCCTTGCCTGCCGGCTGGAATCTCGTAGAGAGCAGCCAACGCACTCACATACTGACCACTGCCGGTCGCGGCCTCCTGCCGGAGGTTTTCATACGCGACTCCTGCGAACAAATTGATCTTCTGTTCCTTCACGACCATTCCATCGGACGTAAAGAGCTCATTCGGGCTCGTGCTGGAGAAGAAATTGACAGTCGTATCGACCGTGGCTTTGGTGGTGTTGCAGCCCCCGGCCGTGAAGCTGGCGGCAACGACACCGAGAGCCACAGCCAGTCGGTGGATTGATGGGGATAATTTCATGCGGACCTCCTTGTCATATCTTGCCGGCGAAGGCGATGCATTCAACGCAGTACTCGCCTTGTTGTACATGGACGAGGAAACAGGAGATCCTAGTTATTCCCCTAGAAGCGAGAGCGGAAAGGCCCTAGTGAGAGGACTCAGATGGGAGCATGGAAGGTTCAACAGGGGGAGAACACCGGTATGCGGGCGCACTGCGCAACAGGCAACGGAAAGGCAAATGCCTGCGATGAAGCCGTGCGACATCACCATTCCTTAAAGACCACGAACACGGCGCCGATCATCATACCGAACCCAACTACGTAATTCCATTTCAGCTCTTCTTTGAGATAGAGGACGGAGAAGACGCAGAACACGATGAGCGTAATCACCTCCTGTATCGTCTTGAGCTGCGCCGCTGTGAATTCATAATGGCCGATACGATTGGCCGGCACCTGGAAACAGTACTCCACGAACGCGATGCCCCAACTCGCCAGGATCGCGATCCACAGCGGCGACTCCTTGTACTTCAGATGTCCATACCAGGCGAAGGTCATGAAGATGTTGGAGATGGTCAGTAAAAGAATGGTGTGCATGGGCCTCCTCTCTTTCTTTTATTCCCCAGGTCCTGTACGGGACTTAAACACCACACCAGTACGAAGGGGCTCCAATTTGGGAGCAAACTCACAGGCAAGCAATACCAATCTTCAATGCACAAACCAGGCTGCGGAGGCAGTCGCTTCTCCCTCTAGATATCGGGACGGTAATCGCTTTTCAGATACTCTCTCGCAACCGAAAATAGAGTGACGTCGTATTCTGCCGCGGCCTTCTTGGCTTCCTTCGTAAAATCGAAGAGGCTTGCAAGGACAACCTCATCAGCATTTGGCCACGAAGAACGTACTCCGTTAAGTTCGCGAACCGCACTTACACCAACCTTGTCCGTATATCTCTTGCATTGAACTATAGTTACCTTGTTGTCTCTTCGGAGGATCAGATCTATTCCTTTGTCATATGATCGTGGCGTGTACTCCACCTTATAACCCCGGTCCTTATAGATTTTCGCGACAGCCCTTTCAAACCCCACACCGTCAAGTGCGACCCAGCTACGGACATCCCGCATAGCCTCAAGACGTCTTTCCTCTGCCGCCCTCCTGAGCCTAACCTTTGCGGCCCTCACTTCTTCGATCTTTCCAGCGTCGCCTTTAGATTTAGTGGCCAAAACTATCAAAACCCCCAGTAAAAATGAGGCCAGCGGAGGCCACCAGCCCAATACCCCTATCAAGAAAAGGAGAAGAATTCCGACGACACATAGGGCCATCCCAAATGGATGCCCTGCATATTCTCCAACGTACTTGCGCTCTTCCTGACAGAAATACTCAGATGGAGAAATGTTTATTCGCAACTCCAGCGGAGAGGTTGGGTCAGTGGATCGAGGAGGAAGGTGTTCCTCATTCCATGCCCTAACAATCTTATATGCTTCCCCTTTTCCAGTCTTTTGGATCTCAACCTCGAGCCGGTAAGGAGTGGATTCAAGACGAGTCCTCCGCCCCACCCGGTGGGGATCCTTCTCAGAAAAAGTAAGATCACTGTTCAGTGGGAACACATGGTTGCCATGCTCCACAGCAGCAACCAACTTACCAGTACTTGGGTAACGATAAACCTTTAAAACTTTCAGCATGAAAGCTGTCCAGATTAAGAGTCGTTATGACTGCTTGCACAATGTCTCTTCTAGCCATCCTACTTGCAGAGAGGAAATGGTGGGTACTGCCCCGGGCAGCATGGCGGGAACGGAACGGTTAGAGCCGAACAACACCGCTGTGCGACGGCATGCGACCTTCGGGCGCGCCTTAGAGTCGAAGGCCAGAAGAAATTAAAAACGCAGTGTCCATTCACCGCATAATGGCAACTTGCAGAGGATTCGTCTTCAAAAACTCTATTTCTTGGTTATCAACCTCAAAGCGGGAGGCTGGATCGTCCTTCACTGCGCGCGTCCAACGAGGGCCTTCTGAGGCCGCGCGTTGCGCGAGGTGCGCGACGCGACGAGTAAGGAGCGTCAGGTTTGCGCATGCCGGCGAGTTGGTGAGCAGGCAGCGTCCTCGAAGGATGGCCAGTCCGCCCGTTCCCCCCTTCTCCTTCTTAGCGGGGGTGTGAGGGATGGAGCCTTTGGAAGTCGGCATGGCGGGTGTGGAAAGATGTAGCGGATAAACCTGCCGTTGTGCGACGGCATGCGACTTCCGGTCGCGCCTCACAGTCGCGCACGGCACCGGAGCGGATCGGAAGCAACTTCGATCCTTCGCATCATGCCGACTCCGAAGACTCCATCCCTTACACCCCCGCCTCCCTCAGCACCTGTCCCGTATACGACCGCTTCACCTTGGCGATTTCTTTCGGCGGGCCTTCGGCCACGATTTCGCCGCCGCGGTCGCCGCCTTCAGGACCGAGGTCGATAATCCAATCCGCGTTGCGGATCATATCGAGATTGTGTTCAATCACCAGGACGGTATTGCTGGCCTCGACCAGACGGTCGAGCACGTCCAGCAGACGTTGGATGTCGGCGAAGTGGAGGCCGGTAGTGGGTTCGTCAAGAATGTACATGGTGCGGCCGGTGGGACGTTTGGAGAGTTCTCGCGAGAGTTTCACGCGCTGGGCTTCGCCGCCCGACAAGGTGGTGGCCGACTGCCCGAGCTTGACGTAGTGCAATCCCACGTCGTGGAGCGTCTGCAACTTCGCCTTGATGTAAGGGATGTTTTCGAAGAACTCCAAGGCGTCATCCACCGTCATGTTGAGGATATCGGCGATGCTGCGCCCCTTGTATTGAATCTCCAGCGTCTCGCGGTTGTAGCGCTGCCCCTTGCAGACCTCGCAGGTCACGTAGACATCCGGCAGAAAGTGCATCTCGATCTTGATCAGCCCATCGCCCTGACAGGCTTCGCACCGCCCGCCCTTCACATTAAAGCTATAGCGGCCCGGCTTGTAGCCCCGCACGCGGGATTCCGGCAAGTTTGAAAACAGATCGCGGATGAAGGTGAAGAGGCCGGTATACGTGGCGGGATTCGATCGGGGTGTGCGCCCGATCGGCGATTGGTCGATGTCGATAATTTTATCCAGCGCGTCCACGCCCGTGATTTCTTTGCAGCCGTCGATTTTCGGCTTCTTGTGATAGAGCAATTGGGACAGCGAGTGAAACAGCACCTCGAGCACGAGAGTACTTTTTCCCGACCCCGACACACCCGTGACGCAGGTCAACAGGCCGAGCGGCACATTGACGCTGACGCCCTTCAGATTATGTTTCTTCGCCCCGACGACCGTGACGAACCCTCTCGGGGTGCGGCGGCGCTGCGGAAGGGACACCATCTGCGCACCGCGCAGGTACAGGCCGGTCAACGAATCGGGATTGGCCTTAACTTGCTTCGGGGTGCCCTGCGCGATGATTCTTCCTCCATGCGTGCCGGCGCCCGGTCCCAAGTCGAGAATATAGTCCGCGGCTTCCATCGTCTCTGCGTCATGCTCGACGACGATCACCGTGTTGCCGAGGTCGCGCAGGCGCAGTAACGTCTGCAGGAGTCGCCGGTTGTCCCGTTGATGGAGTCCAATCGACGGTTCATCCAGGATGTACAACACACCGACCAGCCCGGACCCGATCTGTGTGGCCAATCGAATACGCTGCCCCTCCCCGCCCGAGAGGGTCGCCGCCGGACGATCCAGGGTCAGATAATCCAGTCCAACGTTGACCAGAAATCCCAGCCGCTCGCGGATCTCCTTCAGGATGCGATGGGCGATGACGAGTTCACGTTCGGTGAATTTGAGCGTGGCGAAAAAATCCGCCGCCGCGCGCACGGACAGGCCGGTAATGTCGGCGATGGACTTCCTGGCGATCTTCACCGCCAGACTTTCCGGCTTAAGACGCGCTCCCTGACAGGTCTCGCAGCGTTCGAGCAGGGTAAAGTCTTCCTCTTCAGAAGCGCCGGGGGTCATGGCATACCCGATCCCGTCGCAGGCCGGGCAGGCGCCGTGCGGGCTATTAAACGAGAACACCCGCGGTGTGATTTCCGGATAACTGACTCCGCATTTGATACAGGCCAGCTTGTCGCTGTAGAGATGCAGTTTGCCGGTCTCCGAGAGAACCCCGACCAATCCTCCGGCCAGCTTCACCGAGGTTTCGACGGAATCCGCGATCCGTCGCATCAAGGCATCACCCGGCTTCATCACCAGCCGATCGACGACGATTTCAATCGTGTGCTTCTTCTGTTTGTCGAGCGTGATGTCGTCGCCCAGATCAACCATCTCGCCGTTGATACGCGCGCGCACGTATCCGGCCTTCCGCATCTCCAGGAGTTCTTTGCGATATTCCCCCTTCCGCCCGCGGACAATAGGGGAAAGAATCTGGAACTTCGAGCCTTCTGGCAATTCGCAGATCGCATCCACCATCTGCTGCACCGTCTGCGCGGTAATCTCCTGTCCACATTGGAAACAGAAGGGGTGCCCGACCCGGGCATAGAGCAGCCGCAGATAGTCATAGATTTCGGTGACAGTCCCCACGGTGGACCGGGGGTTATGGCTGGTGCTCTTCTGTTCGATCGAGATTGCCGGCGACAGCCCTTCGATGGAGTCCACATCAGGCTTCCCCATCTGTTCGAGGAATTGCCGGGCATAGGCGGACAGCGACTCGACATACCGCCGCTGCCCTTCCGCATAAATCGTGTCGAAGGCGAGGGAGGATTTCCCCGACCCGCTCAGGCCGGTCATGACAACCAGCTTGTCTCGTGGAATCTCGACATCGAGATTCTTCAGATTATGTTCACGCGCCCCTTTGATGATGATGGAATTACTCATAAGCGCGGGATTATATCACGCCGCGCTCGGAGTCTTGGCATCCGGCGAAAGCAACCGTGATGCCAGAGCCAACAAGACCGTCAAAATACCGACGCCCCTCCAGGATCGGCCGGAACGGATTTTAGTTTTCCATAAATGCGCCGATAGGGAACTGCGGGAGCCTTCGCCCCGAACCACAACCACCCACGATTTCTACGACCGCCATGCATGACGTACTGAGCCTCTTTAAACGGAATATCAATCAACTGTTCGGGATCACGGTCGACATCCTCAACGTCGGCCGATCACTGCAGCAGCTTTCGCTCTCCATGCAAATTCTCGCGAATAACGGCGTGGTCCAAGCCGCGAAAATCCCTGGCGGAAAAGGCCGGCCCATGCTGGCACTGGTCGAGATCCTAAACAACACACCCAAAGAAATCCGGCCGGAAGTGGAAGCTCTGGAGCATCTCTGTGCGGGACTGGCCAAGGTCACCGCCAGCAGTTCGAATATTATCTGGCGATACCACCAATTGATCGCCAGTCTCCTCTCGGCAATGACGCAGGGTGACCCGTCATCCAAGTCCACCAGCTTAGACACACTCGCTCATCTTCGCTTTACCACGGCCGCTGACGTCACCCAATTGACGCAACATCCGGCCTTCACGGCGGTGGGGGCTCTTGAGCGGGAAAATCGCCTGTACCTGGTGAATCATTGCCAGGCCAACCTCACTGAGTTACAGGAACGGCTCAAGGATGCCCTGCGTTGTCTGGGGGAAACTCAACAGGCTCTGAATGGCCTGAAGATGATTGGACTCACCGCGCGCTATATGGCGTTCTGTATCTCTTCTGAGGCGGCCGGGCTGGCAGAGGCGGAAGCCAACTTCAAGAACCTGGCGGCTGAAATCAGCCGTGTCGTCGATGATCTCGATAACAAAACCCGTTCGATGAAAGATGCCATCGAACACGGGCAAGAACTTCTCGAGCTGCTGCTGAAAGGGCATACCTATGCAAAGTAAGGTATTGTTCAATAGAGATGACCATCAATGGGTCGTCATCGGCCGGGATCCTGAAAAGGACGACCATGTCATCGACACCAATGAATATGTGATCATCCACCGCGGCCACGCCATGCTGCTGGACCCGGGCGGCATTCAAATTTTTCCCCAAGTCCTGGCCGAACTGGCCAAGTATGTCCGGATGCAGGATATTAAAGTCATCTTCGCCAGCCACCAGGACCCGGACATCTGCTCATCACTTGCGATGTGGCTCGACCTGAACCCCGCGATCAAAACCTATTGTTCCTGGCTCTGGACCGGTTTTGTCAGCCACTTTAGCACCGGCGCCGTGATTATGCTGACCCCCATTCCGGACCAGGGGATGCGTATCAGAATCGGCGACGAAGGGCCCGAGGTTGAAGCCGTCCCGGCCCATTACTGTCATTCCTCCGGCAATTTTTCCCTCTACGATCCGGCTGCCGGCATTCTCTTTTCGGGTGACATCGGCGGCGCCCTGGTCCCGGATCACCATGCCAGTCTGGTCGTCGCCGACTTCGAACAACACATTCAATATATGCGAGGGTTTCATTTGCGCTGGATGCCCTCCACCGTGGCCCTGCGCGGATGGGTTCAACGGGTTCGTGCCATCAAGCCCAAGATGATCTGCCCGCAACACGGGTCGATCTTCGAAGGTGAAAACGTCGGCAAACTGCTTGATTGGCTGGAGAGCCTAGAAGTGGGGCAGTGGAAGGACAGCGCTGCCAAGACCGACACACGTGCGGCAGCCTGAGTTCATCGCCCGGCAACTCGGCTAGCCGCTCAATTTCGCCCCCTTTGCCCGAGCAGACCCGCGACCTTGACAACAGGCAAAAGCGGGTGCTACCACCCTCCCATGGTGCGGGCAGAACAATCCTCCATACCCGACAGTGCTGACGGGGCGGCGAAAGCCGTCTCAACCTGGTCCGGCCAGGCACGTGAACAAGCTGTCCAGCGCATGTTCACCGCGATCGCAGGCGTCTACGATCTCAACAATACCCTGCTCAGTTTCGGCCTCCATCACCATTGGAAACGCCTCACGGCCTCCTACGTGCCCACGGTCACGAACGGACGGGCGCTCGACATCGGCGCGGGAACGGCAGACCTCGCGCTGCTGATTGAACCGAAGATGGGCGAACAGGGCCATGTCGTCGCCTCCGATTTGAACCATGCCATGTTGGCCGAAGGTCTTCGCAAAGTGACAGGGCGAGGACTCCTCGACCGGATCACGTGCCTGCAGGCCAATGCCGAGCAACTGGGCTTTCCGGATAACACGTTTCATGCCGTGACGACGGGCTTCTGCATGCGAAATGTGGGCAACCTGACGCAGGCCTTCACAGAAATCCGGCGGGTCTTGCGACCGGACGGCCGCTTCGTCTGCCTGGAATTTTCCCGTCCGGCCTATGGCTGGTTGCGTGCGCTCTACGATTGGTATTCGTTTCGTCTGCTTCCCTGGATCGGCACCAAAGTTGCGCGTGATCGGACCGGGGTCTACGAATACCTGCCGGCCTCGATCAGAACCTTTCCCGATCAAGAACGGTTGGCCACGCTGCTGCGGGAAGCCGGGTTCCGCCAGGTGGAATACCGGAACCTCACCGGAGGCATTGTCGCCATCCACGTGGCAACGAAATAACAACAACGCGCTTGGCTTTCAGCTCTCAGCGAAGGCTGATGGCTATGAGCTGACGACTGATGGCTGATGAATTCCATCCTCTACATTTTTCTCCCCTGCAAAAAGGTCTACCCGATCGGCGTGACGTATCTGGCGGACTTTATCCATCGCCGGAAGCCAGAAGTGCGGCAGCGCATTCTCGATCTATCACTGTTTTCCGAATCGCAACGGACGCAAGCCATCCGCGATGCCGCGCTGGAGTTCAAGCCGGATCTGGTCTGTTTTTCGTGGCGGGACATTCAGATTTTTTCCCCCCACGAGGGAGACGCCTCGCTGGAGCACGCCTTCAATTTTTACTTCGCCAGCAATCCGATCAAGCGGGTGGCCGCGTCATTCGCCGGCTTGAAGCAGCTCTACCGGTATTACAGCCACATTCGGGCAAACCTGTCGTATCCCTGGTTGATCCGGAAAGAGTTCCCCAAAACTCAGATCATGATCGGCGGCGGAGCGTTTACGGCGTTTGCCGATCAATTGATCGAGAAACTTCCGGAAGGCACCATTGGAATCCTGGGTGAGGGGGAAGATGCGATTCTCAAGGTCGTCAACGGCGAATCGCTTGAAAATGAACGCTATATCATTCGGGAAGGAACACAGACACGCAAGGGGAATCAGGGCTCACCGGCACTGCTGGACGCCCTGACTGTCGACCTACCCTATCTCACATCGATTTTCCCGCAGCACGCCTCGTATATGGACGAATCAATCGGCGTCCAGACGAAACGCGGGTGTCCCTACGACTGTGCCTTCTGCCTCTATCCCTACATTGAAGGCAAACGGGTGCGGTATCGCCCGCCGGAAATGGTCGTCAAGGACATCGCTCAGCACTATCATCAGTGGGGCGCCCGTCGGTTCTGGTTCACCGATGCCCAGTTCATCACGGGCAAGGAGGCCTATCCCCAATGCACGGAGATTCTTGAACGAATCCTGAGCGAGAAGCTCGAGATTGAGTGGTCCGGCTATATCCGCACCTCGTTGATTACGCCGGAGTTGGCCAAGCTGATGGTGCGATCGGGTGTCGGAGATCTGGAAGTCGCCATCACCTCCGGGTCCCAGGAAGTGTTGAATAACCTGCACATGGGTTTCAAACTCGAACGCCTCTACGACGGTTGTCGTTATCTGGCCGAAGCCGGTTTCAAGGGCAAGGTGATCCTCAATTATTCACTGAACTCCCCGAAGGAGACGGAAGAGAGCCTGCTCCAGAGCGTCGAGTCCTACAAGAAGGTCGCGTCGATTTTAGGAGAGGACCGTGTGTTCCCCCTCATGTTCTTCCTCGGAATTCAGCCCAATACCGACCTGGAACACCGGCTGCTGGAAGAGGGCTATCTCTCGTCCGGGTATAACCCGCTCATGCTGACACCGACGAGCATTCGCAAGTTGCTGTACAATCCGGCGCCGCTCAACAAGATAATCGCCAAGGCCTGCCTGGCGGCGTGGGAACAAAAAGAAGGCAGCCGCGATCCTCGTGCATGGACCGGATCCCTTTCTCAAACGACCTCCTCAGAGGCCAAGCCGGATCAGGCTCATTATGCCGATGCGAATCTCATTCGAGGAATTCAGAATAACTCGGGACGAGAAGCGCTCCTGACCCTGGAAGAGATTCTCCGGTCACGCCGACCCGCTCAACCGACAGCCGCTCCCACGGAAAAGACGGCTGTGAGTCCAATGAGTTAGCGACTATCCACAGGCCCTCTGACCACCGTCGGTTTGCTTGCATTCCCCGAGAACACGGTGCTATCATGCCGCTTCTTTTGGGGTAAAGTTCCATTCAACCGTTTGAATTCTCGGCGGTTCTCTGATCTCATCCCCCTATAGAGTGTTTGCCTAGGAGGCGTTTCGATGTACAAGACGATCTATATCCCGGTCGATAATTCCGACCATTCCAATACAGCCGTCGATGTCGGAGTTGAGCTGGCGAAAACCTATGGTTCAAAGATCGTGGGTAGCCATGTCTACGCGGCGAAGATGCACGATAAGCGATTTAAGCAGATGGAGGCAGGCCTCCCGGAAGAATATCACGACGAGAAAGAACTCGACCGGCAACGCCAGATCCATGACTCGCTGATTACCCGCGGACTTCAGATCATCACCGACTCCTACCTCGACTATGTCGATAAGAAATGTAATGAGGCCAATCTACCGGTCGAACGCCGCTCCTTGGAAGGCCGCAACTGGAAGGTGCTGGCCGAGGACATCAATACCAACGCCTACGACCTCGTGATCATGGGGGCCTTGGGAGTCGGAGCCGTCAAAGACAGCGTCATCGGCAGCAACACCGAGCGAGTCCTGCGTCGGGTGCGAAACTCCGACATGTTGATCATCAAACAGCCGACGCCTGTCGGCACGGGCAAGATCGTCGTGGCCGTAGACGGCAGCCCCTATTCCTTCGGCGGACTCATGACCGGGTTGGCGCTTGGCAAAGCCTTCAATATCCCGGTTGAAGTCATTTCCGCCTTCGATCCTTACTTCCATTATGCGGCGTTTCACAGCATCTCCGGCGTCCTCAATGAAGAGGCCGGCAAGGTCTTTCGCTTCAAAGAACAGGAAAAATTGCATGAGGAAGTGATCGACAGCGGTCTGGCGAAGATCTACCAATCACACCTCGATATTTCTCGCGAAATCGCCCAAGCCGAACAGACCGACGTCAAAACAACCCTGCTGGACGGCAAGGCCTTCGAAAAAATCATTCAGTACGTGCGGAAAGAGAATCCCTGGCTCCTCATCGTGGGCCGGATCGGCGTCCACAGCGACGAGGATATGGACATCGGCAGCAACACGGAAAACCTGCTGCGCTCCGCCGCCTGCAATATTTTGGTGTCGAACCGCAAGTATGTCCCGCCCATCGATACGCAGGCGGAGTACACCATCGCCTGGACGGAAGAAGCGTTGCGACGCATGGAACGGATTCCCGTGTTTGCCCGCGGGGTCGCCAAGACCGCCATCCATCGCTATGCCATCGAGAAGGGGCACACGATCATCAGCAATACGGTCGTCGATGCTGCGGTCGGACACATCCTTCCGAAGGGCGCCATGGACGCGATGCGGGCGCTCGGCGGGAACCTCGATGCAGCCGGCATTGATCGCGACAAGATGCAGGCGGACGATTCCGTCGCGCAGGATCTGATGGGCTCCACCCTGAGCGGAATGATGACCCAAGTTGTGGAAGAAAAACCGGCCCACAGCCCCGGCACGCAGGCCTACCTGGATCGAATGAGCCAGAACTACTTTGTGTGTGACGGCTGCGGATATATCGGCAAGGGCGACACCCCCGTGAAATGCCCCGTGTGCAGCGCTGAAGGCGATCGCTTCAAACAGGTGGACAAATCGATCTTCGAAGCGGCGGCCAAAGCGGAGGGCGGCCTCGAGACCGACGTCGCCTATGACGACATTCCGATGCAGTGGACAAAAGACGCCAAGGAAGCGATTCGCGCGGTACCGGCCGGATTCCAGCGTCGCCGGGCCAAAGCCAAGATCGAAAAGAGCGCCCGTAAACTCGGCATGACGACGATCACCCTCGAATATGCCGGCCCTATGATTCAGGAAGCGGCCTCTGAAGACTACACCCCAATCTTTGCGAACAAGGGGACCGGGACCGCAGCCCAACCTTCAGCCGACCAATCGGCGACCAACGGAACCGAGACCGGGACGGCGAACGGAACCGGTACTGAGCAGGCTCAGGCGTCACAAGCACCGTCATCTCCCTATACCTGGACCCCGGACGCACAAGGACGCTTAGATCGAGCACCGGAAGGATTCATGCGGGAATGCACGAAGGCCTTGATCGAGAAACATGCCGACAAGATCGGCACGACGGTCATCACTCTTGAAGTGGCGACCGAAGGGATTGAGCAAGCCAAGGGCTACATGGCGGATGCCATGAAGACCGGTAACCTCAAGGACATGATTGCCAATCTGACGGGTTCCTCCAAGACCGGGGCGAACCGCTGATGGGAAAATCATTGCCGGTACTCAATATCCCGTTTCTTGGGGATAAGCTCGAGTCACTTCAGCAGCAGATCTCGAAGTTCATCTCCCCGACCTCTCCGGCGGCAGCGCCAAATGACGGCCGGACCGTTGATGACTTCAAACCCTATCTTGTTGCCCTAAACCTTACCAAGCGATGCAATCTCAAGTGCGACCATTGTTATCTCGACGCCACGACGAAAGCCGGCGGCGGATCAGATGAACTCAGCACGGAAGAATGCTTCCGTCTCATCGATCAAATTGCCGAGGTGAATAAAGGGTGTCTGCTGGTCATCACCGGCGGAGAACCGCTTGTCCGTCCGGACATTCTCGACATTGCCCGCCATGCAGTAGGACTGGGCTTTATCGTCGTCTTTGGCACCAACGGCATGTTGATCAACGATCGCATGGCCAAGACATTGGTAGAAATCGGCGTGATGGGAGTCGGTATCAGCATCGATTCGCTCAATCCCGACAAGCATGACCACTTTCGCGGAGTACCGGGTGCATTTGCCAGCGCACTGGCCGGTATCGAGGCGTGCAAGCGCAATGGACTTCAATTCCAAGTGCATTTCAGCGCCCAGCCCATGAACTATCAGGAGCTGCCTGCCGTGGTGGAATGGGCCCATACTCTCGGCGCGCGGGTCCTGAACGTGTTCTTCATGGTCTGCACCGGACGCGGCGAAGAACTGACGGACATTACACCCCAACAATACGAAGAAGTGCTGGGCTATCTGGTGGAGTGCCAGGACCAGTACAAGGACATGCTGGTTCGGGCGCGTTGTGCTCCGCATTTCAAACGGCTGGCCTACGAAAAGGATCCCAATTCCCCGTTGACCAAAGCCACCGGGTACATGGGCGGCGGCTGCCTCGCCGGAACCAATTATGCGCGCGTCACGCCGAACGGCGAACTCACGCCCTGCCCCTATATGCCGCTGTCGGCTGGCAATGTCCGAGAGACGAGCTTCGCTGATTTGTGGGAACGGTCGGATGTGTTCAATTCCTTCCGCTACCCGCAGCTGAAGGGGAAATGCGGAGATTGCGAATACACGGATATCTGCGGAGGCTGCCGGGCACGTCCCTATGTGGATCATGGCGACTGGCTGGATGAGGACCAATGGTGTCTCTACACGCCCAAGGGCGGCGAGAAGATCAAAGTCGCATTCAACACACCCGAGGAAAGCGAAGTTGCGTGGGATAACGCTTCAGAGCTTCGACTCAGCCGGATTCCCTACTTTCTCCGTGCCATGGTGAAGAAGGGCGTGGAACGGCATGCCCGTGAAAACGGTATTACCCTCGTAACCGTCGAATTGATGGAAGAGCTGCGAAAGAAACGTTTCGGAAACGACGCGCCGGTCTTCAATTTCGATATGAGAGGGAAGGACTAGGAGCCGGCGAGAGACACGTGCCTACGGGAGACCACACTCCCTGCGCTATCCGCCCCTGGCCGATCTAGAATGGATTCCGTACAAAGCATTTTCCTTGACCTGAATCAGCTGATTCCAATCGTCAATCACTGGTTCCATCTCCTCTCAGCCGTCATCTGGATCGGCGGGCTCGCGTTCATCGTGATGGCCGTCAAGCCGGGACTCCGGGAATCCGCCCTGCCCAAGGAATATGTTCGCCCCATCACTGACGCCTTTTACAAGCATTACAAGCGGGTGGCGGGGATCCTGTTGGTCGTCTTGCTGTTCACCGGTGGCATCAACCTCCATTACGTCAATCAGATCTTCGTCTCGCAGACTGGCCAGGGCATGCAGAACCATCCAAAATACCTCTGGATTTTCTGCATCAAGCTGATCTTAGTCCTGTGCCTCCTCACGCTGTTCCTCTATACCGTCATTTTCAAATCAGATCAGGACGAAGAAGAGGAAGGCGACAATTACGAGTCGATTCCCTTTCAACGCGCCGCGCTCTGGATGGGGTTCTTCATCATCCTCTGCGCCGCCGCGATGAAACATCTCCATCAGTAGTCCATTCCCCTCCTCCTCAACTGCGTTCTCCGCTACGCTGTATCTCTTCGGATACCTCTTCTGCTTGAGATGCTCGATACCTGCTTGATACCGGGCTAGACTGGTTTCAAATCTGCTCCCCCCACGCACTTTCTCAAAAATACATGGCTTTCATGTACCGATCCAGGTACCCTTCCCGCACCCATGGCATATGAGTTGCTTTTCATACTCTGGTGGACTGAGTACGTCCCGCATCAGAACCGCAGAGCCATGTCGCTGAGAGCGAAAGAATGGTCCCTAGGCATCAGGTTGATGAACGTCTGGATTGATCATGCATAATCCTTCGGCCAATCCCTCCACTATGAGGAGTCGAATTATGTATTTCCTCCCTCGACGCGTCTTGGCGCTTGTCGCGATCCTCTGTGCATTGTCGACCGTCCATTGCCAGGCAATTGACCTTCCTCCTCCGCACACAGACAGTTCCTCCGACACTCAAGGATGGACGGAGCAAGACCGGCAACAGTGGTACCATACGTCCGCCGGCACCCTGTTGCTCCCGTATGATTGGTTCGTCGTCCTGGAAGACGAGCCACTGAAGAACAATTTCTCCCGAACGGGCATCATTCCCGACCCGACCCATCCCGACAAACTCCCGATCGGATTTACGAAGGCCGAAGGGCCGAACGTCCCGGAGCCGACTATTGGGTTAACTTGTGCATTCTGCCACACGACTCAATTCACCTACCGAGGCAACCCGGTTCGTATCGAAGGGGGGCCATCCCTCCAATACAACCAGCGTTTCCTGCACATACTGCTGGAGAGTCTTGGTGAGTTGAAAGCGCCCGATAAATTCCAGGCCTTCGCGGTTCGCGTTCTACAGCGCCGTGGACAGCCGCTGACTCAAGAGAATATCACTGCCTTAGCCATACAATTTTCACGAGTTATGAAGGACCTGGTCGCCAGAGGTGGAAGAGATGCCTCACCGGCGCTGTGGGGGCCTGGACGGTTCGATGCGCTCGGGCGTGGCGGCAATACAGTCTTCGCACCGCTCAATCCGGACAACCTCAGGCCTGCCAACGCGCCGGTGAGCATTCCGCCGCTCTGGGGTGTGTGGGAATATGACTGGGTACAGTGGGCCGGCTCCATCCAACATCCGCTCGCCAGAAATATCGCCCAAGTCATTGGGGTAAACGCGGCCCTCTTCTCCTGGACAAAAACCTCTCCGCACACGCCTTCGGAAAAGAGAGAGATCTTTCGGTCGTCGGTTGATGTCGCCTCGTTGAAAACTTTGGAAGACCTGGCGAAACGGCTGCACCCACCCAGATGGCCGACGAGTTTTCCTCCGATCAATCGCGAGTTGGCTGCAAGAGGAAAAGATCTCTATCACGGCAACCAGCTCAAGGGCCTGCCGAATCTCTGCGCCCATTGCCATGTCGCCACGAAGCTCGATTCGCCGAATCCGAATGGCCCGAGCCTGCACGTCACGATGATCCCTCAGAAGGAGGTCGGCACCGACAGCCTGTATCTGGAGAATTTTTCCCGGCGTACCGTTGACCTCGAACGTCTTGGATTGGGCCGCCTCTCGGCCAAAGACGCTTCCCAGTTGGTGACTACGGAATTGATGACCCTCACCGGTGCGGAGAGCGACCCTGACTACCAACATCTCACCAACACGTGGCGGGACAAGGCTCAATATATCGCGCGCCCGCATCTCGCCGTCTGGGCAACCGCTCCATTCCTTCACAATGGGTCCGTTCCCAACCTCTACGCACTACTTTCTCCGGCTAAGGATCGGCCTGCCTGCTTTTATCTCAGTCCGAACATGGAATTCGATCCGGTGAAGGTCGGCTTCGTCGTCTCGGAATGCCACGATTCTCCGACCTTCCGCGATCCATTGGCAGGGTTTGAATTTAAAACTCAGCTTCCAGGCAACAGCATGGAAGGGCATGAATTCAAAGGGTCTCACTGCGGGTCAGAGGTGGCGGAACCCGGTGTACTAGGATGTGAAATACCGATCGCTGATCGCTGGGCCATCATCGAGTACCTGAAGACCTGTGACCTCGACCGCCTTGTGATACGGAATGCCCCGGTCTGCCGGGATCTTGAATAACATACCCCGCCCGGGAGGCGAGCGCTCCTTGACCGTGACGGTATGATGGACTCGCCTCCGGCAGACCGGTTACGTATGTTCCGGCCGCCACGGCACGCTGCCGTGAGGCGTCACACAGGGAATCAGGCTGCTCCCATATGACCGACCTTCTCTCGAATGACCACTCAATTCTCGAGCGTCCGTTCATGGAATTTCGCCCTTTCGGCCTGAACGATAAGGGCGAAAAGATCTCCGATATCAGCGGCGTTGTCGTCCAATCCAACGTGGATTACATGTGCGACTACCTCGGCCGCACCGCCGGCTCCGCGAAAGCGGCCGAAGCCCTGGATCAACTCTGCCGTCTGCTCAATGCCCGCCTCCCTGACCGCACCTATCACGTGACACCCGATTTTCTTCGCAACATCTGGAATAGTTACTCCTACGAATTCGTGTGTTACCTAAGAGAATTCTGCGAACAGTTATCCGGAGACCCCCAGTTCCACGTCAACGTGGGAACGGACCGGAAGGTTCCGCCTCTCATCCAGATTCTCTGCCGCCCGTTTTCAACCCAGCAACTCTATAAGATGTGGCCCTCCTTCGGACGGAAGTATGTCCGCGATGTGTTGGAGTTCGAAGTCGGTCGGGTGACCAGACGCTCGGCCGTTCTTCGCATGACATTTACGGAACGGGCCCTTGTCCAATTCGGTCCCTACCGGAAACGCTGCGTCGACGTGATCTGCCTGTCCTGCAAGAGCAGCATCGCGCGCGTGCAAACGCAGCTGCACGGCACACCGGCCGCCACGGTCAAAGACCTCTCGTGCACCGCCAAGGGCGATCCATACTGCGAATGGGAGTTTACCTGGACTCCGCAAGTCCGGAGTTCCATCCCCCTCGCCATGTGGACGCTGGTAGCCGGTGGCACCTTTACCTATGTCCACCTGCGTTGGCCCGACGTTCCCACATTCGAAGCACTGGGGCTTGCCGCCGTTCCCGCCTCTCTCCTGTGGTGGATGATTACCAGCCATATGCGGCAGGCGACTAAACCCCTTCAGCGCTTGATCAAAGATCAAGAACAGGTTGTCGATGCCAGGCATGAGGAACTACGCGAAGCCTACCTCGAACAACAAAGCACGGCGGTGACGTTACGCCGGAAAGTGAACGACCTCACGACACTTCACCGCGCGGGATTGTTGTTCAGCTCGACGTTCGATCGCGAAGAGCTGCTGACCAATGTTTTGGACACCATCGTCCGCGATTTGCACTACGATCGCGCCATGATCACCCAGTTTGATCGAACCAGACAGGTCTCGCACGACTTTCGGGCGCGCGGTATCCCGCAGGAAGTAGCGGATTTTTTGCGTACGCAGGAGGTGTCAGTCACCGACCCGGAGTCGGTGGAAGGCGCCGTGTTTTTGCGCGGCGAACCGGTGCTGACGAATAACGTGCATGAGATCTGGGATCGATTGCACCCGTTCGATCAAAAATTGATCGCCATGGTCAATGTGAAATCCTTCATTACCGTTCCGCTGAAAACACACGACGCCGTGATTGGCTCACTTTCGGTCGATCGCACGCACAACCAGGCGCTGACCCAGGACGACCTCGACATGCTGATGACCTTGGCCAGTCAGGTGGCCATTGCCCTCGACAATGCCCAAGCCTACCGGGAAATCGAGGCGCTCAACGCAGGATTGGAAGTCCGCGTTCGTGAACGGACCGCCGAATTGGAGGCGGCCAACGCGCAACTCAAGCAAATGGATCGGCTCAAATCAAAATTCCTCGCCCACGTCTCCCATGAATTGCGGACCCCTCTCACCAGCATCGTCGGGTTTGCGGACAATATGCTCGAGGGACTGGTCGGCTCGCTCAACATGAAGCAGGAGCAATATCTGACCCGGATCAGAGCCAATGGAACCAGGCTCGCGCGCATGATCACCGATTTGCTCGATCTCTCCCGGGTCGAAGCGGGCAAACTGGTTCTCTCCTTCGACCACGTGGCGCTGCAACCAGTGGTCAGCGACGTCATCGAACAACTCTCGCCTCTCGCGATCGCTAAACACTTACAGATCGAACTCCACAGTCCTGACCCGGCGCTGCTGGTCTGGGCCGATCCGGATCGCGTCAGCCAGATTTTGACGAATCTGCTGGATAATGCTATCAAGTACACTCCGGAAGGGGGACACATTTCCATCAACCTTTCGGTCGGTGATCATGAGATGGCCCGTGTCGTCGTTCGCGACACCGGTCAAGGCATCCCCGCCGACGCCCTGCCGAAACTCTTCGATCCGTTTTTCCGCGTGCACCATCAAGAGCGGAGCCAGACGAAGGGGTTAGGCCTCGGGCTGGCGATTGTGAAAGATTTGGTGGATCTGCACGGCGGCAGCATCATGGTTCACAGCACGGTTGATGAAGGCACGGAGTTTTCGTTCACCCTGCCTCTACACTCGCGTGCGCCAGAACCCGCTGCTCCACTCCCTGCCGCCCGACGCAGACTGCTGGTGGTCGATGACGACACAGATATTTGCGACCTTCTGCGTGATCGGCTGGAATCGGACGGATTTCACGTCGACACGGCTACAGACGGTGGAACGGCCTTGCGCATCCTGGCGGAGGCGCCAATCGACGGGGTGTTGCTGGACATCGCCTTACCGGAGATGGATGGCCTTGAGGTGTTGCGACAACTGCGCCCCCAACAACCTTCGTTGCCGGTGGTGATGATGACGGCCGTAGAGGCGTTGGATCGCGCCATGGCGGCAGTAGAAGCCGGCGCACAGGGATATCTCCTCAAACCATTCGACGCCGCCCGCTTGCGACACATCGTCGACCACTGGTTCCTGGCCGGCTCGAGCAAAACGGACCCGAGCATAGGACGATAATGCTATGATACGCTCTCGGAAATTCCGTCTCACCCTGGGACTGTCCCTGGTGCTGCTCCTCCCAGGTTTCTTCCTCGTGACGACTCCCGCTCAGGCGCAGAGCCCGCGTCTCCAGGGACAATCGGCTTCTGCCGCCGCCATGGGCAATGCGTTCGTCGCCCAAGCGGACGATCCATCCGCATTGCATTACAACCCCGCCGGCATGACTCAGCTGCACGGATTTCAAACCCTCTTCGGCACCTCGCTGATCGGTGGAACCACTCAATTCACCAGTCCGACCGGCGCCCATGCGACAGGAGATCGCAACGGTAGCCTGGCCTGGCCTCCCCCCGGCCACGTCTACCTGGTCGCCAATCTGAAAGACCTCGGCTTCGCGGCGTTGGGAGATTTCAGCGCCGGAATCGGAATGAATAATCCTTTCGGCTCACTGACCAGATATCCGAACGATGGACCCTTTCGCAGCGCGTTGACCTTCACCACGCTGCCCTTGCTCGATATCAAACCTACCCTTGCCTACAAGCTCAACGATCAACTGTCATTCGGCTTGGGGGCAGACATCTATACCTTTTCCGGGCTCTTCGGTGAGGGACACCTGGAGCAGAAATCTGTCTGGCCAGGGGGGTTAGGCATTCCAGCCGGCTCGCTGGTTGAAATCAACGGGAGTGATACCACCGCAGGCTTCAACGTCAGCCTCCTCTACACACCCTACCGCAACAGCGAGGGCAAGCCCCTCGTCAACATCGGCATGGTCTATCGCAGTCAGGCCACCTTCCATCTCACCGGAAACTTTTTGGTCAATGGCACGTCAATCGCCAACACGGCCGCCACCTTTGTCCTGCCGCAGGTCTTCTCCGGCGGCATCGCCGTCTGGCCGGTGCGCACGCCGGATCGCGAATGGAAGCTGGAATTCGATGTGGACTATGTCGGCTGGAAATCGAACCGGACCCTCGATATCCATTTATCCAACGGCGCCCTGCTTCCCTTTCCACAAAATTGGCAAAGCGGCTATACGGCGATGGTCGGAACCGAATATCGGTGGCTTCACCTGCCCGCCCTGCCGGATTGGGACATCGCCCTGCGGGCGGGATACATGAATCAGCAGACCCAGATTCCTGACCGCACCTTCAATCCAGGCGTCCCTTCGGCCAACTCACATATTCCTTCGGTCGGCATCGGATTCGCCTGCTATGCCAATGGGTCGTTTCTCGGGCTGATACGGTGTGGCGATTTGGGGATAGGTCCGCTCAAACCAAAACTATTCGCCATCGATCTGGCGTACCAAGCCGCGCTGTATGAGGTGCGAACCGTCGCCGGCAATCAAAATCCCACCGTCGACGGACGCTACGATACCCTCATTCACGCCGGCTCACTCTCCTTGCGCTTCAACTACTAAGCAATTGGCCCTTACCTATGTGGGCCGCTCATGGATTGTCCTGACATGCTGGGCACTCGACGGCACAGTGATTGCTCTATTCACGTATCGACAGAAGCACCTTTGGAAACCAGTCACCAAGCGCACCGTGCGCAAGCACATCGCGGCGTGGCGTAGAGCCGGTTCCCGTCGCCGGTTGTGTTCAACCGCCCGTATCTCACGCTTCCTGGATTGTGCCCATCCAGCGCTGAGTAGACCGCCTTCATCTCCACGCCATCTGCCGCGTCTTCGTCCCTAACGGAGACGCGGCACCTTTTTCCTTTGTCTATTCGAGTGACGGGTCTCTGTCGATCTCTTTGGCTCTTTCGAGTTTCGAATTCCTCCGCCTACCCTATCCGCAGCTTTCGAACAAGAAGTTCAATGGGCGAATTCGTATCGCATTCGATACGTCACGAATCCGATCCGATACACCTTTCGGCTTTACGTATACTTGCGCAGGAACTATTCGATCCTACCTTGGCGCGGGATGTCGTGAAAATATCTACAGATCTTCCCTCCGCACGTTCGTAGTTGAAAGTCTTGCCATTCATGGCACAGGCTTTGCGCATCGGGTAGCCCATACTCGCTTCTCTGCGGATGGCTCACCGACGAGCGAACCCACCTCCAGGAGGTGTCATCATGGTCGCACTCTTCTTTCTTCTACTCGGGGGCCTCGTCCTTCTCATCGCTGCCGGTCGCATCTGGATGAATGCAACTCCCGGAACCGTGAAGAAGACCAATTCGTCGGTAGCCGACAACCCAACTGTAGCCGAGCCGCGGCATACGGCCTGAGACAACGCTTTATGCCGAAATGACTACTGACTTCATGGCACTCTTCTATGCCGCGGTGATGGAAAACCTGAATTCGAGTCTGGCTGTACGCGCTAGCACGGTACGTGGTCGACCACGCTGGTGTTGTACCAATCTGAGGGAGAGTTTCCGGCATAATCGCCTTCTGACGGGGGAAAGAAGAGGCCGTGAAACGTCCGCGCTTCAGTGTCGGGCAGATCGTGGCCATACTTAGGCCGGCCGTGATGGGAGCCCGGTCGCGGATCGCATCCGCCATCTCGGACTTGCCGAGCAGACCTTCTATCGATGGAAGCGGCGGGTACGCGGGGCTAGAATCCGGACAGGCCCGCCAATTCGAGCGATTCGACGAGGGGCACGCCAAGCTGAAGCGGTTGGTGGCAGCCATGTGCCTGGACAGAGTGATGCTCCAGGACGTGCTCGCAACAAAATGGTACGGCCCTCGCACCGGCACACCGCCGTGCGGTATTGAGGCACCGCGGACCCGATCTTCGAACGTCTCGCCTGTCGCACGGTCCGCTGTGCAAGGGCCAGTTATCGCTATCGCAGTCGTCACCATCCCCGCACAGAAATCGCGGGCCGCCCCTGGAGAATCCTCTCCTTGATCACGATTTCGCATTTAAAAAGCTGGGGCCTCCCGTAGCTCGATGTAACCGCTTCGGGCCGCCGTGCCGGTGAGCGCATCAGCCAGGTTATTTTCTTCGCGCAACCTTCTTGCTGTACTTCAACGAGACCGCCTCTGCCCGACTCCGGTATCCGATCAGATACGCCTTGCATCTGATCCGATACAGTGAGACCGGCCACTCTCTTTCCTGCACGGTTCCCCCTGCGAGAAGCGAGTGTTCTCTCACCCGAATTTCAAAACATTTTGTCCGTCGCCCGGGAGTCGTGCGTACCACTCGTGGTGGCACGGCTGTTGCTGCATCCGTAAGGTGGAGACACTTCTTAGGGCGGCTGCAGTACAAGACGTTCCCCCTTCGAGATAGAAAGGAGCCTGTCATGGAACTCGTCATGGGCGGTCTCCTGGTAGGACTCAGTGGCATGTTGGCGGTACTGATCGTCGCGGTATGGAAGGACAGCGCCTCTCATCGTGCCGAGACGCATCCGTCACAGCGGAGGATATAGCCGGCTGATTCTCCTTCGAAAACGCGTCGCCTCGTCGAGACGACGCAAGAACGGATCGAGAGGCGTACCCCTCCATACGCCTCTCGCGCAAAGGAGTTGCACAATGAACCGATTCATCTACTTGAGACCGCAAAAGCGGCAACGCATGACCGTCAGCCTGCCGGCAGATCTTTTAGAACGCATGCGCGATGCCGCGTACTGGACCTCCGGGACCACCATGGCCGGCCTCATTTCGTCGGCGATTGAAGATCTGCTCCACCATCTGGAATCGCAAAACGGCCGCCCCTTCTCACCGCGGCTGCAAGACTTGAAACCAGGCCGGCCACGCTCCGGTAAGACGGATCAGCCGTCTGTATCTGAAACCATACAGCCTGTATCCCGTTAGATACGCACAGCACACTCGAACTTGCCAACGCACCCCTCTTTCTCGCAACGCTCACCTAAATCGCGCGGATCTTTTCCGGAATCTTACCCCGCCATTTCTATCCCCACCAGCGTAGAGCAAGCATGCCTTTTGCGTGAGAGGGTCTTGAGCACGGCAGATCTCGCTCCATTTCTCTGTCAGACCACGTCCGATGCCGCCGCTAGAAGGCTCAAGGTATGCCATGCGCACTCGGACCACACGAGCCGAACCCATCATTCAATGTTCATCTTCAGCCACCCAAGCTGAGCATCTTTTGGCTGCACGACCCGCCAGCTCCCGCCGGCATCGCTATGCGCTCATACTGGGCAGAAGTCTCATGAGCCTCTGTTGGGCCATCGCCATCGAGGCTCACAATCCTTTTCCCTCCCATGCTGCTCCGGAAGAGGCCCCGGCAAGCGAAGAGCTTGAACTGCTCAAAGAAGAAGAAACGGTCAGCATCGCCACCCGTCACGAACAGCCGATCTCGCAATCCCCCTCAAACGTTTATGTCATTACGGATGAGGACATCCGACACTCCGGTGCGACCGATCTCCCTTCCGTCCTTCGCCGCGTGCCCGGGCTGGATGTGATGCAGGTCACCGGAGCCGATTTTAATGTGAGCGCGCGAGGCGACAACCAGCTCTTCGCGAATAAAATCCTTGTCATGGTGGATGGTCGATCGATGTACATCGACGGCCAGGGCCTCGTCTTCTGGAAATCACTGCCGGTGACGCTGCCGGAAATCAAACGCATTGAGGTACTCAAGGGACCTGCCTCCGTGGTCTACGGATTCAATGCCTTCGACGGGGTCATCAACATCATTACCAAGTCCGCACAGGAGATGAAGGGTACGACGCTGCAGTTCGGCGGCGGGGAGCTCGGGACCATTTCCAGCGCAGCCATCCAGGCGGGGTCGGCAGGCAAACTCGACTATCGTTTGTCCATCGGGCATGACCAGAACCAGCAATGGCGGAACAATGACGCGCTGGCGTTCCGATCGAACAAATTCAACGTGCAAACACAATACAACTTCTCGGGAGACGCCACCTTGCGCGTCGCGGGCGGATTCATCGATACAAACAGGTTTGACGGCCCCGTCTCAAATGTCCAGATCCCCCACTCGCAATTTAATCAGGGTTATTCTGATGTCCATTACCAATACCGCAATTTCTCCGTGCGCGGCTGGTGGCAGGGCAACGACATCCCCGTCGACTCCGCCACGCACCCGCTCCTCAATCGATTCGTCCGGCAGACGAACGCGACGGGCGGGTCCAATGTGTCTTTCACCACGAACACCTATAACATCGAGGCCCAACACAGTCTCGACTTCAGTCCGACAAACCGGCTGAGTTACGGCGTCAACTACCGTTACAATTCCGTCGACGGCGCGGCTGTCTCGGAATTGGGCCGGGAAGATCGACTCGGATTCCATCTGCAGGATGAGTGGAAGGTCCTGTCCTCGCTCACCCTGGTCGCGGGTATCCGCTACGACCTGCATACCCGAATCAACGGCACATGGAGTCCGCGGGTCGCCCTCATCTACAATCTGACTCCGGAACATACGTTTCGCATCAGCGGATCAGTCGCCTATCGGCCGCCGACGTTGTTCGAATCGAATCTTGACCTGCGCATCTTGCCAACCGCCCCACCCCTGTTCGCACCCATTCCGCTCTTCGGTTCGCAGAAGCTCAATCCGGAACAGATTATTTCCTATGAAGCCGGGTACCAGGGCTGGTGGTTGAAACACCGGCTTCGGACCAGGCTTGATCTGTTCTTCAACCACCTCTCAGACCTGATCAATTTTCAAACCATCGGCGCCACGCGCACACTGGTGAATGGCGGGGAGGCCGACATTTACGGAACTGAAGCAGGGTTTGAATTTCTGGCGACCAGATGGTTGAGCGGATTTGCCAACGTGTCCTACCAAAAAATCGGCCAGACCTTTACCGGCGTCTCGCGTCGAGGCGGACCCGACTGGAAAGCCAACGTCGGCCTTCGCGGCGACTGGGACAGCGGCCTCAATGGAGAAATCGCGGTGCACTACGTCGCAGGCGCGACCTACCCGTTGATTGAACTGTTTACCGCGCTCGCTCCGGTACTGCCGACCGCCACCAGCCCGACGGTGGACAGTTACACCCTGCTCAACCTGCGAGGCGGTTACCGATTTTGGCATGACAAGGCTGAGGTCGCCATTGCCGTTTATAACGCCCTGAACGACCGGCACAAGGAGCATCCGTTGGGGGACACGCTGGGAAGCCGGGTCATGGGGTGGGTCACAGTGCGATATTGAGTCGTGCGTCATGCATTTTAAATTCAACGGAGTGTGGCAGACGATGGTCGCGGCATTCCTGACGGCGAGTGTGAGCCATGGCGCCGCCGCCGAAGCCCCGCCCATGCGGCTTGAGGATTCCCTGGCCTTTTCTGCCAATAACGATCTGGAGCTGCTTAAAGAAGAAGAAACCGTGAGCATCGCGTCACGGTACGAACAACCCATTTCACAGGCGCCTTCGAACGTGTATGTGATCACGGACGAAGACATCCGCATGTCCGGCACGACCGATATCCCCACTTTGCTCCGGCGCATCCCCGGCATGGAAGTAATGCAGGCAAGCGCGGCCGACTTCAACGTCAGCGTGCGAGGCGACAACCAAACCAGCGCCAACAAACTGTTGGTGATGGTGGACGGACGATCCATTTATAACGATCTACAAGGGACCATCAACTGGAAACTCCTACCGGTCACCTTGCCAGAAATCAAACGGATCGAAATCTTGAAGGGACCGGCTTCTGCCGTCTGGGGCTTCAACGCCTTCGACGGTGTGATCAATATCATCACCAAATCGCCTGAGGAAATGAAAGGCACGACGTTACAATTTGGCGGGGGAAGCTACGGGACCATTACGGCTTCCGCGATCCAAGCCGGAACAATAGACAAGTTCGGCTATCGCCTGTCCATCGGCCACAATCAAAACGCCTCATGGAGCAACAGCAACGCCCTAGCCTTTCGCGACAATCTAGTCAATGTCTTGACCGAATATGTCCTCTCATCGGACTCCAAGATTAGAATTTCCGGCGGCCTTGTCGACTCTAACGCCCAAAACCCCGTCGTCAGCCAGGACGTGACGATTTTAGACAAACCTGCTCAAGGTTATGCCAAGATTGAATATGAACGCCCGGATTTCTTCATCAGAGCATTTTGGAATCAAAACACAAGCACTGGGGTCTACCTATTCCAGCCTTCTCTCGCACCTTTCCTGACTTACAGTTCGGGAAACGGGACACCAACCTCGATTTTTACGGCTAACACCTACAATGTCGATGTTCAACATTCGCCTGAAATCTTTTCGAGCAATCGCCTGACCTACGGCGTGAACTACCGCCTCAACACGCTTTCGAGCAATGCCATCACTCAATACACCACAGAAAACCGGCTCGGTTTCTTCATCCAGGATGAATGGAAAATTGCCGCGCCATTTACAGTTGTCGTCGGGGTTCGGTATGACTTGGACACGTTTATCAACCCGAGCATCAGCCCCCGCGTATCTCTATTCTATGCTCCATCCAACAATCATACGTTCCGACTGTCCGGTTCTGTGGCATATCGGCCACCGACCATGCTTGAAAACCAATCGAATGCATTCGTAAACACGAATCCGCCTCTGCTGCCAATCGCCACTACTATCGCGGGAGGGCGAAATCTCTCACCTGAACAAATTGCTTCTTACGACCTGGGCTACCAAGGCTGGTATTGGCGCCATCGACTCCGGATCCGTGCCGACGTGTTCTACAATCACCTCTCAGACCTGATCAGCATTCGCAACCAATCCTCGACACTGGCGGTCTTCAGCAACGACACCGGCTCGGCGGATATCTATGGCGGCGAGCTTGGGTTCGAAGTGCTGGCTACTAAATGGCTCACCGGTTTTGCCAACTACTCATACCAGGATATCCACCAGACGTTCACCGGCCGTGTGCAACGCGCAGGGCCGCACAACAAGTTCAGCGTCGGATTGCGCGGCGAGTGGGACAACGGCGTCAACGCCGAAACCATCTTCCATTACTATGGATCGGCCACATATCCGCCCGGGCAGTCATTTACCACGTTCTCTCAAGCCGGTCTCGTCACCCTCCCGAATCCGAACGTCGGTGCATACAACCTGCTCAACCTTCGAGCCGGTTATCGGTTCTGGCAGCAGAAGGCCGCCGCCGGGTACATGCGCGATGCGGAGGTGGCTGTCTCGGTCTTCAATGCGCTTAATGACGAACACAAGGAGCACCCGCTTGGCGACCTTATCGGCCGGCGGGTGATGGGCTGGCTGACTCTTCGGTTTTAACCTGTGCCCGACAACACTCGGGAGGATGCGATGGCACCGGCAACACTGACTCATTCCATCCTGGTCGTGGACGACGATCCTGATATTGCGCTCGGGCTGCAGGATTTCCTCGATCACGACGGATATCAGGTAAACGTCGCGATGACCTGCGCGGAAGCGCTCGCGCAAGCCCAGGCCCATCACTACAATGCCGTGCTGCTCGACTTGGGGCTCCCGGACGGAGACGGCTCCTCCGTCCTGCTCACACTACAACAACAACAACCCCAACTGCCTGTCATTATCCTCACGGCTTACACCAGCACCGACCGCACGGTCGGATCGCTGACCCAGGGCGCCTTTGCCTATCTGACAAAACCCTATAACCGGGATGAATTGCGCGCCGTCCTGCAACGGGCAGTCGGAGTTCAAGCCCTGGCCGTCAAAGCTGAACATGCCGAGCATGCCCTGCATGAGAGCGAAGCGCGATTTCGATCGCTGGTCGAAGCGGCGACCGACTCAATCGTCCTGGCCGATCACAACGGGCATATCCTGTCCTGGAACCGCGCCGCCGCGCAACTCTTCGGGTATACGGATGACGAAGTCCGCGGAAAGTCCCTTAGCATATTGATGCCGCCCCGCCACCGCGCCGCCCACGAGCGCGGGCTCGCGCGCGTCAGGGACACAGGAGAATCCCGCCTCATCGGCCACCTCGTCGAGCTGGAAGGGTTGCGGAAGGACGGAAGTGAATTCCCACTGGAACTCTCACTGGCCATGTGGAAGAGCGACGATGCCGTGTATTACAGCGGCATCATCCGCGACATTACCCAACGACGCCGGGCAGAGGAAATTCTCGACCGCCTCCGCCATCTCCACGAGGTCATCCTCACGCAGGCCGGCGAAGGCATTTATGGCCTGAACCGAGACGGAATGACGACCTTTGTCAACCCGACCGCAGCGGAATTTCTCGGCTACGAACCGTTCGAGCTGATCGACCAGCCGATGCACGGCCTGCTCCATCATTCTCGATCCGACGGCAGCCCCTATCCGGCCGACCAGTGCCCGATTTACGCGTCACTGCAGGACGGCCTGGTTCATCGCGTGGCAAGCGATGTCTTCTGGCGAAAGGACGGTCGCCCAGTGCCGGTGGAGTATGTCAGTACGCCGATCATTGAAAAAGGTCACACGGCAGGCGCGGTGGTGGTGTTTCGCGATATCTCCGAACGCAAAGAAGCCGAGCGCGCGGTCGAGGAAAGCCAGGAGCGGTTCCGGCAACTGGCGGAACATATCCGGGAGGTGTTCTGGATCACCAATCCGGAAAAAACGCGCGTGGTCTATATCAGCCCCGGGTATGAAGCAATTTGGGGTCGTTCCTGCGACAGTCTCTACGCCCAGCCCGCGTCCTGGCTGGAAGCCATCCATCCTGACGATCGGCCTCGAATAGAACAGGCCGCCATGAGCCGCCAGACCCTGGGCATCTACGATGAAACCTACCGCATTCTGCGTCCTGACGGATCCCTGCGATGGATCTGGGACCGTGCGTATCCGATCCGTGACGCCTCGGACAGGGTCTATCGGATCGTGGGATTTGCCGAGGATATTACCGAGCAGAAGAGGATTGAAGCGGAATTGATCGCCAGCGAGCGCCGATATCGAGCGCTGTTCGACGACAATCCCTCCATGTATTTCATGGTGGATGCGGCAGGGACCGTGCTCTCCGTCAATCGCTTTGGAGCCGAACAGTTGGGCTACGACGTGCATGATCTGATCGGAAGCTCTGTCGTGAACGTGTTCCATTCGGACGATCAAGAAGCCGTTCGCCGGAATCTCTCCGACTGCCTTTCCGATGTGGGACAACCCAAGCGGTGGGAACTTCGCAAAGTCAGGAAAGATGGCGATGTGATCTGGGTGAGAGAAACCGCTCAGGCCGTGCGAGGCGATGACCAGGCTCCGGTGGTCTTGATCGTCTGCGAAGACATCACCGCCATGAAAGAGGCTGAAATTGCCCTTCATGACAGTGAAGAGTTCAAAAACCAGATCCTGCGTAGCAGCGCAGACTGTATCAAAGTCCTCGATCTCGAAGGACGGCTGCAATACATGAATGATGCCGGTCAGCGGCTCCTGGAGATCAGCGATCTCACCAAGTACACCAACAAACCCTGGTCGGAATTTTGGGAAGGTGACGATCGCGATGCGGCGTTAGCCGCCTTGGAAGCGGCCAAGGCCGGGGACATCGGAAAATTCGTCGGACTCTGCCCGACCACGGGCGGACAAGCAAAGTGGTGGGATGTGCAAGTCACGCCCATGCTCGACACGCAAGGATATTCCCGGCGTCTCCTAGCCATCTCGCGCGATATCACCGCCTACAAACAGGTCCAGGAATCCCTGCGCTCCAGCGAGGAACGGCTGGAACACGTCATTCGCGGCTCTCACGACGGATTCTGGGACGGCCACGTGCTGCCGGGACATCCCTGGTATGCCCCGATCACCCCTGTCTGGTGGTCTCCTCGCGTGCGCGAAATGCTGGGATACAATGAGGAAGAGTTCCCTGACATTCTGGACAGTTGGGCGTCCCGATTGCACCCCGACGATCGAGCGGAAGTTTTCGCGCGGCTGACTGCCTGCATGGAACAAGGCATTTCCCACTACGATGTCGAGTACCGGCTCTTGAACAAGCACCATGACTACCAATGGTTTCACGCGCGCGCGGAAGTGGTCCAGCGGGATGCGAAGGGACGCGCCGTCAGGATGGCCGGCGCCTTGCAAGATATTACCGACCGCAAACGAACTGAAGCCCGATTGCGCCTCAGCGAAGAACGATTGCGTATGGCCCTCACCTCGTCGGAGTTCGGCATCTGGGACTGGGATGTGGCCTCGGACCGTCTCTATTGGTCCGAAGACGTCGAGATGCTGTTCGGCTTGGCCCCGGGATCTTTTCCCGGCACCTATACCGCCTATATCGGATTGATCTACCTGCTTGATCGCGGATCTACCCTCACCCGCCTCGAACTCAGTCTTCGCGATCAGACATCCGTCCATCTGCGGCATCGTGTCGTATGGCCAGATGGCTCGATACATTGGCTGGCATGGAGCGGACGGATCTATCGGAATGCCGACGGAGTCGCCACGCGCGTGCTCGGCATCGTTCACGATACGACGGGACGCACGGACGAATGAACTGGCGGCATTCGGCGACCTCACATCGGGCCGGCTGATTCGACGAGGACGCAGATTGTGACGTTCGCATTCCTACACGTGACCTTCGACACCGCGTCTGCTGCACGCCGATGGAACAGTCTGTGCTGGAGTCTCGCCCTGTTTCTGTGGGCGCTGCCGCTCACGAGCCCGGTCTTGGCGGCCGACGTCATCATTCTCAAATCCTCCGATATCGCCGCCTACAATCAGGCTATCAATGGCTTCAAAGCCGCCATTCCACCCGGCATCAATCTGTCTGAATACGACTTACAGGGAGATCTGGAGAAGGGCAGGAAACTGGCTCGAAAGATCCGCGCATCCGATCCTGCGCTTGTATTCGCCGTGGGGTTGAAGGCCGCGAAGGCCGCGCAACTCGAGATCGTCGATATCCCCGTCGTTTACTCCATGGTGTTGGATCCGGGGAAATATGGCCTGAACGCCCAGAACATGACCGGCGTCCTCCTGGAAGTGCCGGCCGAACGGCAACTGTCCATGATCCGGAACCTGCTGCCTCAACTCAAACACATCGGCACGCTCTATGACCCGGCTAAGACGTCGACACTCATTGAGGAAGCCCGGCGTTTGCTGAAACCCAGCGGAACCGAACTCGTTCCGATGCAAATCACCAGTGAACGGGATGTGCCCGGGAGCTTGCGCGCGTTGCTGCCGTCGGTCGATGCCTTGTGGCTCGTTCCTGATTCCACGGTGCTGACTGATGAGTCGCTGCGCTTTATCTTAAATACGGCACTGGAAGGACGGGTGCCGGTGATCGGGTTTTCCCGGGAATTCGCACGAAGCGGGGCCTTATTGTGCCTGTCCGTCAACTATGCCGACATTGGCCGGCAGGCCGGACAACTTACCCGCAAGCTTCTTGACGGCCAGCTCGCGCTGCCCATGAAACCCTGGCACCCGGACCGCATCGAAACCAGCTTGAATCTCAAAACGGCCAAATTCCTCGGCATCGAGATCCCTCGAGAACTCGAGCAAAAGGCCGACGAGCTGTATTGATGAAAGGACCTCTTGTGAAAGATCCAACCCATCTCGCAGCGCCGCCGTTCCTGCCGAACGGGCTGAAACGATTCGTCAGCTTGCGGACGAAGTTCGTCGTATTCTTCAGTCTCATCATCATCCTGACGTGTTCGGCCATGAGTTGGTATTTCATCCACAGCAAACGCGTCGCCATGACCGAACGGGTGCAGGATCTGGGCAGCATCCTGGTCAAGAACCTGGCTCACAATGTCCGCTACGGCATCATTCTCGAAGACCGGGTGATCCTGGAACAGTTCATCGACGGGGTGCTGGGAGTGGATGAAGTCGTCTATGCGCGGATTACCGGGGCCGACGGGCAGGTTCTCGCCGCAAAGAGCAAGGGCAGATTGAAGACTCCGCTGGGTACGGTGCGGGCGGTCGATCAACCGTTTTACCCGGCCTCCGCCATTGCGGCCTCGCTGATCAAACATCCAGTCCCGGAACCGACCGTCACGAGGCTCCGGCTCACCGCCGAGAACACCATCCCGTTCGAGGATGCGGACTCTGCGCTTCGCGTTTCGACTCCCGGCATCCGCGAAGAGACCTTTTACGATTTCGCCCTTCCGGTGCTCAAACGCGCGGAGCCTCGACTGGAAGCGCTTGCCCTTCAAGAGGAGGAGACGCGCAAGACCCGCGCCGCTCAACCGGCGCCGCCTGCCTTTGGGGTGGTCCAAATCGGCCTGACCGAGGTACCGATGCAACGAGAACTGGCGGAGGCGCTACGCACCTTCCTCCTCCTCACCTTGGGCATCATCACGGCCGGCATTCTCTCCACCAATCTTCTGGCTCGCCGCATCATTACGCCCTTGCGCAATCTCGCCGCAGGTGCGCGCAAGGTTGGAGAGGGCGATCTCTCCACGTTTGTCGTGCCGACCACACAAGACGAAGTCGGCCAGCTCACCGCCCTCTTCAACGTCATGACGAAGTCTCTTCAAGAACGTAATCAGGCCATCTCCGCAAACCTTGCCACGATCCGCCGTCACGTCACCCAATTGACGACCTTAAACCAATCCAGCGCGGCTATTACGTCCACCCTTGACCTCGATCGTCTTCTTTCAACGGTGCTGCAGCTGCTCAGCGAAAATCTGGGTTTCGCCAGGATGGTCCTATTTTTGTGGGATAGCGAGCGCGGCATCGCCACGGTCGGACAAATGCTCGGCATGCCGCCAGAGGCCGAGGAAGCCGCGCGGCGTCTGGTCATACCCGTGCATGAGGACGGCGGTTTCGCCGCGGAAATCCTGCTCCACGGGAAACCCGTCCTGGTGCCAAATATCGACACCGTCGCGGACCGCATTTCTCCGGCCGTCTTGCCCTGGCTTCGCCAGGTAGGGTTGTCGTCCTTCGTTGCGGCTCCGCTCCGCAGTCAGCAGCGCATTCTGGGCTATCTCGGCGCCGATCGCGGAGCACAGCCTTGCACGCAGGAGGATCTTGATCTGTTGGTCACCATTGCCAGCCATGTGGCCGTCGCCGTGGACAATGCGCGGGCGTATACCAAACTGGCCACCCTGACGGAACACCTCGAACGACGCGTGCAGGAACGCACCCATGAATTGCAAACCGTCAATGAACGCCTGCAGGACCACGATCAGCGGCGTTCGAAATTCGTGTCCGTCGCCTCTCACGAATTACGCACACCGATGACGTCCATTAAAGGGTTCGTCGAAAACATGCTGGATGGACTGACCGGGCCACTCTCCGAACGGCAAGAACACTATCTGCAACGCGTCAAGCATAACGTGGATCGACTGACCAGGATCATCAATCAATTGCTGGATTGGTCGCGCCTGGATGTCGGACGAATCGACATCAAACCGGAGCCGTTGTCCATCGATGCATTCGTCCGGGATGTGGTGGAGAGCTTTCAGACACTGGCGGCGGAAAAATCCATTACGCTGGACGTTCTGCCCTGCGAGCAGCCCCTCACGGTCTACGCCGATCGCGACAAACTTGAGCAAATTCTCTGGAATCTCGTTGGCAACGCGATCAAATTCACCGGGCATGCCGGACGCGTCTCAGTCCGGTGCAATGCCCATGATGCACACTTCGCCCAAATCACCGTCGCGGACACCGGCTGCGGAATTGCCCCTGACGAGTTGGCACTGGTGTTCAACGAATTTTCCAAAGTGGAATCGGCCATGCCGGCGTCGCAAGGCGCTCAACTCGGCCTCTTCATTACCAAAAGTCTCGTCGCCCTGCACGGGGGCCAGATGTGGGTGGAAAGCCAATTGGGGGCGGGAACCCAATTTTCCTTCACCTTGCCGCTCCCGACCACCCCACCGTCTCAACGGTAGGCCGGCTTTTCATCCGATTGCGATATCCCTCGCACCCCTGTATCCGATCCGATAATAGCCGCATTGTTTTGAACAACCCTTCCCAGACTGTTACCAATCATACACCCTTGCGGGTTTCTCTCTTCGCCACAGAATCAATGAGTTGATCGCGCGCGTACAGTTGAATCAGCCTCGCCCTCGCGGCACGGGTATTGCGGTCGCATCAATTGACGCGCGTTTATTCACAAAGCGGAGTGGCCAGATCGTGCATACCGCCGTACTCATTGTCGATGACGATCAGGATATCCGGGAATCACTCACAGACATGCTGCGGCATGAAGGCTATCTGGTAGAGAGTGCCGGGTCGGGTCATGAAGCGCTGCACCAGGCAAAACAGAGACAGTACGGCGCCGCCATCCTGGACATTCATCTACCGGACCTCAACGGCCTTTCAGTCCTGAAAGTGTTAATGGAGTTGGACGCTTCACTTCCTGTGATTATCCTGACCGGAAACGCGACATCCGAGAATACCATCGGCTCACTCGCCAAAGGCGCCTTTGCGTATCTCACCAAACCGTACAACGCGCAGGAACTCAAGGCCGTCATTCGTCGAGCCGTTTCGGTGAAAGGGCTGGCTGTCCGTGCCGAACATGTCGAGGAAGCCCTGCATGCCAGCGAGGAACGATTTCTCGCGCTGGTAGAGTCGGCAACCGATGCCATTGTTTTGGCCGATCACTGCGGCCATATCATTTGGTGGAATGGTGCGGCGGAACGGATGTTCGGATATTCCAAGCGGGAGGCGCTGGGACAATCCCTTGCCCTCCTCATGCCGGAACGCTTCCGTGCGGCGCACGGCGCCGGCATCATGCGTTTGTCCAAAGGGGAGGTTGCAAAACTGATCGGGAGAACCGTCGAACTGGTCGGACTGACCAAAGCCGGAGACGAGTTCCCCATCGAACTCTCCCTGGCTTCCTGGCGCGCCAAGGAGGGCACATTTTTCAGCGGCATCATCCGCAACATTACACGGCGCAAAAAGGCGGAAGAATCCGTCGTGCGGCTCAGTCACCAGAACGCATTAATTCTCGATGCCGCCGGGGAAGGGATCTTCGGCCTTGACCTTGAGGGACGCGCCACCTTTGTCAACGCCACGGCAGCGCGAATGCTGGGGTGGACTCCCGCTGAACTGATCGGCAAATCTTTAGCCCCTTTGCTTTCCAGACTCCACAGCGGCTCCGCCGAGCAGGTCTCAGACCCCTTGTGTCTTTCCGCCGCGATTCGTGATGGAGCTGTGCACCGGGTGCAAAACGATGTGTTCACGACCAAGAGCGGAGAGTCGTTCCCGGTCCAATACGTCACCAGTCCCATCCACGAACAGGATCGTCCGGTAGGCGTGGTGGTGGTCTTTCAAGATATCACCGCCCGGAAGCAGATGGAATGCTTGCAACAAGCGCAACTCTCCGTCAGCCATCTCCTCGCTCAGTCCGGCACCCTCGAAGAAGCCATGCCACAACTGCTCCGCGTGATCGGGGAGATGGGACCGTGGGAGATGGCGATCTTGTGGCATGCCGAACTGATGCGCCACAGGCTAGCCTATAAGGGCGCGTGGATCCGCCCATCCTGCCGATGGGATGAATTCGTCACGATTTGCCGCAACAGCGAATTCCCGCCGGGAATGGACTTCCCAGGGGTCGTCTGGAGCACGAAACTTCCGCTCTGGATTCCTGACGCCTTAACGGATGCCCGCTTCACCCGCGCCCCGACCGCGGCGCGGCTCGGGATACACGGAACCTGCATCATTCCCATCCGCACCGGAAATGTCATCCACGGCGTACTCGAATTATATGCCGACAAGCCTCGTCCGCCTGATCGCCAACTCATTCACATCCTGACGGACACCGGCATGAAGATCGGTCAATTTCTCGACCGCGCGCAGGCCGGCACCGCCTTACGAGCCACGAACCGGATGACACAGAATTTGCTGGCCAGCCTGCCAGGCGCGATTTTCTTGTGCGGGCGTGATTGGCAAATCCAGTATGCCAATAGCCTGGCGCATCACTACTTCGCCCTTTCGGGAGCGTCCTTAGTCGGCCGGCCTCTGTTCGACTGCCTCGCGCTCAGTGAGGCTGCGAGTCAGCAGTTGGTCAAGGAATGGGCGGCCCTCAATGCCGACTCACCGCATCAGACTCCCGAGCGCGAGTGCGAAGTCGCCTCACGGCTCTATCGTTATCGCTTCTTCCCGGTCGCCACTCCCGAACCCTCTCAAGATCAGATCGGCATGGTGCTGTGGGACGTCACCGACGATACACATCTCCAGGATCAACTCATCCAATCGGAGAAGCTCGCCAGTCTTGGCACAATGGTGTCGGGGATGGCGCACGAGATCAACAATCCAGCCCAAGCCATCCTCAGCATGGCCGAACTGATTCAGGAAGAACAAGACCCTGCGATGGTCAAGGAATTTGCCGCGGATATCGTGGGCTACGCCCGCCACGTGTCCAACGTGGTCCGGGACTTCGCCGGGTATGCTCGTTCGGGCGGCCGGGACGGCGAAACGGAGATCGATGTGGCTGGGCGGCTGATGGAAGCTGTCAAAATGGCTCGCCGTGGCCCCCATTTCGGCGACGTAGACGTCGTCACGCAATTCGACGCCCCCGCGTTTCTCCGCGCGCGCAAGAACGAAATCGATCAGGTCTTCGTCAACTTGATCAATAATGCCACGCAAGCCATGAACGGGAAAGGCCGCCTGACCTTAGGCGCGGCTCAAGATGGTGCGTGGATCGATGTGACCATTTCCGACACCGGCCCGGGCATTCCGGCTGCAGTGCGACCGCGCATTTTTGATCCGTTTTTTACCACCAAGGCGCCAGGAAAAGGGACGGGATTGGGTCTCAGCATTGTGCATAAGATCGTGACTCGGCATGGAGGGACGATTACGCTGGACAGCGCCGAAGGGAAGGGCGCCACGTTCAGACTGCGCTTCCCCGCCCTGTCACAGTGACGGAGACGAACCACAAACCGTCAAAGAAGCAGGTACGGCGAACCCTATGCGCGGGACCTGGAGGAATAGGCGCGTTTAAACACGGATCGCAACCCGAAGTAGGCGAATGAATCCTTGAGATTGGAATAGAGGCGTTTAAACGCACCCATGTCGGGATTGGTCACATACTCCAGAGTCAGGACAATCCGTTCTTCGTGATCGCCGAGCGGCGTCACGGCGTGCCAGAGCTTGTCGCCGTTGAAGATCACCAGGTCGCCGGGAGCCGTCGCCAGTTCCATATGCACCGGCTGCTTGCCGGGAACGTCTTTGAATAAATCACAGACGAGGCGGCAGTGCTGCGATTGATCGAGCAATCCCAGCAGGATCGTATACCGGGCGCCTTTGTAGTAAGAGGTATCGTAGTGATACCCGATGTGGTCGCCGGCTTCCGTGTAATAATACAATGCGCAGGAATGCGGATCGTTGTCGGGACACAGGAGGAGATTCACCTTGGTCAACCGGTTGAGCATAGCCCGAAAGGCATCTGAACGATACAGGTCGATGAACTGCGGCGCCTGCTCCCGCACTGTATAATAGCTGACACTGCCGCCCTTCTTATGTCCCGGAATGTAATTGCGGTTCAAGCCGGATTTGAGCGCCTGCGCCTGTGACGTCAGCTCGGCCTCGACAAACTCACTCGGCAAAAACTGAGGAATGTACAGGAACTCGTTCTGCGCCCAATAGTCCCGCTCTAACCGTTCGAGGTCCAAGGCCGCAATCGCCCGCTCAACTGCTTCGGTAACACTGCTTGCACAGGCCTGGTTCATGCTCCCCTCACCATGTCTTGATTCATCGTTGTCCCGCCGCCGACCTAGGTTCAGGGTCGGCTCAGGACCGGCGCCCTGACGATTTCTACATCGGCCGGCGCCTTGAAATCAAATAGGTCGTCTTTTAATCCACTGTTCGGCTTCAACTCTGAGAATTCAAAGGTGGCGATGTTCCCGCTGACCTCGTGCAGCGCGATGGTCTTGAGAAAATAGGTCTTCGGCTGCACCTCGATCACGATTTTCTGAATCGCCCGCTCCGGTTCGGCACGTCCCTGCTTGGGGGTCAGCGATACTAGGAGAATCCCCCCGGCTCCCCGCTCCTTATTGGGCATCGGTTCAATATCGAATTCCTCATCCAGCTTGGCCACTCCCTGCAATAATTGCAGCGGCGCCTGGGAAGCCGCCATATAGGTCAGCTTACCCACCAGCACTTGCTTGTGCTCCGGCACGTACATCTTCACATCGTCCTTGTTGACGTAGATTTCTTCCGTGGCCGGCTCGATATAATCCCACCGCAACCGCCCGGGCTTCTTAATGTAAAAATGGCCGGTCGAAATCACGGGCGTGGAAAATCCTTCAATCCTCGTCTTTTGCGAGAAGGACGCCTGCAGGTCCTTGGTTTTCTCGTAGCGGGCTTGAATTTTTTTGACGATATCCTGGACTTCCTGCACCGCCTGAAGGTCAACCGCCGGCTCATCCGGCTTCACAAGTTGAGCCGCAGCCGGCACGGCATTCACCACGAGCACCGCAACGAGCAAGAATCTTCGCATCATGCCTCATCTCCGCCGACCGGGCCTCGACGCCCCAGAACCTCGCGACGCCCATCCCGTCCGGCCGCTCCCACAACGCCGTCCGCCTCCATCTGTTCGATCATGCGGGCCGCCCGAGGATACCCCACGCGCAAGCGCCGCTGGATCAACGAGGCGGAGGCCTGCCCCGTCGAGAGGACCAGGTCCTTGGCCTGTTCATACACTTCGTCTTTCGCCTGCTCCTCCTCCGCCTCTTCGATTTTAAGCGACTGCAGTTCGCGGCAATACGAGGGCAAGGCCTGCTTCTTGACAAATTCGACCACCCGCCGCACGTCGTCATCAGACACAAAAGAACCGTGAATACGCATCAACTTTCCGGTCCCCGACGCGAGGTACAACATGTCTCCACGGCCGAGCAGCGCCTCCGCACCGTTCGCGTCAAGAATCGTGCGCGAGTCGGTTTTGGATGACACTTGAAACGCGATCCGCGCCGGAAAGTTGGCCTTGATGAGGCCGGTCAACACATCGACCGACGGCCGTTGGGTCGCGAGCACGAGGTGAATCCCTGAGGCGCGCGCCATCTGGGCGAGACGGGCAATCTTATCTTCCACGTCCTTCGGAGCCACCATCATGAGATCTGCCAATTCGTCGATCATCACCATGATATAGGGCAGCGGTTCCGGCGGAGTCGGTGCGACAGAATCCCTCGGGCCATTCTCCCCGGCGGGTTCCGCGTTCTCTCCCTTCGAGAGCCGTTCCTCCTCGGAGAGAAACGTCAATTCCACCTGTTCAGCCTTGCCGGAATGCCAGACATCGGACACCGCCCCCTGCACCTCGGAGATTCGTCTATTGTAGGCATCGATGCTGCGCACCCCGGCTTCGGCCAACAGCTTATACCGCCGTTCCATTTCCTGGACGACCCATCCCAGCCCGCGCGCCGCGGACTTGGGGTCTGTAATCACGGGGCGAAGCAGGTGCGGAATCCCGTCATAACTTTGAAACTCCAGCATCTTGGGATCGATAAGGAGCAACTTCACTTCATCCGGCCGCGCGCTGAACAGAATGCTCAACAACATCGTGTTCAATCCCACGCTTTTTCCGGCTCCGGTGGCGCCGGCCACTAGCAGGTGGGGCATCGTCTGCAGATCGGCGCAGACCGCCCCTCCGAAAATATCTTTCCCCAGTGCCAGACTCAGTTTGGACCGCGACCTGGCGAAGGCGTCGCTGGTCACGACTTCCTTCATGGACACCATTTCCCGGTGTGGGTTCGGCACTTCAATGCCCACGACAGATTTTCCCGGCAACGGAGCCACGATGCGCAAACTGATGGCCTTGAGCGCCAGTGCCAGGTCATCGGCCAGGTTCACGATGCGCGCGACCTTGGTGCCGGGCGCCGGTTCGAATTCATACATGGTGACGACCGGCCCTGGGCGCACTTCGGTGACGCGCCCCTCGATCGCAAAACTTTTCAAAGCCTTGGTCAGGATTTCAGATTGCAGTTTCAGCTCGTCGTCGCTGAGACGGGCGATAGGACCGGAGGGATCACTGAGTAATTCTTGCGGGTCCGGCAAGACATAGCCATCTGAGACGGACGGGCTCGTCGCCACCGCTGCAGCCGGTTCGTCATCGGGCGTAGCGCGCTTTTCCACTTTCATCGGCGGCTGAATTTTTGGGGGAATCATGGGAACCGCAATCTGCTCAACCGCCTCGGCCACCACCTGCACCTCGCGATCGAGCCCCGGCTCTTCCATCTCGCGTACCGGCCTTGCCACCTTCACACGAGACCGCTTCGGTTGAGTCGCCGGCTCTTCCTGCTTCACCCGCCACTCCGGCATGAGTCCGGCCATGCGCTCGCGGACGGTGCCCCACCAGTCAGGAACCCGTTGTAGCAACGCCGTCAACGACAGGGGCACCGTAAACAGCAGGGCCACGATCAGCCCGGCGAGAACGACAATATGCGCACCGGTTGTAGCGAAATACCTGCGCGCTCCGTCGGCCAACACCTGGCCGATGATGCCGCCGGCCAAGCCTCGATTCACCCATCCGCTGGAAATCGTCGGGACAGCCGTCACTTCCAGATGCAAGAGCGCGCTCAAAAACACCATGGCGGCCAGTCCGCTGCCGGCATTTCTGAGTCGCATGGTGAGCGGAATGGGTGTGAAACAGCGGGCCCCGAGGAGCCCGAGCAGAATGGGAAAGAGATAGGCGGCCCCACCGACCATGAAAAAACATGCGGCCGCCGACAGCGCTCCGACCGACCCGATCATGTTTTTGGGCTGATTGCCGGCAGCTCCGGATGCCGCGATCGATTTGGCGTCGCCGGGAACAAACGACACCAGACTGAGCAGGATCAAGAGACCGACTGCGATCAGGAGAACCCCGATCACTTCGCGCTTCACATGAGAGGAACGGGAAGGGGCTGAGCGGGCGTCACCGCGCTTTGCCGTGGTGGATACACCCATGCGGCGGATCGTAGCACAGGGAAAACGCCTTTTCAAACAAAGGGGCAATGTTGCGCAGGCCGATCAGCCGCTGCCCATGCGCGTAGGAATTGCGTGATCAAGCCGATTCGCCATCGCCGACCGCAGAGGCGAGGGCGCGATAGTCATCGAGGGTCAGCGTCTCTGCCCGAGACTGCACCGGAACACCGATAGCCTGCATCGCGCGGGAAATCCGCCCGGACGGATATCCCTCATCACGCAACGAATTCACCAACGTCTTCCGCCGATGGGCAAAGGCCGCCCGCACCAGACGCCGGAACCGCTCATAATGAACCGGATCGATGCCATCCCGGGGCTTGAGTTTAAGATGCACGACCGCCGACCCGACGGTCGGACGAGGGCGGAAACAATTGGCAGAAACACGAAAAGCGACCTCCACCTCTGCCGCTTCCTGCGTCAAAACCGACAGCACTCCATAGTCCTCGCTGTTCGGTTTGGCGGCCAATCTGAGGGCCACCTCGGTTTGCAGCATCAGCACTAGACGGTCGAAGTGGGCACGGGCATCCAGTAATGCGAACAGAATCGGCGTGGAGACGTAATACGGCAGGTTCGACACCACCACCGTCCGCGGCGGCAGGCTGTCGAAGGGGAACTCCAAGGCATCCCCGATTCGAAGGTCGAGGTTGCGGCAATGACCGAGCGTCTCCTGAAGTTGAGGCCGCAGCTGCGGATCGATCTCGACCGCAATGACACGCCCGGCCTCAGCACACAACCCGGCCGTCAACGCGCCCCGGCCCGGCCCGATTTCCAAGACCGTGTCATCCGGACGAAGCGCCGCCAGGGACACGATTTTGCGGATAATGTTCGGGTCGATGAGAAAATTCTGACCAAGCCGTTTCAGGGCTGGGGGAAAGGGCGCAGCCATGGTTCACGCGGCTTTCTATCCGGCGGTGCGAGGAGCCGTCGTCCGCAGGCGTTTCGCGAGCGTGACAAGATACGACCGATAACATTCCACTTCGTCGCTGAACTCCTCGATCAAATCGTTGGTGAACGCCATGCCCGGAGTTGTTCGCGTCAGGCCGTCCGCCTCGGCCGGCCCGGCATGTTGCTGCAGCAGGGCCACCGTACGAATTTTCCATTGTCCCACACGTTCCGTGCCCAGGGTGGTGTTAAAGTCCTGAATGGTCCTGGTCGCGATCGCGTCCAACTCCTTCACCTGTTGATCGATGATGGCTGCCGCGGAAGATCCTGCATTTGATATGGACATGTCTCCTCTTTCCTATCGGGACGGTTGGTGAACGGGAGACCAGGATTGTGCCAGACGGGCCGCGACCTTCACCGCCTCCAACAAACTCCCGTGCTCAGCGACCCCTTTGCCGGCAATATCGTAGGCGGTTCCATGATCGACCGAGGTTCGAATGATCGGCAACCCTACCGTCAGATTCACGCAGGCGCCGAACGCGACGAGCTTGAGGGGAATCAATCCTTGATCATGATACATCGCCACCACCCCATCGTAGTCGCCGCGCGCGGCCTTTCCAAACAGGGTATCGGCAGGCAACGGATCGCTCGCCTTGATGCCGGCAGCCCTGGCTAACTTGACGGCCGGAGCGATGCTGGTCGTCTCTTCGTTCCCGAACAGACCATGCTCCCCGGCATGAGGATTCAACGCCGCCACGCCGATCCTCGGGCGCGCAATGCCAAAATACTTCGTCAACCCGAGATGCGCCAAACGAATGGCCTTGCTGATCCGCTCCTTGGTCAGCAGTGGAGACAAGGCGTTGATCGCGACATGAGTGGTGGTAAACATAATTTTCAGCGGCCCGCCGACAATCATCATACCGAACTCTTTGGTCCCGGTGAGATCCGCCAACAGTTCGGTGTGCCCCGGGTAGTGAAACCCGGCCATATTCATCGCTTCTTTATTGATGGGAGCCGTGACGATTCCGCCTACGCTCCCCGCCTGCGCCAACTCGACCGCTTCTTTGATGAATGCGATGGAAGCCGCACCGGTCACTTCCGACGCCACGCCCATGCGAAATTTCGGCAGCGGACGTTCCAACGGATCAGCCACAGCGACCTGTCCGGACTTCAATCGCGAGCCGCCGCCCGGATCAAACGCCACTACGTCCAAGGGCAAATCCAGCCACTTGACCGTTCGTTCCATGACCGGACGGGAGCCGATGACCACCGGCCGACAAAGCCGCGTCAGCGCCTTGTCGGCCAGCGCCTTGGCAATGACCTCAGGCCCGATCCCGGCCGGATCTCCCATGGTGAGACCCAAGAGAGGACGGACCGACCGTTGTGAGAGCTTACGAGCCATGGGCATACAAGAATAATGTGTAGCCAAGGTACAGGAGCGCGCTGCCGCTGAGCAACCAGGGGCGCCAATGCCCGGACCAGACTGCCTGCAACAGGCTCAGACCCATGGCAATGACGGCGAGGACCATCGTCGCCAGCGCCGTGGTCCCCAGGGTCCATTCGGTTCCGAGCAATCCGACAGAGACGGGGATTGAACCCTGGAACACCATCGCACCGGTCACATTTCCGACCGCCAGCCGATCCTTTTTCCGGTACAACCACAAAAAACTATTAGACATCTCGGGTAACTCCGTGGCCAGCGGGGCGATCAACAACGCAAGGATAAGCGGCGAGACCTGCAGTTCGGCGGAAATGGAATTTGCCGCCGTGACAAACAGGTGGGCTCCGCCGACCAACCCCAGCAACCCGACGATCCCTTGCGCTCCAATGACCAGATATGAGGGTTTGGCGGAGCGGCGGGAGAAAAGCAGCGGTTCCAGGTCACCACCCTCCTCGCCTTCTTCGTCTTCCGCCGAAAACTTGAGTTTCATGTAATACACGTACATGGCCAGTAGCACAACCGCCACAGCGACATGGAAGACCTTCGAAGGGATCATGGCGCAGGTGAGCGCCAGCACATAACTGACGAGAAAAAAGCTGATATCGACCCGGACCTCGCCATAATTGAGCTTGAAGGTCGCCGTCCGCTTCCCCAGCTTTGCGTAGAGCACCAGCAGCAGCGCCAGGATCGGCAGCACCAACGTGCTGAGCATAAACGGCGCCCCGAGAATGGCCCCCAGACCGACTTCCATCTGCTCGCGCCCCGCCCCGAAAAAGATGGCGATGATCGGAATCGAGGTTTCAGGGAGCGTCGTCCCGACGGCAGCGAACACACTCCCGACCGCGCCTTCCGAAATATTCAGGCGTTTTCCGAGCCACTCAATGCCGTTCGTAAAGAGATGGCACCCGGCGAGGGTGATGACGACGGAGGCGACAAACAGTCCCACGTAGAGCAGAACTGTCACCGGCGGCCCCGCAGGTCAATGGGAGAGGGGGAGAAGGGAACAGACACGATCTCGTCAATCACGTGCGCCCCTTTCTTGTGTGGCTTGCGCCGCGGGTCTGCCGATACACCAGCATGGCCTCGTCTAGCACGTCCTTGACAGGACGACCACTCTGTTCGGCCACGCGTTTACAATCTTCATATTCCGGAGCGGCTTTGCTCTGCCCCGGCCGCGTCTCTGCGAGTTTGATGCGCACATCAGTCCCGTTGACCCGCACGGAAGCAAACCGGCGCGGCAACACACGCCGCTGCACCTCGCGAGTCCGGACGCCGAGCGCCGTCGTTTCGGCAAAAAGCACCGCCAGGACCGCCTCTGCCTGTTCCCGAGGCACGAGGACGGACAGGACATTTCCCGGCCGGCCCTTCTTCATGATGACCGGCGCCAGCGTCGCGTCGAGAGCCCCGGCGGCAAACACCCGGTCGAACACCGTGTCGTACACTTGCGGATTCACATCGTCGAGATTCGTTTCCAGCTCAACGATCGTGTCCACCGCCCCGCTCAGAGCCGGCTCTTCGCCGATGAACACGCGCAACACATTCGCCCACTGCGCCGGATCGGCAGTCCCCGCGCCATATCCCACTTGACGCACCTGCATGGAGGGCAGGCCGCCGAATGCTGTCGTCACGGTTCTGAGCAGGGCCATCCCGGTCGGCGTCGTCAGCTCCCGCTCAGGACCTTTGGCGTAAATCGGCACTCCGACCGCTAACGCGGCTACGGCAGGTCCCGGCACAGGCAACGCGCCGTGAGCCGACTGAAGCATGCCGGACCCGACATTGACGGCGGAGGCCGTCACACGCTGAATGTCGAGCAGGTGCAGGCCGAGGATCCCGCCGACCACATCCACAAACGAATCGATCACGCCCACTTCATGGAAATGCACATGCGCCGGCTCGACTCCGTGGGCCTTTCCCTCAGCGTCTGCCAGGACGTCGAATACGGCCTGACTCCGTTCTTTCACCACTGGCGGCAGGCCGCTTTTCCGGAGAATGCTGGCGATTTTCGCCAGGGTCAACGGGGCGCGAAAACCTTTATCAATCAGCACATCGACCTTGGTCGCCGTGAGGGCTCCGCGCTCGACCCGCTTGCGCGCGAGCCGATACCCCTCGATCTTCAGCGAAGCCAGTCCGCGCACGAGATCCTTGAACGGCAACCCCGCATCGACCAACGCGCCCAATGTCATGTCGCCGCTGATGCCGGAGAAACAATCGAAATGCAGGTGCCTCGCCACGCCACTCCTACGGTTCATGATTCCACGCAAACGAGCGGCATCTTACCGGAGCCGCACCCAGACAGCAATCATTCCGCTCGTTCATTGACAGCCCTGCCATGCTGTGTTATCCCCAATCAAGAAACGCATGCCATCGGACCACCAGCCACCACCTGCGACACCGACACCCATGATCAATTCAACACCAGCTCCCCGGAACACCGGCAGGCGTGTATCGGCGGGAATGAGATTCGGCCTGCTGCTCCTGCTCAGCGGCATTTGCCTGCTTGGGGAGCAGAGCGTGATTCTCGCCAAAACCAAAGGGAAGAGCAGCGTCCCGCGCCCTGAGCCGGACTTGAAAATCCTCTCGCTGCAGGCTGCGCCGATGCCCTATCGGCCGCAGGATGGCCCGTTTCATTTCGTCGCCACCGTGCAATTGCCGAAGGAAGTCGACGAACACCTCATGCTGGAAGTGTCCGCACTCGTCACGTCCGCCTCCATGACCTCGCTACGCTTCCTCTCGATTCGACAGCCGGTGAATCAACATGTGCAAACGACTCCAAGCGCGAATGGAGATACCCCGCAACGGCATGTGCACGTCGACCTGGAGTGGGACGGACTGGATCACAACAAACAGCAGATTCCGGTCGGATCGTATGGGTATGAAGTTCGAGTCAAGCTGTTGAGTAACGGAGAGAAAGGTCAGCGCACCCAAATGCTCTCATGGCCAAAACGCGGCAAGATTGTGGTGAAGGACTAGCCGAGTGCCTTTCCTGCGATACGAGCGCATTTCGTGATTAGCGCCTCGCCCCTGTCGGCCGATCCCCATCCATCTCGCCCACCATATTGATGCGGTGAGCCAGGCAGCCGGCGCCGAACCCGTTATCGATATTCATCACGCCGACACCGGCCGCGCAGGAATTCAGCATCGTCAACAAGGCGGCCAACCCGCCGAAATGCGCGCCATACCCACGGCTGGTCGGCACCGCGATGACCGGTTGCCGCACCAATCCGCCGACCACGCTTGGAAGCACACCATCCATCCCGGCCGCAACAATGATGGCCCGCGCGTCATGTAACCGCTCTTGTTGGCCAAGCAACCGATGCAACCCGGCCACTCCCACGTCATACAAGGTGTCGGTCTTGCTGCCCATGATATCGGCCGTCACGCGCGCCTCTTCGGCGACGGGAATATCGGCGGTTCCGGCGGTGACAATGAGGACAGACCCTCGACGCACCAGCTTGGGCGGCACAATCGCCACGACCCGCGCCGCCTCGTGATAGGTCGCTCGTTTGCTGACCCGCAGCAACGCCCGAGCGGCAACAGGCTCCACCCGCGTGGCCAACAGCGCATTATTCTTCCGCAACAAAGTCCTGGCGATGGCCACCACCTGCGACACGGTTTTTCCTTCGCAAAAAATGACTTCCGGGAAACCCTGTCGAATGGCGCGGTGGTGATCGAGCGAGGCAAATCCTAAATTTTCATACGGGAGTGTGCGCAACCGGTGCAGTGCATCCGGCACCGCTGTGGCGCCCTGCTGAACGTCTGTCAGTAACGCCCGCAACTGGTCTTGATTCATGACAGGGCCTTTTCTTCCTTGGCTTCGCGTTCCATCAGGTCACCGACTGCCTGACGGCAAGGTTTGTCGGCAAAGAGTACGGCGTTGACCTCCTGTACAATCGGCATGTCTACACCACACTGCTGGGCCAGACCCAACGCGGCTTTGGCGGTACGCACGCCTTCCGCCACGGCCTGCATACTGGCCAGAATGCCGTCCAACCGCTCGCCTCTTCCTAACCGCACCCCGACCGAATGGTTGCGACTCAAGGGCCCGGTGCAGGTCAGGATGAGATCTCCAACTCCGGACAATCCGTAAAACGTTCGTGGATCCGCACCCATCGCCATTCCAAGCCGGATCATTTCAGCCAGGCCACGGGTGATCAGCGCCGCGCGAGCGTTATGGCCGAGTTCAAGCCCATCCACCACGCCGGCCGCAAGGGCCATGACATTTTTCAACGACCCGCCGAGCTGGACCCCAATCAGGTCGTCATCCGCATAGACCCGAAACGTCGGCGTCATGAACAGGCTCTGAATGGCCTTGACGGCTCCGGCATCCTGGCCGGCGAGGCACAGCGCCGTCGGTTTTCCCTGGCTCACCTCGCTGGCGAAACTGGGACCGGACAGGACCATCAATGAATTCCTCATATGTGCAGGCAGAACATCCTGCATCACCTGCGTCATTAGTTCGAGCGTGGTTTCCTCGATGCCCTTGGTGGCGCTGACGAAGGGAACCGATTGCGATAGGAGGGGGCCGATCCGGCTCAGGACCAATCGTGCCACATGCGAGGGCACGGCGAAAATGACACAATCAGCCCCCGCCAGGGCGTCAGCCAACTGGTTCGTGGCGGTTAAGGTGGACGGCAGCCGCACCCCCGGCAAGAAGACGACATTTTCACGCTGCCGTTCGACGGCCTGCACGACCTCCGGTTCATGCGCCCACAAACACACGGAGATCTGTTTCTCAGCCAGATGACGGGCCAACGCCGTTCCCCAGGCGCCGGCGCCGATGACCGCTACGCGTTGACTTGATGATCGCGTCATGGACGCGGATTATAGGAAGGGGTCTGGAAGGGTGTCAACGAAGCCATCCGGCACATTCGCCTGATCACTGGAATTTCGTTTGCGCAGACGGTAGGCTGCAGGTCCACGAGGAGCCGCGATCATGAAGCCCTGTCCAGCCTGCGGACGCGCCCTGCCCGAAATCAATCGTTACTGCACCTACTGCGGAGCCGGCGTGGCCCGCGACACGGAGGGAGCAGCGACGACGCGCGCGTCCGGCTCCGGCTCAGCGAGAGAACAGCTGAATCTGAACATCTTATATGGCATGATCACCGTCCTGATCGTGTCTCTCATCATGCCGCCCTGGGAAACGCCGCCCTCACAACCGGCAGCCTTTCTCGGCTTTCATTTCATTCTTTCACCGCCGCAACCAGGGGCCATTGTCAGCCGTTTGTTGCTCACGATCGAACTCACCACGACGGCCATTGCAGGTCTGTACTTATCGTTTTTCTTCCGGTCAAAGCGGTAAGCGAAGGGCGCTCAGGCTGGTCACCTACGCTGTTAATCCAGAGCCAGGGTCAGGCATTTGGCGGCGCCGCCTGACTTCATGAACTCACCCAACTCCACGTCATGCGTGTAATACCCGCGGGATTCCAGAAGCCCTGTGGTGCTGGGACAACCGGCCGGAATGACGATGTGCTTGCCGATGCAGACAGCATTGCAGGCGAATCGAATCGCTTCCGCCTCCGGCACCACAAGCCGCTGTTCCTCAGGTATCCGTTGCGCGATGGCGGCCAGGCCATAGGCATCGAATGCGGGAGGAAAGTACAACAACTCGCCGCCGCTGAGGGGACAAAAACACGTATCGAGATGATAGAACCGGCCATCGATGAGTTCGAGCGGAATGATTTCGCGCTGGAAGATCTCGCTCAGCTTCGGAAACGACCGGATATCCGATCGCTGGCGATATCCGCCGAACCAGGTGTCTGGAAATCCCAGGAGGTCGCCGGCTCCTTCAAAATAGAGCGACTCCTCGAGCGTCACTACATCATACCCATGCTCGTGAAACCATTGCGTGAAATACACTTCCTCGCGCCGGCGCTCGGGATAACGAAACCGGCTGATCACGGCGCGGCGACCGTCAACCACCCCGGCATTGGCCGTAAAGACCAGATCCGGCAATCCGGGAACAGGCTGCATCAGCTCGATTCCTGCTCCGACGTCCTGCTCCAACACGTTCACCAGCCTCTGCCATTGGCTCGCCGCGCGCGACGGAGCCACGGCATTCTCACGACGCATCCAGGGATTGATTTCGTAATCGATCTGAAAATATTCGGGAGGACAGACCAACAACCGGCTCATAGACGCCACCCGAGTTCACGCGCCAGTTCTTTGAGAAAGGATGCGGCGTCCATCACAATGCCGACCGCTTGAAAACTGCCCCGGTCCGCCAGTTTTGTCGGCACGGAAGGATTCACATCGACGCAGACGGTGGGCACGGTGGCCGGCAACAAATTGCCGGTGGCGATGGCGTGCAGCGTGGACGCCACCAACAGAGCCAGGCCGACGCCCTGCACTTCGGCGCGCATCGCCTGCTGCGCCTGCATGGAGTCCGTCACCACGCCGGGCAGGGGGCCATCATCCCGGATGGTGCCGGCCATCACCATTCTCACGTCGTGCCGTACGCAGGCTGCCATGATGCCCTCGGTGATCATACCGGAGCGCACCGCCTCATGAATGCTGCCGATCGCGCGAATCCGGTTGATCGTCCGCAAATGATGCTCATGTCCATGCGGAACGGACCGACCGGCGGTCAAGCCATACCCGAGAGACGTGCCGTACAAACTAGCTTCCATATCGTGCGCGGCCAGCGCATTGCCGCAGAACAGAGCTTGAATAAAGCCGGCTTCGATCAGCCAGGTCAGCGCCTCCCGCCCGCCGGCATGCACGATCGCCGGCCCGCCCGCCAGGAGCACCTTCGTGCCCGGATGCCCCTGCCGAAAGCCGGCCCGCAATTTCAGCATCCGTTGCGCGATATCGGCGATGACCGGCTGATGCGGTCGTTCTGAAGACACCACCGATTCCATGAAACCGAACACATCGCGCTCGGCAGGGCGGGTCAAGGGCAGAACCCTAATGCCTTCTCTCCCCGTCACGATCAAGTCGCCGGCCTGTACCGCGCCCATTGGCAGCGTTCTGGCGCGAGCCTTCGCCGGATCGACACAAATGCCGAGGTCCATCTCCATACCCTCGACCTCCACCCAATCGCCATCGAGCCGGATCTGAGTCGGCAAATGCGTCGTGGCATAGAACTGATCGGGGAATATCCCTGCCGCCGGGGCCGGCTCGAACCGGCAATCGGTGTCCCGCTCGACGGCGGCGCCATGGGGTTGAATGGCCTGGAGAATCTCGGCCAACTGCCGGCTGGACCGGGCACGCACGACAATTCGCGCTTGCGAAGGCGCCTCTCTCGTCGTCCCTATGTTCACATCCTGCAGATCGAAGGCGCCGCCCATCATCAGAATCGTGTCCAGCACTTTGGCCAGGATCAACGAATCGATGATGTGGCCTTGGAGAAATACCGTTTCCTGCGATGCTGACATGACCGGGTCCTCTGAACTCGAATCGGCAATCTAGAGGGACGCAGCGTGAGTCACACGTGCGTATCCTGATTCTACCATTAGTCCGAATGGATGACCCGTTCGCTAGGAATTCTTCACAACCTCTCGCAGCACACTGGTGGCATAGGATCCCGGCGGGAGCCAGAACGAGAGCGTCAACACCGAACCGTCCAGCGACCAGGCCAGGTCATTGAGGCGAACACGCAGCGCGCGCCGCTCACCGCGGAATCCGCATTCCGCACCGGCTTTCGACAAGAGATCCGGCGTGCTGCCCAATTCGGCAATGACGGCCCGTTCAATGTCTCCCGGCACACCTGTCGCCCATGGCGCCCGCGACCCGAAGAGTGGTCCCGTCGGGCTGATTTCGAATCGATCCGCCCGCAGCTGCTCCACATCCGGCTGTTCCACCGGGAAACAGGCGCCGTTTTCAGACTTCATGGCCCAATCACCGAGCAACACCCGGTCAATAGTCTCGATCCGCCTGGCAACGATCTGGTTGAACACATACGACTGATAGGCATTCATGAACCAGATGCGTTTGGAGCGAGGCATCTTGTTGCGGCGCGCCGCATCCTGCAGTAACTCGGCGCCCAGCTGAAAATTTGTCCCCGAGCGTCCTTGTCGTTGCGGACCGAAATAATTGGGCACCCCGCGCCGCACCAGCTCATCAAACAGCCGGCTCAGCAAGTCCTCGCTCCCCTCGCGAACATCGCGTACGACCAAACGAAAGTGATTGCCGGCATGGTGCCCCTTGCGCAGTCGATTGCGATGGCGCCCCAATACCTCTACGCTAAGCAATCGCTCGTCTGTCGCTAAGGCCGCGACCGCGTCGGCCTTCACGCCCTGCAACGACACCATCTGCGTGGTGACCGCTTGTGCATCCTTGAGGCCGGCCACGCCGATCGTCTGCGCCTTCACATGGAGTTGGGACGAGAGTCGCAACACCAGATCAGGGGTAGACAGACCCCGCTTGGTGATTTTGATATACAAGTGTTCCCCCTCGCCGCAGGGCAAATACAGAGGGCGCTCGTCCACGCAAAAATCTTCCGGCGTGCTGCGGATGCGGCCGCCGAGAGCCGGAATGGAAGCGGTCACGTAGGGCACCGTATCATCGAGCCAAGAGGGAGTCGGCATGAATGTCCTTCATCGTTTCAGAGCGATTACACTTCACGTCATTTGGATAGTCACGGGAGCCACCCGTGTTATACTCATCTCAGGCGAGCTCCGACGCCCACTATCCCACTGGACGTGATCCTCATGCGAACCGGCCTTGCCAAAACGAGCTGTGCGATCTTGTTTCTGTTGTGCGCGATCGCACCCGCCTCGTCAGCGACGGCGGGCTCCCGGGCAATCGGGATCGATGTCTTTGCGCAGCTCACCCAACACATCAAACGCCAGGCAGACACCGACAAGCAGGCCTTTGCGATTGCCAGTCAATGCATGACGTTGTTTTACAAGCAACAGCGGCACAAGCCTGCCCCGCCCGCCGTGCAACAGATTGCCTGGATTCCCGCGGAGTCCTCTGCATTCGCCGCCGCCGACTCAGACGCGCAGGAGGCGGATTGCCGCAAGCGGTATCCCGACGGACTCGATGCGGTACGCACCGACTTTCAGCGCACCCAGGCACTGCTTTCCCTCAGTCTGACCTTTTACGAATTCGCTCTCGTCGGTGACGGCGACGACAATTCACTGTACAGCGCGCGTGAACTGCACGACATTCTCGTAGCGTTGAACCTGGCCGCCGAACCTTCTCTGGGAGCTGCTGCCCATCTGCGTTCGCTCACCGCCCAATTTGATTCCCTGCACGACGCCCGTGGCATGGAAGCGCTCATGACAGGGATGGGCAAACTCTATGATCAGGGCTATCGTGTCACCACCGCGGACAAAGCGCATCTGAATCGAGTGATGGAATGATCTCCGCGGTGATGCGATGGCAGGAGCTGGTGCGCGTCTGGATCGGTCACTGGCTCAGCCGCCCCTTTCACCATTTCTTCAATCTGATACCGGGAGTGGAAATCGGTCTGTCCACGGCGACCGTGACCAGGCTTCCGCTCACCCATGCTCCCCTGGCCGGACGACGGGCCGTACACTTGAGCGATCTGCATCTGGACCGCTACCGTCCCCGGCATCGCGCCCTGGTGCGCGCCGTGGCGGACCTGAAGCCGGATTGGATCTTCATCACCGGCGATCTGGTCAATGTCCGGGACGGACTCCCGCATGTGCTGCGCTTCCTCACGGAACTGCGACGGCTGGCCCCCGTCTTCGTGACCCTCGGAAACCACGATCACTACAGCGGTATCGGTGTCGATGAGTTCGCCGAACAATTCGATCGCCGCAAGGTCACACTGCTGCTCAATCAGGTCACGTTCATTCGAGTGGCAACCGGCGAACTGGCCATCGCCGGGCTGGATGATCCGTCACTCCATCGCGCAGATCTTCGCTGCATTCCTTCGTCGCAGCCCGGTCGGTTCACGCTGGTGCTGGCGCACGCGCCGAATATTCTGGATCAACTGACGCCCAAGCAACACACCGATCTCACGCTCTGCGGCCACAGCCACGCCGGCCAATGGCGGATTCCCGGCATCCCGACATTCTGGTTGCCGCCCGGTTGTCACGGACGGACTCACGGCCTGTACGAGAAGGGCGGCCACCGTCTGTATGTCAATCGCGGCCTGGGTTGGTCGGCCCTTCCCATGCGAGTGAATTGCCCGCCCGAAATTGTGCTGCTTGAGTGGGCCGCATAAACGCCGACGCGCCGGTTTTCCGCGCCACCTGCTCAACGAATGCGCTCCAACGCTTCGCGAGCCCGGCTCCGCACCGTTTGATCCCAATCTTCCTTACTGACATAGGCCAACTTGTCTTTGGCCGCAGTCGCGCGCAGACGACCGAGTCCCAGGGCGGCACTGGACCGCACATAGGCATGGTCGTCCTCCAACGCCGCCAGAAGGTGTGGCACGACCGTATCATCCCCGATCACCCCCAGGTGGCTGGCCGCCATTCCTCGCACCTGATGCTGCTTATCGCCCAAGGCCCGCTTGAGCGTCGTCAGAAACAATTCCTGAAAGCGCGGTGCAATTGCCTCAAGGCCGACGCGCCGGTACTCATTGACTTCAATGACCGCAAACGCGAGCTGCAGCCGTTTGTCGGCGGAGGTCTGGCTCTCGAACGACTTGATCAACCGGGCTCGCGCCTGATTCCGCTTGCGGCGTTTCCGAATGTTCCCGACCAGCAGCCATACCACGGCCGAGACAGCCAGCACCAATGCCGCCAGGGGAATGGCCTGATCGATGATCAGATCCTGCGTATCCGGCGACAGGCGTTTCCACACCCATACCCCGGACACCACTACCCCCAGCAGGAGAAAAATGGCGGTCAGATTGGCTTGGCCGGATTGCGTGTGACGAGCCATGGCAGGCGACATGATAGGAGGACGGTCCTTGCGGCGTCAACGCAAGTCCCGTGAACCACTCTTGACAGCTACCCTCACGGATGTCTAGTCTTCGCCCGCGATGGACCTTCCGGACCTGAAAGACGAACCCCACCTCAAAGTGCTGCGCCCTCTGGTCGAAGCCTATCTCGCATTTTCGCGCGCAGATAGCCGCCATGTGCGCTCCCTGCGGCTCACCCCGTCGCAATTCGACGTGATTGCCACCCTCGGCGACACCAAGGGCCTGACCTGCGCCGAACTATCGACCGCCACATTGGTGACCAAAGGCACACTCACCGGGGTGCTGGACCGGCTGGAGGCCAAAGGGCTGATCCGGCGCACGCCGGTCGCCGACGATCGGCGATCCACCCGCATCTGCCTCACCGGCAAGGGCAACCGGCTGTTCCGAACGACCTTCGCCGCCCACGTTGCATTCCTCCGTCCCTTCTTCCAACGCGCGCTCTCGGCGGCGGAAGCCGATCAATTGCGCACTCTGCTCTTGCGTCTCCATCGGAGTTTTCAGGAGAAACCGGACGCATGATCCGCCTCACGGTGCTGGGGTCGGGAACCAATGTTCACCCCACGCGCGCGGCCGCCGGGTACCTCATCCAAACCGATCAGACGTTTCTGCTGGACTTCGGTCCGCGCACGCTCTCCAACTTGATCAAAAGCGGGGTCGATCGCCACACCGTCACGCACATTCTGTTTTCCCATTTCCACGCGGACCATTTCGCGGATTTTATTCCGTTCTTCTTTGATGCGGTGATCTTTTGCAAGTATCAGGGCGGGACCAGGCCGCCGCTGACGCTCATTGGCCCGCATGGTACCGCCACGTTGATGCGGGCCATGATGACGACGTTCCCGAGTTTCGATCGGGCGCCCTTCCGAGTTACGGTCCGCGAGGTGTCCGATCGCAGCTTCCGGATCGGCGAGACACGCATCACCCCCGCCACCGTCGCCCATGCGCCCAAATTACACTGCGTGGGGTACCGGATCGAGTATCAGAATCGCGTGGTGGCCTATTCAGGGGACTCGTTGTATTGCGAGAGTCTGGTTCGGCTCTGCCACGAGGCTGATCTCGCCGTGCTCGACTGCTCTTTTCCCGAGAACCGGCCAGGAGCCGGGCATCTACATGCGGGCCTTTGCGGCCGCGTGGCACAGGAAGCCGGCGTCAACCAGCTGATCCTGTCGCATTTTTATCCGATTGCTGAACGGTTTGATGTTCGCAGGCAGGCGAAACACCATTTCCCGGGACGGGTCAGAATGGCGCGGGACCTGCTCAAGCTGCGGAGCTAACCGAGACAAATTTTCTGCACGAGGCGAGAACGCAGCTGGCGGACTTTTTCAGCATCCTTCTAAAGCCCCTCTTCGCGCTGTTCACACCCCAATATCTCCACGAACCGCGGCAAGCGGTGCTTTTTGAGAGGCTCGTCGAGTTTATTGTAGATGGCGAGCAGGTTTTTGATCATGCGGGCCAAAATCGCTCTGGTCGGGCTTTTCTGCAGAAAACGGTCTTCGAACCCGTAGCCGGCTTCGGTGAGAAAGCGCGCGCAGTTTTTCTCTGTCAGCAACGCGCCGCCGTTGAAACAATCGATGAAAATTTTGTACCGGTCCGAATCGAACTTCACCAGGAAATGGCCGGGCATCCCGATCCCGTGCACCGGCAACTGCAACCGCTGGCCGATTAGGAGATAGACTGTCGAGAGACTGATCGGGATACCCGTCCGGCGATCGATCACGCAATTCAGATAACTGTTCTCGACTTCGTAATAGTTCTTGGTGTTTCCCTTGAATCCGGCTTGCGTGAATAAGTAACGGTTGAGTGCTCTGACCGTCTCTTCACCGGAGACACGGGAGCCGATCTGTTCCCGGACATCCTGCGCCATACGATCCAATTGGCGCCGGTAGGCCTGCACATCCAGCGTTGGATAGGCATAGCGCGCGAGGATGAACGCGCCGGTTTCCAGGTCCACCTGGTCATCGGGTAACGCGATCAGATCGCGGAGCTCCTCCTCCAGCCTCGTCCCGCGGATTTCCTCCAAGACGGTGACGATGCGATCGGCCATCTCCGGCTGCTCAATTTCCGCCTCCTGGAGCAGCGGGACGGCGCAGTCGCCGTAGTCAATCAATTTCCCGCTAATCGTTTTGACGATCCGCTCATCCTCGTCACTGAGGAGCCGGATCAAGGCGCGGATTTGACTTTCGTTCACGAACATGGAGGATCCTCGGTGCGTAACCCTGCTCACCCGATCGCCCGCCGGAAGGCCCGCGCACCACCATAGAGACAGATCGCATCGAACAACACCATCACGCCGATCACCATTCCGACATGGGGCAAGGCCTCAGCCCACCCCTGAAGAATGAGCGGACGGACAGCATCAATGGCCCAGGTCATGGGATTGAACTGGGCGAGAAATCCCATCCAGCCCGGCATGGCCGCCAACGGCACTAAGGCTGAGCTCAGGAAAATCATCGGCAGAGAGAGGAAGCCGAGAACGGAAAAGAAATCGCCGTGGCTCTTGACGGAAAAGGCCATAGCCATCGAGATGGCGGTTAAGCCCACCCCGAACATCATGCCGATGAGCAAAATCGTCGCCACCCCCGCCAAGCCGGTGACCGGCTGCACGCCGAAGAGCCAGGCCACAGCCAGGATGACCAACACCTGCAGCGAGGTGATGGTGGTCACAAAGATGAACCGGCTCAGGATGACTGAGGTTCGATGAATCGGCGTGGACATCAGCCGCTCCAGAAAACCGTTTTCCTTGTCGAAGAGGAGATCGACGCCGCCGGCCAATCCGTTATTGAGCACGGTCATGACCACGACCCCGGCGGTCAGAAAGCTGATGTAGCTCGACGATTGGGTCACCTGCATGTCCGCCGCGCGTTGAAACAGGTTGCCGAAGAAGATCAGCCAGAACAACATCGGCTGCACCAGCGTAAACAGCATGCTGAACTTTTCCCGGCTCAGCCGCCGCACCCAGCGCATCGTCAATGCGCGAATTTCCTGCGAATATTCTTTCATAACCCGGTCCGTACGCTCCTCGGCGATAATTATGAGTCTTCGGCCTTCGGCTGATCGTCCTTGATAGACCGCCCGGTGTGGGCAATAAACACGTCATCCAACCGTGGTCGATGGTAGTCGATAAACTCCAGCTGGCACGTCAGGCGATTGGCTGCTTCAAGGATAGCCGGCAAGGCCTTTTCCGGAGAATCCACACGAATGTCCAGTCCGTTCTGCCTGGTCGTGACGGCACGAATGGCCGGAAGGTCCCTCACGGCAGCGGCCAGCTTTTCGACGCGATCCTGTTCGCACACCGTCAACGACACGAGATCTCCGCCCAACCCGACTTTTAATTCACCGGGAGCCCCCAGGGCCTTGATCCGTCCCCCGTCGATGATGGCGATCCGGTCGCACAGCTGATCGGCCTCATCCAGATAATTGGTCGTCATCACCACGGTGATGCCCCGCTCCCGCATCGCCCGCACATGGTCCCAGATGCGCAAACGACTTTGCACGTCCAGCCCAAGCGTCGGCTCGTCAAGGAAGAGGATTTTGGGATCGGGCAGTAACCCGCACGCAATGTCCAGCTTACGCTTCATGCCGCCGGAATAGGTCTTGGCAGGACGATCCGCCTGCTGCTCCAGTTCCACTAATTTTAACAGTTGGGGAATTCGCCGGGCTGCGTCTTCCGCCGAGAGATGGTAGAGGTCGGCAAGCAGTTCAAGATGTTCCCGGCCGGTTAGAAACCGATCGATGGCTCGCTCCTGGGGCACATAGCCGATGGTCTGCCTGACACGGTCCGCATCTTTCACTGAGTCCAGGCCGAAAATCTTGGCCGATCCCGAGGTAGGGTTGAGCAGGGTGATCAGAATGCGAAGCGTGGTGCTCTTGCCCGCGCCGTTCGGTCCGAGCAGGCCAAAAATCTCTCCAGTGTAGACCTGGAACGAGAGGTCATCGACAGCCCGCACCTTGTCGTACGTCTTCCCGAGGTGGGACACTTCAATAGCGACCGGCCGCGACATCAGCCCCATCCTTCGGCGCCGTGCCGTTCTGCCAGTTTGAACTGAATCAAATCGCTGAGGCGGCGGGCTTGCTGCGGCACATGCTCCGCTTCCAGCAAAAACTGTTTTTCCAGCGGAGTACAGTCGAGATAGGTCGAAAGCGAATTCACGAACACCTCGTCGCTCACATCGGGCCGGATCAAACTGTGCAACGGTGAGGCCTCCTCTTCAGCTTTCAGATATTCATCGAGCACCCGCACCAGGTACCGGCGCAAGGCCTGGTCGAGAGACAGGGATCCGTCGCGAGGCTTCAAGGTGATGCGGGCTTCGCGATAGCTTTTCTCAAAGAATTCTTCATGGATTTCGTAGCGTTCAAGGCCTTGCAACAGGATGTTGGACCGGCCGTCGGGCAGCACTTGTACGCTCGCCAATCGCCCGACACAGCCCACGGAAAAAATCGGCGGATTGCCCTCGTACTGTTCCTCCCAGCCCTCCTTCAACAACGCCATGCCGATACATTGCCCTGCCGCAGCCGCATCCGCTACCATCTGGCGGTACCGCGGTTCGAACACGTGGAGCGGGAGATAGGTCTTGGGAAAGAAGACGACGTTCGGAAGAGGAAATAACGGAATGCGTTCCGGGACAGGAAATGGTTGAACTTTTCCCGACAATTCCCGGTTCGACGGCTCACGTTCAGGCTCAGGAAACATGGCTCACGATAGCTGATGCTTTGCAAAATTGTCAACGCTGCCGCCAGGCCGCATCGCGTGACGAATCATCATAAAACGTGCATGAATACTGACGTTTTGACGACTGTCCATCAAAAAAGACAGTGGGACCGGACGAGTCCATGCGGAATGGCCTGAAGGAGCGGATACTGATTTCGCCATGACGATAGGACGCCTCGCCTGCTCGATGTTCCTCCTGACCCTGGCAGGACTGCCCTCCCTCACCGCGCAGTCCGTCGCGACTGAGGATGCCCCTCACGCCTTCGACATGGCCGTGCCGGGATATCACTATCGGTTTCCCGATGACCATGGAGCGCACGAACGGTTCCGGACTGAATGGTGGTACTACACCGGTCATGTCACCGCAGCCGACGGCCGCCGGTTCGGATTTGAACTGACTTTTTTTCGACGGGGCATTCCTCCTGATCAGGTTCACACGTTGCCATCCAGGTGGTCCATTCAGCAACTCTATCTGTCCCATTTCGCCCTGACCGATTTGGGCGCCGGCCGCTTTTATTACGCCGATAAAGTCAGTCGCGAAGGACTCGGGAAGGCCGGAGCAGAGACAGGCCGGTTGCACGTGTGGGTGGACCGCTGGTCCCTGCTGATGGATGATCGGACGACACCGAGCCATCGGCTCCAGGCCGACACCGACGACTTTGCGATCGATCTCGATGTCGTTCCCGAAAAACAGCCGGTCGTGCATGGGCGGGACGGCATCAGCCGTAAAGGCGCCGATGCCGGGCAGGCCTCGCACTATTATTCGCTCACCCGCCTCGCGACCGGAGGGCAGATTCGAATCGGCGCCGACACCTTCGCCGTCACCGGCCTCAGCTGGATGGATCATGAATTCGGCTCGGCCGATCTTGGGCACGATGTGGTGGGATGGGATTGGTTCAGCCTCCAGCTCAGCGACTCCACGGAACTGATGTGGTATTCCCTGCGACGCGCCGATGGATCGAGCGACCCGGTCTCAAGCGGCACCCTGGTCCTGGCCGACGGGCGCGCACATCCACTCGACGCGCAGGATCTCGCCATTCAACCACTGGCCTACTGGACCAGTCCGCGATCCAAAGGCCAGTACCCGCAACGATGGCGACTCACTGCGCCTTCCATAGGAATTGATTTGACGGTGGAGTCGCTCCTCGCGGATCAGGAATTGGATACGGCCCGCAGCACTCGCGTGATCTATTGGGAAGGGGCGGTGTCTGCCTCAGGCCAGGCGCGAGGCGCGCCCGTAACAGGACGCGGCTATGTGGAAATGACCGGGTATGCCGAACGCTTCACCCCGCGCCTGTGAATGTCCCTCACATTCACTCGCTGTCGCACCTTGACTCAGTCGCTACGCTGTGATTAGGTCTGCGACCACCGTGATGTCCTTATGCACTCGAATGGCGAGCCTGCTCCGGCAATCAGTTTGCCTCATCAGCTTCCTGCTCCTGGCCTGCGGCAGCCGTGAATCGGCCGTGGTCTCAATCGCGCTCCACCCGTCGAACCCCAATATTGTCTATGTGGCCACGAACGATGCCGTACATAAGACCCGGGACGGCGGCGCGACCTGGGAACAGTTTCCGGCGTTCACCGCTCGCCGCGTCACGACCCTGGCAATAGACCCGAAACTCCCTGCCACAGTCTACGCCGGCACCATGGGCGACGCGATTTACAAGAGTCCCGACGGCGGCCAGCATTGGCTCCCCCACAACGTCGGACTCAAAGAACACGTCTCGTTCATCAATGAAATCATCTTTCATCCCCAGAACACCGAACTGCTCTACCTCGCCACAACCGTCGGCGCCTTCATCTCCAAAAACGGAGGGCGGGAATGGGAAGAACGGATGGCAGGGATGAAGGAAGTGCATATCGTGACCTGCATCACCATGGATCCCCAACATCCCCGCGTGTTGTATGCGGGAACCACAGGCGGCACCTATCGCAGCGAAGACGGCGGCACGAGCTGGCAAAAAAAGAATACCGGGCTCATACCCGAGGATGTGCTAAACGCCGCCATGGCGTTGGGCGTGAATGTGCTGGCGGTTGATCCGCGGAATTCGGAGATGGTCTATGCCGCCACCACCAAGGGATTGTTTCGATCCGGCAATCGCGGCGAGCATTGGGAACAGATCGGGGAAGGATTATCAAACCAATTCATCAGTACGCTGGCGTTGCATCCCACGGACGCCAATATCTTTTACATCGGTGGGACGGATGGCGTGCGGAAAACCATTGATGGCGGAAAAACCTGGCAACCGCACAATGAGGGACTGACAACCTTGAATATCCGCACGATCAGCCTCAGCCCGAGTGATCCCCAAGTGCTCTACCTCGGCACCAACGGAAGCGGATTATACCGATCGTCCGACGGGGGCCAACATTGGGCACCGGTTCCACTCACCGGGCCAGGCAAACCCGTCCCCGCGCCATAAAGAGGCCCGCTGGATCACCGATGCCGACGCTGCTGCTCATCCGCCATGGAGAAACCGACTGGAATCGATCGGGACAAGTCATGGGGAACCAGCCGATCCCTCTGAACCGCACCGGCGAACAACAGGCCTGCGCCTGTGCCGACATGCTGGCGCAGACCCCGATCGCAGGCATCTACACCAGCCCTGTCTTGCGCGCCGTGCAAACCGCCGAAATTGTCGGTCGCATGCATGCAGTCCCGGTGCATCATACGCCGGGACTGAGCGAGATCGGCGTGGGTGATTGGATCAATCGGTACTGGAAAGAGTTAGATGAGGACCCGGCCAAGCGGGACTGATATCTGCACCCGGACCGGGCCCGCCCTTCAGGCGGTGAAACGCTCTGCGACGTGCAACAGCGTGCCGTTACAGCAGTCGAGCAGGCGCTGCAAATGGCGCAAGATGGACCCTACGTGTTTGTGTCCCATGGCGACGTCATTCGGGCGCTGCTGGCCCATTATCTCCGGCTCGATTTGAATGCGCTGCGTCATGCACGTATTGACCATGCGGGGGTAAGCGGACTCGAAGTGACCGAATCCGCCACCCACCTGCTGTTCCTCAACCATCGACCCGGCCTACACAGGCTGGCGTGAACCGCTTACCATCCCTTTACTGGTGAGCGGCAGTTCCCTCCGAACCTTTCCCGTAATAGCGGCTGCCATACCGCTTCAATTCTTCGGACAACGCGGTCCATTCCTCGGCCGTCAATAAGGCTTTCATCTTGAACCGGAGCCCCAGGATTTTTGCGGATGAACGCATCCGGTTGTTATTCAGTTCGTCGAGGATCTTGGTGAACTCCTCAGGCGAAGCCGAATAGTTCGCATTCAACTCATAGAGCGCGCGATGAGACTGGCGGTGCTGTTCCCGGGCCGACTTAATCTCGGCGATCATCTCTCCCATCACCACATTCACCTGCTTGACGGTTTCCGGATTCTTGACATGTTTGTCAACCAGCCCGCTCACGTCCTGAGACGCTTTGCTCCAGTAGTAATCTCCTTTGGCATGCTCATAACTTCCATGATGGTGGGAACAACCGGCCAGACCGGTCACCAGCACTCCGACGAGAAGAACCAGGGATCGATACCTCATCACACCCTCCATTGAAAAAATGACCGCCTCGCACGAAAACGCGTTGCGCCGCAGCTCGTTCCTCCCGTAAGCTTCCCGGAACACCTGACAGGGCAAGGAGTACCGGCATGGGGGAACAGCAGGCATCTCAACGCGGAACAGGGCCGGTCGAATCACTCCGGAATGAATTCCGTCAACACCTCGATGTGTTTTACAGCCGCCTCAAACTGGCGGCCCCCTATGACAGCGTCGAAAAGGCTCTGGGGACCCTCACCGCCATACTCAAAGCCTTGCCGCCGGAGGATCTCCAAGGTCTGGGCACGGACACGACCCGACGATGGACCCATTTCCGGCAGGCTTTTGTCGAGTCGGGCCTGAGCCAGAAACATCGCGGAATCATCGCAGGCCTGGCACGATCCGGCACCCCGCCGGACCTGCCGCCGGAATTCGACTATCTGCTGGATCTGTATCGCACCAGAGCTTAGCGCCCATCTTCACGATGGCGTACCGGACTCCCAACGCCCCCTTATTGGAATCACTCTAGCAGGATGCGGAAAAAGTCCACCAGCGGCGTTCTCGCCTCGTTCAGCGGCTCAACGTACGACAAGAATACGATTCCCGCTTCACTCGCTGCGGCCTTGCTGGATGGCCTTGTTGCGCATCCTGCCTACTATCCTGATACCAACACGCCACGTGAGCTGATCGCGGCGTAGCGTGCAAAAAATGAGTTTTTCCGCAGCCTGCTAGAGGCTATGCTGCGCCTTCGTTTTCCATCGCCACGGCTCTGAGTTCCGTGTAGACGAGCATCAGCCGGGTATTTTCGATGCGATAGGCCACCGTGACCGTCAACAGGCCGAACGCGACGACGATCAACCCCACACCAGTCACGCCGACTCCCAGCAGCACACTTCCCAATGATTCGAGACCTCCTTGAAGGACGTAGCTGATCAGGAAGCCCAGCGTTCCGAACCCCACGAGACTGAACCAGAGAAACGTCAGGATCGAGGATGACCAGGGCGTGCGCTTCGTGCACACCATGCGGAGCCCTTCCGGATCCGATGCCAATTCAATGCAGCCCTTCAACGGCCAGGCCGTGCGGAAACGCATGGAGAACAGGCGATGAGTGGGCCGGATGATCATCCGATTCGCCTCTGGGAACACCCGCGCGACTCCATGAGGCAAACTCAAGAACCCATTCGTGTCGAATGCGCGGAGCAGCTTCGGGAGGGTCAAGGCGACAAACCGATCCTGCACCTGCCCGATCCCGTAGCCGTAACGGCTGGCATCGGCCGAGAGGCGGGTAAAGTACATCCAATCGCCGACGATTAATCCGATAAACAAGACGATGGCAAAGGCGCCGGCGAGCATCATAGCCGAAACTTCCCACAGGGCTTTACGGAGAATCAAGCCCGAACAGCAGGTAACCGCGGGAAAAACCGGAGGAACCTGTTGACTCACCCTCGGTGCATTGGCTACATTATGCCCGTTCTTATCCGGCGGGTGAGGACGAGTCATCCGGATTGCGTTTCCGCCTTCATAGATTTTTCCACGCTACACTTCTTATCGCCGTCACTTCTGCACTGCAGGGTGTGCGGGGGGAGAAGCGTGGTTTTGCGGAGGGACGATGGATATCGCCAAAGTCGAACGTGTGTACACGAATTATTCCGGCGTCTACGATCATATCTTCGGAAAAATCTTTCATGAGTCGCGCGAAGCCTGCGTGCGCAACCTCCGAATCCGTCCGGAAGAAAACATCCTCGAAGTCGGCGTGGGAACGGGAATTGCCCTCGAATATTATCCCAAAAACTGCAACATTACGGGCATCGATCTCTCCTCAGGCATGCTGGCCAAGGCCAGACAGCGCCAGTCCCACTATCATTTGGACCATGTCCGCCTGATGTTGATGGACGCTGGAAAAATGGACTTCCCCGACGACAGCTTCGACACAGTCATGGCGGCGTACGTCGTCACCGCGGTGCCGGACTATCGCAAAGTCGTCAATGAAATGATCCGTGTCTGCAAGCCGGGCGGGCGCATCATCATGCTGAATCACTTCAGCAACGGAAATAAGCTGATCGCCGCCGTGGAAAAGGTCATTTCCCCACTGTGCAAGCACATCGGTTTTCGTACCGATCTCTCATTGAACACCGTGCTAGAAGGCACCGACCTCCACGTGGCCCGCAAAGAAAAAGTCAACCCGATGAAGTTCTGGCACCTGGTGGAATGTGTCAACCGGAAGGGTGCGAAGAGCAATGGGAACGGGAGCTTGAATGGGAATGGAAATGGTCGGCACGGACACGTGAGTTAACGCTCGCGGGTCGGCTGAGATTCGGAGCCGGCCTATGGCTCACCGCCTGAAACCTACGTTCCTGACCACTCCTCAGTTGAAACCACGGTCTCTCCAGCCAGACAGGTACCGGCATAACGTTGCGTCACGACTTCGGTGACCAGCCTCAGCAATCGGCCGCTGATTCGGCCGGTGGCGAGTCTCGGCCGCAGTCTGATTCCAAACCCGGCCCCGTCGACCGGTTCATACGCCCGCACGCTCAGCGCTGCCGTTGAACCGGCACTCGCGTCGGCTGCGGCCACTAACTCTCCCTCCCAACACAGAGTCCGCGGAGTACCGGACCGCCGCGCCGTCGATTTCCATATGCAGGGCATCCCCGCCTGATCAAGTTCGTTCAGCAACCAGGCCACCGTCGGAGGATCGCCGGATTCAGCTTGGAAGATCCACTGTGCGGCCCCTGTGGGTACCCCCATATCACAGTGCGGCACTGACACTTCCTCCAGTAGGGCCTCTTCACAGACCACGTACAAGTTCCCCTGCGGATCGAACCAGAAACGCAGTTGCCCCTCATGTAACTCAACCTGAATCGTGCCAAGAGCAGCACAGTCTCCGCCGTCCTGCTCAAAGATAGAAAGGTCGGACACCCCTTGCAGGGTAAGTTTGGCAATCCGGAGGATCCCTTGCAAGTGATAGCGTATCGCCACCGTCACGACGCTCCCTGCCGACACATCCTGGCCCGACGCTTCGTCGAAGATCCATCGTTTGGCCAGGTGCACATCTGTCACCCGACCTCCACGAAACCCCCGCGTGTGCGTCAGCAACCAGCGAACGTCGTCCGCCGTCTTCACTGAATGTGTCATGGCAACGTGAGGCCCTCAGCAGGGTGCCGCCTATCGACACCCCACCTAGCTACTGTATCACAGCGACGGTGTGGAGAAATGCCCGAACTGCTGTCGTGAACGATGGCACAGGGGCGGGAGAACACTAAAACAGGACTTGCTGCTGCCTGGCCTCTGCCAATTGACGCTCCAGTTCCTCCACACGTTCCTGGAGACGCTGATTATCGAGGCGAAGCAGATCGAGGCGATCCAGCAATTGCTCGCGTTGAATATTCGTCCATTTCAGCGTGCGCCTCAAACCGGCCAGTTCGAGCTGTGCCTGCTGCCCGTCTTCAAACCCGGAACCCATGCGTACGCCTCAGTCGATTGCCATCCGGAGTGACAGGGCAAATCGTAGCGCACTCTTGGTCAGTTGCGGAGTGATAAGTGATTTGTCGACGAAGGGGTGGCCGGGAGTGAGCGCGTATCGCGCGTCTGGAAAAGAAGCTTCTCGAGTGCCTTATTTTTTGCGAGCACGAAAGGGCACGGTGCTGCCGAGGAGGTCGTCGCTGGATTCCCAGCGATAGCGAACCAGCACGCCATTCGCTTCCCACCCGGGCGGGCACAGGTTCCCCGTGCCGTAGTAATCGGCATCGAGTACTGGAAACGGCACGACATTCTTGATCCAGTCCTGGGCATGACCATTGGACTCGATATACGACTGCAAAAAGTACGCGCCGCCGGTTAAGGGCAGATCGGGCAGAATGAAATCCACGTACCCGGTTCCGCGCAGGGTCAAGGGCGTCGGATCCACGATATCCGTCGACAGGACGAACAAATCCTGTCCCTTTCGCCCATTGACGGAAATACTGACACGACAGTTGCGGAATTCTTTCCCTTCCGCACAGCGGTAGTGCATCCGGATGATCACATCTCGCCCGGTTATGGCTGAAGCTACCGAATGCCGGTCCTTGTCCAACAGATCAATCTCCGTGAGCAGGATCTCTCCAAGACCGACCCGGTCTGGACGGGCGCCGATCACCATGGTCGCCTGACTACGAATCGCATCGGCATACTCTTCGACCACTGTCTGCGTTTTGCCGATTTTCGCGATCCGGCCCTTGTCTAGCAGAATAGCCCGTTCGCAGAGCCCTTCGATGATGCTCATATTGTGACTGACGATGAGAACCGTGCGCCCGGTTCGGCTCACTTCTTCCATTTTCCCCAGACACTTTTGCTGAAAACTCGCGTCGCCGACCGCCAACACTTCATCGACGATCAAAATTTCCGGTTCGAGGTGCGCGGCGACCGCAAACGCCAATCGTACATACATCCCGCTCGAGTACCGTTTTACCGGGGTATCAATGAAGTCTTCCACGCCCGAGAAGGCGACGATCTCATCGAACTTTCGCCGGACTTCATCCCGGCGCATGCCGAGCATCGCGGCGTTCAAGAAAATATTCTCCCGCCCGGTCAACTCTGAGTGAAAGCCCGTTCCCACTTCCAACAGGGAGCTGACACGCCCATAAATATCCACGATGCCTTTCGTGGGCTGCGTGATTCGGGACAGGATCTTGAGCAAGGTGCTCTTTCCGGCTCCGTTGTGTCCGATGATGCCCAGCACTTCTCCCTGCTTGACCTCGAACGAGACGTCCTTTACCGCCCAGAATGACGGATCGGGCTCAGACCGGCCGGAGCCCCATTGCGCAAGGGATTTGAGGCGATGCATGACCTGATCGCGGAGGGTATTGTGCTGAACGGCTGCCCCCAGTCGATAGTGTTTGGACAACCCTTCTGCTCGAATCGCAACAGTACTCATTTAAATCACGTCCGCGAATGTGCGTTCCATCGAACGGAAATAGATCAATCCGCCGATAAGGACAACCACGACGATTCCCAAACTGGGAAGCACCATCGAGAAGTCTACCTGAAATCCGGGAATCAGCGCCCATCGAAATCCCTCCACGACACTCACCACCGGATTGAGTGCGTAAATAGCGCGCCAGGATTCCGGCACCTTGCTCACCGGATACAGGATGGGTGACACAAACATCCCCAGTTGAATGAACATGGGAAGAATATGGCCGACATCCCGGTACCTGACGTATAGCGCCGAAACCCAGAGGCCGGCGGCCAGGGCGATCGTTGCGCCCAGACCGGCGAACAGCGGCAGGAGCAGAATTCTCCAGGTTGGCATAACTTCGAACCAGGCCATGAGGCCGAGAAACGCAACAAATGCCAACAACAAATCAACCAGCGGTGCAATCGTCGCTGAAAGAGGCAGGATGAGCCGGGGAAAATATACTTTGCTGATGAGTGGGGCTTCTCCGACTAAGCTGGTCCCGCCCCGGCTCAAGGCCTGAGAAATATAAAACCATGGCAGCAGACCGGCATAGAGAAAGACGGGATAGGGAAACCCATCCGAGGGGATCTTCCCCATCACACTGAACACAACCGTAAAAATCAGCATAGTGGCCACAGGCTGAAACATGGCCCAAGCTACACCCAAAACCGTCTGCTTATATCTGACGGCCACATCACGCCAGACGAGTATCTGAATGAGTTCGCGATACTGCCAGAGGCTGGGCAAATCCAATTCCAGCAGACCCTTGGCCGGCTGAATTCGCACATGGGGCAACACCAGTGGGTGTCGTTGCTCGATATTGACGACAGACATCTCGCTCTATTGATTCCTATAGGCTCTGCACGTACACACCATCATCGAAAATGACCGGAGAATGCCTCCTCAGACAGGCGCCGGTCCTCCGCCCGACAACACAACTGATACTAACTCGTACAGAATGCTCTGTGTTATGTCAAATGTATGACGCCCGGTCAAGCTTGCTGCTCGAACCCAGCCCGTTTCAGAATTCAACATATTCCTGTCCTGGCTCTGTCACCGAAGGTCAATTTTTGCGCTGCGGATGATCGAAGAGACCCCTGCTGTCAGAAACGCGGAAGGCACTGGTTCGTTGACTCCCCAGCCTCAACTGGACAATCGATGCAACGGAATAACGAAGGACTTACCAACCGCTTCAGCCGGCAAGGAGCCGCGGCTATGGCGCTGAGAGGGGAGGCGTTTGCGCGGGACGCAGTTCTTCTTGTGAGAGATACCGAATCGCTAAACCAGACATGTGAAGCATCCAACCTTGTCCGCCGCCGGCCCCTTGGGTAAAACTCCACGCGTCCATCCGGAACGGATTCCAATACCCGCTGCGGTAGGAATTACTCGATACTCCGCCCGGGACGCCGGTGCCCATAGTCGATTGAAACGTGGGGCCTCTGTCCGACAATCGACGGACATCCGCATCTCCTAGCACAACAGCGTCTGCACCCAATTCCTTCGCACGTTCCAGGATTCGGTCACGCAAGGTCTCTTCACTGGCATATTCACTCGTGGCGACAATACGGGCGATCTGCACATGACCATGGTTCGGTTCGCGTTGTAACGTGCTCACGGCCTCTGTTCCTGGTCGGGGCTCAAATGCCTTGGTGGTCAAGGGATCAACTTGCACGGAGACACAGGCGCTCGACAGGGCCACACACAATACGACCGTGAGGTGGATCGCTTGTCTGGTCACAATAGAGCCTCGCATTTTCATGGGTAATGAACGACAGACGGTCCTTGTCGCCTTCACTCCGACCTATCTTGACGGCTCGGATTAACCAAATCAACCACAATCATCCCGCACATGGGTGTCTCTTTTGATTCTCACATCCGACAGCGCAACCTGTCCAACTTCGCACTACACTTTCCCTTCCACGAGGGCGCGAATCTCCTCCATCCGCCGTCGATTCACGCCAAGATCGCTATAGCCGGTCCTGGAGGCCGACCGGAATTGAATTAACTTGCTCCCCTCATCAAAGACAAATTCCACATCATCGACAAATCGCAGCAGGAAGCTGGTGAATTCATAATGGAGATAGCGCTCCGTCTCCTCGACGAGTTTGGTGCGAGGCAAAAGACCCACGATGGTCTTTAGCGCTTCTTTTGCACCAGCCAGACTTTGGTGATACCGATAGGGCGCCATCTGGCGACTCTGATCCGTTGCCTGCGTCGAGACGCAATTAGGACTGGATGGGCAAGGCGCGAGTACTTTCATGGCGGGGCGATCGACAATCGTCAGTGAATAGGTCTCAAGGAATGCACCGCACGGTCCGGATGTACAGTGAACTCTAATAAGCCACGCGTCCTCTGTCAACCGCTCCACCGTTGTCGATCACGCATCAATGCCGGCCCGATGGCAGAGCGCGCGCCCCCTTGTTCATCCGTCGAACGGTCAGCCATGCGTGTCAACCTGGCACCGCATCCATGGCCTCACGACACTGTAGAATCGTACATTTGTCGAACCTTTCCGGAATGAAGCCGGCCTGTCGTGAGTGCGGGTCACGTTCGCGGCCGCGCTTTTCCTGGCCTTATGAGCGAAGCCGCGCCTTCGGGCACTCACTCCGTTGATTGCGAGACTAGTCCTGGGGTACGCTAGCCCCTTCCGATTCCCAGTTGACGGCTACCAGCCGCCGCCTCTCATACACCGCTGAGCCCGCCGCTCAGGTCAACAAAGGAGTGCTCTCGCATGGCCGGTTTTCCGATTGAAGTCGCAACCCGCATTAAGACGCTGCCTCCTTATCTCTTTGCCGCCATCGATAAGATGAAACAAGAGGCGCTCGCGCGCGGGGTCGATATCATCAACCTTGGCATCGGGGATCCTGACCTCCCGACACCGGCGCCTATCATCGAGAGCCTGTATCAAGCGGCAAAGAATCCGAAACACCATCAATACCCTTCTTACGAAGGCATGCTCTCGTTCCGCAAGGCCGTGGCTGACTGGTACAAGCGACGGTTCAATGTCACCCTTGATCCGGCCAATGAGGTCCTCACCCTGATCGGTTCCAAAGAAGGGATCGGGCACGTCCATCTCGCCTTTATCGATCCAGGCGACATTGTCCTGGTCCCCAGCCCCGGCTATCCGGTGTATCCGGTCGGGACAAGCTTCTGTGGCGGCGTCTCGCACATCATGCCGCTCACGAAAGCCAACGGTTTTCTGCCCGATCTCAACGCCATCCCGAAAGATGTCGCGAAGAAGGCCAAACTGATGTGGCTGAACTCGCCGAACAATCCAACGTCCGTCATCATGAGCAAGGATTATTTCAAGCGCGTTGTAGAGTTTGCGCAGGAGAACCAGATCATTGTCTGCCATGATGCGGCCTATTCGGAAATCTTCTACGACGGCAAGCGGCCTTCCAGCTTCCTTGAGGTCGACGGCGCGAAAGAAGTGGGAGTCGAATTTCATTCCCTCTCTAAGACGTACAACATGACCGGCTGGCGTATCGGATTCGCGGTCGGCAACAAAGATGTCCTGGCCGGGCTCGGCCGAGTGAAAAGTCAGCTGGATTCGGGCGTATTCGAAGCCGTGCAAGCGGCGGGCATCACGGCGCTGGGGCTGGATGACTCCGTGACGGACGGGTTGCGAAAAATCTATCAAGAACGGCGCGACACACTCGTACCGGGGCTAAAAACACTCGGGTTGGAAGTCGATCCGCCTCCCGCGGCCTTCTATATCTGGGTCACGGTTCCGAAGGGATATACGTCGGCCTCCTTCACCGCCCATCTGTTAGAAAAGGCCGGCATCGTCACGACACCGGGCAACGGCTTCGGCGCGCCTGGCGAAGGATATATCCGCATGACGGTCTGCACGACGAAAGAGCGGCTGGCGGAAGCAGTAGAACGGATTCGCAAGGCGGGATTCTAATTTGCGTGTTGAATTGTGAATCGTGAGTTGTCCGAACGATATCGCTAACTCATAACTAAGAACTCAACACTCAGAATTTTTCCCAGTTTCAGACTATGGCCACCGCATTTATCGGTTTCGGCTCCAACCTGGGCAATCGGATCGACTTTTGTGATCGAGCCGTCACCCTGCTCGGCCTCCTGCCGCATTCACGACTGGACTCCGTCTCCTCGTTGTATGAAACCGAACCGATTGAGGATGGAGCGGCTCCGGGACCGACATGGTTCCTGAACGGCGCCGTGCGGATCGAAACGAATATTACGCCCAAGAGCCTGCTCGACATCTGCCGTGAAATCGAACGGGCACTCGGACGAGATCAAGACAATCGCAAGGGGCCGCGCACACTCGATCTGGATCTGCTGCTGTACGATGACTGTGTGCTGAATGAGCCGGGCCTCATCGTTCCCCATCCTCGCCTCCACCAGCGTCGATTCGTTCTCGCGCCCTTGGTGGAGCTGGATCCCGATCGACGCCATCCTCTGCTCGGGCAAACTCTCCGAGAACTTCTGGAAACACTCGCCGATCCTTCCATTGTCCGCCTGCTCGATCCCCAGCCGAACTCACGTTACGGATCGAGGCCAGCGTGCAGTCCACCCCCTGTGCAAAATCCTCACACGTGAAGATCATCCGCACGACTTCAGCCATGGCCAACTGGAGCCGTGGCCTGCATCGAGAAGGAGTGACGATCGGATTTGTCCCGACCATGGGGGCCTTGCATGAGGGGCATCGCGCGTTGGTTCGAGCCGCTCGCTTGGCCTGCGATGCCGTGGTCGTCAGCATTTTTGTCAATCCGACACAATTTGGTCCGACAGAAGACCTGGCGAAATATCCACGCCAATTTCGGCTCGACCGTGCACTGTGCGCGAAAGAAGGAGTCGACGCGATCTTTGCCCCGACCGCCACGGCTATGTACCCGGCCGGTTTTCAGAGCATTGTCGCGGTTCCGGGCCTTGCACGGCGCTGGGAAGGCGAGGCGCGCCCGCACCATTTTCAGGGCGTGGCCACGGTGGTGACGAAACTCCTGTCTCTAGTCCACCCCGACATCAGTTGGTTCGGACAGAAGGACTTTCAGCAAGCCGCACTGGTCCGGCAACTTGCAAAGGACCTCAACCTCCCGGGCACGTTGAGGGTTCATCCGACGGTCCGTGAACATGACGGGCTGGCGCTCAGTTCACGGAACGTGTACCTCTCTGCATGCCAACGGGAAGCCGCACCTGTACTCTATCGAGCACTGCAGGCCGGAGCTGCCGCTGTTCGCAGCGGCGAACGGCGAGGGGCACTCATACAACGCCTCATGACTCAAATGATCAAGACAGAGCCATCAGTCACACCGGAATATCTCGCCGTCTGTGATCCTTCTACTCTGGAACCGTTACAGACAATCCAACGCCGCGCCATTCTCCTTGGCGCCATTCGCCTCGGAACAGTCCGACTCCTCGACAATATGCCGGTGACGGTAAGCCCCAAGTCCTAACCGGGGGTTAGAGGGAATTCCACTGGCCCGCGGTCAGGCGGACCCCTTCCTCAAAGAAAGCAGGTCGACCCTGTCTTGTTGAGATTATACGGAGATGCGGGGAGGCGCTTGTTGGCAGGCAAGGAGTTCAAGGATCAGCTGACCCATGCGCTGCTTGTCTCCAGGTTGGAACTCCAGAAATTTCATCCCGATCGACTGGGGCTGAATCGAGCTGATCATCGCCGCATCCACCTTGATGTCCGGTTGTCCGGACAGGCCGTGCAGCAGGAATGTGACGAATGTGCCACGGGGCAGCGTCGTGGTCCCCTGCATTGTACAGCCGCCCATTGAAATGTCGGTGACCAGGCCGCCGGCCGCCGGCTGATCAAGAATCAGGGTCGCCGCAAAATTGGCGGACAGCCGGCGATACTCACGGCGATCGAATTCCTGCGTAGTTAGCCGGTTCCCCGGCCTGCGAGCCTGAAAGCGAGTCGTGCAAAGCTGGCAACGAACTTGAAAAATAGACAGCCGGTTTAACGTCTTTCCTATAAGACTTGTCCCGGAAGTCACTCTCACACAGGGCGTGCCGCAGGCCGGACAATACAATTCTTTCATACTACGCTTCTGACTCCCGCATCCCGGTCTCCACAGCCGGGGCGGAGCCTCCGTTTCCGGACGACTGTCTTGCGAGCAGTGGCTTCACGTCAGCCGGAGAATAGGTCGGGGGCTTCACCCACTTTCCATCTTCCCGCTTATAGCCGCCGACTTTGCTCAAATTCGATCGATGGACCTCGCGGAAGACCGGATCCATGTCCACCCCGTAGGACACCGCCGTGCCATATACGACATACAACAAGTCAGCCAGTTCCTTCGCCACCCCCGGGAGGTCCTGTGCGGCCATGGCTTCTTGGAGTTCGGCAAATTCCTCCTGAATCAGACGCACCCGCAACTGCCGGGTGGCCTCAGGAGGGATCGACGGACTGTCACCGATCGGAATGTCGAACTTACGGTGAAACTCGGCGACCATGTCCTGGGCTTCCATCATCCTCCCGTCCTCATATCTTCAGCGGCAAACGGACATCCTGTCCTCGGCTCGATGCCGGAGGCTTCCAGCACCGCGATGTCCTTCTCAGATGATATCCCGAGATCTTTAAATTTTCTAGCGGCGGGCAACACCCTCGATTCCAACGATCCCACTGCCTTGTTGTAGGCGCCGACACTTTTTCCGAGCGCCTGACCGATCTCATTAAGGTGATCGGCGAGGACCGCCATCCGCTCGTAGAGGTCCTTCCCCAACCGGCCCGCCTGTTCGGCATGTTCGGTCAATTGCTCCTGTCTCCACCCGTAGGCGACGGCCCGCAGCAGCGCCATCAGAGTGGCCGGCGTGGCCAGGACGACTCCTTGCGCAAAACCATCCTCAATCAGCGTGGGATCCTGCTCAAGCGCGGCGCCCAGAAACTGCTCGCCGGGCAGAAACAACACGACGAATTCCGGTGTCTGCCCGAACTGCGTCCAATAGGCCTTCAGGCTGAGCGCATCCATCCGGGTTCGCACCTGGTTCGCATGGCGACGCAAGTGCGCCACCCGCTGCTGGTCATCCTGGGCTTCGTAGGCGTCGAGATAGGCCGCCAACACCGTCTTGGCATCCACCACGATCTGCCTGCCCGCAGGCAAATACACAACCATGTCGGGACGAAGCAGTCCTTCCATTGAGTCGACCGAGTCCTGCTCTATAAAATCACAATGCGCCACCATCCCCGCCAGTTCAGCCACACGACGGAGGGTCATTTCCCCCCAGCGTCCGCGCACCGCCGGAGCCCGTAAGGCTTTGACCAGATTGCCGGTTTCCTGTTGTAGCCGCTGATGTGATTCAGCCATGAACTTCAATTGCTGGTCCAGCCCGCCATATTCCCGCTGACGAACCTGCTCTGCTTGCTGCAGTTGCTCCCGGTAGCGTTGGAGCGATTCTTCGAGTGGCTTCACCAGTTCGCCGATAGCCTGATGACGCTGAGATAACTCCCCTTTGGCTTCTGCTTGTAACGTTTCAAATGAGGCGCGGGCGAGGGTCAGAAAGGCGTCATTGTTTTGCTTCAGGGCCTGTCCCGATAAGGCTTCGAAAGATGCGTGCAACTCCTGCCGCGCCTGGGTGAGCAATGTTTTCTGGTCGTCCACGCTTCGGCTGATCACTTCCATGCGCGTTTCGGCTTTCGTCCGGCCTTCTTGAGACTCGGCCAGCGCCTGCCGCAACTGCCCTACTTCGGACTGCTCCTGTTCCAGCCGCTGTTGCAACACCACAGCCAGGGCGTCAGCCCGCTGGGCCCGCTCTCCGCTTTCGAACAACTGTGCCTGAGCCCGGGATTGCGTACGAGCCGTCACCCACCATCCAGTGACCAAGACGCCGACCCCGAGGCCGGCCACTCCGCCCGCGACAAAGGTCGCGGAGGTGAGATCGATCATGACGCATCCCCGCGAATACCGAGCATCGCCGTATTCCTCTCACCCGACCGTGGTAGGGAAATCGCGTAGATGGTACGAGAAACCAAATGAAACGTCAAGGCAGCGCACGACTGACTGTGCCTGTCACACTCACAATTGTCACCTGTTCATTTTCGCGCAAAAGCCTGGTGGCATAGGGCACATTGACCAGGACTGGAAGGCCGTACTCCCGCGCGATAATGGCCCCGTGCGACAGCGTGCCTCCCATTTCAGCAATGAGGCCGGCTGCGATACCCAATAGGGGCGCCATCCCCGGATCGATGACCGGAACGACAAGAATGTCGCCGGGCTGCACTCGCCTCCAGTCATCTGTAGAGTAGACGATGCGGACCGGGCCGGTGGCCGTTCCTGCGCTGACGGCAATGCCGCGGAGCGATTCATCCCCTGCTGGGCCCGTCAAGGGAGTTCCCTGTTCAAGAACCGCGTCCCAATCGCGAATGGTGTCTGGAACCTGTACCTCCTTATCACGTCTCAATTCTTCCCGACGCTCTCGTACAAGCCGTCGCCAATCGCGTGGGGTCTCCTCGCTCAATGCCGCTCGCTCATCCATGGTCAGATAGAAGATGTCGTCACACTGGGTCAGGATTCCTTGTTCGACCATTCGCTCGCCGAATTGAAGAAGCAGATGGCGCACGGCCGTGGAGTAATACAGCAAATGATGCCGATTCGCTTCCCGCAACGCGCAAAATCGGCTGAGCCGTCGATACCACCAGCGAAAAACAACCCCCCGGTGGCGCCGCCAGCCGAACCGCCGCTCAATCTCGGCAAGCGCCTCTTGACGCCGCTGCGCCTGCTGAGAAATGACATGGTCCGGCGGAACGGCTCTCTCCGCACGCAGTTGCGTCTGCAACAGGATCAAGACCGCACCGGGCTCATCCGCAATGCGCGGGGACATGATGTCCGACTCTCCGACTGCGCGATGTCCATAGTCCGCCAGATATTCCTCGAACCGCCGCAGAAACGCGCTTTCCGCAAGGGCCTTACGGAATCCGGACGCTTCCCACCCTTCTGAAAGGAACCACTGCCGGACAATGGCCTCGCTCCTGGCGACCTCGACCAATTCCGCGAGGCGCACAATGTGCTGCGCGCTGATCACGCTCCCCTGGCCTTGCAAGGAAGCATTCAGCAACTCGCGCCAGTCTTCTCCTAACCAGCCTGGCAGAAAGGTCCGCATGGCCTGAAGGCTCTGCGCGACCCCTCCGGCTATCCCGAACGTCACCTCGTGCGCATCAAGCCATCGCCCCAGACGATCAAGGGTCTCCGCCAGTTCCTTCTGGGACAGGGTCCGGATACGGCCGGAGTGGTAGGTCTCCGCCATGCCTTTCATGACGGCAAAATTCTGCGGCCCCTCCCGCACAACCCTCCGCCATTCCCGCATCATAGACAGCCCGGCGCGGACCAGGGCAAGACCACTCAGGGGGCGCACTGACGGCGTAAATCCAACCGGCTCCCCGCCCATCTGTTCAGTTAGGAAGGCTGGATTCCCACGGAGCTGCGTGATGAGCGTATACAACAACGTGACATTGAGATAGGGGCGGCCATGCAACACTCGAACGGACGACAGTCCATCAGGAACCGTGCAGCCGAGACGCCGATAGGGGCCAATGATATAGGCATCCATGAACCGCTCCAGAAACGAGAGGCCCAATGGACTCGGCAATTCCGGCATGGTTTCTTTCAAATTCGCCCGCGTCCACTCGCATTCATCGTTGGTCAAGGCCGAGGAAGGTTGGACCGCGGTGATCGGGCGCGCCTGTACCACCCACAACCGTTCATCGTCCCACACCCATTCGAGGTCAGTCGGAGATTGAAATGCCGCTTCGATCTGCTTCGACAATAGGGCCAACTCGAAGAGTTGCGCATCGGACAATGATGACTGATCCTGCGCGGAATCGGAGAGCCTCTCGGCTTGGACTCCAGTACGTGTGGCCACTAACTTTTCCTGTTTCCTGGCCAGGAGACGTCGCCGAATTCGAAGCGGCCGCCCCTCAGCCTCTGCCACTTCAACCATATACTGGTCCGGAGTCACCTCGCCGCTCACCAGGGATGCGGCGAGACCGGGCACCGCGTTAATGACGATCTGGGAGGTGCGTCCCGTGACGGGATGGATCGAGTAGGCCACGCCTGCCACAGTGGCTCGCAACAGCGGTTGGATCACCGCCGCCATTGATGGACAGGATGGTTCGCCTCTCGTCCGGAGGGCATACTCGATAGCAGCATCCGTCCACAACGACAGCCAACATTCACCGATTCCTCTCAACACCTCCGGAGACGGCAGGCCGAGAGATGTGCGATAGAGCCCCGCCGCACTCGCGTGCTCGACATCCTCGTTCGTCGCCGACGACCGCACCGCCCATCTGGTTGCCGGATCGTGCGTCAACCCGGCAAGCCACCGTTCCAAATCAGTCTGGAATCCTGCAGGCCATATCTGCCCCTGCAGCCGCTCTTGAATTCGCGCGAGTTCCCGGATTCGATCCTCCTGGGATGCCTGCAACACCCTCCGCCACACTGCTTCGGCATCGATCCCCGCCGCCGCCAGGGCATGCCGGTACGCAGCAGCGGTGACGCACAATCCCCGCGGTACGGCAAAACCCGCCGCCAGCAGCCGGCTCAAGCCGACGGCTTTGCCTCCGACGAGGCTCGAATCACGGCTCTCCTCCAGAGAGAGAATCAGTGGCTGAGTCATGGATGGGAATACTAACTAGAGTGCGAGGAGGAGGTAAAGATCGTTGACGTTGGTCCCGGTCGGGCCGGTAATAATATGACCCTGCAGTTGCTGGAAGAACGGATAGGCATCGTTGTCCTGCAGCGCGCGAGACAGGTCGAGATGCTTTCGTCGCGCCCGCGCGACTGTCTGGCCATCGACAACGGCGCCCGCCACAGAAGTCGGCCCATCAGTCCCGTCCGTGGCAAAACCGGCCACCCACATGTTTGGCAATCCGGCAATCTCCGGTGCGGCGGCCAGGGCGAACTCTTGCGCCCGCCCGCCCGTTCCTTCACCTCGAATGGTCACTGTCGGTTCTCCTCCTGCGATGATGCAGCAGGGCCGCTGAATGGGACGTCCGTGAACGGCAATCTCCCGAGCCATAGCGCCGAACATTTTCGCGAGTTCCCTCGCCTCCCCGGTGAGAGTCGTGGACAAGATCAGCGTGCGTAGCCCTTGCTGCTGCGCTGCCCTCGCGACAGCATCGACCGCTGCTTGATTGTCTCCAATCAGCACGTTGTCGACGCGACGAAACAGCGCGGCCCTGGGCTTGGGGGTTTCCGCCACACGGTGCTTCATGCCCATCTTCAGACGGTTTCGCACGGAGGCCGGAATGGTTTTCGAGACCCTGTATCGCTCGACAATTTCCCAGGCTTCCTGAAATGTCGTCGGATCAGGGGCGGTGGGTCCTGATCCAATCGTACCGAGGTCGTTCCCGATGACGTCGGACAGAATCACACTGGCCACGCGTGCCGGAGTCGCAGCCGCAAGCTGTCCGCCCTTGATCGAGGAGAGATGCTTGCGTACCGCATTGATCTCGTGAATGGTTGCTCCGGACCGCAGCAACAATTTCGTCGTCTGTTGTTTGTCGTGGAGTTCAATACCGGAAACGGGGGCAGGAAGGAGGCTCGAGGCTCCGCCGGACAGCAGCACGATCAGCAAATCATCAGCCGTTAACGTCTTGACCAACGCCATGACCATACGGCTGGCCTGAAGACCGGCGGCATCCGGAATGGGATGCCCCGCCTCCACAATGCGAATGGTTTTCGTCTGGGCGCCATGACCGTATTTCACCACGACCACACCGGTATCGATCCGCGGCCCTACCTGCTGCTCCAACGCCTGGGCCATGCGGGCGGACGCCTTCCCCGCGCCGACCACGGCGATGCGCTTGAATTCATCCAGAGGGTACTGGTGGGAACCGATGGTGAGATGCCTGCGCCCGATGCCGATCTGACGCCGCACCGCTTCGTAAGGATCAACCGCCTGCAGTCCCGACCGGAACAGCCTTGCGAGAAGGGCTCTGGTACGGGGTTGAGGGACGCCGATCTGTATCATGCGATTACGGGAGCTTGTCTTGCTTAAAGCAGCGGTTCGGACAGGTTTGCCGGGGCACCTTAACCTGATAACTACCCTTTGGCAAGTAGTCCTTCGTGAACTCCGGATTGAGCATTTTTAGTTCAAGAAAATAGGTCCCGTATTCCTCGGCGATAGACGTCAACCGGCGCTGGGATTCCTTAATGGTCACGGTCACCGTTTCTGTTTCAAGCGGCGGATACAGATCCTTCTTGGTCAAACCCAGATATTTCTCCGGCTGGGAATAGATTTCCTTCGCCGCAATAATGCGCGCCACATACCGCATGGTTTCCCGCGGACCATGCATGCGCCAGAAATCCGTGACGTTCTGCTCCTTGAGCAGTTTTCGCACGCGGTCTTCGCCCGCGTTATAAGAGGCCATGGCCAGGAACCAGTCGCCCTGCAGCTCCCGAAGATAACGAAGATATTTGATGGCCGCCTCGGTGGACATCTCGAGATTGCGACGTTCGTCGAGCCAGCGTTCGTTGTGCAACTTGTAGCGCTTACCCGTCGAGTTGATGAATTGCCACGGGCCCGACGCCTTGGCTCGAGAATAGGCCGCGGCGATGCACTTGCTCTCAACCAACAGCATGTATTTCAAATCATCCGGCAATCCGGCATCAGCGAGTTGCTTTTCAGCGGGGGCAAAGCACCGGCCCGTTCGCTTCGCCAGGATAATGCTTTCGCCTTGATCCTCCAGAAACTGATAGAACTCGTACTCGATGCGCTCGCGCACCTGCCAATTATCCAGTGGAATCGACTGCCCGGCGAAGGTCAACTTGTCGGGCAGCTTGAATGAACTCAAGAAAAAGCGCTCGCCCTCGCGTTTGATTTCAGGAAGGATGACGAGCCGGTCTTCGAGCTCAGGGGCACCCTCCGGTTCGGCTGACATGGAGCCTGTTCCGCGTTCGGGTGTTGGGACGCGGGAGTCATCCCCCGCGCTCGGCGAAGAAGGCGATGGGGCTTTCGAATCGAGAGAGACTTCTGCAAACAACGGTGCCAAGCCGAGCACCATCGTGACACCAACTACGAACGCCCGAAGGCCCCAATCATTGTTCCGCATGCCCGACGTGTCCTTTCTTCGCACTGAAAGCCCCATGCTATCAACAAGCCCCTAATGGGACAAGAAACTCGTCGGTTTGGTACACTCCACCATCATGTCGGCACTTTCCATGCTCAACGCTGAAATCATTGCCTGTACTCAATGCCCTCGGCTGGTCAGTTACCGCGAATCCATTGCAGCGACAAAGCGTCGGCAATACCGGGAGTGGTTGTATTGGGGAAAGCCGATTCCGGGATTCGGTGATCCACGTGCCCGACTGTACGTTTTGGGGTTGGCACCAGCGGCACATGGAGGAAATCGAACGGGACGGGTATTCACCGGCGATCGCAGCGGAGATTGGCTGTATGAGGCCTTGCATCGATTCGGGTTTGCCAACCAGGCCACGTCCACAGATCTCGGTGACGGCCTCGCTCTTACTGACTGCTATATTGGCGCAACTGTGCGGTGCGCGCCGCCGGCAAACAAGCCCATGCCGGATGAGTTCACAGCTTGTCGCCCGTTTGTGTTGGGTGAACTGCGCTTATTGAACAGGGTGCAAGTGGTCGTCGTCTTGGGCAAGATTGCGTTTGATCACTATTTCAAAGCGTGCCGTGAAATGGGGCGCGAACTCCCCGCGCCCCTTCCAAAATTCGGCCATGGTGCAACCTATGCGTTGCCTTGGGGGGTGTCCCTGATCGGCTCCTATCATCCCAGCCAACAGAATACATTTACCGGCAAACTGACTAGGCCCATGTTTCACCGCATTTTTTCCGATGCTGCTCGACGGCTCGCGAGCAACAGCCTCAGGCGTCCATTGGCTTAGTCGCCGCTACTTTTTGCCCATTGCTTCCCAATCGGCCAAAAATTTCTTCAGGCCGATATCGGTCAGCGGATGCTTTGCCAACTGCTGGAACACCGAATAGGGCATCGTACAAATATGCCCGCCGGCCAGCGCCGCTTCAACTACGTGTTGCGGGTGCCTGACGCTCGCGACCAGGACCTGGGTCTTGTAATCATAGTTCTTATAAATCGTGACAATCTGCCGAATCAGCGCCATTCCATCTGAGCTGACATCGTCAAGCCGGCCGATAAAGGGCGACACGCACCAGGCGCCTGCCTTCGCAGCCAGCAACGCCTGCGTGGGAGAAAAGCACAGGGTCACATTCACACGAATACCTTCCGCGGAGAGCTTCTTCGTGGCTCGAAGCCCTTCAGGAATGAGCGGAACTTTCACGACGATGTTTTTGTGAACCTTCGCCAAATCGCGACCTTCCTTAATCATGGCCTCGGATTCGACGCCGACGACTTCCGCACTAATCGGACCATCGACCATATTGCAGATTTCCAACAACATTTCTTTGAAACTGCGCCCTTCTTTTGCCACCAAAGACGGATTCGTGGTTACCCCGTCAATGAGGCCGAGGTGGGCTCCCTCCTGAATTTCTTTGACATTGGCGGTGTCGAGATAGAGTTTCATGAAAATGTCCTTTCTTTCCTCTTCAACTTTCCACGCTCCTGGACCGCATTGTATTGTAGAAGTAAGTGGAAGGTAAGGCAACGGGTCAACGCGTCTATGATAGACTCGTTTGAAAGAACAGAGCTGAGACCGCAGGTATTTGTTCCCTATTGCGCCGTACGTCCGCACTGAGGCGCACCCAATCAGGAGGATGAGCGATATGCGCACACCAGTCTGGCTTCTAGCAGTTGCCCTTCTCGCGGGAGCCTGTAGCCACAATCCTTACTTAGATAATTCCTTAACCCGGTATCAAGGAAAGGACCGGGCGTGGATCGAAAAAGAATTGGGGGCTCCTGACGCCAAAACCACTCGTTTTTTTGGAGGTGAGAAGTGGACCTACAATCGAATTGCGGGAGGAAAGGCAGGACCACCGCTGTTTAACTTTAAGGCGAACGAATGTCAGATGATTTTGTTCTTTGATAAGGATGAGATGGTCTCGGACTCGACCTACTCAGGTTGTTAAGCCGAAAGTTGCTTTTGAAATGCGGTCGCACAGCCGCGGCTGCAAAAAAAATATGTTTGCCCACCGATTTGCTCTTTTACGGCATTTTCGCGAGGAACAAAGACTCGACAGACCGGATCTTGGACCATTTGATTCCCGGGTACTCCGTCATCTTTCGATTTTTCCAATGCGCCATTCTGCCCGATTTTTCCGATCGCCCGCCGGATGAGGTAGTAGAGGACGACGAACAGCACTGCAATTAGAAATAATCTATACATTGTGGCGCTTCCCTATCTGACCCACGAAATGTTCAGGTGGCTCGCCTCATCGCTCAAAACCACCTGGACAACTTACCAGCCTAGAGCAATCCCTTAAGGGCATTACTAGGACCAAATGGCCCAGGTCCTTCCCTGCCTATGAGGGCCTTTTCCCCTTCACCACACAGTACTTCAGATGGATGGTTTATCCTACATCGTAATGTTATAAGCCAGTCATGCATAAATGTGACAAATGCCGCGGAACAATGTTGCCGGAACGGGCGGTTGATCTGAATGCTGGATTGGCGATCACAGTGCTTGCTTGCCTGAACTGTGGCCGCCGAAAGGCAGCAGATGCAGAACCGAGACCGATCACGTCGCGACACTGACCCGTTGCAGGAACAATCGATTCAGAGCGCTCACATGCGATGAGTAGAGGGTGTCAGCGACAGACCCCCTACAGTACCGTCCTCCGCTGGACTTCCGTACAACCTCCATTGCACGATAAGCCTCCACGCTCCTCTCCACGGCCAACACACAGAGCCAACTGCCGGTTACGTCTACTCCCAAACAATTATCCCTCACTTCAACGATAACTGGATCGAAACAGGTGCGGATGAGAGAATTTTCCGGCGTTTCCTGGTCCGGAAGTGTCCAAGCATCTTCAAGGAGAGACGGAACTGACTGCAGAATCGGCTATTTGAGACTCAAAACATCAAGCATGTCATAGAGACCGGCCGGCTGCTTCACCACCCATCGCGCCGCCCGTAGCGCTCCTCGCGCAAATGTATCCCGACTGCTGGCACGGTGAGTCAGCTCGATTCGTTCGCCCATGGTCCCAAACATCACCGTGTGGTCTCCGACAATGTCGCCCGCTCGAATTGTCTGAATACCAATCTCTCCCTTTTTACGCTCGCCAATCAGTCCCTTGCGCGCATACACACCGACCTGTCCAAGATCTCTGTTGACCGCCCGGGCCAGGACTTCCGCCATTTTGAGAGCGGTACCGCTCGGGGCGTCTTTTTTGAGTCGATGGTGCGCTTCAATCACTTCGATGTCATAGTCCTCACCAAGGGTCTTCGCCATTTCCGCGATCACCTTGTAGATGACGTTGACTCCCACGCTCATATTGGGCGAGAACACACACGGGATCTGCTTACTCACGCTTCGAAGCTCGTCCAATTCAGACGGGGAAAATCCGGTCGTCCCAATCACAATTCCCCGGCGATGCTGAGCCACGATCCTTAAATGGCCGAGCGTCGCTGCAGGAGTCGTAAAGTCCACGACGACTTCCCCTCGCTCCATCAGGCTTGAAAGATCTTCGACGATCGGCACCCCCGTACGCCCGCAGCCGGCGACCTCCCCCGAGTCTTCGCCTAAAGCATGATGGCCCTTACTCTCCACGGCTCCCGCCAGGGTCAGAAATGCTGAATCTTTGACCAAGGACACAAGACGAGAGCCCATTCGTCCCGCAGCCCCAGTGACAACAACCTTGATCATGGCACCATCCTTCAGAACGAGCAGGCCGACTACACCAGGCCAGCGGCCTTTAGCACAGCCAGCAGTTTTCCCTTATTTTCATTTCCCATGGGGCAGAGCGGCAACCGTATCTCAGGTGCGATCCTGCCCATCAGATGTAATGCTTCTTTGACAGGAATGGGGTTGGTCTCATAGAACAACGCCGTAAAGAGAGGGTACAGCTCATAGTGCATTGCGCGCGCGGCCTCGAGTCGGCCATCGCGAAATGCATTGACCAGCTGAGCCATCTTCGTTGGAACGAGATTGGCCGTGACCGTAATGACGCCCTTACCGCCGACCGCCATCATTGGCAGGGTCAGAGCATCATCACCAGCCAATACGGTCAGGCGTTCCCCGCAGAGCTGAATGATTTCGGATGCCTGCTGAACCGAACCGCTTCCTTCCTTAATCGCAACCACCGTCGGACAGACAGTCAGGCGCGCGATGGTGGCGGGCATCATGTTCACACCGGTTCGACCGGGAATATTGTAGACAACGAGCGGAAGGTCGACAGATTCGGCCACCGCCTTATAATGCAGAAACAGACCTTCCTGGGTAGGCTTGTTATAATACGGCGTAATCAGCAGGGCCCCATCCACACCGGCTGCTTTTGCGTGCTTCGTCAGGGCAATCGCTTCTTCCGTGCTATTGGATCCTGTCCCCGCAACCACCGGCACACGACGCCTGACCACTTCCACAGTGAAGGCCACTACACGATCATGCTCGGCATGTGTCAGTGTGGCAGATTCACCGGTGGTCCCGCAGGGAACAATCCCGTGTGTACCGCTGGCAATTTGCCATTCGATGAGATCACCGAGGGCGCGCTCATCCAGTTTGTCGTTCTTAAACGGCGTGACAATGGCAATCAAAGACCCTGTAAACATGGGGCGCTCCATCACGAACGAAAGTAACAACCTGACTTATGAAAGAAACTCCGGCACCTGTTCGCCGCGCACCAAGTCCTCGTAACTTTCGCGCGACCGAATTACATGATACTGCCCTTCGTGCACCAAGACCTCCGGGATACGAGGACGAGAATTATAATTCGAGGACATGACAAATCCGTAGGCGCCTGCGCTCATCACGGCCATAAGATCACCAGCGCCCATTGCCGGCATCACCCTATCCTTCGCCAAAAAATCGCCCGATTCGCATACGGGTCCGACGACATCGACGGTCTTCTTCGCCCCATGCGTCACCTTCTCATACACCGGTCGAATATCGTGATAGGCATCATACAGGCTGGGGCGGATCAAATCGTTCATCGCCGCATCCACGATCAGGAATCGTTTGGCTTCGCCGTCCTTGGCATACAACACTTTTGTGAGCATTACCCCGGCATTCCCGACAATCACGCGGCCAGGTTCCATGATCAGCACGCATTTCAGATCGCGCACGAGCGGAGAAATCGCCTCGGCCAGGTCTTTGGGTTCCGGAGGGGTTTCATCGGAATAGGTAATCCCTAAGCCACCCCCGATATTGACATATCGAAGGGGAATTCCTTGTTCCGCCAGCGTCTGGACCATCGTCAACACTTTCTTCAGCGACTCGACAAACGGAGTCACTTGCGTCAGTTGAGATCCGATGTGTGCATGCAGCCCAACCACTTTGATATGGCTGAACGCCGCAGCATTCTTGAATTCTTCCATTGCACGATCGGCCGCAATTCCGAATTTGCTCTTTTTCAAGCCGGTGGAAATGTAGGGATGCGTTTTCGGGTCGATGTCGGGATTGATCCGCAACGCCACCCGCGCCTTCACCCCCATGGATGCCGCCACCTCGTTGATGGCCTGTAACTCCGCGGATGATTCGACATTAAACATGAGGATGTCGGCGCTCAAAGCGTCGCGAATTTCTTCCGGCTTTTTACCCACTCCCGCAAACACAATCTTCGAGGCCGGCACGCCCGCCTTCAAAGCGCGAAACAGTTCCCCACCCGAGACGATGTCGACTCCGCTTCCCTCTTTCGCCATGAGTCGAAGGACCGCCAGGTTCGAATTAGCCTTCATCGCAAAGGCGACAATGTGCGGGATGTTTTTAAAGGCGCCGTCGTAGACGCGGAAATGCCGGACTAACGTGTGATGGCTATACACATAACAGGGCGTGCCCACCTCTTTCGCAATACGCGAGAGCGGCACATCTTCGCAATACAGTTCCCCATTCCGATATTGAAAGTCGTGCATCGTAATAATCCTCGATCAACAATTCTGACGCGGCCTGTTAAAAGCGTTTCACCGACAGTCGTGGCAAATGAGGACTCGGCGGAATGCGTCCTAACAGCCCTGCGCCTATCTAGTCCCCATGGTTCTCCACGGAGGAATCGGCAACGGCTCCACATTCGGAGGGATCGGCGCCGCTTCAATCGTCACCCCGCTCGGCGCACTGGGCCGAGCGGCTGATCCCCGGATGCTCGCACCGGAGGCTATCAACCCTTCCCGTCTCAACTGCCGCTCGATCACGGGCGCCACCCCGACATCCTCAGGTGGAACCGGCGCACCCAAAACCCCGCATCCCGCCAAAACCATGCATGATACCGCCGCAAACAGGACAGGTCGTTGAACGGCCAGGCGCCTCGCACCGGCGGGCGTCATCCCTTCAGCGCCTTTTCGAGTTCCTTGATCCTCGCGTCCACACGACGTCGCGCCGTCCCGCCGATCTGGGCTTTTCGATCAATCGCGCCTCGCACAGTCAGACAACTCAGGACGTCCGGTTTAAAGTGCGCTGAAAATCCCTGCAATTCTTTCAGTGTCAGCCGTTGAAGGGAGCGCCGTTTCTCTAATGAGAATCGCACAATCTGTCCGGTAATGGAATGGGCTTCCCGGAAGGGGACTCCCGTCGTCACCAGATAGTCCGCCAGCTCCGTCGCCAACATGCCGCCGCCTTCGGCCGCTTCAGCCAGGACGTCCCGATTGACGACAAGCCGGCGCACCAGCTCCGTGCAGAGGACCAGCGATTGTCCGGTGGTATCCACTGCATCGAACAGCGCTTCCTTATCTTCCTGCAAATCCCGGTTGTAACTTAGCGGCAGACCTTTCAGGAGGGTCAGGGTTCCCATCAAATGACCGTACACCCGCCCGGTTTTTCCGCGAACCAACTCCGGGACGTCGGGATTCTTTTTTTGCGGCATCATACTGCTGCCGGTACAAAAGGTGTCAGGCAGATCCACGTAACGAAACTCCTGCGAGGCCCAAAGAATCAATTCTTCGCTCAACCGTGAGAGGTGCATCATGATCAGGGACAATGTACTGAGCACTTCCACCACACCGTCGCGATCCGACACGGCATCGAGACTGTTTTGTGTCACAGACGGAAACTCCAGCAGCGCGGCCGCATACCGCCGGTCCACCGGATAGTTCGACCCCGCCAGAGCCCCAGATCCCAACGGCATGACATTCAGCCGTTGCCGGCAATCGTGGAGCCGCGTCCTGTCCCGGTCAAGCATTTCGACATAGGCCAGGAAATGATGGGCCAGGAGCACCGGCTGAGCGCGTTGCAAGTGTGTATAACCGGGCATCACAACGTCGACATGCGCCCGTGCCTGTCCCACCAGCACCCGCCGGAATTCCTGAACCTGAGCCATGAAGGCCGATAACACATCGCGCAAAAACAAGCGGAGGTCCAACGCCACTTGGTCGTTGCGACTTCGGCCCGTATGGAGTTTTCCGCCGACCGGACCGATCAGCTCCGTCAGTCGGCGCTCAATAGCCATATGAATGTCTTCATCCTGCGGCGAAAAGGGAAACCGCCCGCCATCCAGTTCTACCTTCACGAATTGTAAGCCTCGCACGAGTTGGGCTGCCTCGCGTCGGGTCAGAACCCCCGCCCGTTCGAGTGTTTTGCAGTGCGCGATACTACCTTGGATGTCGTAGGGGTACAGCCGCCGGTCGTAGGCGATCGACGACGTGAACTGCTCCACTAAACGGTCGGTTTGCTCGACAAAGCGGCCGCCCCAGGCCTTCCCTTTGGGCAAGGCCCGAACAGACTGTTTCGCAGAACGCCCGGACTTGCGCCCACGAGTGCCGACAGGTGTGGATTTCGCCATTACCTGGTCGACCTCTTCTTACGCTGTGCGCGAATCGCCAACCGGAGCGCATTCAGACGAATGAATCCCTCCGCATCTTTCTGCCGGTACACGTCGTCCTCCTCGAACGTCGCCATATCCAGGCGATACAACGAGCGCGGAGACTTCCGTCCGACCACCGTACAAGTTCCCTTGTAGAGCTTCACGCGAACCGTGCCCGTCACATCCTTCTGCGCTTCGTCGAGGGCCACCTGAAGCATTTCACGCTCCGGGGCATACCAATATCCGTAATAGATCAGCTCGGCATATCGCGGGATGAGACTATCCCTCAAATGCAGCACTTCCCGATCCATGGTCAGCGATTCCAAGCCGCGATGCGCCGCGTGGAGAATGGTGCCGCCGGGCGTTTCATAGACACCGCGGGACTTCATGCCGACATAGCGGTTTTCCACCAGATCGACACGACCGACCCCGTGCTCGCCGCCCAAGGTATTGAGGTGCGCCAGCAACGCCGCCGGGCTCATTTTCTTGCCGTCCACCGCCACCGGATTGCCGGCGACATACTCGATCTCGACTTCTCGCGCTTTGCCGGGCGCCCGTTCAGGGGAGACCGACATCACGAAAATTTCTTCAGGCGGGGCCTCCCACGGATCCTCCAGAATGCCTCCCTCATAACTCGTATGGAACAAATTCATATCCATGCTGTAGGGCTTGGCCTTGGTCGCGGTGACGGGGATGCCGTGCTTCTCTGCATATTCGATCAGCTCACGCCGCGAGCGCATGGTCCATTCCCGCCAGGGAGCAATGATCTTGATTTGCGGATGCAGCGCCATGTAGGTCAGTTCGAACCGCACCTGGTCGTTGCCCTTACCGGTGGCGCCGTGGCACACCGCTGCGGCGCCTTCCTTGGCGGCAATCTCGATTTGCCGTTTGGCGATGAGCGGGCGCGCAATGGAGGTGCCTAAAAGATAGCTGCCTTCATAGATCGCATTCCCGCGCAACATGGGGAACACGTGATCTTTGACGAAGGTTTCGCGTAAATCCTCGACATACACCTTCTTCACACCCAGGGACTGCGCCTTTTTCTTGATGGCCTTTAAATCTTCGCCTTGCCCGAGATCGGCGCAAAACGCCACCACTTCGCAGCCATAGACCTCCTCCAGCCACTTCAGAATGACCGAGGTATCCAAACCGCCCGAATAGGCCAGCACCACTTTCTTGTACGACGACTGACTCATACGACTCCTTTTCCCTTACGACTTCCGTGCGGTTTTCTTGCCGAGGAGCCTGACCAGAATCGCCTTCTGCATGTGCAAGCGGTTCTCGGCCTGATCGAACACGACAGACTGCGGGCCGTCCAGCACCTCGGCGCTGATTTCTTCTCCACGATGGGCTGGCAGGCAATGCATCACCAGCGCATCCGGCTTCGCACATTTCAACAATCGTGCATTGAGCTGATAGGGGGCGAGAATCTTGAGCCGCTTGGCCTGTTCCCGTTCCTGGCCCATGCTGATCCAGACATCGGTATAGACCGCGTCCGCACCCTTTACAGCCACGCAGGGGTCGGAGCCGATTTCTATCACCGCCCCCGTCCGCTCTGCTTCAGCCATAGCCAGGTCCACAATACGGCGGTCCGGCTCGTATCCGGGCGGGCAACCCACCGCGATTGTCATCCCCATCTTGGCGGCAGCTTCAATGAGAGAGTTCGTCACATTGTTCCCGTCGCCGACATAGGCGAGCTTGATACCTTTCAACCGCCGCTTCTTCTCCTGAATGGTCAGCAGATCGGACAAGGCCTGACAGGGATGATTCAGATCGGTGAGTCCATTGATGACCGGAATGCTCGCTTCGCGCGCCCATTCCTCCGCAATGGCATGATCAAAGGTCCGCAAGACAATCGCGTCCAGGTATCGCGACAACACATGCGCCGTATCGGCGATACTCTCGCCGCGGGACAATTGAATGTCGCCCATCGGCAACACCATCGCCTGGCCGCCAAGCTGATTCATGCCCGCTTCGAACGACACGCGCGTCCGGGTCGACGGCTTTTGAAACAGCAGGCCCAACATGCGGCCTGGCAACAAAGGATGAGGCACCCCGCGGCGTTGCTTCACTTTTAACTGGGCCGCGAGGCGCAACAATCCGGTCAACTCTTCGATGGGAATCGAGAGCAAATCCAGAAAATCTTTCCCGAGGCCGGCCCGGGGGGTTGACCGACGAAGACGCCGCACCATACGCGCCACGACACAATTAATGGGTTGAGGTGGTTCGTTGACTCAAAATCTGTGCGAGCGAGGCCAGCAAGCGATCGATCTCCCGCTCCGTAATGATGAGCGCGGGGACAACACGCAACACCCGATCTCCGACGCAGTTGATCAACAACCCTCGCGCCAGACAATCAGCTACAACCGTCTTTCCGTCGAAATCTACTTCCACGCCCTGCAACAGCCCCATGCCGCGCACTTCGTTGATGCAACGATGCCGCTCTTTCAGGGTCGCCAGCCCTTTGGCCAGGTAGTCGCCCATCCGCCGCCCCTGGTCCAGAATCTTACCGTCCAACAAGACTCGCAACACGGCCAGCGCGGAGGCGCAGGCCAATGGATTCCCGCCGAAGGTTGAGGCATGAGTTCCCGGACCGAAGGCGCGAGCGACGCTGTCCGTGGCCAGGCAGGCTCCGATTGGAACCCCTCCGCCGAGGCCTTTCGCCAGGGTCATGATGTCCGGCTGAATCCCGAATTGCTCATAACAGAACAGGGTGCCCGTCCGGCCCATGCCGGTTTGCACTTCGTCAAAAATCAGCAAGATGTCACGTTCCCGGCACAACTCTCTCAGCGCCTGCAGGTAGCTCCGTTCTGCCACATGCACTCCGCCTTCGGCCTGAATCGGCTCCAGCATGATCGCGGCGGTCTTGGGCGTGATCGCCCGTTCGACTGCCGACAGATCATTAAACGGCACATAGGAAAACCCGGGCATCAACGGAGCAAACCCCTTCTGCACTTTCTCCTGCCCCGTCGCCGTCAGCGTCGCAAGGGTGCGCCCGTGAAACGAGCTCGTCATCGTGATGATCTCATAGCGGTCGGCGCCGTATTTATCGTGCGAATATTTTCGGGCCAGCTTGATCGCCGCTTCATTCGCTTCCGCGCCGCTATTGCAGAAAAACACTTTCTGCGCAAACGAATGTTCGGCCAGGGTCTGGGCCAACTGCACTTGAGGCTCGGTATAGTAGAGATTTGACGTGTGAAGCAGGTGCTGCGCCTGTTTTTGAATGGCCAGAACCAGATCCGGATGCCCGTGCCCGAGCACATTGACCGCAATGCCGGCCACAAAATCGATATACTCCCGGCCTTCCAGGTCATAGACCTTCGAGCCACGGCCGCGCACGATCGAAATCGGCTGGCGCTGGTAGGTATTCATCAGGTACCGGTCGGCATTAAGACGCAACTCGCCTGTCGGCATGACACAGCTCTCCCCTCGTGAGTCGGCGAAGCTACCATAGGGCAGAGGTGAAAGCAACCGACCGAGCGCCCATTCGCGGCTCCCAGCGCGGCAGACAGAGGGGTCAGACCCGGGGTTGAGCGGGGCATCCCTTGACGGGGAGAGATGGCGGATGGGATAAGGGAGCGATATGAAATCCTGCACGCAATGCCAGCAAGAAAACCGCGACGAGGCCCGTTTTTGTCACCAGTGCGGGGCGGCGTTTGCCCTCGAAGCCCGCGCCGCCGCTATCGAGCCGGACCAGGTCGCTCCGCAGACGGATACAGAGCTCTTGAAGGCCTTCATCGGCCCCAATGCCGACCGATATCTGGAAACGTTCAAAAAATTTTCAGGCCCGGGCGGACCGCAATTCGCGCTGACCTGGCATTGGCCGGCCTTTGTGTTCGAGCCGTTTCTCTGGTTTCTGTATCGGAAGATGTATGTCTACGCCCTCATCTATGCCATAGGGCCCGCCATGGCATTTTATATTACCCAAGACCTGTCCGCCGACATCGTCTGGCGGGTCATTGCGGGGGGCAGCGCCAACTACATTTATTTCTGGCATGCCAAGGAACAGCTTGCCAAAATTAAAAGTGAACGGGCCACAGCCGGAGAAACTCGAGAGCAGATGTTAGGAGAACTGGGCGGGGTACAGCCCTATGTCGTGTGGGTCGGCGTCGGGCTGCTCCTGTTAAAAATCGGGCTGGTCGTGGCGATGTTCAAAGATGGCCCACCGGATGGACCCAAGGGGCCTCCCGCCAAACCGCAACCCGCCAGCCTCACGGCCGTGTAAATCATCACCGCAGCTCAACGGCATTACACCTCCGAGATCCGCTGCCGCTGCCACTCAATCCAAGAAACGAACCAATCGAAATCCTGTTGGTACGCCGCACCGCTGAGATCGGGCGCCGCCTGCGTCTGTTCCAATTGCGTATAGGTGCGAGGCCAGTTCTTCTGCCACCATGACTTCAGCTCGTCCGGCCCGTAGGGCTGTCCGTTGGGGTTGGCGATCCCGGCTGCTGAGCAGAGGCCGGCCACCAGAGGCCAGTAGCGATCCTTGCCCAGCCCGAGGCTCCGGAAATGCTCCCGCAACAGAAACACGACCCACAATTCGGCGCTGTTTCTCTTGTTGTGTTTAAAGGGCTGGGTCTGCCGCAAGGGTACCGGATCGAAGGTCTTGATCACCGACGTGTAATCAGGCCCCCCGTAGCTGCCGGCAGATTCTGCAATTCCCTGCAGCATATTCGCTAATTCGACCTCTACCATCGGTGGCCTGGCAGACGGCGGCTCAGCAGTCCCGGCGCGTAATGGATTGGTGGCGGTCAGCAGCTCGATCAGCGGCTTGAGCTCCCGCAAACGCACAGCGGCAGCCTTCAAAATCTGTTCCGATTCCAGCCAGTAGTCCGGATCGCCCTTGGACGCCCGTTCCCGTCCCGGAGGCGGGAGCACAACCGGAATCCAGTAACGCACCAGCACAAAGAGAATGTATTCGACCTCTCCGCCAACCTGCACCACGCCTGCAAGGGCCTGGCTCACCCCCATGGCACGGCGGAAAAACGCCTCGACACGATCCTCGACCTGCAGACGACGCCCCATCGCCTGCCACCACTCTTGCAATGAAGACCAGTCCGAGAGGGAGATATCCGGCATCGATCCGTTCCACGGGTGAGAAGAACCACGGGAGAACCCGGCGGCATGGTACTGAGCGCCACTGCTGATTGCAACCGAGACACCCTACCCAAGCGTCCTGGAGGAACAGAGAGCTTGACAGGGTGAAGGGGAAATCGCATAACCTGTCGCGACAAGGTCGTATCCCTTCCGACAAGGAGACGAAGCACGATGAGTAAACTGGTTCTCATTCGTCACGGCGAATCGCAGTGGAATCTGGAAAACCGTTTCACCGGCTGGGTAGACGTCCCGCTTTCGCCGAAGGGCATCGAGGAAGCGAAAGCCGCGGGAACAAAACTGACAGGGTTCACCTTCGATCGCGCCTTCTCCTCTGTCCTGGCCCGCGCCAACGAAACGCTACGCTTCATCCTCGAAGCGCTCGGACAGACGGCTATTCCCATTGAAAAAGACAAGGCGCTGAACGAACGCATGTACGGAGAGTTACAGGGACTGAACAAAGCTGAGACAGCCAAGAAATTCGGAGATGAGCAGGTGAAGATCTGGCGGCGCAGTTACGACGTGCGCCCGCCCGGCGGAGAAAGCCTGAAGGATACGGCGGAGCGGGTCTTACCCTATTACGAAAGTCGCATCAAACCCTATGTGCTCAAGGGAGAAACCATCCTGATCGCCGCCCACGGCAATAGCCTGCGGGCGCTGGTGATGCACCTCGAACAGCTGACCCGCGAACAGGTGCTGGAGCTCAACATTCCCACCGGAGCGCCTCTGCTGTACGAACTCGACAACAGCGGAAAGGCGCTGTCACACCGGTACCTGTAGCAACGTTCGCTCCCACGCGCTTGAGATGAACGTCCTGCGGGATGCGTCAACGACCGTCCGGCAAGGTCGCAATGAGCGAGGGACACCGCCGACCCGTATTGAGTGGTACGCCGCGACGTACCGCATGAACACAGCAGGCAGCGTTTCGAAACCTCTCGGCTATACGCACTGACTGAGTAACTCTTGATATTTGTCCAGAGGTACCAGATCAGGAAGCAAGACCAGTAACTTCGGGCGGTCTTCCGGTTGGATCAATCCCTCGTTTTCGAGCAGATCTGAGATCTCTTCGGATGCCGCCATGGCGCCGCCCTCATAATCTCCCACCGGCGCATACCGTGCACGGCGATCTTCCACCTCGTCGAGGTACGCCTCCCATTGCACCGCCCCGAGCTTGTACTCCTGCTCCCAATCGGCATGAATCAGCTCCATCACCCTGTGAAACACCAGATCGCGATACTTGCGCGGAATATGCGCATTGATGGCGGCCAAAACCCAATAGAGCGTGAAGGACAGCATTTCGCGCGTCAGGGCATCCTCCTGCGCGTCCTCACCCTCGATCCCGTAATCACGCAACATGTCCACGGTAATCCGGCGTGGAATCAGTTTGTACAATGCGTCCGCAGCCTCAGCCGGTGTCATCGATTCTTTTTTCATACCATGCCTCCCACAGGTGGACCCAGCATACTGAAGCCTTGCGCGCATTGACAACCCTGAGCGGCAAGCGGTGATGGTATCAGCGCTTGTTCAAGGCATAGGCCTATGCTACATACAGCCCATCACCCTTAGATCGTGGGACTATGACGTACACACGACGGATTCGGCTCTTTCTGGTCAGCCTTGCCTTGATCGGCCTCCTGTGGCCCTGCGCCGCCAGATCGGCGGAGCCGCAGGATACGCACTGGGGCTTTGCCACCGATCTCGGACTCTGGACCGGTACGACGAACAATACGACCTTCGCGCTGGGGTTTGGTCTCGATTACTACATGGATCCAAATTTTTCGTTCGGCGCGATGGCTCTCTTCACCCCGGTCGGTGATCTGACCCAAATCGGCGTCGCCGGCGTGGCGAAATACCATCTCCGCCTGAACAGTGGATTCAATCTCGTGCCCTTTGCCGGACTGGGCATCCTGCATGCCGATCTCAATCGCGGCAGCGGGCCCGCCAAGATCGATCGCAACGACACCAGCCATTTCATTCCGCTAGGCATGTCCCTGGAATATCAGGTCGGACCGAAAATCGCGTTCTCCACGACCCTCATGGTGAATCTGCACCACATCACCCTCTCGCCGCCCATCCCGAACGACAACACCAGCGTGGCCCTGCTGTTCGGCGTTCGTTGGGGGCCGTAGTCATCATCCCGCCGATAGTACGCTGTGGGTGTTGGAGATCTGCACGAGCGCCAGAAGCAGACTTGGGCGCAGTGTCTTAACGGGCTTGAGTGCCGCGAGAACGACGCTTGCCCGTAGCGATTCTCATGTTGGCAGCCGCTCAAACGGCTTTCCAGCAAGGCCGCAGTGAGCGAAAAACTAAGGCGTACCGTCGGAGTACGTCGAAGCTTTGAGCGAAACGAGAACGACGCTGGGGAGACGTTTCATCGGCTGTCAGGCGGCTTGGGCGGGGCGCCATCGGAGCCCCACCTGCAACAATTCCTGCAGCAGGTCTTTGTAGGCGAGGTCGGCTTTTTCGGCCGAGTCGGCGAAGTCTTCGCCGCTGGCGATCTGAGGATTGGGATTGGCTTCAATCACATAGACCGTTCCCGCATGGTCCATCCGCATGTCGATGCGCGCATAGCCGCTCAGCCCCAAGGCACGATAGACGCGCTTAGCCAGGTGCTGAATATGATCCACCACTCCTTCCGGCAGATTCCTCGCTTCGCATGAACGGATGCCGTATTTGTCCTGGTACTTACGGCTCCATTTCACCCGTTGGGTCGCGATGCGCCGTGCCTCGTCCGGCATCTTATCCATGACCAATTCCCAGACCGGGAAGACCTGCAAGTGCGCGTTGCCCATCACGCCGACATACAATTCACGCCCTTCGATATACCGTTCGACGAGCGCTCCGGTTCCGACATTGTCATGGATGAACGCCACGCGCTCGCGCAACTTCTCGTCGTCATCGACGATGGAGGCCTGCGAAATGCCCAGCGACGCTTCTTCGGTAATTGACTTCACGATCAACGGGAACGGCAGATATTTGGGGCGGCGCACCATGCGATGAAGGGGAACGGCCATAAACTCCGGATAGGGAATCCGATGGTAGGACATCACTTGCTTGGCTAAAGCCTTGTCCCTCGCCAGCATGAGTCCGCGCGGGTTGCACCCGGTGTAGGGAATTCGCATCAATTCGAGATACGACACGACATTCTGGTCGTACACCGCCATGCCGTCGAACTCTTCCAGCAGATTGAAGGCGATGTGCGGCTTCCAATCTTCCACCGCCGCGCGAATGACTTCCAAGTCGCTCTTGACGCCGAGCGCCTGCACCTCATGGCCGAGCTTACGTAATGTCGAGACCACGTCATACTCGGTTTTCCACGCGGCGGTCTCCAGGTCCTGGCCATTGAGCTGTTCAGGTGGGACCAGATCTTTGTGCATGAGCACGAGCACCCGCATTCGCCTCATAACGCCACCTTATGTCTCCCGCTGTGCAAATAGTTCATGGTCTGCACGGTCAGAAGTATTGCAAAGTCGAGTTTGGCCTGCTCCTTCTGCTGGGTCAGGTGCAACCTCGACGCATGGCATCGTTCGATCATGCCCTCCATGACCTGATCGATCGTGTATTGATACTCACCCGTCCACTCGGCGACCCGGCGGCGAATCTCCTTCCTTGTTCGACGGAGAAACTCAGCAGCGCTGGGGTTTTTGGCATAGGCGAGCCCGGCCGAGAATAACTTGTTCAAGTCCGTGTCATAGGATGGGGCTCGGCCGATTCCGTAATGCTTCCGCTTCTCCTCATAGTGATCCCGCAGCGTCTTGTAAATGCGGGACAAGGGATCCAATTGTTGCCGCCCCGTGACCATCGGCGATACGCCGGCAAGCTCACTCATGAGTCGTTCCATGAAATCCAGCTTCTTCATCACCGGCCACCCACGGTAGCGTTCTCTCCACAGCGACCCCGAATCCAGCCACACGGCAAACGTTTCGGCAAAGTCCTCATCCGGATGGCTCTGGGCATACCAGACATCCAAGTGGCGCACGAAACTCCGGCTATAGGGCCGCGGGGTGTAATATTCAGGATAGGGTTGCGAGGAGCGCCCGAAGAGTTTCTGGCGACGCCGGCGGCGCCGCAGTAAGAAGGCGTTTTCAATCGCGTGCCCGGCCTCATGCCGGAGGATGCGCATGCACCAGTCGTGGGTGCCCCCCTCCACTTCCAACATTTGGCTGGCTTCCAACTTCGCCAACCGCGGATGCGCGAGATAAAACGGGACGGCAATTCCCGGCACCCCGTCCGGCGTAAACCACTCATCCGACAGCCAGAAGTGCGGCCTGAATACCAGACGCCGCGCCTCCAATTCATGATACAGTTGTTCGATCGGCTGCTGATAGAAGGTGCCGTCGAGGCGCAGGTCCAGATCACACATGCGGAGATCAAGCAGCTGTTCGTCAGTCCACTCTGACCACAGGGGTGCGCCATCGCCCACCCCAGGCCTTTGTCGCCGATGACTCTGTGTCCGCCCCATCGTCCAACCACCAAAAAGCCCCGTCCGGCGCCGTTTTGTCCTGTTTCAACTATAGCAGCTCGCAAAAATTGTGCTTGAGCATCACAAGACGATCCTCTTCGATGATCAGGGAAAACCCTCAGGCAGCATGAACCCCGGTGAGAGTCGATGGTGGGATCTCACCTACGCCGACGCTGTGAATGGGGAATCGCCCGTAGGAATACTCTCAGCCGGGTCAGAAATCGGATGAGGCGGGGGGCTCAGCCTATCCCATTCGCGCCCCTTCTTGGGATAGAATGCATGGCCATGCAACCCACGACTATCAGACCCATTTCGTCCCCTGCACGTCCGCCCGCACAATCCGACGACATTGAACGCCTGGAGACTCGCCTCTGCCGTCTCATGGGGCAAGCCATTGCGGACTACCGTATGATTGAGAACGGCGACAAGGTCATGGTGTGTCTCTCGGGAGGAAAAGATAGTTACGGGCTGTTGGAAATTCTCCTGTCGCTACGCAGCCGAGCCCCGATTCACTTCGAGATCATGGCCGTCAATCTGGATCAAAAGCAGCCGGGATTCCCGGCCCATGTGCTCCCGGACTACCTGACTCGGCGCGGCGTCCCCTTCCACATTGAAACGCGCGATACCTATTCCGTAGTCAAACGGCTGATTCCAGAAGGTCAGACCACCTGCTCGCTCTGTTCCCGCCTCCGCCGCGGCCACCTCTATCGTCTCGCCACGGAATTAGGTGCCACCAAAATTGCGCTGGGCCATCATCGAGATGATATTCTGGAGACCCTGCTGCTGAATCTCTTCTTCACCGGCAAGATGAAGGCGATGCCGCCGAAGTTGCGCTCCAAGAGCGGCCGCCATGTGGTCATTCGACCGCTGGCCTATGTCAAGGAGGCCGACCTGGCTCGTTATGCCACCCTGCTTCAGTTTCCGATCATCCCCTGCGATCTGTGCGGCTCGCAGGAAGACTTGAAACGCAAGCAGGTCAAGCAGATGTTGCAAGACTGGAATCAGCGGTTTCCCGGCTCCAACGACAGCATGTTCGCCGCACTCGGCAACATCGCTCCGTCGCTACTCCTGGATCATTCACTCTTCAACTTCTCCGACCTGAAAGCTGACTCCGTCTCGCATGAGGCCGCCGCGAGTGATGCCGAAGAGGATTTGCTGTAGCAGACGATCGGCGGCGCGGGTCAGGTCGAGCTCGTGGCCCGCAACAACCCGCATTTGTTTCGCGGCAGCCACACGGCTTTCGTTGGGGTAGACAGAATGGGATAGGATAGGGGGAAGAAGGAGAGATCAGACGCGCTGACGAAGATGGGTTCGCCGACCACATCGCAAACAGCGGTACGGGTAATATCCGATCAGGAAAAAGAAAAAATCCAGCAGCCCCTGACGGCGTGAACGTTTTGTATAACCGGAGCACTTACCGCAATACGACATCTCACCCACTCATTCGGCAGAAGCCATGCGCGACGTTAAGGAAGGATCCTACTGAAACACCCTAGGGCGTTGCAAGTCACGTTTTTCACGACAGCGCAGCTATCATTTTCTGGACGCCTGTCCCAGATCGCCACAAGACTGTACCCGTTTAGAACAGATCGAGTGTGCCGGTCGGCATCAGGTTCGGCGGCGCAAGCGGAAGCGGTAGAGGCACAGGGTGCATCGAAACGGATAGAACCCGATCACACGCATCAGGAAATCCCGCCAGCCATGGCGGGTCACCCGCTTAGCGCTGCCAGAACACATTGGACAATACACCATGGAGACTGACGCCGCGCGCCTTTCTCCCGCGCATCGGGTAAGATGACGCCGGTGCGGGGGCGTGAGTGTGAAACAGTTTCTCCGTGGACGCAAGTCCTATCGCAAGGAGGCCAGACGGCGGGCATGAACCGGGGCACACAGTCCTCTGGGCAGGGAGCCGAGCCCCCGCTGTGGTCCATTGCGGCTGCAGCAGCGGTCATCCTGTTGACGCCGATGCTGCTCTTTTCACTCGCGCCGGATGGACCGATTCGTGATGGCGATACGGTGTTCTCCACCGGGGCCCACAAAGTGCCGCTCTTCAAGCCTGACCAACACCGCCAGGCCGGCTATGACTCAACCTGCCTGCTCGATCCCAAAGATCCCATGATCGTCATCCATGCTCCGGCCGAGGGATCGGGTGAAGAGAACATCCTCGCGCAGGTTCAAGGCAAGAATACGATCGAGTGGCCGTTTTGTCCCCCGCAGGCAGAGCTCCTCGTCAAACCTCACCAGGTCACCCAACAACCCAGCCTGATCAAGGACCTGCGCGACGGCATCATGAGGCTGCTCAAGACCTCTTAGCTCGACCTTGCACCGGGGAGCCTCAAGCCTTACGCAACGCCAAAAACCGCTGGCGGAATTTCGCGACTTTCGGCCCCACCACGTATGTGCAGTAGCCTTCGAGGGGATGACGGGCAAAGTATTCCTGGTGATACGCCTCGGCTTCAAACCACCGGGTCGCCGGAACCACCTCGGTCACCACCGGGTTGGGGTACAGGCCCTCTTGAGTCACCAGGGCGATCATCTCCTGCGCCGCCTGCTGCTGTTCCGGCGTGTGGTAGAAAATCGCCGATCGATACTGGGTGCCGACGTCGTTCCCTTGCCGATTCCGTGTCGTCGGATCGTGAATCACGAAAAATATCTCGAGTAGATCACGAAAACTGACCACGGCAGGATCGAAGCTCACTCGCACCGCTTCGGCATGCCCCGTTCGCCCGCCACAGACCTGTTCATACGTCGGCGTATCCACTTCTCCGCCGATATATCCCGATTCAACGGATTGCACGCCTTTGACTTGGTCATACACCGCTTCCAGACACCAAAAGCAGCCCCCTGCCAGAGTGGCAATCTCCATCCCCGCCTGCGCCATCAATGACCTCGCTTTCGACTTCAGGCCGCAGCCTACGCCTGCCCGCAGTTCCACCACTCGCGGCCCTCGCGCCGCAACAGCGCCTCTGCTTCCGGCGGGCCCCAGCTTCCGCTCGGGTAATTCGGAAAAGCCGCCGGCCCGGGAAGAGACTTCCAGACATCCAGAATCATCTGCACGACCGACCAACCTAGTTCGATATTGTCCGCCCGCTGAAACAACGTCGCGTCACCGGCCATCGCATCGTGAAGCAGCGTTTCGTACCCGGTATGCGGGGCATTCCCGAAATAGTCGGCATACTGAAAATCCATATCCACCGTCCCGATTCGCACGGTCGGTCCGGGAATCTTGGCATCGAACCGCAGCGAAATTCCCTCGTCCGGCTGAATACGGATGACGAGCACATTCGGGGCCAACCGATCGACTTGGGTTTTTCGAAATAACATGAACGGCGCCCGTTTGAATTGGACCACAATTTCCGTCAACCGTTGCGTCATGCGTTTTCCGGTCCGCAGGTAAAACGGCACTCCCGCCCAACGCCAGTTGTCGATGAATAATTTCATCGCCACAAAGGTCTCCGTCATCGACTCCGGCCCCACGTGCGGCTCCGCCCGATACCCGACGGCAGGCTTCCCGTCGATTGCGCCCTCGCCATACTGGCCAAACGCCACAAACCGCAGGACATCGAGCGAACTGAGCGGAACAACTCCTCGCAAGACCTTCGCTTTCTCATCACGCACCGCGTCCGCGGCAAAGGAATTCGGGGGCTCCATCGCCAAAAAGGAGAGCAACTGCAGGAGGTGATTCGGCACCATGTCCCGCAATGCGCCGGCCTGCTCATAATACCGGCCGCGGTGTTCGACCCCGAGACTCTCTGCCACCGTGATTTGCACGTGATCGATATACTGCCGGTTCCACACCGGCTCAAAGATACCGTTGGCAAACCGGAACACCAGGATGTTCTGCACCGTTTCTTTGCCGAGATAGTGATCGATCCGGTAGATCTGTCGTTCCTGCAGCACTCGCTGCAGTTCATGATTGAGGGCCCGCGCCGAGTCCAGGTCATGCCCGAACGGTTTTTCGATGATGACACGCCGCCAGATGCCGCTCCGCTCCACCGTCAGGCCGTATTCCCCCAGATGCGTCACAATCTGGCCGAACAAGCCGGGTATCGTCGCCATGTAAAACATATAATTGCCCTGCGTGCCGGCGGAGGCATCGACTTGTTGAAGCAGGTCATTCAGCCGGCGGTAGGTCGCCCCTTCCTGAAAGTCACCCGCCATGTAATGCACCCGCTGCGACACGGTCTGCCAGACGGAGCGATCTGCCTTCTCCGGCAGATATTCGGGCATGACGCGATCCAACTTCACGCGAAATTCTTCGGTCGTCATCTCCGACCGGTCCAATCCCACAATGGCGAATCTTTCGGGAAGAAAATGCCCTGCCATCAGGTTATAGAGGGCGGGAAGCAGCTTTCGCTTGGCGAGATCACCATCGATGCCAAAGATGATCATCACGCAGGGCGTGTGCAGTTGAGCCAGGTCCATGGCAGAATCCGTATTCATATTCGGCACCGTTGATGAGCCATGCGGTATCCTGCCTGATCCCTCCCCTAACCGCAACCACCGCACCGGCTCGTCGGAATTTTTATGCGCCGATGTCGTGGAATCTGACACAGGATCGTGCGGATCCGCTCCTGCGGCATCTGCTGTTCACGATGATTACCCCGAACTACGCGGGTCACCGGGTTGCTGGAGAGACAGGCAGAGGACGCACGCCCTGAAAGCCGGAGAATCGGCGCGTGAGGAGCGTATTGGAAACGCCTGCGAGGTTTGACCCACGGCAATGGCTCGGAATGCGGGAACGGCTGTCACAAGGACGGCGGGGTCATCCCTGACAGCGGCTGGCGTCGAACCCCGAACGCGACGCATAGCTGATTGAGGTCGAGCGACAGCAGCGTTAATTGTTCTGAGTCCGTGTCAACCAGTCAATAAACCGCTGCAACCGCACATGCTCTTCGTCGTGCACATGCACAAACACCAGGCCGAAACCTGTGGCATTTGTCCAACGCACTTCAGCCACTTCGACGGTCAGGGGCTCATAGGGCGCGGGGAATTGGACATGCAAAGACAAGTTGGCGCGCATGGGGAGCGACTCTTCGCTCGTGACGTGGCAGCCATCCTTGGAAAGACTGGTGATCAATCCGCTGCCGTCGATCGCCTGCCCGGAGAAGGTCAGCGGCACTTGTATTTCATAACGGGGAGTATCGCGGCGCTCCACATGAGCCTTTCATCAGACGTCGCACGATGGTCGATTCTGCCAACGTCCGGAGATGGATACGCTCTTCCGCCCTCGAAATCAACCGCCTTTCGCAACGAGCAAACACCCCCGGCCGATCCCTGCCATTCCCATGTCCTGACGCTCAGACCGAAAAGCTCCTGCAGGCTGTGCAAGCAATTCCCCTGACCTCATCACCCCCTCCCAGAAATTGTAAAACGTTCCCGTCTGGCATGAATGGGCTACTTTCCCGACCTGTCAGACTCAAGTTCGGGAAATACCCTACCGAAAAGGTCTGTAAGCCCTCAGGAGTAGAGGGACAAGGCAAGGAGGCCTTCACATGGACACGGAACTTCGTTCATCCACTCGCGTCGCCGTTACCTATCCCGTCCGGCTTTCCGGCGACTTGATGATCGGCCAAGGCACGGTCGTCAATCTCTCCGCCCCTGGTTGCGCCATCGAAACCACGCTTCCCGTCCGGCCCGGCGATTACCTCGAATTGCACGTCATGGCCCCGGACCAGGCCCGGCCGCTGAATGTGGGGCTGGCGAAGGTTCGCTGGGCTACTGAACGGAAAGCAGGTGTCGAGTTCATCCTGGTGCGGCGGGACGAACAGAGCCGGCTTCAACGCTTGATCGGCCAGGTACTCGAGGAGTCCGCTGTCGGACACGAGAGAGCCAGACAGGAACTGACGGCTGCCTAACCGGCGTCTGACCGTCAGGAACGGCTGCCGGCGGCTTCGCCCATGCCAATGATGACGGGATTCGGCGGGGTGGAACGTACAGGTCTGGGCTTAGTGCCCGGCAGGATCCCCGGCGGGACTCGCCATCCGTTTGACGATGATTTTTCGCCCCACGGTCATGAGGGCAAACGAAATCGCAAAGGCGATCGGCACAAAAATCGCCGTGGCCACGTTGGCATTTTTCACCCACCCCATTTCGTAACAGGCCTTCAGCACGTAGCTGCCCAACCCCGTCAGGTAGTAGGTAATGACGATCACGGACAGACTTTCCACCGTGCGCTGCAGAATCGCCTGTGCCCGCGTCGTCGAATCCACGCTGGCCAGCAGCTTCATATTCTGATCCTGCAATTGGATATTTTGCTCTTGCAGGCGTAACTCGATATGCGTGCGCAGCACCGCCACGGTCGCTTCAAAATCCTTCTCCATGGCATCGATACGGCGGAGCAACTGCTGATAGCCATCGGTAACCCCGGTGATTTTCCAACTGACATACTCTGAAATCTGACGCAGCGGTGGATAGGGCTGCTCCTGTAACGCAACCAGGTTACTCTGCACGATGCGGTCGTATGGCACCGAGGCGGAGAGCCGGTACCGCATCGACTCCGCCAGCCGACTCACCTGCAACAGGTCCTGGGTGAGCACCGTCAGCCATTTCTGCATCGTCGGCGGCGCCGTCCCGCCTAATTGTTCGATCAACACGGCCCGTTGATAGAGGTGGCGCTGCTCATAATCATGGATTTGATCGACAGCCCGGGAGAAGGCCTTCATCGGCAACATGACCAGATGATAGTAGTTCTCGATGGCGACGATCGTATCGACAATCTTGGCCACCTGCTGCCGAAGCGCTTGCTCGGAGGTGGAACAAATCAGGTACCGTTCTCGATCGAACTCATCGGGCGTAAAGCTCGTCACCGCGACGATCTCGTCTCCCAGAATGCGGCTCCCGTACACCATGGCGCCGGGAAGCCTCGCCGGCAGTTCTCGATCAAGGGGCAACTCTTGCGGCAGGAACAGCAGATCGAGCGCATTCACGCGCAGACCGAGAGGGCACAGGGGCATCTGATAGCCGGGAAACGCGATCGGTCCGAAATCGAGCGGAGTGTTCGAGTCACCCGCCACATGCCAGACCTGATAACTGTAGTACTCCGTGTGCGCTTCCCACACGACGACAAGACGATCCCCGTTAGGAGCGACCTTAAACCCGTAGCCGAACCGCTCCTCGATGGCGCCTTCCGAAATTTCCAGGGCCTGGAGCAGATGCTGAAACTCCCGGCGGCTATTGGGCCGCTCTACGGGCGGATTGGCCATCCTGTAGGCGACATGGTGAATGTGCGCCGGTACCCCGAGCCACTGCGGGAGGTACTGCTTATTGGATTGGTGAATCCGGTTCAAAAATCCCGGCGGGCGGGAATGCGTTCCGGCAGACTCAACGGGATCCGTCATATCACCACTGCCTCCGGCTGAAACCGGCGCAGGACGCACCTGCGCCCCTCCACGCCAGTCCTGCTTCGCGACGAGACGGGCACCGGAGACGGGCGGCAGAGACGGATGGGACGGGCCTCCTCATTACTCGTCTTCCTCTTCTATATCCTCAATGCCTTCGTAGCTGACATCCCCCTCGTGAATGGACGATGCCATCTTCTCACAGCCTGATTCGATGATCTCTTCGGCCTCCTCGGGAGAATCGGCTGAAATCAAAAACTTCACAGTAATTCCAAAGCGCTGGTTCACAATCGTACTCCTTCGGCGAAATAGGCGGCAGAACGTCTGTCGCCTGCAGTGGCTCAATACCATAAGCTTGCGCGTATTGTCACCCTCTGTCATAGCAGAGGAACAGACCTGCCGCTGCTCAGCCCCGCCACTGTCGGAAAACCGGCGGGACGCGTCTCAGGGTTAAGATACGAGGAGGCTGCTACACGCCGCCTGTCTTCATGGTGGATGGAAACGATGCGACCGAGAAAGTGAGGAGAGAAAGATACCGGAAGGGCCCGACGTGATGAAACCTGGCCCCGGCGCCTCGCAGGCAGGCGCCGGGGCCCTCTCGTCTATTTGCGCAGCAACATGTGGCCGCGCCGGTTCTGTTGATGGCAGGCTTCGTCATGATCGGCGCAGAAGGGGCGATCCTTCCCGTAGGAGATGATCGCGACCTGCTGGGCGTTGACGCCCATGTCGACCAGGAAACTCTTCGCCGCCTTGGCACGTTTTTCACCGAGCACGAGATTGTAATCATGGGTGCCGCGTTCATCGCAGTGCCCGGAGATCTTGAGGAGGGCTTGCGGGTTCTCCTTGAGCCAGACCGCGTTCCCCGTCAGCGACGCCACGCCGTCATTGTCCGCCACGTTATACCGGTCATACCCGTAGAACACATCCTTGAGGCCGGCTTCCATCGCGGCCGCTTCTTCACGCCGAATTTCGGCCGCCCACTTCGCATCCATATCTGCCGACATCAACATATTGCCGATGGGGTTCCGGCTCAACCGTTCTTCGCCGGCAATCTGGCCGTTCACCAGCGGAGAAAACCCTCGCAACCGGCCGCCTTCCGCCTCTGAAGCCCTGTCCTGTGACGCCGTGTCCTGTTGGCGTCCGAGCGAGGGATACTGTCCGTCACGCCCGCCCTCCCCGCGTCCATACCCACCCCCCGCGCCCGAGGAAGCCGACAGGGACGACTCCGAATTGGAGGCCTCCTCCGAGCCGGACTGGAACCATTTCATGTTGCTGCAGCCCGGTGCCGTTAACAGAACCATTGCCATTCCGCCCAACATCAGCTGCGACGCGCCGCGGTACTTCATGAACCTTGCTCCTTGGAGGGGGTGAAACCTGTGTTGTACGTAACAACTATAGCACCGGCCTCAATTTCCTCAGGATTCCGCATTGGCAACCTTGAAATCATCGTTACTTCAAATAGTTACACGATGCTTTCCAGGCAATGAGCAACCGTAACACCTCAGGAAAACCGCCATTTTTCAGGGATTCTGAAAGGCGATCGCCGGGGGATGGCCATCACGCAGATTTAGGATCAGCGACGAGGGGCATGGGTGAAGCGAAGGCACTCGGGAGCTATAGAAGTGGACATTGAGGCGGAACTGTCTGTGCGGGAGTCGGGGCGAAGCGGGGACCTGCGACTGCCCTTCAACGAAGTGGTGCGCCCGGAGGGACTTGAACCCCCAACCCTCGGATCCGAAGGGCGACAAAGCACGTTAGAGACAGACAGCGATCAGGGCGGGCAGATGGATATGTTCTCTTTATAGATCAATGCTTTTTGCATAAGTCCATGAGGATCACTGACGATTGCGGCATACCTGCAATCGTACCCAAAACCGTGACCAGATTTCCTAACAAACGAGAGACGATCTGGCACATTCACTCGAACAGATCAGCGTGGGAACCGGTACGTTCCAAGTAAAGGAATTCATCATCCGTTCGATAAATCAGCAGCCAGTCTGGGGCAATGTGACATTCGCGATGATGCTTCCAATTCCCGGAAAGGGCATGATCTCTGTTTCTGACAGGCAGAACTTTTTGGAATTGTAAGAGGTCAATGATGTCCTCGAGATCATCAATGTCCTGTCCTCGTTTTTTGGCTAACTTCAGGTCTTTGAGAAAACGGCTGGTGGGTTTGATGGTGAGCAAGGCTAGACGCCCGTCTGGTTTCTGAGGGCGCGGAAGGTTTTAAAGGAAGGGAGTTTCTCGGGCTTGTTGGTTTCGTCAAAGGCGGCAATGGTCGTGGCATTTGGAATGGTGAGGGGGAAGGGAATACCTTGATGGAGTTCGACCTGAGCATAAAAAAGCCGTATGGCTTCTGCCTCACTAATCCCCAGGCGATCGAAGATTTTCACGGCTCTCCTTTTAAGGCCGATATCGATACGGGCATTAATACGGTCTGACATGGACAGACGCGATGTTTTCCTCATGTTTGATATTGTACGCCATTTGTCGTACAAGTCAATAAGCCCGCCTCGCACCAGGACATCTTCGAGAAGCAGTGAATCGAGGGAGTCTGAGTGGAACCGTGACCAAAACCGTGACCGAGGAAGAGGAAGAACCTGAGGAAGAGATACAATCTATTGATTTTATGGTGCGCCCGGAGGGACTTGAACCCCCAACCCTCGGATCCGAAGTCCGATGCTCTATCCAATTGAGCTACGGGCGCGCGCCGGTATAAGAACCATGTTACCGAGGGGATGTCAAGAAATGCGCCAGGGCACCTGCGAGTTTCTGCCGAACAGGCTCAGCCGATTCAATGGCCTGACTCACGCGAGGTCAACTGGAGAATGCGTTCGGCCACGGCTGCGGTGGAAACGCCGTCGGTCGAGACGACATGCGTGGCGGCCGCCTGGTACTTAGGCGTACGTTCAGTCAACACGTCACGGATTTCCTCCGTGAACGATTTGGTCCCCGTCAGCGACGGCCGCTGCGTGTCGCCGCCAATCCGGCGGGTGATCGTGTCCACGGTCGCGGTGAGCCAGACCAGCGTCCCGGTCTTTTGTAACACTTCCACATTCTCCGGCCGCAAAATGGCGCCGCCCCCGGTATCGATGATCAACTGATCCCGCGCGGCAAAGTCACGACAGACGGCCGACTCCAAATCACGAAAGTGATCCCACCCGAATTGTTTCACAATTTCAGGCACGGAGAGATTCGCGCGCTTCACAATCTCGGCATCCGTGGAGACGACCGTGCGCCCGAGCTTGCGGGCGAGAATTTTTCCGACCGTGCTCTTCCCGGTCCCGCGATACCCGATCAATACGACATTCATAGGAGATTCCGGACTGAAAAGGATCGGGCCGCTGTCCAGGCCTGCGCGCGGAGAACGGCCGATTCGTTACACAAAGTGCGACTCCAACACATGCCGCATGATGTCCACCGGAGCCGGCTGGTTCGTCCAGAGTTCAAATTGGAGTACAGCTTGATTGAGAAACATCTCCAACCCTGAAATGGTCCGGCACCCACTGGCTTTCGCCTCCTGCAGGAGTTTTGTTTCGCGCGGGTTGTAAACGATATCCATCACCGTCAGTTCCGGCCTGAACAGATTGGCCGGAACGCAGGACTCTTCAACTTTTGGTGACATGCCGACCGGCGTACAGTGAATCAGCGTGCGGACATGCGGGACCCAATTGCGCAGCATGTCCAGCGTAAGCGGTCCGTCTTCAATGGGCACGGCCGTCTTATCTCGCAAATCTCTCACCAGCCTCTGCCGCTCCGCATCTTCGATACCGAGGATCGTCAGCCCGGCGATGCCCGTCCCCGTGGCCAGCGCAAACGCAATGGCGCGCGCGGCTCCGCCCGAGCCCAGGATCAATACACGATGCCCGGCAAGCAGTGCGCCACCCTCTTTCAAGGCCCGCAGAGCCCCCGACGCATCCGTATTGTAGCCTTTGAGTTTTCCCTCTTCGGCGACGATGGTATTGATCGCGCCGATGTGTTTGGCCGTGGGTTCCACCTCATCCAGGAACGGCATGGCCGCCACCTTGTGCGGAATCGTCACGCTGAATCCCCGCGCATTTCCCAAGGCCCGTATGCCTTTCAAGGCATCACCGAGAGCGTCTACGCGAAAGGCCAGATACACGAGATCCAGCCCCATTTTCTGAAAGGCGGCATTGTGAATCGCCGGCGACAGCGAATGCTCGACCGGATTCCCGATGATGCCGCACCATTGAGTCTGAGGTGTGATATCCATACGCAAGAACCTTCTACTTCATGAGCGCGACGTTCAGTGCCACATACTGAGATCCCTGCACCTGATACATCACCGTCACATGATCGTCTTTCTTGAGATCCTTCACGGCTTTCACCCCGCCGTCGAAATGGGTTTTTTCATTGGCAACGAAGGTGAACCGGCTTCCGCCGCCGTCCTTCTTGACGGCAAATTTTCCGGATGCCGTATCCACCGACAAGACCGTTCCCACGAATTCCGTGCCACCCTCTGCTCGAGCCGGCGCCAGACTTGATTCCAGCATCCCGTACAAGACGACAGCCAAAACGAAGACCGGGATTACAACCGCGATGATACGTTGCACGGCACTCATAATCGCCTCCTCGCTTCCGGCGACTCTGCGTCGCAGCATCCTTCCGGAGGTCGTCGTCCCAGGCCACGACAGGCCGTCGCCTTCTGTTCCTTACCCCTTGCAGATGGTCATGCCGCCATCGATAGGAAACGTCGCTCCGGTCACCCAGGTGGCCTCGTCGGATGCAAGGTAGAGCGCCATCTTCGCTACTTCTTCCGGCTTGCCTGGCCGACGGATGGCGTACTGGGCCATGATCGGTTCCAGACTGGCAGGATCGGCCATTAAAGGCGCCGCCATGGGCGTATCGACCAAACCGGGATTCACCGCATTGCACCGGATGTTGTCTTGCGCGTAATCGACGGCCAGGGATCTGGTCAACGCATCCAAGCCGCCTTTCGATGCGGCATAGGCGGACAGCCCGCGAATGCCGATCAAACTGGCCACGGTAGAAATATTGATGATCGCTCCGCCGCCGCTCTTGATCATTTCCGGTATCGCCGCCCGCGTCATCCGGAACACGCCCGTTAAATTGATGTCCAACACTTTCATCCAGGTAGCATCGTCGGTCTCGTGGAGCCGCTTGCCGAAATCGCCGATTCCGGCATTGTTCACCAGAATGTGCACTTTGCCGAACGTCCGCCTCGTCTGCGCCACCACGTCCTGCACATGGGCTTCATCCGTGACGGACCCGGCAACCGCCAGCGCCCGCCCTCCGTTCACTCCGATTCCCTTCACGACGCGGTCGAGTTCCTCTTTGCGGCGGCCGGTCACCACGACATGCGCCCCTTCATCGGCAAACAACTTGGCGATGGCCTCGCCGATTCCCGCGTTGCCACCGGTAATGATGGCCACTTTCCCCTGTAACCGATTCATGCCGTTGGCTCCTCCCCCTCCTGCTCCTCGTGGTCTCGGTCGGCCTGGTCCTCCGTGTCGACGGTCCTGTTGGGACGCGACCACCAGCCCTCTTCGACCTTTCTCGCGACGGTCAAAAACCCCGAGTGCGCTACCATTCGATGGTCCGGGCGGACACTGCGCCCTTGGATAGACCAGGTCCGCAACAAGGTCTCAAAGGTTTCAATATTGCCGAAGACCGAGGTGCGTTCCAGCGCATCGACGGTTTGCATCACTTGCGGGATGGTGGGCACGAAGCTCAAATAAATGCCCCCGGAGCGTAATACCTTCGCCGCATGCGGCACCACCTGCCAGGGCTCCGGCAAATCCAGCACGAGGCGATCGAACGGACGGCCATCTTCGAGGAAGTCGATGCCTTCATAGGCATTCTTCCTCACGGGCATCAAGGTGGACACGGGACCCATGTAGCGTTCGATATTCGTCAAAGCCGTGCGGGCGAAGTCATCGCGAGCCTCATAGGTCACGACCAGACCGGTCGGGCCCACGGCGCGCAACAAGGCCATGGTGAGTGCTCCAGACCCGGTTCCGGCCTCGAACACCCGCGCGCCGGGATACACATCGGCCCACATGGGAATCAACGACAAATCTTTGGGATACAACACCTGCGCCCCGCGGGGCATTTTGAGGACATATTCCCCGAAGGTCGGCCGCAGCGCCAGGAATCGCTTGCCTTTCGAGAGGGTCACGATCGACCCATCGGGTTTGCCGATCAACTCATCGTGCGCGATCGTCTCGCCGCTGAAATGATAGATATCTCCGGCCTTCAAGGTCAGGGCGTACTGACGGCCCTTCTTGTCGACCAGATGAACACGTTCCCCGTTCTGTAGTTGTGACATAGGTCGGCATTCTAGGAGATGGCCGACGCGTTTTCAACCGAACCCGTCGGCAAACCGGCCCAACTTCCTGCCGCGCCGGTCCCTTGACAGTTCGGCAAACATCGCTATCTCAATCGTAAATAAATCTGAACGGTTATGTGCTCCCGTAGTAGGTCAAAGGACAGCCGGAGAGCGGGATACACGGCGCGAATCCTTTTTCCTGCTCTGGGCTCTCACATAGAGAGGGAGTCTACCTCAAGAATCCCGTAGCCAACCGTCCCCAGGATGGGGAAGAGGGGTGACACATGATGAAAAACGCGATCGCGATTCAAGATGATACAGATCCGACGGTGACCGTAGAGGTCGATCCGGACGCCGATGATGCAGAAGCCAGTACGCTGCTGGACAGCATTGCGCAGGGCGGCCAGCCTGAAGCGGACACCGAAGAAGTGGTTCACGAAAAACCGTCGCGTTCGGCGTCGTCCCCATTTCTTCTGGAATCGTTATATTTTCGTTCATTCGGCGAACGGGGGCTCTTAGAGCGAGAAGAGGAAATCGAACTGGCCAAGCAACTCGACCTCGGTACGCGCCAAATTCGTCAGACACTTCAGCAGGCGGTGAAGGCCTGCGGAGGACTGAAACGTTCTGAAGAGGTGACCGAACATATTCAGACATTGCAGACGGTACGGCGTCTCAGCGGGCTCTCGGCCATGGTGCTCAATCAAGCGGACCGCGCGCTGGAACAGTTGCTCTCGGACGGCATGCACGGAGTCAAACTTCCGGCCTCGGTGCGAAAAGAGCTGGAGGCCTGCCTGACCACGCTGCGAAATTCACGCGTCACGCTGGAAACGGCGAAAGATGAATTGGTGCGCTGCAACCTTCGACTCGTGGTGAATGTCGCGAAACATTACACGGGGCGCGGCCTCACCTTGTTGGACCTGGTGCAGGAAGGCAACATTGGATTGATGAAAGCCGCCGAGCGATACCAGCACCGCAAGGGGTTCAAATTCAGCACCTACGCCACCTGGTGGATCAGGCAAGGCATTACGCGTTCCCTTGCCGACCAGTCGCGAACGATCAGAATTCCGGTGCACCAGACGGAAGCCTCGAACCGCATTCTCCGGGCGTCGCGCCGGCTCGTGCAACAATTAGGACGCCAGCCGCGCCTGGAGGAAGTCGCCTCGATGATGCGCATGCGGCCCGATCGCCTGCACGAAACGATGCAGGCATTTCAGGAACCGGTAGCATTGGAGCATCAGGTCGGTGATGGCGGAACGGAGCTCGGCGAACTTCTGCCGGACCAGCAGGCGGTTCCGCCGGATGCCCATGTGAATCGCACGGAACTCACCCGTGAGATGGACAGGATTCTCGGGACCTTAACACCGCGGGAACAGACGGTCATCCGGTTGCGATTCGGCATTGGCGAAGATCAGGCGCGCACGCTGGAACAGGTGGGGCAACATCTGTCGGTCACGCGCGAACGCATCAGGCAGATCGAGGCCAAAGCGTTGAAGAAGCTCAAGACCCCTATGGTCAAGGAAATGTTTGCCGCGCTGAAGTAACCGAGGCGGAGACTCTCAGGGCAGTACGAGACGGGCGAGGCCTCGGCCTCGCCCGTTTTGTTCTGTGCGCGCTTTCGCCGTACACGCGAGTGTGAGAGAATGCGCCGACGGAGGATCGAGGTCCCTATGGTGACAGGCTCTTACAGTCGCGGCGCAGGCTGCAGACGCAGGATGAGTCGTTGGTTGACCTGGCCCCTCCTGTCCCTCTTCATTTTCAGTCTCACGGCCACTGCATTCGGGGCGGAGCATCAGCCCGCTCATGCCGTCCCGTTGACCGAGCTTCCGATCCCCGCCGTCGTCTCCAAAGTGCGCCCCTCCGTGGTGACCGTATTGACACGCGGAATTCCGACGGGAGGCTCGCAACATGGCGCGCCCTCCGGATCCGGTTCCGGCGTCATTCTCGATACCAACGGCTACATTCTCACCAACAATCACCTGGTCCATGGCGTGACCAGTGTCGTGGTCGGACTATCCACGGGTCGGCTGACACCCGGCCGTGTGGTGGCCCGTGACTTTCTTCTGGACCTCGCCCTCGTTAGAATTACGGCGCCTGATCTGGTCCCTGCGGAATTCAGCCGGCGCCCCGCCCTCGAGATTGGAGAAACCGTCATCGCCATCGGCAACCCGCTGGCGTTGAAGGGCGGCTCAACCGTCACCGTCGGCGTCATCAGCGCCCTGGATCGTTCAGTCCTGACGCCGGAGGGCGAAACCCTCTACGATTTGCTCCAAACGGATGCCGCCATCAACCCGGGAAACAGCGGCGGCCCGCTGGTCGATCGCTTCGGCCAGGTCGTCGGGATCAATGTCGCTATTGCCCCCTCGGCTCAAGCCATCAGTTACGCCATCGCCATCGAAGCCATGACCTCGCATATCGAATCAATGATGGCCCGGGGATCCGTCTCGCGCCCCGATCTCGGATTGATTCCGCTGACCATCACACCAAGCGTGGCGGCGAGTTTTGATTTGGAGAGCGACCGGGGCATTCTCGCCCTGCAAGTAGACCAGGGCAAACCGGCCGGACAGGCCGGATTGCAGTCCGGGGATGTGGTGACAGCCATCGACAACCGCCCGCTCTACAATATGGGAGATTTCTGGCATGCCATCGAGCATGGCAATGGGCAGATGTCGTTCCAGGTCGCCACGCAGGGCAAAGCCGGTACGGCCACTATTATCATTTCACGTCCGGGCCTGCCACGGCCGTAAGCCATGAGCCTCCATCCTCTCATCCACGATGCAGCCGCCGCGTTATTCGCAGGCCCGGAGGCTTCGAAACACAACGACGCCGTGCGACCCGCGACGTTAGTCTGCGGCCAGGCGCTGCCGTACGAGGACGCGTGGCGCCTGCAACGCGCCTGCCGCGCAGAACGAGCGGCGGACCGCTGTCACGACCTGCTTCTGCTCATGGAACATCCCCCCGTCTATACCCTGGGGCGCACGACACAGGACCGGCATTGGCCGGGAGAAGAGCACCTCTCGCGAAAGACCGGCATTCCCGTCATCCGGACGGAGCGGGGCGGCTCGATTACCTACCACGGGCCGGGACAATTGGTGGGGTATCCCATCCTTCGATTGACCGATTACTGCTCAGGCCCAAAAGCCTACGTTCGGCAGCTGGAAGACGTGGTGATCGCTGCCTTGGCCGGGTGGGGCGTCACCGCCCATCGGCGTGAGGGCCTGCCTGGAGTATGGGTCGGCGGCGACCGCCCGTCCAAGATCGCGTCGATCGGGGTGCGCATTTCCCAGGGCATCACCACGCACGGCTTCGCGTTGAATGTCTGCCCCGATCTGGCCCCCTTTTCTCACATCGTGCCCTGCGGCATTGCCGATTGCCGTGTCACATCGATGGCGGCCCTCGTGAGTACGACGCCCGACCTCCATGTCGTGCAGCAACAGATCGCCGCAGAGTTTGCCGCACGGTTTCGCCTCACGTGGTCTGAGACCCTCACTCCTGAACAACTTGCGCCTCGCACGGAACAACCGGATGGCGACCCGCCCTCATCCATGTATGCGCCATCCAACCCCAAGGAGCGCCCTGATGACTGAACTGAATACCCACACCTTCCGTCTGGCCGTCGCGCAATTTAATGAAGCGGCCGAGGCGATGCAGCTGGATACCAACCTGCGCGAGCGACTCAAACTCCCGCAGCGCTCGCTCATTGTCAGCGTACCGGTTCGAATGGATGACGGCCGCGTTGAGGTGTTCACGGGATACCGCGTCCAGCACGATACCGCTCGCGGCCCTTCAAAAGGCGGCATCCGGTACCATCCGGAGGTGAATTTGGGCGAAGTCGCCGCCCTCTCCATGTGGATGACATGGAAATGCGCCTTGGCCGACCTTCCCTATGGCGGCGCCAAAGGCGGCGTGAGGGTGGATCCCAAACAATTGAGCCGCGCGGAACTTCAACGCCTCACCAGACGATACGCGGCGGAGATTTTCCCCCTCATCGGCCCGGATAAGGACGTGCCCGCGCCTGACGTCGGGACCGATCAACAGGTCATGGCCTGGATCATGGACACCTATAGCCAGCAAGTCGGCTACGCGGTGCAAGGCGTCGTCACGGGAAAACCATTGTCCATCGGGGGCAGCCTCGGACGGGAAGAGGCAACCGGTCGTGGGGTGGTCTATGTGACCCTGGAAACGCTCCAGCACCTGAAGCTGGATGTGTCGAAAGCCACCGTCGCGATTCAAGGGTTCGGCAACGTCGGCTCCCATACTGCCCGCATCATGCGACAGGCCGGCGCACGGGTGGTTGCCGTGAGCGACGTACGCGGCGGACTCTACAATCCAAAGGGCCTCGACATCCCGGACCTGCTGCATCGCTACCACGAGAACCATGAGCCGCTTCACGACACCAAATTGGGCGAACCGATCACCAACGAAGAATTGCTCCAACTGGACTGCACAGTGCTCGTTCCCGCCGCCCTCTCTGAACAAATCACCGAAGCCAATGCGGCGAAGTTGCGTTGCCGCATTCTGGCAGAAGGCGCAAACGGCCCCACGACTCTGGAGGCAGACCGTATCCTGACCGATAACGGAATCTTCATCATTCCCGATATCCTGGCCAACTCAGGCGGGGTGATCGTCTCGTATTTTGAATGGGTGCAAGACGTGCAGCGCTTCTTCTGGAAAGCCACGGACATTCAAGACCGCTTACAAGACATCATCACCAGCGCATTCCACCGGACGCTGCACTTTTCCCTCGAACGGCGAACGACGATGCGGATGGCGGCTCTCATGTCGGGTATAGACAAGGTGGCCCAGGCCCATCTCCAACGCGGGCTCTACCCGTAAACCGTGATCATGCCGGGCCGGTGGCGCCAGCGATGAGCCGATACATTCTCGCGGCGATTGCCGGCATGTGGATGGCCGACGGCCTTGCCCTGCTGAGCGCCCCCTTGCTCGTAATCCGGCGGCTACAGGATTCCCTTCAGCGGAGTCCGCATGTGCTCCGCTGGCAAGCGCTTGGAATTGGCCTCGGGATCATTCTGCTGCTGTGGTCGCCCCGGCTGGCCTATCAACCACTCTGGTGGTTGACCGGTGCGGCCATGATCACCAAAAGCGGCTTCCTGCTATGGGGCCCGGCCGCTTGGCGCATGCCGCTCTTGCACTGGTGCTTCACTCGCGAGGCGGTTGATTATCGATTCTTCGGCCTCTGGCTTTGCCTGCTTGCTGTCCTGCTCCTACATGCGTTAGGGTTGCTGCACGGTTAACCGTTCGCCCTTGGCGTGATCCTCACCAGGCATCTCGTTATGAGTCATCACTCCATCGCCTCTCTCTGGGAAGAACACAGCCGCGAAGGCTGGCCTCAATTTTCCAGCCCGAATGAAGGGCAGTTAATGACGTTGGATACCGTGATCGGGGGCTGCGCGGTCTTTTATCTCGACGGGCAACCGGAGATAGACAGCCAGCGTATCGCGATGCTTCAAGATTGTGTGGCCGACCTCGATGGCCTTCTCGAAGACCTCTCTGATGATAGCCTGGGCTATTTCCAGCGCCTTCGCCGACTCGCGACCGCCCTTGTTGACGCCGGTCAGCAACCCTAATTCTATTCACGCCTGGTGCGGGGACCAGCCATCCAGCCAGCCCCCGCTGCCGCTCACTTACGGAACCTCGACGATGTCTTTCTTCATCGGACCGAGCAACGCCAGGAGCTCACCCTTCTCGCCCGCCGGCACATTGAACTTGTCGAGCGCGGCCACAAGATCCTGCACCAACGCCCCGAAATCCGCTGAGCTGATCTGCATCCCCACGTGAGTGGGCTTCATCTCGCGCCCCTGGTACTTGCAAGGCCCGCCCGTGGCCTGGCAGACCTGATCAATGAGATGCCCCTTCAACTTGGGAATGTCGGTCGTGGCAAACCGGCTATTAATCCGTCCGTCAGCCGCAACATTCGCGACAAATTGGTCCACCACCGCCGTAATAGCAGGCTTGCCGCCTAAACGTTCGTACAACGACTTCGTCACCGTCGCGGTAGCCGCCGGGCGCTGAGCCTGGTTCGTCCCGCCGGTTTCGGCGCACCCGCTACACATCGCCACGGTCCCCAACAGCATCACTCCCACTCCGTACTTCCATCCCATCGTCCACCTCCCTTGTTGATACATAGCCGATTGTCTGACCTCGCCGCCGACAGGGGCGAAGAGCTCTGTAAAGCGACAACCCGGTTGACCACTGACCATAAGAGAACTATGATGTATTCGTCTAATATATTGTTTTCATACTATGTATAGCTTTTACCTATAGCTAGACGGGGAGGCTTTTATGGAACTGCGCCAACTCGAATATTTCATGGCGGTGGCGGCGCACCAGAATTTCAGCCGTGCCGCGGAACATGCGCATGTCTCGCAGCCTTCGCTGTCGATTCAGATCGGCGGACTCGAAAAAGAGTTGGGCACGCGCCTGTTCGACCGCCTGGGAAGAAAGGTCGTACTCACGCAGGCCGGCGAACTCTTTCATGTGCATGCCGAACGGGCCTTGCGGGAAGTGGAGCAGGCGGAGCAGGTGGTTCACGAGCTGCTCGGCGCCAAACGTGGCCGCTTGGTCGTCGGGACGCTGTCGACGGTCAATTCTTACCTGATCGCCCCGCTTGTCTCTCGATTCAAGCAGCGCTTTCCAAACATCCATCTCCAGGTCCATGCCCAACCGTCTTCCGATATCGTCAACGGTCTGCTGACCAATCGCCTCGATATCGGGATTTGTCTACTCCCGCTGACCCATGCGCATATCACCACCGTCCCGCTTTTTGAAGAACGCCTCGCGCTCATCGCTCCCGCAAACATGAAGATCGGAAAACGCCGGACTCGCATGCAGGATCTCGCGCAGGTCCCCCTCGTCTTGATGCCCGCCGATTATTGCCTGCGGAAAATGGTCGAATCGGAATGCGCGAAGGCGGGTGTGCACCCGCAGGTGGTGTTGGAAATGAGTTCGCCGGAAGGTATTCTCCAGGCGGTGGCGGAAGGAACCGGTGCCACGATCCTTCCCGAGCTCTATGTCAAATCCCGACTTCCGGGATCACAGCTGGCAGTCATCGACCTGTACGATCCCACGCCACGCCATACGGTCGGACTCGCCTATCTCACCAAGCGGCATCGTGGCCAAGCGGCCGAAGAGTTTGCCGCACTCTGCGAAACCACTATGCGGGACCTGCAGTCCGGCTCCAGCCCGTCTCTCCGGAACAGGTGTCGTAAGCGGGCGGAGGCCTCACGCATCGGACAACCTGCGCCCCGGAGGTTGGCTCCAGGAACATCAACCCGGCAAGAAGAGCGGGCGCGACCTTGAAAGTCAGACAGCCCCTTCGATAGAATGCCCTGTTGCCTGATCCTTCCCCTTTGTCATTCGACCGGTAATCGTGACCCAGTCTGAGATTTCAGCATGGGCTTTAAGGAGGCATTCATGATGCAGCGTACGCGGACGTTCACAGCCTTGATGACTATGCTGGGGTCCTTTTGCCTCGCCGCCATCGTGACCGCCGAACCTTACGAACTGAGCAAGAACGACGTCAGCGACCCCAAGGGGGTCGCCAGCCAGGATGTGTCACTGTTCGGGATTAAGTTGGGAGACGATGAGGCGAAGGCTCTCGACGGGTTGGTGAATGAAAAGATTCCCGGCGTCAAGGCGGAGCAAGAGGCTACCTTCATTTTCTTACTCGATCAGCGCAAACCGACCGGACCGATGGCCGGCGTGCGGGTCCAGGACGGCAAAGTCGATCTGATCTTCATCAACAATCGCTTTGCCTTTAAAACACGCGGCATCTTCCGCAACGTCCTCAATAGCGAAAGCCCTGACGATGTGCGAAAAATCCTGGGCAAGGAAGATTACGGCGATGAGAATGTGATGGGCGCCATGCTGGCGTATGACAAGCAGGGCTTTCAGGTGAATTATCTCGGCAAGGACGTGAACGTGGAGTTTTCACTCCCGCGCTAAACCATCAGACGGAAGATTCCCGCTCCGGCTCCTCAAATCTTCCCTCCCCTCAACCTCCAGGCGCCCTCCAGCCGGCGCTCCGTCAGCAACGGGACGCACTCGTGCTGGCCCCGCTGAAGACGGGACCGGCAGAGGCAACGTACAACGTACCCGCTAGTACGATGACGGAAGTTTATCGGGCCAGTGCTGCGCGGCTATCGCTCAAACGCAGGCCGTAATTGATGAGGCTGGTCGCCGTATTCCAGCGACGCTTCGAGTTGAGGATCACGAGCAGCAGATCGCTGCCGTCCTGGGAGACTTTCGCGATCAGGCACCGGCCGGCCTTAGACGTAAACCCCGTCTTGACCCCTTGCACTCCTGGAATCCGGCCAAGGAGCCGATTGGTGGTACGCAAAACGTAGGCGCGATGCTCATTGATCGGCATGATGATTTCACGCTCTTCGCGGACCAGTTCTTTGAATACGGGATGGTGCAGGGCGATCTCGCTGAGTTTGGCCAGATCTTCCGCAGTTGAATAATGTTCCGGCGCATCAAACCCGCAGGCATTGCTGAAATGGGTATTGTGCAATTCGAGCGCCGCCGCCTTGGCATTCATAAGATCGACGAATCGTGCTTCATCTCCGCCGACATGCTCGCTCGCCGCCAGACAGGCGTCATTCGCGGAGACAATCAGCATGGCCTTCAGCAAATCTTCCAGGCGAAAAATTTGTCCCGTCCGCAGGCGCAGATGTGTTTTATGGGCGCGGGCAGCCTTGGGGCTGACGGTCACCTTGTCGTCGAGATGGCCATATTCGAGGATGACCAACGCAGACATGATCTTGGTAAGACTCGCCGGTGAGAGCCGCTTCTCGCTCTCGAACTGATACAGGGTCGTGCCCGTCTTCAATTCCTTGAGCAAAATGCTGTGCGCCGGCACGTGCCGCCACCTGAGACTGTGATGCGCTTGTTTGGCCGAGGGAACCGGCCTGGGATCGTAAGGGACGGTAATGACCTCGTCATCCACATCGTTGTCGATAGCCGAGGCCTGGCCTGGCCATAGCGCGGCCCCGGCGAGGAACAGAATGACTATGGCACGCACCGGCAACGTCCGATGTGAACAGTTCATGCGGAATGTCTATGCTTTCTTGTGACGAGCAGAGGGACTCTGACGGTCACAGGGTATAGGTTTCTCGAACCTTCGTGCCACGCACACTGCTGGCGATGACTTTGTGGAAAAACCGGAGCAAATCGGCCAGATCGATCCAGAACCCGCAATTCAGGCAGCGTGCATACAGTCGGCGATTCATGAGCGTGTAATGCCGCTCCACCATCATGAATCCTTTGCATTTCAGGCAGTGCATTGCCAGACCATTGCCCCTTCGCCATGATTGCGTAGACGCTTCGGCGCATCTCAGACCGAGACCTACGTCGACTCTGTTTAGCGGAGACGATTGAGGATAAGGGCGAGGCAGCCGGCCAACAACCCACCCCCGAAGATCGTGGTACTGAAGGAAAGGATGGCGCCGGAACTTCCCGTCGGGTTGGTCCCCGACACCAGATCGCGCACCCCGCCTTGAACCATTAAGACTGCCAGCGTCGTCAGGCAGCCCATGCTAAACCACCACAAAAACGCTCGCACGAGCCCCCGTGGTCTGATCGCTGAAAATGGCGCGGGACCTGTGTCCGGCGACCTTTTCGAACTCTATCCGAGCCCTATCGAGGTGTCAAGCAAACTGCCTGTCTCCTCTTCGGTCGGCGGGGCTCAAATCTGAATCGGTCGCTATTCCTTCGTGCCGGCCGGCGGAATCTGTCCTTTCCTGCCGCGATGCAAAAAGACCGAGACGCTAGCCGCGCCGTTATCGGCTGTCACGAGACCCGGCTCCTCCGCGTTGTCGGCCGAGACACGGTAACTCGCCACCGCAAAGGGGCCGTTCTTCGTGCGGTAGTTGCGCGGGGGGTAGTGGAACGTGCCGTCGCCACGCCCGAACAAAATTGACAGGTCGGTGGACTGCAAATTGACGATCGCCACATCGTCGATGTGGTCGCCGTCAAAGTCGTGGGCTAGGCCGAAATTGGGGCTGGCGTCCGCGCCGGAATCCTTTCCCGGTTGAAAGGTCCCATTGCCGTTGCCGAGGAAGGTGGTGAAACTATCCCCTTCACCATTGATGACCAGGAGGTCGGTCAGGTGATCGTTGTTAAAGTCGGCAAAACTCACCCCCAGCGGCCGTCTCCCGGTTTTGTAGTCTTTGGGGTCACGAAAGGTTCCGTCTCCATTGCCCATCCACACAGAGACGGCGCTCAACATCGGCCCGCCATTCGTCACCACTAAATCCGGCTTGCCGTCCTGATTGAGATCTCTGAGCGCCAGGGAGGTGGGAGTATCGCCATATTCGTATTGCGCCCCTGGCCGAAACTCGCCACGGGCGTTCCCGAGAAAAATCTTCACCTTGTCGTTGCGCAAGGCCACGGCTAAATCCGGGTGCCCATCGCCATTCACATCCTGGCTGGAGATGGAAACCGGGGTGCGATGCACGGGATACTGCGGACCTTCATCAAACTTCCCGTTACCTCGTCCAAACAGGATGGACACCTGATCCCCGCCTGAGCAGGCCAGCGCCACATCGAGCTGGTCGTCGTGGTTATAGTCGTTGAGGGCCAGGGACCGCGGCTCCTGGCAGACCTTCACCTGAACTTGGTCCCGAAACGTTCCATCGCCGTTGCCGAACAGCAGCGAAATGGTGTTGCTCGAAATGTTGGTCGTGATGAGGTCGGTGATTTGGTCACGATTGAAGTCGGCCGTCGTCACGGTCGTCGGATTCCTGCCGACCGGATAACTCGCAAAATAGTAGAAGGGATCCGGCGGAACGTACGGATCAGTTTTTGAGCAGGCGAAGAGGAGGGGCAACCCGGCCACGAGTGCCAGACCGACACGCACGATCGACGAACTCTTGCTGGCACAGGCATTGATGGTCATCGCCATCTCGAAGACACAAGCATGACAGTCCGGCCAAGTCCATGCTTCGCCGCTCCCAATCCGTATGCGATCCGCGGAGTATACAGAGCCCCCTGCTGCTTCGCAACGAAGTCCCGCCCTCGCCAACGGGGTTGGCGGCTTGGGTGTTGGGCTCCCGAATGGGCTCCTGCGCCTAGGCCTTTCGCCCCTTTGAAAACTTGGAAAGCCTTAGGCTACAATGCGGGTCAAGTGTTGAGGAGGTGCCCATGAGCAAGAAAGTTACGATCCCGTTGTCGATGTATGGCGTCGCAGAAGTACTGAAATGGTGTATTGATCGCAATAACGGCCGGGTGCCGGGTGTCGATACCGAAGGGTTCAAGCATATGCAGTCCCTTTTGGCCGGGAAGCCCACGTCTAACGACTATCTGGCGCTCGATCAATTCTGGAAGAAACAGGTCGCGTTGGAATTGACGGAGGACGAGGTATCGACCATTGACCGTTGCCTCTATGACATTCCGAACTTCGATAACGAACCGCTGCCCCAGATTCGGCATAAATTCTGGCCTCAAGCGGCTGGCGTTGCGGCACATTAATCGACCCATCCCGGTTCATTCCCGCTCAATGTGGTGATCCCGCCCGCAGGCATGCGGCTTGTGGGTGGGCGCTCCGCAACAACCAACGTTGTCGTTGCCGACACCATCGGCTAACCCGATGACCACCTCGACAGAATCCCCAGGCTCATAAAAGTCGGTCACGTTCCGGCAACCTCCACGCAGCTTCAATTTCACAGCGCAAAAAAAGCATTGGAGCGATGTGAATCGGCCTGCCTTTTGCGTGCGACAACACCCGCACACAAGGCGGCCTATGGGACTGCGAGGAATTGGAGGTGCAATGGCTGGAATGGAGAAGGCAAGCGCCGCCCGACCAGTCGGTCCAGGCGGCCCGTATGATTGCTACAGCGACCCTTCGCCTTTCAGGAACTTTCTGAATCGTCCCATCAGATCGGCCCCGAGGGTGCCGCCTTCAGGCTTCTTCACATCGGGATCGCTGAAGTGCGAACGGATTTCCTGCAACCGTTTTTCCGCCTGATCGTTGCCTTGCAGCCGCTTGGTCTTCTGGAGGGCGGTGTCGAAGGCGTCGAACGTCAGCTCATTATATCCAAACGACCGGATGCGCTTCACAGCTTTCATCATCGCCTGATTGCGGAACGTGGTGAGATGCTCCGAGTCGACCTCTTTGAGCCCCAACTTGCGTGCCCGACGTTCGGCTGCCTTGCGAATCCCGCTCCGCACAAAATCGGGCGAGGTTTGCAGCCGCTTCCAGGCTTCGTCGCTCCAGGCCACGCGCTCCTGCGGGGCTTCCCACAACTGCACGGCCGTCTGCTCGTCAATTCTGGTCAAACCCTTCTCCCGCGCCATCTCCTCCGTATCATGCCGGATCATGTCACTCACAAAATCCATGGCGATCGGCGGAGACTCTTTAATTTTCTGCTGCAAGAGCGCCAGCGCCCCTTCGGTCCATTCCAGCGGACTTGCCTCTCGCTCGCGGATCTCCCCCAAGGCTTCGACCTTTTCGAACAGATCGACATTGACCTCCATGTGGCCGCCTTTGCGAGCGATCTCATCGGCGATCTGCTTGATCATCCCCCGCATGAATTCCGGTACGGCAGCCAGGCGCTCCTTGGCGGCGGCGGTCCAGGGCAGCTGCCCTTTGGCCATTTGATCAGCCGCCTCTGCCATGCCTCCCTCACCACCCATGGTCCCCATCATCTGACCTTTGAACTGATCGAGGATCTCTTCGGTGATTTCGGGATAGCCCAATTCACGCGCCTTCTTCTCGGCCAGTCGGCGGACCATTCCTCGCAAAAACATGGGCGCGCGCTCCATGCGTTTGAGCGCGCCGTCACTCCACCGAACCTCAGGGGCTGTTATATTGGACGACTCTGCCACGGTATCACTCCTGTTACTTATTGAGTAATTCCTTCAGTTCTTTGCCTGCCTTGAAGAATGGCACACGCTTGGCCGGCACCGCAACGGTCGCCCCGGTTTTTGGATTGCGACCTTCCTTCATCCGCCGGGCGCGGAGACGAAAACTCCCGAACCCCCGGATCTCCGTCTTATTGCCGCTTCGCAGGGAATCTCGAATACAATCGAAAATCGTATTGACCACGATTTCCGCCTGCCGCTTCGTCAATGTGGTGACCTGCTCCGATACCCGCTCGATAATCTGCGCTTTGGTCATCGTCCCTCTCCTCGTGGGTGGGGCTTACGCACAGCTGAATTGCTGCGTCGCCATATCGATGATGCTCCGGCTGCTCAGAACGCCATCAAGTATTTCATCTTGACGCCGGTATCGAACTCCAGCTTCGGAAACACCGACGACCAACGTGATTCAATGATGTCTCGAAATGAAAACCGTTTGCGCGGCTCGACAACCTTCGGCTCCCCTTCCATACCGGCGATGTCGGCCGCAATATGGATCGCGTCATCGAGATCGCCTAGCTCGTCGACCAACCGCGCTTCCTTCGCCTGACGCCCGGTGTAAATCCGGCCATCGGCCAACGGTTCCACATCGGACACTTCCAACGATCGTCCGTCAGCCACGGCCTGAATAAACTGCTGATGGACGTCATCCATCACGGACTGCAGGAGTCTGCGTTCCTCATCGCTCATCTTGCGTAAGGGCGATCCGACATCTTTGAAGCGCCCGCTCTTGATGACCACACCTTCGACCCCGACTTTTTTCATCAGGCCCTCGAAGTTTGCCATCTCCATGATGACGCCGATACTCCCGGTCAGGCTGCCGGGATTGGCAATGATCCGGTCGGTAGCCGCCGCGATGTAATACCCCCCTGAAGCCGCAACCGTTCCCATGGAGGCGATCACGGCTTTATTACTTTTGTTTTTCACCCGCTGCACGGCGTCGTGAATTTCCTGAGACGGCACGACGCCGCCGCCGGGGCTGTCGATGCGCAAGACGATCGCCTTCACCAGCGGATTCTCGCTGTATTGTTTCAACTCGGTGATGGTCGCCTGCGCATCCAGGATGACGCCCTCGATGCGAATGAGCGCCACGCGATCCTGGGTTGAGAAATCGAGGTCGGGGAGGAGCGCGTTCAACACAATCAACGCTCCTCCCGCAATCACGATGGCCCAGAGGATACGGCGCAATAGGCTCCGCTGTGGCTTCCCCGCCGTGTCTGCTTGTGGGCCCATACAGTCTCCCGACGTTTAGGCTTCGGAATCGCTCTGGTTCCGCTTCCGGCTTTGCTTGGCCGCGCGACCCAGAGTTTGATCGATCCCGCCCTGCGAGGCGTGGAACTCATCGACCTGGCGGCGGTCGGAATCCAGCTGGTGATCGCGCAAGCTGAGCGCGATTTTCCGCTCATCGCGATCCACCTTGATGATCTTCGCCGTGACGTCATCACCCGGCTTGAACTTTTCTTCCATGCGCACGTTGGCGTCCAAACCCACTTCGCTGATGTGGATCAAGCCCTCCACGTCGCCGTCCAGCTCGATAAAGAGCCCGAAGTCGGCGATCTTGCTGACCTTGCCGGTAATGCTGTCGCCGACTCGGTACTTGTTGGGAATCTGCTCTTCCCACGGATCGCGGGACAATTGCTTATATCCTAGCGAGAGCCGCTCCTTTTCCTTGTCGATGCGAATCACGACGGCATCCACCTTCTGGCCCTTCTTGAAGAGCTCCGACGGATGCTTGATGTGCTTCGTCCAGGACATGTCGGAAATGTGGATCAACCCATCGATACCTTCTTCCAAACCGACGAACGCGCCGAAATCGGTCAGGCTCTTCACCTTGCCTTCGATCCGTGTGCCGGCCGGATATTTGGCTTCGATCATGTCCCAAGGATTTGGCGCCGTCTGCTTCATGCCCAAGGAAATCTTGCGGCTTCCCGGATCGATATTCAGGACGGCTGCTTCCACCTGATCGCCCACCGACACCACACGGGACGGATGCCGCACTTCGTGTGTCCAGGACATCTCGGACACGTGGACCAACCCTTCCACGCCCGGCTCCAATTCGACGAATGCGCCGTAATCGGTCAAGCTCACCACCCGCCCGCGCACGCGTGTGCCCACCGGGTACTTTGCCGCCACGCCGGTCCAGGGATCGGCCGACTTCTGCTTGAGACCCAGCGAAATACGGCCGGTCTCGCGATCGTACTTGAGCACGGTTACTTCGACTTTGTCGCTGACCTGGAACAACTCGGAAGGATGTCCCACACGGCCCCACGACATATCGGTGATGTGCAACAACCCGTCGATGCCGCCCAGATCGATAAACGCTCCGTAATCGGTGATGTTCTTCACCGTGCCTTGAATCAACTGGCCTTCCTTCAACGTGGACAAGGTCGTCTGACGACGACGATCGCGGGTTTCCTCCAACAAGACGCGTCGGGAGACAACCACATTGCCGCGGCGATGGTTGATCTTGATGATCTTGAGCGGGAAGGTCTTGCCGACCAACCCGTCCAGGTCACGGACAGGATGCAGATCGATCTGCGAACCGGGCAAGAAGGCCTTGACGCCGATATCGACCATCATGCCGCCCTTGATGCGGGAAATGATCTTGCCCTCGATGCTCTTTTCTTCCTTGTGCAGCTTCTCCAATTCCTCCCAGATTTTCATCTTGTCGGCTTTTTCTTTGGAGAGCACCAGATTGCCGTCGGCGTCTTCACATTCTTCGAGATACACCTGCAGGCGATCGCCCACTTTCAATTGCGCCAATTCCTCATGTGAGAACTGGTCGGCAGGAATCATCCCTTCTGACTTGTAGCCGATATCGACGACCACTTTGTCCTTGCCGATCGCGACCACCATGCCCTCGGTGATGGTGCCTTCCTCAAAGTTGCGGAAGGTTTCCTCATACATCGCCGCTAAGGCATCGCGGTCGAGCTTGGGTTCGCTTTGTGGTGTGGCAGTACTCATGAAACATCCTCGTCCTCCGGCCTGTGCCGGGTGCTGATAGTGAAAAACCCCGAGCCTTACTCAGCGTTGCAAGACTCGGTTGTCGGCCTGGCTTCGAGATCGTGAGATGGCCCGGCATGGGCCCTCCCGTCTCCGGGGTTCGGAACCTGTCCGAGCTCGGCAATCTTTGCCATTACCGTACGACTGACATGTTGATAAAACAGTTTGCCTTCCAACTGCGCAGCGTCTGAAGAGAAATCCAACGGCTCTCCATAGGTCACCGTCACGCGGCGAAATCGAGGCCACTTCGCGCCGGGCGGCAATACATCAAACGTGCCGCCGATATGCGCCGGCACAACCCGGCACCCGGTCTGCGACACGATCACCCCGATGCCCGGCTTGCCCGGTTTCAAGGCACCGGTCATCGTCCGCCCTCCTTCGGGGAAAATGGCGACCGCCTTCTCCTCTTTGATCAAGGCGACCGCTTTACTGAATGCATCCCGATCGAGGCGGCCGACCCGTAGCGGAATCCATCCCAACGCTTGCAGCAGGCCGTTGAGCAGGGGGACGGGAAACAGATCATGCCGTCCCATGTACCAGACCCGCCTGGGAATCCCGCAGCCCAGCAACGGAATATCCAAATAGCTGGCATGGTTCGAGGCGATCAAGAATCCACCCTGTCGCGGCACCCGGCCGATCGTACGATACCTGAAACAGATCCAGCCGACCGTGCGAGAGAGAACCCACAACAGGCCATATAGTGCAGAGCTCACAATCGCGCCGCAACCACAGCCATCATGTGCGAGACGACCTCCTCCACCGGCATGCTCGACGTATCGATGCGTTCCGCATCGGGTGCGGCAATCAACGGCGCCACCGCGCGGGAACGATCACGATCATCACGCCCGGTGAGGTCGCGCTTGGTCTGGTCAAAATGAACCGAATGGCCAGCTGCCACGAGTTCGCGATGTCGCCGCGTGGCTCGCACTTCCGGATCGGCTTCGAGAAAAAACTTCACGTCGGCTTCCGGGAACACTCGGGTCCCGATATCACGCCCCTCCGCCACGACGCATCCTTCGGCACCGATTTGCCGTTGCACCGGCAGCAGCCATTCTCGAACGGCAGGAATGGCCGAGACCATGGAGGCCAGTGCCGTCACGTCCGGGGTTCGCAGCTCGCCGGTAATATCGCGCCCATTCAGCAGCACGTGGGATTGTTCGGGGCCACAGGCCATCTGCAATGTCGCGTGAGGAAGCAGCGCGGCGATGGCGAGGTGATCGTCTGGGCTGAGCCCCGCATTGTGTACTTTCCACGCAATAGCGCGATACAAGGCACCGGTATCCAGATAGAGATACCCCAGTTCTCGCGCCAGCAGTCGCGCGACTGTGCTTTTTCCCACGCCAGCCGGTCCATCGATGGCGATGATCAAGCCACGTTTGTCCCGGGTCGCGGCACCGATTTCACCCACGCTTCCTCGCACTATAGACGTTTCCCGGAATCAGTCAACAGTTCCAAGAGCTTACGGTCAAAATTCGGAAACGATGTCTCGATACACTCTGTATTCTGGATCTGCGTTGCCTGCGGCGCGGTCAACCCGCCGATGGCCACAGACATGGCCACACGGTGATCACCATGACTTTCACAGGCAGCCCCAGTCAGCGCGCCGTTAGCGCCGTTGCGCCCCAGCCCCTGAATCACCATACCGTCTGGCCGTTCTTGGATGCGCGCGCCCATCGCCCGTAACTCATTGGCCATGGTGGCGATCCGGTCGCTTTCTTTGACCCGCAGCTCTTCAGCGCCGGTGATCACCGTTTCACCTTCCGCGACCGCTGCCGCCACGCAGAGAATAGGAAATTCATCGATGGTCTGAGGAATCTGATCGGGCCCGATCCGCACGCCGCGAAGCGGTCTGGACAACACGCGCAAATCCGCCACCGGCTCCCCCGCCTCTTCCCGTTGATTGAGCACCTCGATATGCGCGCCCATCTTGAGCAGGATATCAACCAGGCCGGTTCGTGTCGGATTCATCCCCACGCCGCAAATCGTCACATCGGAATACGGGACAATCGACGCTCCGACCAGGAAAAATGCCGCGGCCGAAAGATCTCCGGGCACCACGACCGGCTTGCCGCTCCAACGGACCGAGGGACGCCCTTCGATACGGACCGTACATCCGTCCCGCCGAAACGGAATCCCGAAATAAGAGAACATCCGCTCGGTGTGGTCCCGCGAGAGACGCGGTTCGGAAATGGTCGTGAGGCCGTCTGCATAAAGAGCCGCAAACAGCAGGGACGATTTGATCTGGGCGCTTGCGACCGGCGACGCATAGGCCATGCCCTTGAGTCTGGTCCCCGTGATGGCCAACGGCGCAAGTTCTCCGCCCTTCCGCCCGGCGATTGCCGCGCCCATCGCCCGCAGCGGTTTCACCACCCGACCCATGGGCCGTCGCCTGATCGATTCGTCTCCGGTCAGGACCGTAAAAAAATCCTGCCCCGCCAGCAGTCCGGCCATCAAACGAATACCGGTCCCCGAATTGCCGCAATCGATGGGGCCGAACGGTTCCGTCAACCCCCACATCCCTTTGCCGTAGACGATCAACGATTCCGGCGTCTCTTCGATCCGCACTCCCAGCGACTGAAACGCCCGCATCGTATTCAAACAATCTTCGCCGCGACAATACGCCGTCACGGTGCTCGCCCCTTCGGCCAGGGCTGTGAGGATGATGGCTCGATGCGTGACGGACTTATCGCCCGGCACCGTGATGGTGCCCTTCAACGGACGACCCGGAGTGATCGTTAATGAGGCCATCCCGGCTTAGACCTTTCCCGGCATCCGGGGTACCAGTTGTTCGCGTTCGTACTTCGCCTTGTCCAATTGCTTCTCAATTCCAGCCGCATCGCCGGCGGCAATCAACCGCTTCAGCTCGCCGAGGTGCCGTTCATAGGTCTCGATCAATGACACGACGTTGTCTCGGTTCCACAGGAAGATGTCTCTCCACATCTCCGGCGAACTCGCGGCGATCCGGGTGGTGTCCCGCAACCCGCCGCCGGAATGACCGGCGAGATCCAGTTCCGGCACGCCGTGGTCGCGCACATCGGCCAACGCGGTCATCAACGCAAAGGCCGCCACATGCGGAAGGTGGCTGACGGCGCCGAGAATTTTGTCGTGGAGAAAGGGATCCATCTCCAACACGATCGAGCCTGCCAATTCCCACATCGCACGGACGATCTGAAGCGCCTCGCGGTCGGTCTTTGCCGTGGGCGTGACAATGCACCGCGCACCGGAAAAGAGCGTCTCCGATCCGGCGGCCACACCGGTTTTTTCTTTTCCGGCTATGGGATGTGCGCCGACAAACTTGACGCCGGACGGTAACAGGGCCTCCGCCCGCGTGACCAACTCGCCCTTTACACTCCCGACATCACTGACAATGGTGTCGGGCTTGAGACAACCGGCCCATTCCTGCAGATGCCGCTCGTAAGTGTCCACCGGCGTGGCCAGCAAGACGAAGTCTGCATGCTCGACACCTTCGCGCGGATCAGACACGTATCGATCAATGGCGCCGACCTCAACCGCTGTTTTGAGGTTCTCGACCCGGCGCCCGATGCCGACGACCGAATCCGCCAGCTTCTGGCGGCGCAGGATCATCCCCAGAGAGCCGCCGATGAGCCCGACTCCGATAATGGCCACCTGTTTGAAATGTGGTGTCGTCATTGAATAACTGCCGGTATTCAGGAAACGGCCACGTTTACGGTATCGCCGCGATTCTTACAACGTGCGATCGACGGCGGCGGCGATCTTGCCCAGATCTCCCATCAGTTCTTTGAATTTCGACGGCCGGATGGACTCCTCACCGTCACACAGCGCGCATTCAGGATTGGAATGCACTTCGATTAACAGCCCATCGGCCCCTGCAGCGATCGCTGCCTTGGACATCGGCGCCACCAGGTCCCACTTGCCGGTTGCATGACTGGGATCCACGATGACGGGAAGATGGGAGAGATCCTTGAGCGTCGGAATGGCCGCAAGATCCAACGTATTCCGATACTGCGTTTCAAAGGTTCGGATACCGCGCTCGCATAACATGACATTGCGATTGCCGCGGGACATGATGTACTCCGCTGAAAGAAGAAATTCCTTGATGGTGGCCGAGAGGCCGCGCTTCAACAGCACCGGCTTGTCATACGCGCCGACCTCCTTGAGCAACTCGAAATTCTGCATGTTGCGGGCGCCGATTTGAATGATGTCGGCCTTTTCCAAGAAGAGCTCGATATCGCGGGTATCGAGGATCTCGCTCACGACCGGCAGGCCAGTCTGCTTCTTCGCCTCCACCAAATAATCCAAGCCCTCGCGCCCCAGTCCCTGAAAGGAATAGGGCGAGGTGCGCGGCTTATACGCACCGCCTCGCAACACCGTGGCGCCGGCCGATTTGACTTCGTGGGCAATACCTACGGTCAGTTCCAAACGCTCGACCGCGCAGGGACCGGCCATAATCGTGATTTTCTTATCCCCGATCTTGACCCCATTGACGTCAATAATCGTGTTTTCTTTTTTGAACTCCCGGCTGACGAGCTTCCAGGGAGCCAGAATCGGCAGCACGCTCTCCACGCCGGGCAAGGCGGTCAGCGGCTGATTGTGCAAAATCCGGTCATCCCCGATCACCCCGATAATGGTGCGTTCCTGCCCTGCAGAGATGTGCGACTTCAGCCCCAGTTCTCGAAGCCGGTCGGTGATGTGATCGACTTCCCGCTCCGAAGCGTCAGGCTTCAAGACAATAATCATGGTCTCGTCTCGCTTTCCTTTATTGCGCCGCGCGTGTCACGTCTTCCAGCGCGCTCAGGAACAAGTGATTTTCTTCCGGGAGGCCGATGGTCACCCGCAGCATGCGGCCTTCGATGTGACGCACAATGATGCCCTTTGCCAGCAACGCGTCAAATACTGCGCGCCCGTTTCGCCCGACATCGAAATAGAGAAAATTCGCTTCACTGGGCAAGGCCTCAAACCCGAGCCGCCGTAAACCCGCCCGCACTTTGTCCATTTCAACGTGATTGAGTGACCGGCTTGCAGCCACATGGGCTTCGTCGTCCAGCGCCGCCAGGGCGGCGCATTGCGCCATACTGTTCGCGTTGAAGGGTGGGCGAATTCGATTCACGTAATTGGTAATTTCAGGCGTGGTGATGCCGTACCCGATGCGCAACCCGGCCAATCCATATATCTTGGAGAAGGTCCGCAAGACGATGACCGGACGTCCGGCCTTGACATACCCGAGCGACTCCGGAAATTCCGGATGGCGGACATACTCGTAATAGGCCTCATCGAACACGACCACGACATGGTCTGGCACCAGGTCCATTAAGGCCGCCACCTCCGCTTTGGTCGCGATGGTGCCGGTCGGATTGTTGGGATTGCACACAAAGAGCAACCGCGTCTTATCGGTGATGGCGGCAGCCATGGCCGGCAAATCGTGGCGCCAATTTTTCTGCGGCACTTCGACCGCCACGCCGTGCGCTGCCTTGACCTCCATTTTATAAATGACGAAGGTATGTTCGGCCATCACGGCCTCGTCTCCCGGCGACAGGAAGGTTCGCGCGAGCAGTCCGAGAATTTCATCGGAACCGTTTCCGAGAATGACCTGGTCCGGCGAGACTTTCCAACGCCCGGCTAACGCCCCGCGCAAGCGGAACGCCCCGCCGTCGGGATACCGATGCAGCGTCGGAACGGTCTCGGCCAGCACGGCCATGGCCTTCGGCGAGGGCCCGAGGGGATTTTCATTGGACGCCAGCTTCACGGCGCGGGGCAATCCCAACTCTCGCTGCAGCTCTTCGATGGGTTTTCCTGGCACATAGGGCACGAGGGAAACGATGTCGGGGTGCACCTTCAATGACATGGCGTAACTCGGACCTCTAGGAATAGGCGGGATAGGACCCAAGAATCTTCATGAACAGGCAGCGACTCTTGACCTCTTCTGCCGCCTTTTTAACCCGTTCCTCGTCAATATGCCCTTCGATATCGACAAAGAAAATATACTCCCAGGCTTTGCGCCGCGAGGGACGGGATTCGATCTTGGTCATGTTCAAGCCATGAGAGGCAAACGGCCGCAATAAATCATACAGAGCGCCGACCTTGTCCTTGACCGACAACATCAGCGACGTTTTGTCCCGGCCCGTCCGCTCCGGCGCCTTCTGTGACAACACGAGAAACCGCGTAAAGTTATTGATGTTGTCTTCGATCCTCGCCGTCACCACCTTGAGACCGTATAATTGAGACGCCAACTCCGACGCGATCGCGGCGGCCGAGGGATCATCCACCGACATTTCGGCGGCGCGCGCGGTACTTGCCACTTCCGATACCGGCACGTGAGGCAAGTTGGTTTCCAGCCAATTACGGCATTGCGCAATGGCATGGGGATGCGAATAGATGCGCTTGATGTCTCCAGCCACTCCGCTTTTCGACATCAGATGGTGGGCCACTTCCTGAAGCACTTCACCGTAGATCAGCAGGTTGGAATCGACAAACATGTCCAGGGTGTGATTCACCACGCCTTCCGTCGTGTTCTCGATCGGCACCACGCCGAAATGGGCGCGTCCCCGTTCCACTTCGCTGAAGACGTCCTTGATACTGTTGACGGGAATATAGTGCGCGGACGCCCCGAATTTTTGCATGCAGGCCATGTGTGTAAACGTGGCCCTCGGTCCGAGGTAGGCAACCTTTTGAGGCCCCTCCAAGGATAAGGAGGCCGACATGATTTCCCGGTACACTGCCCGGATGGCCTCGGTGGGAAAGGGTCCGGTATTTTGCTTGCTGAGACGCTCGAAAATCGCCGCTTCTCGCGCCGGCGTGTGCAAATTCGCCTCGGCATCCTTGAGCTTTTTCAGCCGGCCGATCTCGATCACCGACTTTGAACGCTCATTCAGAAGACGCAAAATCTGATCGTCGAGCCGGTCGATTTCTTCGCGATGGACTTGCAAGTCATCAGGCATGACGGGGGGATTCCCTCCTCGCGGGGCCCGTCCTTACGAAGACAGGCCGCGAAACGAGTCCAAGCCAAAAGGCGCAGTTGGACCGGTGAACATCCTACAGGAGCCACGGCGGGCATTGCAAGGATAGGTCTGGGGATTCAAGGAGTTGCGATGGAATCCGTTTCACTGGAAAATGGGAGAAGGCCTTTCTGTTTTTTGAAATGCTCGTAGGCCAACCTGGTGGCCTGGCGACCTCGACCGGTGCGCTCCAAAAATCCCGCCTGGATCAGGTACGGTTCATAGACATCTTCCAACGTGCCCTTATCCTCCTGCACCGCAGCCGCCAAGGAATCAACCCCGACCGGCCCACCATTAAACTTTTCGATCACCGTCAACAGAATACGCCGGTCCATCTCATCCAAACCGGCGGCATCAACCGCCAACCAGAGCAGGGCATCCTGCGCTACCTGTTGGGTGATACGGCCCCCCGCTTTGATCTCGGCATAGTCCCGGATGCGCTTAATCAGTCGATTGACGATGCGCGGCGTCCCGCGCGCCCGTCGGGCGATCTCGGCCGCTCCGGCCTCGTCGATCGGAATACTGAGCAACCCTGCGGAGCGCGTGACGATCGACGTCAGTTCCTGAGAGGAATAGAACTCCAACCGGTGGACCAGCCCGAACCGATCTCGCAGAGGCGAGGTTAAGGCTCCGGCTCTCGTCGTGGCTCCCACCAGGGTGAACCGTGGCAATTCCAGTTTGACGGTCCTGGTCGAGGCGCCTTGCCCCACGACCAGATCAAGCTGGTAGTCCTCCATCGCCGGGTAGAGCGCCTCTTCAACCGATGCCGGCAGGCGGTGAATTTCATCGATGAACAGGACATCCCGCTCCTGCAAATTCGTCAGAATCGCCGCCAGATCTCCGGCATGGCTGAGAACGAGACCCGAGGTCGAGCGGATGGCTGCCCCCATCTCCCTGGCAATAATGTGCGCGATGGTTGTCTTGCCGAGGCCCGGCGGGCCATAAAAAATGGCGTGGTCCAAAGCCTCGCCACGGCGCTTGGCCGCTTCGATGCAAATCTCCAGCGATTCCTTCATCCGTGATTGTCCGACATATTCCCGCAAGCTCTGCGGGCGTAGCGCCGCCTCAAGCCCGCGCTCGTCGTCGGTCAGTTGGTTGCTCACGGTACGGTCGGACATGGCCTCATCCTAAGGGAAAAGTCGCGCGACTATTTAGACTCGGGTGTTGGTCTGAATTTTGGCGGCGGCGGGGATGCGCCCTGTCCCGGAGCAGCCGTGCTTCCGCAATCAGGGGGGCAGCGGACTCCTCCCAGGCTCGCATCGGGCATACTCGACCCCAGCTGCTGCGCTTGACATTGCGACACCAGCCCGCCATCAACCGATCCACAACGCGAGGGGACATTCGAGCGGCCGATCTCGTTATAACCCTCCGGACAGGAACCGCAGACCGAGAGCATGTTGCTGCCCAAGGGCACACACTGCACCAACACCGGATCGCCATCTTTGCACAACTCCGGCGCGTTGGTCCTCCCGGTAGTGGCGTAGCCCTCCGGGCACGACCCGCAGGTCTTGCGGATACTCTTGGGCTCCTCCATGCCGTCGGCTGCAAAACCACGTTCGGCCACCGACGCGCAGAACAACACGCCGACGATGACTAACCCGACCGCGATGCCGCGCCGGCTCGTTTCCTCTTGCGCACACTCCAGCATTGCCATGTGTCACCCCTTGGCCAGGTCTTTAAGGACCTCTCGAATCACCTGCTCCAACCCCTGCGTCATCACGCCCGATTTCTCCACCCGCTTCAACGCCTCTTTCACATCCGGCTGCCGATAACCGAGATTCACCAGCGCCGATAAGGCATCCTCGTAGAGCGGATTCTCAGATCGTCCAGGGCCAGCGCCCGCCGGCTCGCCGGATGGGTGCAAACGCGCCACCTTGTCTTTCAGTTCCAGGGCAATCCTGGCCGCGGACTTTTTGCCGATTCCCGGCACAGTCCCCAACCTTTCAATATCGCCCGCCTGAATGGCAGCGAACAGGTCGCGCACAGAAAGCGTGGACAGGACACTGAGCCCCAATTTCGGCCCGATACCGGAAATGCCGGTCAACAACAGAAAGGCTTCCTTCTCGGCTGCGGTGAGAAACCCGAACAATTGGATGGCATCTTCCCGCACATGCGTATGGATGCTCAGCGTCACGGGCTCACGCTGATTGGGCAATGAGTAATAGGTACTCAGAGGAACCAGGACCTCATAGCCCACGCCATGGACATCGAGCGTGACTTGCGAGGGCGCCTTGAAGGCCACGAGGCCTGTCAGTAAGGCGATCATATGATCGGTAGAGACGTGTGCTGCGGAGTGATTGGTGAAAAGACTGCGCGATCGTCGATACTCAGTGCCGAAACTCCCGGATTACGCGGTGGCGGCGGCAACTTTCTCCATGACCTCGTCGGAGATGTCAAAGTTCGCATGGACCTTCTGCACATCGTCGTGCTCATCGAGAATTTCCATGAGCTTTAACATGTGTTCCGCGGCCTTTTCCTCCAACGCAATCGTATTCTGGGGAATGAAGTTTAATTCGGCAAGCGTATACTCGATTTTCGCGTCGCTCAGCGCTTTCTTGACGGCCTCGAAATCATGCGGGCTGGTCAGGACTTCAAACGTCTTATCGCTGACCTTCACATCTTCCGCACCGGCTTCCAGGGCAATCGTGAGGAGCGCATCTTCCTCAACCTTGCCCTTTTCGACAACCAGGACGCCTTTCTTATGGAATTGCCAGGCGACGGCCCCGGCCTCTGCCATATTGCCGCCATTCTTGGTCAGCAGGCTGCGGATTTCAGCGACCGTGCGATTCCGGTTGTCGGAAGTAATTTCCATCAGGACGGCGGTCCCGCCGGGACCATACCCTTCGAGTGTGAATTCTTCATACGTCACACCGGGTAATTCGCCGGTGCCTCGCTGGATGGCCTTTTTCATGGTGTCGCCGGGCATGTTGGCTTCTTTGGCCTTGGCAATGGCCAATCGCAAGCGAGGGTTCCCATCGGGGTCCCCACCGGACCGTGCCGCAATCGTCAGCTCACGGATGATGCGCGTGAAAACCTTGCCGCGTTTGGCATCGACCGCCGATTTATGCCGCTTGATTGTTGCCCAATGACTATGGCCACCCATGGCGACTCCTCTTTGCGCGCACAGACCTGCTGCCCGTCAGGCCCATGAGCGCGTGAAACTGGAATTAAAAATGTACAGCTAGCATAGTCCAGACAAGGGTGTCAACGCGACGTCTGTGCGCGGGTCCTGCGAAACGGGAACAGCCCTACTCCGAATAAAACAGCAATTGCACCCCGATGACGAGGACGAGGCTCGCCCAGACGAGTTCCCAGTATGACCGCTCTGTCGCGAGTTGCCTCTGACGCCAGCCGGAGATCAACTTTGACGATCCCGCAGTGATGGCCATGGCTCCCATCATGACATGATGCAGGGTAATTTTGTGGGCGGCGGGGTGATCCCCGTGGGCATGCTCGAACAACATGAGTCCTCCCACAATGGCAAATATCGGAAGGGGCACCGTCCACGCCGCATGGGCGAACCACCCGAGCCGCCGCAGAAATTCGATAGTTCCCACCGCAACGGCCAGCACGCCGTAGATCTTATGCTGCAGGACTTCCGGATCGCTCCCGAGAAACGTTTGCGCGAATGTCATTGACCCGATCGGCCAGGAATCATGATCGCTCCAAATCAGCAGAAACAAGCCGGCCACACCTAGGGTCCCTGGAAGTAAAAAACGCGTCCAGGCCGCGACCGGCCACCCCAACGCCTGACGCAGTTCGCTGAACCCGATCAGGAGAAGTAACCCTCCGGCCAGGTGATGATTGAATTCAGAATAGGCAACCCCTTCTCGCGACCCCTCCCACTGGGACCCGGCCAAAGATGACGGTTCGTGAAGATGCCCGTGCTCCTCGACGGAGGTGGAATGACCATGATCTGCAGACTGTGCGATGGGAGAGAACGCGCCCCAGACGAAAACCGCGAAGCAGCACAGGGTCACCAGCGGGCACCAGGGCCGCAAAACTCTCAGGCAATACATCGGTCGAGAAAGGAACACTGGCAGGATTCGAACGGCCCATCCGGACTGCCGGACGGGCCGAGCACTCATCTCATGCATGCATTCGTCTACTACATAAACTTCATGAACTTCTCTTTGGCCTCGTCCATGACCTGAGCCGTGATCTCGACCAGGCCTCGCTCCTTGGCGATCCGCTCAATCTCCCGGCGCGCCATGGGACGAATGAAGTCCGGGATATTATCCATCCGCTGCTCGGCATCCTTCGTCCACGCGATCCCGTTCGGGGAGTCGTTTTTGGAATCATCCATGACTTGAAGCGTGATGTTCTTGTACCCATGCTTGCGGGCATAGGCTTCAACGCTGCTCTGAACCATCGGCTTGACGAAGGACGGCAACCGCTCCAACTTTTCCTTGGCATCCGGCGTCCAGGTCAACTCGCTCGTGCCGTTGGGATTCGGCTTGCCGCCTGAGGTCAATCCCATCTCCGCGACCATCGCCGAGAACGGGCATCCGCCGGAGGTCTTCTCGCCACCAGCCGCCGGCGCACTGGCCTTTGGCGCTGCCACCGCGGGTTGACCACCCTGAATTTTCTCATTGAGATACGCTGCCATTTGCCCTGCGCCGGCCTGCGCTTCATCCTTGAGGGTCCCCCGAGTCATCTCGAACGGTTCTGCCGTTTCCGTGCGGCCTCCAAGCTTGACACCAAGGGACGCGACCATTTGTGTTTCGCCAGGATTGGTCACCATCGAAAACTTGGCCTCGCAGGATGGACAGCCGAAGAACACGCCGAGTGAGCCCTCACCGGGTTTTTCGACCTTTTGAAACGTCATGTAGGTCTCGCAGTTCAGGCAAACGAACTTCATAGGATCCCCCTTCCAGGCCGGTCGGCTTAGAGCTTCTCCGCCAGGACTTTTTTGTAATCCAGCAACGATTGAATCCGCCCGACAATCTCCTGGTATTTCCGGACCGTCGGATAGTCGGGATCAAGGAGCGGCTGCCCCTTATCGAATGTTTTCGCGAGTGTGCGGTCGAAGGGAATGCGCCCCAGCAACGGCAGGTCCAGCACCTCGCACATCGCCTCGGTATTCCCCTCAAACAGCTCATTTTCAGCGCCGCAGGACGGACACCGATATTCGCTCATATTTTCTACGATACCCAACACCCGGATCCCCATGTCCCTGGCGTAGGTGACGGATTTCTGCACCACATCGGATGCAACTTCGGAGGGCGTGGTCACGACAATCGCACCGGCCAAATCGGGAATAAATCCGGCAATCACGGGTGGCTTATCCGCAGCTGCGCCGGGGGGCAAATCAGCCAGAAGATAATCCAGTTCGCCCCAGACCACATCGGCGAGAAATTCGCGAATCACGTTCATTTCCATCAAACCCAGCCAGACCGGGCTCAAGTCCATCGGCCCCTTCCACCGGACCGGCGAGGCGTCGCCCAGGAAAAAATCCATCGACGCGACTTTGATACCGAGCGGCCCGACCGGAGGCTGAGCCCCATCCGGCGTCATGGTTAACGACTGCCCATGCAGCCCCATCATTCGCGGCACGCAGGGACCATTCAAATCCACATCGAGCAACCCGACCTTGGCTCCCTGACGCGCGAACGCCAAGGCAAGATTGACGGTGGTCATGCTTTTACCGACTCCGCCTTTTCCGCTCATCACCACCAGCTTCTGCTTGATGCCGGCCATTCGAGCCTGCACCTGCTTCATCTGCGCGGTGATCTGCTGGACGACTTTTGCGTCGTCAGAATACTGGAGTTTTGTCAGGATCGACTTGAGATCCTTTCCGGCCGCCATGGTCATGGAAAACCCTCGAAATTGTTGATGAAGGACGCTACCATAGGGGTTTCAATGGAGTCAAACAGGCCAACACCTATCGACTAGATGGAATATTGGATGGTGGACTTCGTGCCGGATGGTTGCATGAGCACCCCCCGCCGCTTCAACTCCTCCAGGATCTGACGGGCAGCAGCATCGAAATCCTGCGGACCCGCGAAGTGCAAATCGGTATTCGGTGGCGGTTCTTCCCCTGCCCTGCTCATGTGGACCGCTATCACCGGGGCCGGTTGAACCAGCGTCCGTATCATCTCCGCCATGCGCTGATAATTGATGCCGAATGTTTTACTGGTCGAGACGACAATCAGGCCTGTATCGATCAACAATCGGGCGACTTCGCCATATCGACGCACGCGTTCGGAGGCAAACGAGGGGTCGGCGGCAGATAAATCCGCGTCGAGTCCCTGCAGGAGGTTTTCACCCTCCAACAAATAGGCATGCCGGCTATCGGCCACGAGCAAGGCTTCAACCCGCCGTGCGAGGAACGTCTTGCCCGTTTGCGCCGAGCCGGTAAACAGTACAATAGCCGCGCGATGCCCATACTGCAGCGCCCGATCTTCTGAGCGGACATCGCCGGTCAGCCAGGCATATTCCCGCTGCCGCGCCTCTTCCCGCAATCCCTCCTGCTCGTCGTGCACCAATTCGGTGATGATCCCGCCGCCCGAAATGTCATACTCATCCACCAACACGAAGCGGCCTGTCGATTCGAACGAGGACGACAAGTCAAACGCAAGCGGCGATTTCACACGCAGGGTCAATTCGGCCACCTGATTTCGGGCTACGGATTGGCTCTCCTGCAGCTGCGCCAGGTCGGCAGTGTCGATGATGCGATGAATGACCGCCACCTCGCAGGCGGCTTCCCGCGTGGCCAGCCGCAGCATGTACTTCCGCCCTTTCTCAAGCGGCCGCCGGCCCATCCAGAATAAATTCACCCGGACCGCCGTGGAAACCAGCGGAACCGAGTCCCGATGCGACGCAATTTCTCCGCGCTCCACAAAAATCTGCTCGTCGAGCGTAATGCCGACCGATTGACCGGCCTGGGCCTCGCTCTGCGGCGGGTCGACGTTAAAGCCTTCAATCGATTGCACCATCGCCGTTTTGTTCGAGGGGGAAAACACGAGCTGGTCGCCGACTTTCAAACGTCCCGCCGTGATACGTCCGGCCAAAATCCGCCGCGCATCGAACTTATAGACGTCCTGCAGCGGGAACCGGAGCGGCTGCTCTGTGCGGACCTGCTCTTTCTTGAAGAGCGCCAGCGTCTCCAGGACGGTGGGGCCCTGATACCAGTTCATATGGCTGCTGCGCGTGGCGATGTTGTCACCCATCTTCGCGCTGACCGGAATCATCTGTTGCGGCACCGCCCGGAACTGACCAAGAAACTCCCGATATTCCTTCTCGATGCCATCGAACACATCTTGTCGATAGCCGACCAGATCCATTTTATTGACGACGACCGCGAACTGTGTCACGCCCAGGAGAGACAGCAGATACCCGTGTTTCTTCGATTGTTCGCGCACCCCTTCCAAGGCATCGATCAGCAGGAGGGCGGCTTCAGCCCGGGCAGCTCCCGAAATCATGTTCTTCAGGAACTCCTTATGCCCCGGGGCGTCGATGATAATGTACTGGCGCCCGTTCCAGATAAAAAACGTGCGCGCCGTATCAATCGTGATGCCTTGCTCCTGCTCTTCCAAAAACGCATCAAACAGGAACGCATACTCAAACTCTTTGCCCTGTTGCCGGCAAATGGCCTGCACCTTTTCCAATTTGCCTTCCGGCAACGAACCGGTGTCGGCATACAGGCGGCCCACCAGCGTGGATTTCCCGTGATCGACGTGGCCCACAATGACGATGTTGAGGCTTTCTTGCGGCTTAGTCTGGTCGTGCTGTGTCATGTGATTACTCGTTCAAGAAACATGTATGCTCTACGATGATCCAATTCGGGACAGTTGTATGGCTCAGGAAACCGCTCTTACATGTAGCCCTTCTTGCGAAGCATTTCCATGCCTCGCCCCGCATCCTGCGCGCGGCCGGCCCGTTCAGCCACATTGCTTTTGCGCAGTTCGACAATAATTTCATCCACCGTTTTCGCCGTCGACTTGATAGGCATGGTACAGGGTGCGCAGCCGAGGCTGCGATAGCGTGTGCCATCCCCCCTGTCGAGGTAGAGATCCATGAAAGGAATGTTCTCGTGCTTGATGTATTCCCAGATATTGATCTCGGTCCAATCGAGAAGCGGATGAATCCGGATGTGCGTCCCCGGCGGGAAGGTGGTCTTGAACTGATCCCACAATTCAGGCGGCTGATCGCGAAAATCCCAATCACCATGCTTGTCACGCGGCGAAAAATAGCGCTCCTTTGCTCTGGTGCTGTCTTCGTCCGCACGAACACCGAGGATGATTCCGGTATAGCCCTTTTCCTCGACAAGATTCTTCATGGCATTCGTCTTCAAGGCCGTACAGCAGACATCCCGCCCTAACGTATGATTCATCCCCGCGGCCAGGGCTTCTTTATTCTGACCCACCACCAGATTGAGGCGCCATTCACGCGCAATCCGGTCACGGTATTCGATCATCGCCGGGATTTTGTAACTCGTATCCACGTGCAGTAAGGGAAAGGGCACATGCCCGAAAAAGGCCTTGCGAGCCAGCCACAGCAGGACCGTCGAATCCTTCCCCATCGACCACAGCATGGCGAGGTGATTGAAGTGCTTGTAGGCTTCGCGAAGGATGTAGACGCTTTGGTCTTCAAGTTGACGCAAATGTTTCATGATTCACACTCGTGTATATTAGGCGGAGAGGCCGATCTTCGACCCTGCTCCTGCTTCCGTCCCGACTCCTGCGATCAGCTCTGCTAATTTGGCCTTGGCCTGGCCGGACTCCAATGCGCTGCGAGCTGCCGCTAGATTTCCGGTGATCGACGTCCCCTTGCCGGCCGCATAGAGCAACATGGCTGCATTCAGCAACACCCAGTCTCGTTGCCCACCCTGAATCTCGTTCGCGACTAACCGCTTGATCAAATCGGCTTCCCGCTCACGCTGCTCCGCCGGGAACCCTGCCATTTCGCGGAATGTCGCCATGGCCAGCCCGGCGTCTTTGGGCTGAAAGGTGAAGGGTGTGATGCGTTCGTCTTTGAGTTCCAGGAGACGGGTTGAGTTGCCGATGGAAAGCTCCGGATCGCCTTCGACACCGCGGATCACCAGTGCGCGCGGACAACTGAGCATACGCAACGCTTCGACCGTCTTTTCAAAATAGGGCGGATGCGAGAGCCCGATCACCTGGGAGCGGGCACGAGCAGGATTGAGCATTCTCGCCACCGGGTGGAAGAAATTACGCACGCCCAATTCCTGCCGCATTTCGAGGAACCGGCTCACCGGCGGGTGGTACAGCGCCAAATCCAGATAGGCCAATCCCTTCCTTTCCAGTTCAGGCCCGACGAGCTTGGCGGTCTGATCGGTAGGAATACCCAGGAGCTTCAGTACTGCCGAGACGCCCCGCCGATCGGCAGGTCCATCCACGCCATGAAGCAACACCACCGCGCCAGCCGCCGCCGCAATAATCGCGGCGGGAACAATCGCGTGAAATGTTTCCCGCTTTCCCCCATACACCGGCACGTCCACCACTCCGAGTCCGGAACGGACCGGGACCGGCGGAACATACTGCCTGGCAGTGGCGGTGAACGCGGCCAACTCCGTGACCGACTCGGACTTGAAACGCATGGCCGTTAAAAACGCGCCGATCTGAGCCTGCGTGGCGGTCCCTTCGATCATCAGGCGCATGGCCTGTTTGGCTTCTTCCCACGTGAGATCTTTAGACGTCTTTTGACCTTTGGCGACTTTGGCGAGCAGATGTTGCATGTGATGGTCGTAACCTTGTCTGGTGTCAGGATGACGATGATGTTATTTGTGCAGTCCGCATTCGGTCTTGCCGAAATTTTTCCACCGACCGGAACGCGGATCGTCTCCCGGAAGGACAGGCGCGGTGCAATGCGTGCAACCGATGCTGGGATAGTTGCGGTCGTGCAATGTGTTGTACGGCACCTCATGGAGTTGGAGGTACGTCCACACCTGCTCACTACTCCACTTGGCCAGGGGATTCACTTTGACAAGGTTGAACTTCTTATCCCACTCGATCAGCCCCGCATTGGCCCTGGTCAGGGCCTGATCCCGCCTGATGCCGGTAATCCACGCCCTGTAACGCCCGAGAATGCGGGTCAATGGCTCGATTTTTCTCAGATCGCAGCACTGGTCAGGCTTGCTCGCCCAGAGGGCCGCCCCATGTTGGGCAGCCTGCTGCTCCGGCGTCAAGAGCGACTTCATCTGAATCACCTGCGCCGGTTTAAGTCCATATCGCGCGACAATGCGGTCCCGCACATCGAACGTTTCCGGGAACAGAAAATCGGTATCGAGGTAGAAGAGCGGCGCTTCCGGATCGATCCGATGCACCATATCGACCAGCGCTACATCCTCAGCCCCGAAACTGCACGCCAACACAATCCGTTGCTGATACGTCTTCAAGGCGTACTCCAGCACGTCCCAGGGCTGCTTGTCTTCAAACGAATCGCTGAGGGCCTTCAGCTCTGCGCCGGAGGGTCGTTCAGCGGGCTGCTGTGTTTCGTTCACCCTTCTTACCCCTCGACTTTTTCCACAAGAATCTTGAAATGTTTGGCTTCTGGCTCCAACGGCCCTTCCGTCAGGATCTTGTGGCCATCATTGCGCAAGCTCATCGGCACGTTCCGTATGGGCTCCCCGGCATCCAGCCAGACTTCGAGCTGCTCGCCATTGTCCATCATCTCCAATTTCAATTTCGTTTTCACGTAGTTCATCGGGCAGGCCACGCCGCGCAGGTCGTACACAGGCACCTGAACCGCGGCAACTGGTGCGGGTGCGGCAGGAACCGCCGCAGGAGCCGGAGTCGGCACGGCTTCTTCCTTCACCTGGGCTAACTTTAGATCTTTCCCCATCTGCTCGGTGGCAGCCCGGCAGACTGAGAGAAACCGCTTGGCGAAGGCCATTTTTTCATTTGCGGCCTCGGCCGTCGCATCCTTTGATCCCAAATCGCCGACTTGCGCGCCAAGATTCTGATACGTCGCCGGCACGATGCCTTTGCTCGCCAAACGCACGTCGAATTCCTGAAATGTCTCGGCATCGGTCGCCGGATCGATCCCTTCGGTCACCAGCAGCCCCTTGGCCGCCGCCAGCACGGCACGATACGATTTGTTCACCGAGAGAGCGTATTGATGTTTCTCCACGAGCAATTTTGCTTGATAGAGTTCCTGATCGGCCTCCAACATGCGGTCGTCGATCATCTCCAAGGCTCCGCCTGCGCACTCGCCGGGACCTAAATCCTCCAACACAAATTCCGCTTCGCCTTCCCAATCGTAATAGTAGGTCGGATCCTGATCATGCGGCGGAACGATCGTATACGAAATGAGTTCGTCCTTCAGGACGTTTTTTCCGACCCGCCCGATGAATGCCTGCAAACTTTCACCGGACTTCCGGTCCCGGCGATACACGTCGACCAGATGGCGCACCGCCGCCGGAACACTCTTCGCCGGCAACTTCACCACGAGTTGCCCGATCTTCGGCGTGCCGTCTACATGGCCCCCCAGGTGCAGTTCATAGTGAGGCGCGGTGTGTTCGCCGAGACGCTTGCCGACTCCGTGGAGCCCGATGGTCGCAATATGATGCTGGGCACAGGAATTATGGCAGCCGCTGATTTTGACGCTGACATCTCGCAGATCTTCCGGCACCTGACCGGCAGGAAAGACTTCAGCCAACGCACGAGCCATGCCCTTTGACGAAGTGATCCCCAAGCCGCACGTATCCGTGCCGGGGCAAGCAATGATGTCCTCGACAAGCTCGGCGCCGGGATCGCCCAGGCTGTGCCCCACGAGTTCCTCATAAAATGCGCTCAGCCGTTCTTCTTGAATCCACCGGATCATCACGTTCTGATTGATAGTGGTGCGGATATTCCCATTGGAGTATCGTTCGGCCAGGTCAGCCACCGCCCACATTTGCTCGCCGGTCAGATCGCCCATCGGCAGTTTGATCGCCGCCGCGGCAAATCCTGGCTGCCGTTGAGGCACGACATTGGTCCGCTTCCACGCTTCAAAGGCCGACTCGGCTCCGTTGCGCGATGCGGCGCCGTTCCCGTTTCCGTTGGTGTTGCTCGGCGCTTTCGTCGGCATCAACAACGGCGGCGTATCGGCGTACTCCAGCAACGTGATCGGTTCATGTGTCGGCACCGCATACCCCATGGCCGCATAGGCCGCTTCCCACCGGCGCTTGAATTCGTCGAACCCGAGTTTCTCGATGACAAACTTCATGCGGGCCTTATTCCGATTCTTGCGGTTCCCCAGCGTATCGAACACTTTAATCACCGCTTCGATGGTCGGCAGCAATTCGTCCATCGGCGTAAATTCCCGGAGCACTTGAGCCATGCGCGGGGTCGATCCCAAGCCACCGCCGGCCACCATCCGGAACCCGATGGTTCCATCCGCCCGCTTCGCCGCCAGCAAGCCGATATCGTGAATAGGCGTGAGCGCACAATCCTGCCGGCAGCCTGAGAGCGCGATCTTGAACTTTCGCGGAAGGCTCTGATTGAGCGGATTGCGAAGGAGATGATAGGCCACCGTTTTCGCATAGGGCGTCACATCAAACACCTCGCCCTGGCACACCCCGGCCAAATGGCAGGCCGTCACATTGCGCACCGTGTTGGCGCAGGCTTCGCGAGTCGTCAGCCCAACGGAGGCGAGCTGACGCATCATTTCGGGGACATGCTTGAGCTCCACGAAATGCAGCTGAATGTCCTGGCGTGTCGTCACATGCCCCACACCGGTGGCGAACTGGTCGGCCAGTTCGGCGACTCGCCGCAACTGATTGGCCGTCAGTCCGCCGAACGGAATTTTGATCCGGACCATCTGCACGCCCGGCTGCCGTTGGCCGTAAATGCCATACTGCAGCCGGAAAGGCTTGAAAATGTCGGTCGAGAGATCGCCGGCCAGCACACGTTGGGTTTCAGCCTCGAACGTCTCGATTTCTTCGACAATATGGGCGGGGATGGGCTCGTTCTTCACTGTGGGACGCAGAGCTTCTGTGTGACTACCTATCATAACGACCTCGTCGGTTCGGAAGTAATGTGCGGGTGCATCATGAGGGATTTCAAATGTGATACATCAAGGTATGTTGCGCGTCGAGGGCCCGCTGACGTTTCGCCAGCTCCTCGACCGTCACTTCGGATAACACACTCAATTCCGCCCGTTTCACACGATCCCAGATATGCGCGAGGAGGGCCTCTTGCTTCGCCCCTCGCGACGATGACGGTTTCGGGGCGGCATCTCCATTCGTCGTGAGAAGCGGGCCTTCTAAGGCATCGAGAATATCGGCCACAGAAAGCTCCGAGGGCTTTCGACTCAACACATACCCACCCTGGGCTCCACGCTGACTCGTCACGACTCCCGCTTTCTTCATCGCATGAAGCACCTGCTCCAGAAAGCGAGCCGGGATGGCCTGGCGCTTGGCAATCGACTTTGCGCACACCGGGTGCTCGGCATGGTGGAGCGCAAGGTCCACGGCAGCAATGATCCCATAGGTGGCTCTCAGGCTGACCTTCATTTGCGACTATTCCGATGGGGATTCATGAACGTCTATACCGTGCGCCCCTCTTTCCTGTCAAGTCTGGCCCTCACTCACTTGGTGAGGCATATCGACGCTGCCCCGCTCACCTCAAGGATTCAGACATCCACCCTTGGCTATTGGTTGCTTGAGTAACCGCAGGGACGCCCCGGTCCATCGTAAGGCTCTCGCCCGCGCCCTTACGAGAGACATTGAGCGGTAACCTGATCGACCGCACTGTTGGCTGCTTTGACAGATCAGGATGCGAGAAGTGGCGGCAGATTTTTCATCATTGACATCATACAGGGGGTGAGCAATAATCCCGCCCTCTTCTTCCTCGGTACCTTCTCATGACGCTGCGCCCATCAACATTTAATATTCTCTTGCTCAGTACAGACAGCGAGATCCGGTCGCACTATAAGGATCTGTTCGGTGAGCAGGCGATTACGATCGCGCGAGAAGGCCAATCGCTGCAGAAGGACCTGGCGAAGCGCGACTTCGATGCCGTCATCATCGAATCGAAGCTGGCCGCCGCCGCCGACCTGGGCAAACTGCTCACGGGTATCGATCCTTCACGCACACTGCTCCTCGTGGGGTCTCGCACCGTGCTGAAACGCACGGCGCCTGCCCTTCAGGCATCCAAAGCTCCGAAGGCCGATGTGCCTCCGTCCAACGGCAAAGGACAAGCGTTGTGCCTGGACTCCTACCTCGAACACAAAGTTGGTGATTTCGTTAAAGGCATGCGGAACGGCTCAGGCAAAAACCTACACCCGATGCTGATTGCCGCAGTCGAACGTCCGTTGATTCTGCTGACCTTGCGGGAGACCAAGGGCAACCAGATTCAAGCCGCCGAACTGCTTGGCCTGAATCGCAATACGCTGAGAAAGAAAATTCTCGATCTGGACATCCCGGTCAAACGCGCCAGGGCCAGCTAACGCACCTTGCGGCTGAGTCGCACCTCATCTACAGGCGTCACAGGTACGCCCATGCATCACACCCACAGGTCGCCAACTACCAACGGAGGGAAGCAATGACCAAGGAAGAATTGATCGCAAAAATGGCGAACAGCGCCGGCATCACGAAGGTCGCCGCAACGGTCGCGCTCGAAGCCTTCACCGGCGCAGTCACCACATCGCTCAAGAAGGGAAAACGCGTGACGCTGGTCAATTTCGGCACATTCACGATCTCGAAGCGCAAGGCCAGAATGGGACGCAATCCGCGGACCGGCGAAGCCTTGAAAATTCCGGCCGCCCGCATTCCCAAATTTTCGGCTGGCAAGGAACTGAAGGCTGCGGTCAAATAGTGAGTCGGCAGGCTCCGGGATGAGCCATTGAAAAGGCGCGCTGCATTCCGCGGCCGCAGAGAAAAGCCTGTCTTGCCATCGAGTTACCTTGACACCTTTGGTAGGCCTGTATTAGCATCGCCGATCGATAGGCGCGTAGCTCAGGGGGAGAGCGCTACCTTGACACGGTAGAGGTCGACGGTTCAAGACCGTCCGCGCCTACCATTTTGGTTCGCTCACGAAGTTCGTGATCCGATTACCCGCAGCGGGGTGGTCGGCGCGACGTTCTATTTTTTGCAGGATTGACCGGAGTGGCCTCACAGCTCATTCACATCACCCTTCCTGACGGAACTCGAAAACAAGTACCCACAGGATGCACCGTCCGCGAGGCCTTGACTCCGCAGAACGGACGCCTCGACGGCAGGATCCTCGCCGCCAAGGTCAATGGCGTGCCGATGGACTTGTTTCATGCGTTGGATCAGGACGCGACTGTTGAACCCTTGACCTTTGAATCGGCCGAGGGGCGTGAAGTTTATCGCCACAGCAGCACTCACATTATGGCTCAAGCTGTAAAGGAAGTGTTCCCGACCGCGCAACTCACGATCGGTCCCGCCTTGGAAGACGGATTCTATTACGACTTCGCGTTCGATCGGCCGTTTACCCCGGAAGACCTGGAAAAGATCGAAGCGCGCGCCATCGAGATCACCAAACGCGGTTTACCCGTAAGCCGAAGCGAACTGTCGAAAGAAGACGCGATCAAGTTTTTTCAGGACCGCGGAGAAGCCTATAAGGTCGAATTGATCAAGAGCTTCGAGGACAGTTCCCCGATTTCCCTCTATCGCCAGGGAGAATTTGTCGATCTCTGTCGCGGGCCGCACCTTCCCACAACCGGCCACGTGGGTGCCTTTAAGCTCCTCTCGACCGGAGGCGCCTATTGGCGGGGCGACGAACGCAATCCCATGCTGCAGCGGGTCTACGGCACCTCCTTCCCCACAAAAAAAGAACTCGATGCCCATCTGGCGAAACTCGAAGAGATCAAACGTCGCGACCATCGCAAGCTCGGCAAAGAACTCGACCTGATCACGATTCAGGACGACATCGGTCCTGGCTTGGTTCTCTGGCATCCCAAGGGATCCCTGATTCGGTTGCTCATCGAGAATTTCTGGCGAGAGCAACATATCAAAGACGGGTACGACCTGGTCTATTCCCCGCATGTCGCCAGGCTCGACCTGTGGAAAACCAGCGGCCACGTCGACTACTACCGCGAAAACATGTTCGCCTCGATGAAATTGGAAGGCAGCGAATATCAGCTCAAGCCGATGAACTGTCCCTTCCATATCATGATTTACAAATCTCACTTGCGCAGCTATCGAGATTTGCCGATCCGGTATGGAGAACTGGGCACCGTGTATCGTTACGAACGAACCGGCGTCTTGCATGGCCTGCTGCGGGTTCGCGGCTTTACCCAGGATGACGCGCATTTATTCTGCCGGCCCGATCAGATCGAGGCCGAAGTCAGCCGTGTGCTGGACTTTACCTTTTTCGTCCTCGGCACTTTCGGATTCACGGAATTTGAAATCTACCTTTCGACGCGGCCGGAGAAATCGGTCGGCTCGGACGAGAACTGGACCGTTGCCACCAATGCGCTGGAAGCTGCGCTGAAGAGCCGGAACGTGGCCTATCAAGTGGATCCCGGCGAAGGCGTGTTCTACGGCCCGAAAATCGACATCAAGATCAAGGACGTGCTCGGTCGTTCCTGGCAATGCTCGACGGTGCAGGTCGATTTCAACAATCCGGAGCGCTTCAAACTGGCCTACACGGGTGAGGACGGCAAACACCACCAGCCCATCATGATTCATCGAGCGCTCATGGGATCGATTGAGCGCTTCTTCGGCATCTTGATCGAACACTACGCCGGCGCCTTTCCGACGTGGCTGGCTCCGGTTCAAGCGGTGGTACTGACAATCACCGACCACCAACAGGCATTCGCGGCAAAGATCGTCTCCACCCTTAAGAGCCACGGCTATCGGGTTGAGGCGGATCTCCGCAATGAAAAAATCGGCTTTAAGATACGGGAAGCGGAAAAGAATAAGATTCCCTATATGCTGGTGGTGGGCGACAAGGAAGTACAGAGCGGCATGGTGGCGGTTCGCGGGCGAAGCAAAGCTGATCATGGGACTATGCCTATCGAACAATTCCTGGAACTCATCCGCACAGACACGAATCAATCATTACGCGACACAGCAACCCACTCACAAAAGAGGTGACCTATCGTCCCTAAATTACGCGTAAACCGGGAAATCAGGATTCGGGAAGTTCGAGTCATCGGTCCTGACGGCGAGCAATTAGGAATATTGCCGACCGTAGAGGCATTCAATAAGGCACAGGAAGGGGGCTACGATTTGGTTGAGGTTGCCCCGACCTCGCAGCCTCCGGTTTGCCGGATCATGGACTATGGGAAGTATAAGTTCGAGCTCAGCAAAAAGGATCACCAGAGCCGGCGGCATCAGAAATCGACGCAGGTCAAGGAGATCAAGCTGCGACCGCGCACCGACAAACATGATCTTGAGATTAAAATCCGGCAGATCAAAGAATTCCTGGCCGACGGGAACAAGACCAAAGTGACCCTGACGTATCGCGGACGCGAGATGGCCAACCAGGAAATGGGCCGCACAATGATGACGAGTGTGATTCAGCAGTGTATGGAAGCGGGAACCGTTGAGTTTGCGCCGAGGATGGAAGGACGGAGCCTGATCATGATTTTGGCTCCCAAATAGCGTGCAGTACGCGCGCAAGGAAGGAATGACAGTATGAAGATCAAGATGAAAACCCACAGCGGCGCGAAGAAGCGGTTCCGACGCACGGGAACGGGCAAGCTGGTTCGTCGAAAGGCCGGCGGCCGGCATTTGCTGACCGGCAAGCCACGCGATCGCAAGCGGAGCCTGAAGGGGGCCACGGAGGTCTCCTCTGCGTCAACGCCCGCGTTGAACAAGTTGCTTCCGCAGTAACGATGATTGTGCCGTGAATAGGATCTGAAAGGAGTCGCGTCCCATGCCTCGTACAAAAGGTGGTCCAAAAACACGACAGCGGCGAAAGAAGCGCCTGAAACTGGCGAAAGGCCAGTATGGCGCCAAAAGCCGGCTGTTCCGAACAGCAACTGAATCGGTCGACAAAGGGCAGGCCTATGCCTACTCCGGGCGAAAACACCGCAAGCGCGACTTCCGCCAACTCTGGATTGCGCGCATCAGCGCCGCCACCCGGTTGCACGGCATCGCCTATAGCCGCTTCATGAACGCATTGAAGAAGGCGAATATCTTGCTGGATCGGAAAGTCCTATCCGATATGGCGATCCGGGATATGGCGGGATTCGAGAAACTCGTCGGGGTGGCCAAACAGCAACTCGCTACTGCGGCGAGCTAGCAGTTACCCCTCATTGTCCGTGACGGGAACATCTTGATTCAATGGATGTTCCCGTCACGCTTCATCCAGCAATCGATCGATTTCCAACTCCAGCGCGACTGCCGGCACTCCGATCTGCCACTGTTCCAACACCTCTGGATGCAGCTCTCCAAGCAGTCCAATAGCTCGTCCGTTCAGCATAATCCTTCCCGCCCGGCCCTCAATGAACGAGGGGTGAGGGACGGGTTCCAAGGTGAAGGAACGATCCAAATAATAGAGCAGCAAATCCAAACAGGAATGGATTTCTGAAAAGTGCGCCCCGGCATGCGCGATGACCGCGCCCAACATGGTGATCGTCCGTGACCCCACATCAGCGCTCGCATCGGGAACAGCCACTTCACCGACTTCGAACATACGGTGCGGATAAAACGCCCGGCTTGAATTCGTCTCGACCTGCAACAACGAAGGGGTGATCCACTGGCGCAGGCACGAATAGCTAAGCGACATCACATTATCCACTTCCACGACCTTGGCCCATTCGGTGCCATCCAAGCGCATGCGCGTGCAAAAATCCTGGTGCGACCCCATGATGTTGGAAATGATTTCCTGGAATTCCATCCCCACCATGAGATGACGAACCCGGTCAGCCATGTGCTCCAATCGCGACAGCCCTCCGACTGTAAACTGCGAGGGCATGACTGGAGCAAACCGCGCATAACCCTGACTGATGGCCACATCCTCAACCACATCGACCGTATGCAGCAGATCGTTGCGATACGGCGGCAATTGCACGGCGACTTTGGGTCCGGCAGATTTCACTGTGTAGCCATAGGACTTGAGCGCCGTGGTAACTTCTTTGCTGCCTAACGCTTCTCCCAGCGCGGTTTCGATGGCCTTGAGCGGAATCGTCCGCGGCGCGCCAAAATCGATCGGTGTGTGCCAGCGTTTTCCAAAAGCGGTTTTCACCGGCGACTGAATTTCAACTGGCGCAATGACCGCTCCGCGGTCAGCAAGGTTGGCGGCAAAAATGTTCAATGTCAGGGCGACCATATGGAGGTCGGTCCCGGTCACCTCTACGAACAGCTGATCGTCTCCCACCTGCACCTCTCCGATCTCACGGCTGTTGATGATCGGTGGAAACGACAAGACCTGCCCCTTGGCATCGCGCAAGACCGGGAGTCGATCGTGGCCGCTCACGATTCCGCCATATTCCACCCCTTTGGGATGGACCATCAGGATCTCGCGCAGGGTCATCACCGTCTCCATACCCAACGGCGTGAATCGCACGTCATCCGGCTTCACCAGATCGTACGAGACAGGAAACACAATCGGCGCCAGGCGATAGAGACCGATGGACACGGTGCGGCGCTTGCGTCCGAAAATGTCGGCCAGTTTTTCCTGCGTCTGAATCAATTGAGTCAGACCAGACGCCGTCACCCGATAACCGATTGCTGTACAGGCTGCCACATAGGGACGGATTTGCTCCAGACCCGGGGCCACCACGAGTTTTCCAGCCACGCGTTTCTGTTTCTTGAAAAAGGGATAGGACATCGCGCTGCCCTGCTGCTTGGTTCTGATCTGTCGTGCGATTCCTTCGCAACACCACAAGTCAGGCCGGTTGCTGTCCTGCAACTCAATCCGCAGTTCACCGGTGTCGGTGTTGTGCCCCTTCAACTCGCCTTTCACCAACATCAGCCATTGCTCAAGCTGGTCGATCGACACGCGGGACGGCGTTTCGTCCCGCCCCGCGATCAACGCCTCAAGATCGTCTCGTTGTAGGGAAATAGTGGGCATGGTGTACTGGTCCTAAAAACTTCCCCGCATCGTCCGAATGAATTCCAAATCAGCCGAGAACAGGTCGCGAATATCATGAATACCCAACGCCACCATCGCCATGCGATCCAGTCCGAGCCCCCAGGCAATCACCGGCACCGAGACGCCGAGCGGCGCCGTGACTTCAGGGCGGAACAATCCCGCGCCTCCCAGCTCCATCCAGCCCAGCTTCGGATGGCGCACATGCATTTCAACCGACGGTTCGGTGAACGGGAAATAGGCCGGAAGAAACTTCACTTCCTTGGCCTGCGCCACTTCGCGGGCGAACAGGTTCAACAATCCCAACAACGTCCGGAAGTTGATATCCGAACCTAAGACGATGCCTTCCACCTGAAAAAAATCGGTCGCATGGGTGGCGTCCACCTGGTCGTACCGAAAACAGCGGGCGATAGAAAAGTACTTCCCCGGCACGGACGGGCTCGCCGCCAGCCTGCGCGCAGAGACGGCAGTCCCTTGGCTTCGCAACACCAACCGCTTGGCCCGCTCAGCGTCGAACTGATAGCCCCAGCCGGTTGATCCTGCCCCCGTTCCATTTTCGTGGACCTGCGTCACGTTCGTCAGATACGGTTCGGCGATGTCACGGGCATGGGTCGGGTTTTTCACAAAGTAGACATCGTGAATATCCCGCGCGGGATGAAATTGCGGCATGAACAACGCGTCCATATTCCAGAACTCGGTCTCAACGAGCGTCCCGCGCATTTCTTGAAACCCCATGCTGACCAGCTTGAGCTTCACGAGATCCAGAAACTCCCGGTAGGGATGCCGTTTCCCGGCTGCGATCCTCGGGGCTCGCAAACTGATCGTATATTTCCGGAACTGCTTCGTCCGCCAGGCGCCTTCCTTGAGGAGTTCGGGCGTCAATTGCGAGACTTCTTCGGCCACGCCGTCGCGCGACAGCTGATCAGCCGCCTCCTGGCCGGAGGGCGTCAGGAGAAACGACCGCGTCACCCGTTCATCGACCCGGAAGGGCTCGCGCGCATTCCCACGTTTGACCGCATGCTGCTGAAGCACGGCCCGCAGCGGTTCAGCAAACGTCTGCAACTCACGCGACCCGCTCCGCAATTCCTGCAACAGGGCGCGCATCGCCTCTGCCGTGGTACTATTCCGCCCGGTACTTTCAAGGCATCCGCCCTGCACGATCAGGATGGCCCCTTCTTTCTTAAGGGTCCCGACCGCCTTGCTGACATCCGACGGTTCGAGCGCTTCTTTGGCCTGGATATCCTGAATCGTCAGGCGTTTGCCGGTTTGCCCGGCCTCCCGCGCCGCCGACAGAACCCGTTCAATTGGTGAGTACTTCTCGAAAAACACCTCACCGGTCGGCGTCAGCGAAGCGATATACGCAACGGTTTCCGCGTGCACGGCAATCAGGGATTTGGCTAAAAGCCATTCGACGGCCATGCTCAACTGCGAGGGTTCTAGCCCGGTGGATGCCGCGAGTTGATCAAGCGTGGAAGGCGAACCAGGCTGCGGGGCCAAGGCCAGCAGCACTTTGCTTTCGAGAGGATGAAGGTTATCCATGAATGACGGTGCGGTCCGATGCCTCTTCTAACGCCGGGCGGCGGTAATCCTGTTGGTCCGCGGCGGTGGTACATGACCGGCTCTGAGTGCCGTAATGGCGGCGGCATAATCATGATGGGAAAACACGGCGGATCCCGCCACCAACACGTCGGCCCCGGCCTCAAGAATCGACTCCGCGTTGTCCGGTTTCACGCCCCCATCCACCTCAAGGAGCGCGTGGCTGTGGGTCCGGTCGATCAGAGCCCGCACGTTGGCAATCTTTGGTAAGGACGCGGGAATAAATTGTTGTCCGCCGAAACCCGGGTTCACGGACATGATGAGGATGAGATCGGCATCGCAGACGATTTCTGACAGGGCGATCGCCGGCGTGGCTGGATTCAAGGTGACACCAGCCTTCACACCACGCTCCTTGATCAATTGCACGGTCCTATGCAGATGGGGGCAGGTTTCCACGTGAACGGTGAGATAGTCGGCGCCTGCTTCGGCGAACTCCCCGATGAACGCATCCGGATTGGTCATCATGAGATGCACGTCCAGCGGCAGGCTGGTGACTTTTCTGAGGGCTTCAACAACCGGGGGCCCGATTGTCAAGTTCGGCACGAAGTGCCCGTCCATCACATCCACGTGCAACCAATCGGCACCCGCCTCTTCGACCCGGGCAACCTCTTCGGCCAGGCGCGCAAAGTCGGCCGACAGAATAGAAGGAGCAATACGTACATTCCCGCCGGCCATCACTCGCTCCTCCGCACACGGGCGGCAAAAAACGCATCCATGTTATTCCTATTGGCCATCGTAGACAGGTCCCCTCGAGGGGTCAGAAACGGCAGACCGGCTGGGGGTAACCAGGGCGCGATCGCGTCGCGCTGAAATTCACGATGAGACTGACAGAACTCGTCGATGACCGATTCGGTTTCTTCCGGCTCAATCGAGCAGGTACTATAGACCAACACCCCACCAGGTCGCAAGAGACGACTCGTCGCGGCGAGCAATTCCAGCTGCGCCTGCCGGTGTTGCGCGATGGAGTCTGGCGTCTTGTACCACTTGGCTTCGGGATGACGCCGCAACACGCCGAGGCCAGTGCAGGGCGCATCGAGTAAAATCCGATCGAACGGACGCAGCCACATCTCAGGCGACGAAGTGGGGCCAGTGCGCTTCCTCGGCGCCGCCCCCACACCTATCAAGTGACGGATGTCACCCACGATTGGCGTGACGATCTCCACCCCCAGGCGGCGGCAATTGTCCCTCACCAGGTCCAGGCGTGAAGCGGCCCGGTCTACCCCCACGATTTCGCCTCGATTCTCCATAAGCGCGGCGAGATGCGTCGCCTTGCCGCCAGGCGCTGCGCAGGCATCCAACACACGCTGGCCCGGCTGCACATCCAACAGCAAGGGCACCAGTTGCCCCGCCTCATCCTCGACATAAAAATGACCTGCCGCATATCCAGGCAGGTCTGCGACCGAACCGGTGCCGCCTAATTGAATGCCGACCTCGCTGATCGACGTCGGTCCGGCTTCTACCTGCGCCGCGTCCAAGTCGGCCAATAACGCCGCCCGGGTGGTTCGAAGCCGGTTCACGCGAAGTGTGAGCGGAGGGACTTCAACCGAGGCCCGGCACAAGGCTTCGGCTCGTTCGGCCCCCCATTGTCGACACCAACGTTCCACGAGCCACGCCGGGCAAGAGTACCGAACGGCCAATCCATCGACGAGATCCTTCGCGAGATCCGGCCACTCCGGCGGCGACGCTCGCAGCATGGCCCTCAACACGGCATTGACGAAGCCGCTCCAGTCTCGCCCGAGACGCCGGCGTAGCTGTTTCGTCATTTGCACGGATTCGTTTACCGCCGCTGAATCCGGCACCCGGTCCAGATACAGCACTTGATACGCGCCGAGACGCAACATGATTTGCACGAGGGTGGGAAGTTTGGCGATGCGCCGATCGGACAAGAGGCCCAGGCGCCAATCAAGCGTCGCGCGATACCGCAACACACCGCGAACCAGCTCTACCATGAATGCCCGATCGCGGAGATCCAACCCGGCTCCGGTAGAGACCTGATCGAACAAATGATCATCCAACAAGCCGGCCTGATCGATGGCCAGCAGCGCCTTCACGGCGGCATGCCGCCCGGGAGATACGGCCTGACCGGATGACGTTGGCTGCGGCGGATCAGTTCCCATATGGAGCAGGCGTGATCATCGCTGGCAGGTCGTGAATAGAATGGGCGTGACCGCTCTCGGTCAGCTCTGTGGTGGCAAACCAGCTTGCAGGCTGATGCCTTCCGACACACGATGGCCTGCCAGGTATTGCGCCATCGTCATGCGGCGGCTATTGGATGGCTGGATATCAAGTATGTGAATGGTCCCGCGGCCGGTGGCCACATCGACGCAGTCTTTGGTCACTTTCGTGATCGTGCCCGGAGTCGCCCGCTGAAGCTCATCGCCGACTGCAACCCGCCACAGCGTCCACCGCTCGCCGTTCACAGAGGTAAAGGCGCCGGGCCAGGGAGAGAGGCCGCGGACACGATTCGCGATGTCTGCGGCCGACAGGGTCCAATCGATCTGTCCATCTTCCTTCTTCAGGAGCGGGGCCATCGTCGCCTGCGCATCATCCTGCCGTTCCGGCGTGAGCGTCCCGGCCGTGAGGCGACGCAACGTCTCGACTAACAACCGCCCCCCCACCTCTGCGAGACGAGGTGCCAGCGTGCCGGCGGTATCGTCGGGACGAATCTCCACAGTCTCACGCAGCAGCATGTCGCCGGTATCCATCCCTTCAGCCATAAACATGGTCGTGATACCGGTTTCCCGTTCACCTCTGATAATGGCCCATTGCACGGGACCCGCCCCGCGATACTTCGGCAACAGCGATCCGTGCACATTGATACAGCCTCGCGGAGGTAAGGCCAAAATGACGGGCGGCAGGATACGGCCGAAGGCAGTCACCGCAATGACATCCGGCTTCCACTGGCGTAACGCATCCAAAAAGGCAGGATCTTTCATCTTCAGCGGCTGGAGTACAGGAATTCCCTCTCGCTGGCAGACAATTTTCACCGGGGAAGGAATGACATCCTGCCCACGACCCTTCGGCCGATCAGGCTGCGTCACCACACCCACGACCTGATCGCCAGACGTGAGCAACGCCTCCAACGAAGGCACGGCGAATTCAGGTGTTCCCATGAATACGATACGCATGCTCAGGCTTTATCATTCTCCCCTCACGAATGCAATTCTCATAGCGGCTTCCTTGACTCTCGTTTCACACGCCTGTTAGTATCCTGTCGCGGGGTGGAGCAGCCTGGTAGCTCGTTGGGCTCATAACCCAAAGGTCGTCGGTTCAAATCCGGCCCCCGCAACCAAC